>Ga0164294_10003856_pt1 | contig 13250 bp, 11 predicted proteins | sample GEODES005metaG_FD_111479 | JGI IMG/M metagenome (GOLD analysis project Ga0164294, IMG submission 111479) | Oligotrophic lake water microbial communities from Sparkling Lake, Wisconsin, USA - GEODES005 metaG | ecosystem: Environmental > Aquatic > Freshwater > Lake | place: USA: Sparkling Lake... | reverse complement strand
ATTAAATGTTTTTCAGAAAAAAATCGACGAGAATGTTTTACATAATTTGCAAATTAGCGGAAATGTCTTATTATTACAACGAAACGTGGATTCTTACAAGAGTCATATAGGACTTATTGGGGGGAATGTCGCTTTAATACAACGAAACGTGGATTCTTACAAGAGTCATATAGCGGGTATTGGAGGGAATGTCGCTTTGATACAACGAAACGTGGATTCTTACAAGAGTCATATAGGACTTATTGGGGGGAATGTTTCCGTTTTACAACGAAACATGGATTCTTACAAGAGTCATATAGCAAGTATTGGAGGGAATGTCGCTTTGATACAACGAAACATGGATTCTTACAAGAGTCATATAGGACTTATTGGGGGGAATGTTTCCGTTTTACAACGAAATGTGGATTCTTACAAGAGTCATATAGCGGGTATTGGGGGGAATGTCGCTTTGATACAACGAAACATGGATTCTTACAAGAGTCATATAGGACTTATTGGAGGGAATGTTTCCGTTTTACAACGAAACGTGGATTCTTACAAGAGTCATATAGGACTTATTGGGGGGAATGTCGCTTTGATACAACGAAACGTGGATTCTTACAAGAGTCATATAGCAAGTATTGGGGGGAATGTTTCTGTTTTACAACGAAACATGGATTCTTACAAGAGTCATATAGCAAGTATTGGAGGAAATGTCGCTTTGATACAACGAAACGTGGATTCTTACAAGAGTCATATAGCAAGTATCGGAGGGAATGTCGCGTTGTTACAAAGATCCGGAATAAATACACCAGAATCGACACAAAAGTATTATACAAAAAATATCAAGGTGACATTATCAAACAATCAACAACAATATATAAGTTCGATTGCCGTATTAGACGAAGGAAACTATATAGTAAATTTCAATCTATTTTATCAAAATACATCAAATATAACAATGTCTATGGACACATTTATCATTACGATTGTTACAAATAATATAACCGTATGTAAAATAGGCGGAAATATGAATCATACATATTCCAATAAGCAAGGGTATTCCATGGCAGGATCGTGTATTATAAATACAAAAGATGTAAATACAAAGGTGATTCAAATGAGTTGTATCAGTCAATATACAGGGGGGATGCTTTTGATTTCGGCAAATATGTCCATCGTAAAAATATAATCCATCGTCTATATATATGTCAATTGCAACATTAAAAAAGAAAATAAAGGCCCAATACAACAATCCCCATATTGGCGATAAATATGGTCCCTTTTCAAAACATAGTGCAACACGTGCAAATGCCTTTAATGGGAATGATTTGAATAAACCTTATGCGGGATTTTCTCTCAATGGAACCCATCGCAACCAAGGATATGTAGGACAAACATCTTTGAGTAGAAGTCTACCTACTACGCATATGCGTGGAGATGTAGCCAGAGGTAGTGGTGGTTGTTGCGGAAAATATAATACAAATAATGGTACCATTATTCAATCGGCAGTGACTTCTACCAATGACCCGAATGTTGTAAAATCTTCCGTATTAAATACGACAGGCATGTATCATACAGTATATAGATGGATGTGGCGGGGACGTCCTCATACAACATGGAAACCCGATTCTTCAGATTCTCATCATATAGGATCACAAGAGTATTATATCGCACATCGCAAAAATAAAGCATTGTCATGTACATCCAAAAATACAGATTGTCGTAGTCAAGGAACTATTGGGTGCAATACTTCCAATACTTCTATATTACTTTCGAATCGTAACATCCCTATTAAACCCGTAAAACAAATTACCAAACCCGAGATTTTCCCCCTCGATGAAAGTGAATATATACAAAAGTTAAAGAGTAAATGTGTTAAATACAATCGATTTTCATTACCAAATAATATACAAAACACCCCTTTTGCATGTAATATAGTAAAATAATGTCAAGTAATGTGTAAAATTGATCCCGATATATATAAACCGATTCATTATAATAGTACTATTATAATGAATACGACGACCCCCATTCAAACCGATCTTGTCCCCAATTATTTGAAAACGTTAAACGAAAAAGAAACAAAAGGATACAATATTGCAAAAACGCATCTTGGAATGTCGTTCCAGATAGAAAAGAGTAACGGGTTTCTAGAATGGAAGAAAAAACAATCTACCTAATTCCTTTCACGTTTTGTTTCCATAAAATCTTTATAGGTCAATCTCTGTTTTTGCGTATTTGCCTGTGTTTCCACATTTTGTAAAAGATTCGAAGTGAATTTAGGTAGTTGTTTCCCTTTTTTATTCGATTGTAGAAAAGATACATTTCGCATTTTCCCCAAAGAAATAAATGTATTTCTGCAAGTAATTATAGTCACGGGTTCTTTCGAGCCCTTTTTTATTCGATTGAAACATAATGGAATTGATATTTTTAGTTTTGTATTTTCGGTTGATTTTGGGACTTCTTTTTTATGTACATCAATCAATGGGGATGGACGGTTGGTAACTATTTCATCCATGAAAAAATCCATACATTGAAATATTCGCACATATCGCATAGCCACCGCATTTAATATATTATATGGCATCGATTGATCTGCATAATATGAAAATCCCATTTTATACGGGTCATAATACATTACTATATTACCCAATGGAGTTGTCATATAGAGAATCTTACGTTTCCATCCCGATTCATGATCATTATTCGGATCTTGAAATATACTCGTATATTCTTTTATGTCGTAATAAAATGACTCGATCGTCCGGTTTTTCAAACAGGGATCTTCATGTTCGGTCGATTCATATAGTCGGAATTTGGCGAATTCTTTCTCGTAAAAGTCCTTTTCGGGATATTGTTGTATTGCCTTTTTCGGTTTGTCATATAGACTCCATATCGTGAAAAAAAGGCGGTTGAAATATTCAATCAGTAGGAATAGGTACATATACATCATAGAGGGTGGTGGGATAGGGTGATATTGCGATTTGTTTTTATACGTTTATCTTGTTTGTTATATATTTACGCAATTCAACGAGATCTTTCATTTCTTCTTGGAGATCCGGTACTTCTATACGTTCATATGTTTTTGACGGATTGTCTGGATGCAAACATACCAAAAACATGCCCGATATTTTTTTCCCATATTTGTGTTCCAATACTGTCTTATAGGTATTCAGTTGCAATGCATAATGCCAGAAATTGGTATCTGGCAAATGTTGGATGCATTCCGTTTTCGCCGTTTTTCCGAATGGATCTTCCCATTTGATTTCTTTGCTCCGTTTCCAGTCATATATGAGTAATGTTCCATCTTTCGGATTTTCAAATAGCATATCGATCGATCCCGCTATTTTCAGTTCTTCGTAATAGACCATCCATTCCGTGCGATATGGACGTAAATGTGCAAAATCGTTGGCGAATTGTAAGAAATAGCGGAATTCGATACTGTCATTATTTACTGGGAGGTCGTTATAGTAACATTCTATATCATAATGCATCTGTGTTCCTGCTCCGGATGCCTGAATCCGGTTTTTATCCCACTGTAATTTGATTTCTTCTCGTGTCATCCCGTAATATTTGTAATTCGGATCGTTCCAGTTTTTTCCCGACATCATTTTATCAATAATCGCATCGGCGTCAAAATGGGAAAAGTGTCCATGATTCCATGTTGTCACGGATGTATATCCCAATTCCCCTCGAACCGTATATATATGCGGTCCTTCGTCGAATGTGATGAAGGCGTCTCTAGGATGTACATTTTCTAGGGCCAATTTATCGGGTACGTTTCGTTCAGTCATATAGAGTATATATGGATGTTGATTTGATAAAAAATAGAATCAATTTTATTATGGATCGGATTGATTGATGGTTGTTCGTATCGATGTCCGGTATTTTTCCTATAAATCGTCTATTTGACCTTCTATCTTGACTTTCGAATACATCCATTTTTTAATATACAGAATCGTCGTTTCTGTCGTATTTCCCTCTCCACATATTTTGAAATAATGCTTCACGTGTTTCTTTTCCTCCGCTTTTGTAAACGTCTGTTGTTTTCTCCATTCCGTATAATAATTGTATATTTCACCTGAAAGACGATTCACTAAATAGAAATATTCCCCCGAATTCATCACATTCCATTTCTCCCCCGTGAAATAATAGACCACATTTTCCTTTTCGTTGAATGCGATAAATGGTGGCTGTCCTTCCACCTTCTTCAATTCGGTATATAAAAGGAATCGTAATCCCGTTTTCAGATCATTGTCAAATACAATCTCTATCGTATCATTGGATGCACGTATTCCATCGACCCAACTCTTGAAATTATAAGAACATCGGATAGTTTCCAGGGCAAATGTCGCCTTTCTCTTCTTTTGCAAATAGAGCTTGGATTTCACTTTGGACAATTCCGTTTTCAAATTCCGGATTTCTTCCGATTGCCGTTTTAATACAGTGACGATATATTGTATCTGGACCTGTTTATCTCCGGGTACTTGTATTATAGGTTCTATATCGCAACATTTAGAAACATTCGGACCAGAATCCTCCTTCCATTTGTCGTCACATAGAGATTCTGATTCCACATCATTCGAAGATCTCTTCGATTTAAACATTAGAAAGATAATACACTGATTATTATGTTTCTCGTAATTCGATTTACTATAAAACGTATTATTGCAGAGTGGACAAACATGAGTCTCGTAATCCATATTAAAGTAATTATAATGTAGATACATATTATTATCGATTCAATTTTTCGACATGATAAAAAGCAATGGGGGTTCATATTCTTCCATTCATCACATTCGGATGGTATCATAAACATGATACACTATCTTACATTGTCCTAATTTCTTTTTTGGTCAATATAATTTTCTTTACTATCGATTATTATATATTTGCAGATATTATATTCTATTCACACATGATAAAAATGGTATTTAGTAATCATCGATCAAATGCATACGATTCGCTTCTTGTAAAACGCAATGTCATTCCCCAAAATAATTCCGTGAAAATATCCCTCGTCGATTTTCGTTATAATATGATTGAACGAATTCAATATAATGGAGGGTGTAGTTCATGTAGTAGGAAATAAAATGAATTCTTATCCTATATGTATTCAAATAAAGATCTATTCTTGGAACCCACCGTATCTCAATATGGGAGTCATATGGTCATGACAAATGTACAGAAAGAAACGAAACGAAAATATTTGAATATCGATACAAGATTTAGGGATGACTATAATGATTCTTCAAATAGTAGTCATATAGAACATATTATTACATTGCCTCAATCCGTCACTGACGTAAAATCCATCATGATTTGTAATGCAGAAGTCCCAATCACATATTATAACATTTCGGCATCTTTGGGAAATAATGCGTTCGGGGTTTCGTTTCCGACGGCAACTGGCCAACCTGTAAATAGCATTGGACAACCTACTACGAGTGGTGTTGTACTAGATAAGATATACACTATTATTTTGAATGACGGGAATTATGATATCACGGGATTAATTGCCGCTATAAATACTAAATTGGCGAATAATTCGCCCAATTTATCCAGTGAGATTGTATATACTGCGCCAAATGTTATCGATACCGGGGTGACAATAACATCCACGAATCTTGCATGTAGTTTTTCTACATTTAAATCCGTTTCTGGATTCGCAAAGATCCATTTTGATATAAAGGGGAACCTCGATTGCAATTGGAGACCGAGTACTACATCTACCAATGATAAATTTAATTATAAAACCAAATTGGGATATTTATTGGGATATAAGAATCTGACATTCCTGCAATTTAAAACGAAGGATCAATTGATAAAATCGGATGCCGGGATTGATATGAACGGACCAAGATATCTCTATATTACCGTCGACGAATTTTCAAAAGGCAATCAAAACTCCTTCATCTCCCCCCTTTCGAATTCCATCATCAATAAAAATATATTGTCTCGCGTGAATTATGATACCAGAGCACATCCCTTCGGGTACATCTTATCTGCAAGTATCATTACAGGCACACTATTGAGCGATCGACGATCCTATACTGGAAAGATAGATCTCCAAAAACTCAAGGTTCAATTAGTGAATGAATATGGAATTCCCGTCAATTTAAACGGGATGGACTTTTCATTTTGTTTAGAAATCGAGCACGAGTAACACGAGTAACACGAGTAACACGAGTAATTATAAAATTGATTTACAGTCACTATGAAATATGATTTAGTATCCTATTTCATGGAATTAAGTACCGAACAACAGTATGCTTTCGATAAATTTGTACGCAAGGAAAATCTCTTCATCACTGGACCGGGGGGTACAGGCAAAACGGCACTCATTAAACATATCGTTGCCTATATGAAGAATCACAATATTGTCCATCAAGTATGTGCCATGACTGGCTGTGCATCCGTCCTTTTAAAATGCAATGCACGGACTCTTCATTCATGGAGCGGTATCAAATTGGCAAAAGGTCCTATAGAAAGAATTGCTGAATCCGTTGTAAATAATCCAACCGCCGTAAAAGCGTGGAAATCGATTCGCGTTCTCATTGTGGATGAAGTCAGTATGATGTCCTATAAGATATTCGAACTCTTGGACATGATTGGACAAATGATGAAATTGACGAATTTACCTTTTGGTGGAATTCAAGTCGTATTTACCGGGGATTTTTATCAATTGCCACCCGTTGGGTCTATAAGCGAGCCCGATACATGCAAATTTTGTTTCGAATCGCCACTTTGGTATCGCACATTTCCTTTGCAAAATCACGTGGAATTGAAAACCATGTTTCGCCAAAAAGATCCTCTTTATATCGAAATTCTGTCGAAAATCCGGACGGGGGAACTCGATACTAGTCATATAGATATATTAAAGGGGTATGTAAATCGTGAAAATCGCAAGGAATTAGAAATTCCCCCCACCAAAATATTCGCCATTCGATCCAAAGTGGAGTATGTAAATAAAGCCATGTTTGCCAAACTAGATGGAGATGAACAAAAGTTCGAATCGATTATAAAAACGGACTGTAAAACCTATTTAGATAGCAATAAACTCATTAACCCACAAATATTACAAAGATGCGATAAATTGACTCCGGATGAAATTCAGCGCGAGATACAGATTCTATTATCCAGCGTAGAACAAGTCATTTCTTTGAAAAAGGGTTCTCGTGTCATGGTAACCTTCAACATTGATGTAGAAGACGGGATATGCAATGGTACCCAGGGCGTTGTCACGGATTTTGCGGGAAATATGCCGATTGTTAGATTGGCATCTGGAAAAGAAGTCCCTATCGCATTCCAATGGATTCAAAGCGAAGATTATCCATCTATTGCAGTGGGTCAAATACCCCTTTGTCTTGCATGGGCCATGACGATTCATAAAATACAGGGCGCTACATTAGATGCCGCAGATATGGATCTCGGAAATACCGTTTTCGAATATGGACAGACATATGTAGCGCTATCCCGTATCAAAAGTCTCGATGGACTCTACCTGTCCGCATTTTATGCCCATCGTATAAAGGCGAATCCCGTCGTCAAAGAATTTTACCGCAAAATACCCGCAGAATATATAGAAGATTCTCTAGAGGGGGTCTTCACACCAGATCCAGATGTAAAAATCATTCGTTTATAGGGTAGGATCTATCCCTATTGAATAATATGTATATACACTATATATGGTCGCCTCTAGTATTTTACCAGTCACATTGATAAACGGAAAACTCTATTTTTTATTCGGCAAAGAGAACGAAATGGAACACAGTGCCAAAGGATTCTCCGATTTTGGCGGGCGCGTAGAATCCGGCGAGTCCATTATCGATACCGCATTCCGCGAAGGGTCCGAAGAATTGTGCGGGTTTTTAGGGGGCGAACAAGAGATAAAGGCCCTAGTAGAACGCAATGGCGGATTTTATAAATTGTCCCATAGCAATTATCACGTGCATATTTTCTATATGACTTATGATCCAAATCTCCCCAAATATTTCACGAACCAACACCGATTTCTATGGAATCGGATGGACAAGGAAATGTTGAATAACAGCAAACTCTTTGAAAAGCAGGAAATCAAATGGGTTTCCGTCGACGATATGAAGGCCAATCACATAGAATTCCGGTCATTCTATTACGACATTGTCAAAAAAATATTGTCCAATATATCGCCCATTAAAAAATTCATCGCGAGTAAATCGAAAGCGTCCAAATTGCGTTCTCGATCTCGATCTTATTATGCGAATAAAACGCGGAAACGCGAGAAAGGAGGCTGAGGCGAGAACGTGTTTGACCCATAATTTTTCTATTTTATACTATATGAACCAGATAGGTTTTCAACGGAGTCATATAGAAGCATATGAAAATGGGGTCCCCATCATAAACAGAGATGAACTCGTTACATATACACCCTCGAAGAATTCGATCCGTGGATCGGATATACACCGAACGAGGACGGTATATAATCATCCTTTAGAAAAACAGGTTCGTTTTACGAAATACAATCGTTTATTTCTTATACCAAAGATTCGTCAGACGTGTAAGAGAATGCCGGTTTATCCCGCGCAAAATCATATAGACAGTATTGAATTATACAGTCGCAAACGTGGTATGCGCAAAACAAAAAGGAAAAAACCTAAGAAAAATAGACGAAAGAAAGGCGTAAAATGAAGAGAATAAAATACATGATAATTGTATAATTATCATGTCTGGATCAAAAATTTTATACGGTTCAACAGGGTCAAAAACAGTTACATATGATCAAATCATTACAAATACACTACTTTTAAAAAGGGCAACAACGGGTACATTTAATATAGACGGCATTTTAAATGTGAGTAGTATTACAAACTTACAAGATAAGGTCTATATTACAGGGAATGTATATATCGGGAATATTGGCGGGAATGTTGGCATACAAGATTTTGATCATATATTAAATGTAAATAGCGAATCATTTTTTATCGGGGATACTAATTTAGTAGGGAATAATTATGTCGTCGGAAATGCAACATTATCCAGTTATGTATATTATGATAGAGATCAAACCCATTACTTATATGGAAGTCCTATAGGTATTGGATTAAATACTATTTCGCCACAATCCACCTTTGATATTTGCGGAAATATCATTACCGCATTGAATGTAAAAACGAATTTGCCCCAAACGCGAAATAATATTGTCCGGAATATGAACAATAAAGGTATTTCGGTATATGCCGATAATGGAAAAACGAGTGTGTGTTTCGTAAATGATTCGTCGTTGAATACGACCACTTCCACGAATGTAGGAGACGGTAGAATTACGTATTCGAGTGGATATTCTTTACAACTCGACATATCAAACAATTTGAACCGGTTGCAATTGACACCATCCAATACCAATCTATTTTCAACTGTGTCAATGACCTCGCGTCCAAATGATGTAACATCCCACGTAAATAATGAACAATTGGTCATATATGATATTTCCAATGGATCATATCAATATCCCGTATATGCAAATACTAAAATAACTACGGGATCTGCATTATCCATCATTTCGAATGACAATAGTTCAAATACGTTTTTATATGCAACTGCACCGAACAGGATTGGTGCTGGATACGGTGGAGGTCCATACCCTATGGATACTACTCGTTCGATGAGTACAATCGGCTGGACAGATATGTCTGGGAATTATACCCCGACTATTCACATTGTCTCTAATAAGGATCCTGTCAAATACCATTCCACTCTGGGAATAAATACATTTAAACCCCGTATAAATCAATATTCTTTGGACGTTAATGGACCCACACATTTGGACAATTCCGAAATTACAATGATTTTGGACGTGAGTTTTGAAATAAATATCGCATCTTCTTCTATACGCGTTCCAAGATATATATCCGTACAAAATACATCTACTTACTATGGTCGATTAATCGATTATAATGGAACAACAAATGGATCGGCCAATTCTTATTTTCCAAATCCATTGCTTGTCAATACAAGTATTCTGGAAGCTTCTCTCATTCCAACTTCCAGTGATGCCGGAACTACGTGGATTTATAGAAATTCATCATTGTATAATATTACACCAGGTGGATTGTATTCCGAAGAACAATACGAAGAAATCAATGTGAAATCGATTTACGTATATGACACAAGTTATACTTTTATGGGATTAAGTAGCGGTGGAATAAACTATACATATAATGGTGTCAATTGGGTTCGACCGAATATTTATACTCAGTATCCTATATTTAATTCCCAGCCCTATAATAATATATATGTTACATTTGATAGTACGTATTGTCATTTTTATTATGTTCAATCGAGTGGATTTGGTAAAATAGATATGAATGTTAATAGTATAAATAGCAACATTGTAAATACCTTTTATAATCAATCGTTATATACAACGATCCAGTACCCCGATTTATCGAATTGTACAGGTATAGATGGAGATATATCAAATACGCGTATATTCATTTCAACACAACAACATGTTTATAAATATAACTCGTTGAATAATTCGTTCGTATCTGTATGTGATGGCTCCTATAACTGTATAAAATGCTTCGATGCGAATCATGTAATCGCATGTGGGTCCAAAATTGTATCATATACAAGTGATGGTGTAACTTGGAATTCTACCACGATTCCCAATGTGAATTTGAATAGTGTATATATCTATGATATCTCATCTGCAATTGCCGTGGGAACCGGACTAAATGGCAATAATCCTGGTCAAATATGGATTACTCGAAATGGGTATAATAAATGGATGCCTATACCAGATAACATTTTAAATACGTCGGGTAAAAGTGCGGTCTTATACAATTGTTCAAACTTGAAGAGTGTCACCATGACGGATCTAAATACCGCCATCATTACAAATGTCATACGGCCATTTGTGTCAAGTGTTATTACAAACAGTTCTATTGAATCCGAACAATTGGCGATTCGAAATCGCGGTTACAGTCAAATATATAATTGCTACTTGCCGAATCTATTTAATCGCGCGAATAATGGCATTTTAGATATTTGTGGAAATATGACTATTGCGGGGGATATACATGTAGATGATGAAGGGGAAATCATCACAAACAACCAAACATTCAATATCATTAATCGTAATGCGTCGAATTTGAACTTGGCCGGCGATGCAACTAATATCATTATTGGTAATTCGTATTTCGGTAATACCTATATCCGGCATAATTTGGATATTTCATTAAATGCGAAAATTCATAGTAGAGTTGAATCGGGGAATATTTTCACCGGAAGTACCGTCATTTCCGGCGGTGTGGGGATCTTTGCCAATACCAATATCGGGGGGAATGTCCGTGTGAATTCCGTGGTGGAATCTTTTACGAAAAATGATGGGGCCGTCGCGATTGCCGGTGGTATGGGAATCTTTGCCAATACCAATATCGGGGGGAATCTACGTGTGAATTCGGTGGTGGAATCTGGGAATATTTTCACTGGAAGTGCCGTTATTTCCGGCGGTGTGGGGATCTTTGCCAATACCAATATCGGTGGGAATGTCCGTGTGAATTCTGTAGTGGAATCAGGGAATATATTATCCGGGGCGGTCGTGATTTCCGGCGGTGTGGGAATCTTTGCCAATACCAATATCGGCGGGAATGTCCGTGTGAACTCTGTGGTGGAATCTTTTACGAAGAATGATGGGGCCGTCGCGATTGCTGGTGGCGTAGGTATATTTGCCAATACCAATATCGGTGGGAATTTATGTGTGAATTCGGTGGTGGAATCCAATAGTAAATTATCTGGTGCTGTGGTGATTTCGGGTGGAGTAGGTGTATATGCAAATTTATATGTAGGTGGAAACATAAATGTCCCGACTATCCAAACAAATACAATCAATGCATCTCCCCCAATAAATGGTAATTTATATATAGGAAAAACATCAAATACTATTTATATTGCCAATGCACAATCAAATGTTATTTCGTCTATTGTCAATTTAGGTGGAACATGCGATATTACCAACATTGTCGGAAACTTGGTGATTACTGGAAATCTTATCCAGAAAAACCCGACATTGTTAACAAGCCCTTATATTTTATTAAATGCATTGAATACAAAGGGATCGAGTATTGGGTCATCCGCAAATAGTTATTTGGATGGTGCAGGAATCTTTATATATGACGAAGGTACACCTCTTCCAGTTAAAACATCGAATGCGAGTGGATTCATAAAATTGGCATCGGATTCATTTGGATACATTTTCCAAGGAACAGCAGTTGTGAATAATGCAGGTACATACACATATTATCCCAATCCCGTGAAATTGAATTTGAGATCTATAAGTATGAGTATGGGCGCAACGCCTTATTATGGGAATATCATGGCAAATACTTTGGTTTCGTCCAATAGTAATAAAAATAGTATTCTTGTGTTGCAAGATTCTGTAGTTAATCCTGCAACTGGCGCATTTGATTGTAGTTATCAGATTGTATCTTCTCAATTTGATTTGAGTAGCATTGTTCAGCGCAATGTGATAAATTCGAATGTATCTGTGCAAGAGATTAATACGAATCTTACCATTATGGGGACAACATTGATCAATAAAGGAGCCCAATATGGTAGTGGTGTGTTGAATGCAATGATGGATGTAAGCGGAAATGTCATTGTGAGTAAATTGGGGATAGGAACGAATTATGTAAATGGAAATACGGCTTCTTTAGATATAGCAGGAAACTTGTATCAAATGGTGGGGGGATATATTATTCAATTCTAGTTTTTCATATAATAACAAAATATATGAAAAGTATATAATGTGGCCATCGACCTTATCTACCAATCGAATCTTAAATACAACTATTAAAGGATTCTTGGATATTAGTGGCGGAGATGTTATTGTGCGAAATGGTAATATAGATCAATCTTCATCTACCGGATGGTTTAAAACTGGAACTGGTCGTGTTGATTTGGGTACGAGTGGCACTACAAATCCTACGAGTGTGAATTGTGTCAATGATTCTACATATGGGATTTCTACGGGTGCATTTCAAGTTGTGGGGGGTGCAAGTATTGGGAAAAAGGTTTATATTGGGAGTTCGCAACAATCCGAAGGGATTAGTACCGGTGCCTTGGTGGTTGCTGGTGGTGCAGGTATTGGTGGGAATGTTTTCGTCGGTGGTAACATAAGTATTACTGCAAATGCCTTTGTAAACAGTACCACGGATTCTACATATGGGATTTCTACGGGTGCATTTCAAGTAGCGGGAGGTGCAAGTATCGGGAAAAAGGTTTAT
>Ga0164294_10003855_pt1 | contig 13251 bp, 10 predicted proteins | sample GEODES005metaG_FD_111479 | JGI IMG/M metagenome (GOLD analysis project Ga0164294, IMG submission 111479) | Oligotrophic lake water microbial communities from Sparkling Lake, Wisconsin, USA - GEODES005 metaG | ecosystem: Environmental > Aquatic > Freshwater > Lake | place: USA: Sparkling Lake... | reverse complement strand
TCGATTTCAGAAGTTTCGACCGGCAAAGATTCGATTTCAGAAGTTTCGACCGGCAAAGATTCGATTTCAGAAGTTTCGACCGGCAAAGATTCGATTTCAGAAGTTTCGATCGGCAAAGACTCAATCGGCAAAGATTCGACTTCAGAACACTCGACCGGCAATTGGGATTCTTTATCGAATTCGAATACGTCCAATATAGGAATGTCTTCTAATATCTTCATTGGATATCGTTTATGGCATGTATTTCCTCGAAGTATAAATGCATTGCGAGACGGGTCGTGCATAATATAAATACGTCCTAGACGTAATTTATTCAAATCTGCGGAAATGCAAAGAGCCGTGTAAAGCACCATTTATATACGAATCGCAAAAGGTAATCTTTATATTTTTATACAGACTCATTCTCATTTACCAAATCGGTGAGAGATTTTATCCACCATAGAATACCCTCATAATTATTATCGAATGAATACGGTTGAACCATAGTATCGCTCGACATGTTTTCTGCACAATATTTGTACGTGACGGTAGTTAAGTCGTCCGGCAAATGTTGAAAATTGTACGTATTATATGTAAAATCCATAGTTGTGTCAAAAACAATTTTCAACCACTCGATTAAGTTTGTATAATTGAACACAAACGAAAACGGTTTATAATCAATTATTTTCGAATATATGATGCTATTGGATACCAATTTGCCTCGAACTATGAATACGTCTTTGGTATTGTCATAGATAATGAATAGGTATGTGTGAAACGGGTGGTTGGAAGAGTCCTTCCTCCAATGTTCCTGTGTCAAATATAAAACCCAACGATCTTTTGGATAAATCGACATGCTATAAAAAACGAATGTCGATTTATTTATATCCATTTACGATTTTGTATATTTAATGGCTAGTCGTAGTTTTTGTTGCCCATGGGCAACGGAAAACACTACTAGACATCCCGAAGGGAGCTAGTCATATGGGTTTTTGCCCATATGACTAGACGTTAACGAGAACGGTGTACATGCCCCAGACATAAAAAAAGCAAACGCTTTTTTATTCGGGTAGTTATAGGGAATATTACAAAGGACAAAGGTGTAAACATAAACATCAAATTCAATACCAATCGTCGTGGCTGTCGAGATAACTGTCCAGAAGGTCTTCGCGGAGTCTTTCTGCGCGCTCTTCCTCCAATTCGTAATCGTAATCCTCGTCATCGTAATCGATCTTGTACGATTGGTTTACCGCGAAACCAGTGTAGCATCTCGTGCAGATTTTAAAGTTGGAACCATGCTGGTTCTCGTCAAGATGCTCGCCACACTTCACACAATAATTAAACGTGATACGCTTCGTCAACGTCGTCACGGTATCTATACCTGTATTTTCATTGCACCCATTTTCCGTGTATCCGCGATATTCGAACACGGCGTCTTCCGTCAGCTCCTCGAAAACATGGCGCATTTTATCATAATGAGCTTGAAGCTGCTTTTCCATCAACAAGGTGTCGACTTGGCGACGGAGCTCGTCCAAACGGCTGGTAAGATCGTCCACGCTCTCGCGAATCTCCGACGTGGTTTCTTCGTAGGGCTTGAGATGCCAGAATTCAAAGATGGGGTCTTTGAATGCGGAGGGTTTCACGACACACGATCTCCCGGAACGCACGCGCCAATAGAGGAAATTCTCTCGGCACACGGTTTCATTCGCGGGCTTGCGAATGGTGATGGCGGCGGACTTGATGTCGGACGGTTTCACGTAGTTGTCGCAGAACTTGGGCGTCTTGTACAACGGGAGAAACTGGACTTCGGTGACTAGACCATATTCCTGGATCGAGATTTCGGTGCGAATCTGGTCGACCGTGATGGAGGCGCTCATGAGGGGGACAAAGACCTTGTAAGAAGCAATGGAGGACATGTTTGAACGATGAATCGTAATAATCCAATGGGGATAATAAGTTGTTGAGAGATAGGTTGCGATAATAAGGGGTTCAATTTTTCGATTTTTGCTCCTTCGTCGCAAAAATCGAAAAGGTGCTCTATGCAATTCCTATAGGAATCCCCGCAAGCGGGATTGCGGGGATGCAGAATTATTTATACTCGCTTTCTGGATATTATACGTTTCTTTCGGTTCCGCATGGTTTCCCGTTTCCTTCCCCCGAATTCCTCCAGCATTAATGCATTCTTCTGTTCTTCCATGAAAATGGTCTCGATTTGTTTCTTTGTCAATCGAGTACCACAACTACGGCACGAATAATCCGCCATGTTTACATAATCAACCTTCAGCATTTTAAAGATTTTATGCAATTGAATTAAATTTATTTCCGATATCTTCGACCCCGGTTTGAACTTCTTGACCTCTGCGTCCGACATACCTAAGCAGTGTTTGGCTATTTCGCCAATGATTTTTTTCACTTCCGTCTTTGTGATCCCTTTATTCTTTATCGTCCCTTTCGTCTTTGGTTTTTCCGGAGTCTTTGGTTTTTCCGGAGTCTTTGGTTTTTCCGCGCTCTTTGGTTTTTCCGGAGTCTTTGGTTTTTCCGCGCTCTTTGACTTCTTTTTAGACGTCGTGTTCCTTTTCGGCGTCGTGTTCCCTCCAGACCACGTTTTGCCAAGTATGTCGGTCAATAAAAGAGCAAGTCCGTCATACGTGGTGATATCAATGAGATTCCGATTACGTTTATCCACGTCCATGATTCTTTCGTAGGTTATCGTTCCATCCGGGTTCGTCCGTTTTACACGCACATCCAATACCACCATTCCTTCAAGCGAGCTTTCTGGGTCAGAATCCACCGAAAAAGCAAACGTCTTGTTTGCTAAATACGACATGATCCCGCAAGATTTTTCTATGTATTCCTTTTCATAAACCCGTTGGTCGAATGTCGGATTTTTCGTAAAATCGCTACCCAATTTGTCTGCATATATCGATTTCGACGTCTCCATGTGAGGTTTCATGATAGAAGCCGTCGAGCCGTGTTTTTCTTTATCCCCTTGAAACGAATGAATCCAATTTCTTGCGGTTTTGATATGGGTATGAGAGGCCGTTATACTCACTATATCCGGAACGCACGATTGACTATAGACACGTACCTTTTCTTTGTAAAATTTACCGACTTCACTGGTTTCTTCAAACGGATGAAGCAGATCTTCCATGCCGTGAGAAAATACGGCAATACTTAGTATAATCTGGTCTTTCATGTATACTATACTTGAATATAAACTTTACAACGCGGCGTAAATTGACGCGTATCTTTTTTCGCCATTTCACTTTTGTAACATGGCGAAAAAGGGAGAAAGTCTCGCAAAAATAGAAACTTCATGTGGAGTTGGGCGGATTCACTGGCGTTTGGGTGATTTCACATGGGATTGGGTGGTTTCACCTGTGTTTGGGCGGTTTCACATGGGATTGGGTGATTTCACCTGTGTTTGGGCGGGTTCACCTGTGTTTGGGTGTGGATGCCCCGTTAGGGGCATCTTTGTCCGACCGCAAGCGGAATTGCGTGGATGCCCCGTTAGGGGCATCTTTGTCCGACCGCAAGCGGAATTGCGTGGATGCCCCGTTAGGGGCATCTTTGTCCGACCGCAAGCGGAATTGCGGGGCATCTTTGTCCGACCGCAAGCGGAATTGCGGGGCATCTTTGTCCGACCGCAAGCGGAATTGCGGGGCATCTTTGTCCGACCGCAGTTCAAAATCCGCCGCGCCTTCAAAATCCGCCGCGCAAGCTGGCGGATTTCTTATGGCGGATTTATATAGGAATTGCATTGCATTGCATCATTGCCAGAATTCATCGACCAATCTATATTCCAAACAAGTGTCTGCGCTCATCCACAAATCCCCCTTTAACATTTTCTTCAATTCGGATTTGGAAAGGTTCGAATGCGCAGTATATATTTTGATGATGTGTCTCATGGTTCTTTTCAAGTTTTTGTACTCCTCTTCAATCTCGCTCATTTTCCCCCAAACTTCGCTTCTCAATTCGTGAATCAACATGTATGCATTCCGGCAAATATACCGTTTCTTGCACACCACGCTTATCAGTGTTCCGGCAGATGCCGTCGCGCCTTCTATAATGGAATACACAGGAACGCGGCAAGAGAGAATGGTGTCGATCGCCGCAAAGGCATCGGAAATCGTGCCACCATTGGAATTGATGTGCAAATAAATGGGTATGTCGATACGCAATTTGTACGAATTCACTACGCAGTATTCTTCGGCTTCACGGATCAACCCAAGCAATTTGAAAATGGTGTTTCGATCAATCTCGCTATAAAAATAGACATGGTTGTTGTCTCGGTTGATCTGGGTATCGTCTTCCTCCTCTTCGGCAGGTTCGTCGGCTTTCGCGGGCATGATATCTGAGAGGAACCATCGGAATATATTTAAGTGGATATCGAGATGTGTTTATTCGAGTCGTACCCTTTCTCTCTACATATCAACATGACCGATACAACGGTTGCTTATTCCGCCATCGGCATCTCTATTTTCGCCCGGCTCATTTTCATGTATTTGCTCTACACGAAAAAATCAGTGAATGATCTATCTCTCACCTTCTGTCTTCTCAACATTGCCTCTTCCGGCCTATGGATCAAATATTCTCTCGAAACAAACGATTTGCCTTTAACCGTTCGGAACGCGGTCGATGGCGTGCTTCTCTCCGTCTCTGCCGCTTATATTATACGAAACAAATGGTCTGCAGACGCCATTCCAGGCCCCAACTCGCAGATACGAGAACACTTGTAAAATTGAATGCGTTTTTATTCGAGTATTACCCAAATAAAACATTCGATCCTATCCTATCTGATCCAAATATGCAGACAAAATTCCGATATTATCAATCCGATGCCGAAGAACGCATCCACGAAGAACTCCGTTCCCACAATAAATGTCTAGTGAAGATGTTTTGTGGAACGGGAAAATCTCTCCTGATGCGACAATGTCGAATCGCACAAAACCAGTGTTTGACCGTTTACACGTTTCCGTCCCTGGCTCTCATCAAACAGTTTTACACGGACTATTTGGCCGACGCTGAACATGTTATGTGTATTTCCTCCGACAAGGACGCGATCTCCACCACAGATCCGGCAAACATAAAACGGTTTCTAGGGAAACGTGAAAACAAGATTATCTGTATCACCTACCAGAGTTACTCTACTCTCTTGGATTGTCTAGGCGACATCCAAATAAACGTCTGTATTTTCGACGAAGCTCATCACGCCGTGGGAGAGACATACCAATCTCTCATTTTCGATAACGCGGTTTGCGAAAAACAAATCTTCTTCACGGCCACGCCCAAAAACGCCAACGGCATCATCATGTACGATAGAGATCGTCCGGATTCCGGTATGTGCGGGAAAATGGTCTATGATTACTCGTATTTGCGCGGAATCAACGAAGGGTACTTGAACCCGGTTGAAATCCGAGTGGATATGTATACCGAAAACACCAATAAATCCGTGTACGAAAGCATCGCCCGCGCCGTGTTGACGACTGGGAACAGCCGCGTTCTCACGTTCCATTCTGCGGTGAACGGAGAAGGAGATACATCCGTCAAGAGATTCGTGGACAACACCGAATTCAAACGCGTCTTCAAGGCGGTCCAGAAAGCCGAATTTCCCCAAATCAAAACATACAAAACGGTGCAGATGATTGGGCTCAGTTCCAAAGATAAGCCGACCGAGCGTACGGATATATTGGCCAAATTCGATCAGACGGCCGACAATGAAGTCGTGGTAATTGCATCGTGCCAAACGATCGGCGAGGGGGTCGATACGAAGAACGCGAATATGTGTGTGTTTGTTGATCCCAAATCGTCGTATGTGCAAATCATCCAGAACGTTGGCCGGATTGTGCGCAAAGTCTTTGGTGAATCGAAACCGAACTCAACGGTGTTGATTCCGTGCTGGGTGGACAAGACCAAATATTTGGAATGCAATGGGGATCGAGAGAAATGCGATGACGCGATTCGTCAAGACATGAGCGAGGGCGGAAATTTCAACGGGATTTTGAATGTGTTGAGCGCGTTGAAACAGGAAGACGAAGACTTGTACGAGATTTGTCTTTATTATCCGGACACGTTCTCGCCACAAGAGATACGAGGGAATTTGGAGAGACATGGATACACGATTGTGGACGAACCGGGAACGTTCGAGGAAGCTGCCGAATATTTAGGGTTGGAATTCGAAGAAGAGGAGGACGAGGAATACGAATCGATGGAAGAGAAGATAATGGACATGGCGATCCAAAATGAGGTGTGTATCGAAATCCACACGAATTCGTTGGAGACGCCAGTCGAGAGATACAATCCGGGATGTGGCGGAGATGTGGTGCGCATGTACCGGATGGAAGAGGAAGATACGGGGGAAGATGTCTATTGCCCGATTGTGGAAAAGGCGACGGGATGCAGGAGAACTAGGGGGCATATGAATGGGCCGAATCGAGAGAATCGAATGAGATTGAACGTACACACGAATCCGGATATCAAGGTGTTGTGGAACATTACGAGCGATGTTGATATTGGGAAAGAGATATGTAGTTGTGTGATTGATTGCGAAGTGATCGATAGATGGTACGAAAACTTGGAACAGTTGAAGAGGTTCATTGATGAGAATAAACAACGACCTTCGCAAATCTCAAAAAATCCAATAGAAAAACGATTGGGACATTGGACAAGCAGTCAATTACAAAATTATAAAAATAAGAAAGAATCCATGAAAGTAATTACGAAATACGATTTATGGACTGTCTTCTTGGAAGAATACAAAGAGTATTTTAAAAGCGATAATGAAGTTTGGTATGAAACGTTTACGCAAGTGAAAACTTTCATGAATGAGAACAAAAAACGACCTTCGCAAATCTCAAAAAATCCAATAGAAAAACGATTAGGGTCGTGGATATACACCCAACAGAAGAATTATAAAAATAAGAAAGAATCCATGAAAGACGAATCCAAATACAATTTATGGACTAATTTATTGGAAGAATACAAAGAGTATATTAAAGACAATGATGGAGTTTGGTATGAAATGTTTGAGCATGTGAAACAATTCATAGATGAAAACAATCGAAAGCCAGTCATTAGTTCATCAAATGGAATTGAAAAACGGTTGGGACAATGGACATCGAGTCAGCAAGACAACTATAAAAAGAAGGAACACTGCATGAAAGACACCATCAAATACAATTTATGGACTGTCTTCTTGGAAGAATACAAAGAGTATTTTAAAAGCGATGATGACGTTTGGTATGAAACGTTTACGCAAGTGAAAACTTTCATGAATGAGAACAAAAAACGACCTTCAGATAGTTCAACTGATACAATTGAAAAACGGTTGGGAAAATGGGTATCTCATCAGCAAGACAACTATACAAAGAGAGAATATGGTATGAAAGACGAATACAAATATAATTTATGGACGAAGATATTGGAAGAATACAAAGAGTATTTTAAAAGCGATGATGACGTTTGGTATGAAATGTTTGAACAACTGAAAACATTCATTAATGAGAACAAAACCCGACCTTCAGTTAGTTCAACCGATACAATAAAAAAACGTTTATGCAATTGGACGTACGCCCAAGTACAAAATTATAAAAACAACAATCAAGCCATGAATGACGAAACCAAATACAATTTATGGACGGAATTTCTGGAAGAATACAAAGAATATTTTAAAAGCAATAATGAAGTTTGGTACGAAACATTGGAACAAGTGAAACAGTTCATATGCGAAAATAAAAGACTCCCAACAAATAAAGATAATAAAATATTGAATAAATGGGTATCTCATCAGCAAGACAACTATAAAAAGAAGGAACACAGCATGAAAGACACCATCAAATACAATCTGTGGACTGCGTTCTTGGAAGAATACAAAGAGAATTTAAAAAGCAATGATGATATTTGGTATGAAACATTTGAACAAGTGAAATTGTTCATGAATGAGAACAAAAAACGACCAAGTTCAAGTTTACTGAATGAAACTGATGAAAAACGGTTGGGACAATGGGTATCTCATCAGCAAGACAACTATAAAAAGAAAGAACATTGCATGAAAAACGAATCGAAATACAATCTATGGACTGCGTTCTTGGAAGAATACACCGAATATATGTCTCCGACAAAAACCCCCAAAAAGAAATCCATGAAACTCAACACCTCTTCCCCTTCCACCGAACCAAAAGAAACTCCCGAACAAAGCCGTCAGCGTGTAAAATCCGTCATGTCGGAATTACACCAACAATACAAGACTCTCACTTCCGATCACCTCAAGACCTTATTCCATACGAATCCCAACCTCTGGTATTATTACCACGCCATGTCCGAATCCAACGAAGCCTCTTTCCCCGAAGCCGAAATCCCCCGGAACCGGATTATCCGAGCCCTCGACCAAATCCGAACCAAACGAATCAAAAAACGCGTCGTCGATATGGGGTGTGGGAAAGCGCAAATTGCCCAGCATTTCCAACAAGATCCTCGGTTCGAGTTCTTCAACTACGACCACGTTGCATCAAACGATACCGTGATATCGTGTGATATTTCAAGGACCCCTTTGGAGGACGATAGTGTCGAAATATGCATTCTGTCTCTCGCCATGTGGGGGTCAAATTGCGAACAATATATCCAAGAAGCTGCTCGCATCCTAGAAAGCGGAGGTAAGTTATATATTATCGAGCCCACCAAAAGATGGACGGAAAAAGACGCCGATACAAACCTGATTCCCGGAACCGAAGGCAACCGGTTAAAACAGAAAATCGAAGCTGCCGGGTTCCGAATCATCCAGACGCAAATCGCCAAATTCTGCATGTTTGAAGCCGTCCGCGAAACGCCCATTGGTAATAATCAATATGTTGGATAGACGATAAAGTAAGGAAACACATTCATTTTTTGGACTAGCCATTAAATGTTCAAAGGGGATACACTCGTAGTAATGCATTTACAAAACCGAAATACATTTAAACACGTGACTCCATACTATGGTAACAAACGACACCAAATTTAAAAACCAACATGTTCCCCTTTGAATTAAGCCCATTCCAGAAAGAAGCCATCGACGCCATTGTGGCCGGCGATCATGTCTTGGTATGCGCCCCCACGGGGTCGGGAAAAACCTTACCTGCCGAATTCGCGATCCGCCATTTCACCCAAATGAAAAAAAAGGTCATTTATACCAGCCCCATCAAGGCCCTCTCGAACCAGAAATACCACGATTTTGTAAAAAAGTTCCCCGATATTTCGGTGGGGCTTTGTACCGGAGACATCAAGACCAACCCTTCGGCCGATTTGATCATCATGACAGCGGAGATTCTAAACAATCGTCTTTTCCATATCACCTCCGAATCCAGTTCTCTCGATTTCCAGATGGATTTGGAAACCGAATTGGGTGTAGTGATCATGGATGAGGTGCATTACATCAATGACGCGGCGAGAGGACATGTCTGGGAACAGACGATTCTTACTTTGCCACCGCATGTACAGATGGTGATGTTGAGTGCGACGCTGGATGGGCCGGAGAAATTCGCCGGGTGGATAGAATCGACTCGGCATTCCGTGCCTGTCGATTATCACCGCATAGAATCGACTCGGCATTCCGTGCCTGTCGATTATCACCGCATAGAATCGACTCGGCATTCCGTGCCTGTCGATTATCACCGCATAGAATCGACTCGGCATTCTTTGCCGGTCGAAGAGACCCGATCGGATACGATGGCAACACCCAAACGTGTCCGCCTCGCCATCACGCATAAGCGTGTCGTCCCCCTCACCCATTACGCCTACGTCCCCTCCACCGAGTCCTTCTTAAAATCGGTCAAAGACAAGTCGATCCAGCAAACGATTCGCCAGTCCACCAACAAACTCATCCAGATCCAGACACCCACCAACAAGTTCTTGGACACAGGGTACGCAGAGTTAAAATACGTCTTGGATACGTACGACCAAAAAGATGTGCGTCTTGCAAGAAAATACACCCTCAACAATCTCGCCTCTTTTTTAAAGGGCTCCGACGATATGGACAAGGACGATACGATGCTTCCCGCCATCGTTTTCGTCTTTTCCAGGAAACAAGTCGAGAGATGCGCCGAAGAAATAACGGCCAGTATTTTGCCCTTTGATTCCAAGATCCCCTATACGATTGCCCGGGAATGCGAACAACTGGTTCGCCGTCTCCCCAATTACAAAGAATACTTGGAATTACCGGAATATGTGTCTCTCGTCAAACTCCTGGAAAAAGGCGTCGCCATCCACCATTCCGGCATGATTCCCATTTTGCGTGAAATCGTCGAGCTCATGATTTCCAAGAAATACGTCTATTTGCTCTTCGCCACGGAATCCTTTGCCATCGGACTGGATTGCCCCATCAAGACGGCCGTCTTTACCGACATTGAGAAATACGACGGAAAGGGGAAACGCGCACTTTTGGCGCACGAATACACGCAAATGGCCGGTAGAGCCGGCCGCCGAGGCATCGATACCGTGGGAAACGTGGTCTTGCTTCCCACCTTGTTCCACGGCATTCCTTCCAAAGATACGATGAAACACGTTCTCTCGAATGTGCCCCAGACACTGGTTTCGAAATTCCAAATCGATTATTCCATGATTCTGCGATTACTGAAAAAGGGGGTTTCGCACGATTTCCACCAGTTTGCGGAAAAAAGCATGATGAACGAAGAGACGCGAAAGAGGGCGCAAGCACAGCATTCCGAGGTGAAAAAACTGGAACAAGGCGCCGCCGGACCGTTGACACTGAGAACGCCCCTCGACGCGTGCCAAGAGTGTTTGCGACTGGAAATGGAAATCAAAACATCCGTCAACAAGAAGCGGAAACTGGCGGAACAGGCCATGCGCGCATTGCTAAACGATCACCGGTTTTTGCAAGAAGACGCGAAAACGGTACAAAACTACAATGCGCGACAATTGGAACTCGAACAAGCCCGCGAATATGCGAAAGGATTCGACCTGTATTTGGAGACGCAGACGAAAATAGTGTGTCGTCTATTGGAAAACCACGGCGCCATTGTCTCTTCGGAGGAGTCCGACGCATTTTCTCTCACCGAATACGGGAATTTAGCCGCCCAAATCGCAGAGACACATCCACTCCTTTTAGCCAAATGTGTTCCATTCTTGTCCGCCCTTTCTGTCGACCAACTCATTGGGGTTTTGTCCACCTTTGTCGATATCAAAATCCCAGAACCGGCCGAGTATCCGCGAACAAAAGACCCCGTTGTAAAAACCCGTTTGGAACAAGTGGTCGAATGGAAAAACGCGTTTTATCAAGACGAAGTGGATTTGCGGGCGGATACGGGGATACAATACGACCGCATTCTCCAGTTCGATTTGACGGACGAATTCATGGAATGGTCTCGATTCGAAACGGAAGAAGAGTGCAAGTCGTTGCTGCAGCAAGTACACGAGAAGGGTGTTTCCACGGGCGATTTCGCGAAAGTTGGGATGAAAATCTGCGCCATTGCAAAGGAGCTGGAAAATGCGACGGAGAGTATCGAACTCCGGCATAAACTGAGCCAAGTGGATGGCAAGGTCTTGAAATATATCACGACGACCCAAAGTTTATATTTGTAAATAGTATAATGAAATCGGTGTTTTCTGTCGCGTTTTTATTGGTAATCATTGTCGCGTCTCTCATTTTGGATGGATCGTTTGAGAGGGAAGCGATGGAGACGGATGGTACTTCGACTCCGATTCCGCCTGTGATGGTTGGTATGCCACCGGGTATTTATGGCAACAGTCTGGAAAAAGACATAAAAACGTCTATTAATCGGTTTAACCAAGGAAATGTGAATGGCATAGTCCATCTAACCGTCGTAAACAACATGGCGAATTCGAATGCGTATTATACAAATACACAAGCCAATACAAAAGCAGCTGTCGCGCGTATTTTGCCACAGATCATAAAGGATGAAAAAATATTAGCGAATAATGAGTACTGGAAAACGAACAATGATATGACCAAAAATGTAAATTCTTTATACAGCACACTAAAGTTTTCCAACTATTAGACCTTTTTTTATTGTCCAAAATCAAAATAATATGGGATCAAAAAATATCCGTCATGGGTATAGCAATGTTTGGTAGTTTTGGAATTCATCTAAATATACCTGCATGGGTAAGGGCGTTGTTTCCCAAACCTCAAAAACCTGCACCCAAACCTGTTTCCGTATCGTCGCCGATTCAGGAAGATCCCAGACCGGTGCCGCTTCCAGAAGAAGCGGTTTCTGCTCCCGTGCAAGACCCTGTTCCCGAAGAACCGGTCTTGAAAGAGTCCGTTAAGGAAGAACTTGTAAAAGACCCTGTTCCCGAAGAGCCGGTTTTGAAAGAAGACCCTGTCAAAGAAGACCCTGTTCCCGAAGAACCGGTGTTGAAAGAAGAACCGGTTTTGAAAGACCATGTTCCTGAAGAGCCGGTGTTGAAAGAAGACCCCGTAAAAGACCCGTTTCAAGAACCCCTGGTGGCAGGGTCTTTGGTCGAAGAACCGGTTTTGAAAAAAGAAATCTTGGTGGAAGAATTAGCCATTCCAGACCGCACGGTCCCTTTCGAAAAACCCCGCTCTCATCACCGAAGACGCCACCACGAAGACATTTTCGAACCCACGTTTGTCAATACACACCATTTCCGCCATAAAAAACATTAGATTATTAATGGCTAGTCGTAGTTTGTGTTGCCCATGGGCAACGGAAAACGCTACTAGACATTTACTTCTTACCTATCGGGCTTCCACTGCGCTATTTTCTGAAACAATGACCTCTTTTTGATGCGCATCGTCTCTCGATTCCCGTACGCCATCAAATCGCAAATTTCTTTCACCGACCTCTTCTCCGACCCTTCAAACAAATGTCCATAGGCGTATTCAAAGAGCCGGCGTTCTTCGGCATCCAACATGGAGAGAATGTCGTCTTTCGATACTTCCGGTTCTTCTTCCGTCGTCGGCGAAACAAACGCCTTTTCATTCGCCGTAAATCCCATGTGTCTCTGCGGTTCGAAACGGTCGCGTATTTCGCTAAACACCGCTCCCAAGACATACTTCTTGGCGAATTCGGGGAAGGAAGTAGGTCTTGCCCAGTCGTATTTACGAATGGCCAAGAGAAGCCCCGACGCCACGGTTTGCTCCAAATCTTGCCGCGCGTTCCTGTATTGCCGTTTCTTTATGTATTCTGCACAAACGTTTTTCGCCCATACGTAGTACTTGTCAAACACGAGGTTCTGGGTTTGGAGTTTGACGAGAGGTGTCGTGTTGGGGTTCGCCAGTATTTTTCTGACTGA
>Ga0164294_10003854_pt1 | contig 13256 bp, 15 predicted proteins | sample GEODES005metaG_FD_111479 | JGI IMG/M metagenome (GOLD analysis project Ga0164294, IMG submission 111479) | Oligotrophic lake water microbial communities from Sparkling Lake, Wisconsin, USA - GEODES005 metaG | ecosystem: Environmental > Aquatic > Freshwater > Lake | place: USA: Sparkling Lake... | reverse complement strand
TGGGTCTTGAATTGTGTGCCGAAATCGGATGGAAAGTAGGCGACACAGTGCAATGGATAGATCAAAAGGACGGTTCATGGCTGTTACAGAAACAAGCATCAGCGAATTGCTCGACCAACTCAACACAACATCTCTAGAAGACGGTCACTATAAATGGACCACAAGTCCTGTTGAGCCACTCACAACTTATAGTATATCTAGTGGTGGTACATTTAGTCCCTCATACGGTGCTGTGCCCAATGTTCATATTGGTGGGATGAGTGCCACTGGTATCAATGTCAGCCCAACTGTTTGGACTACCAATACCACTGCCGGCCAGTATAGTTTTACTGGACAAAACGTTCTGAACGTTCAACCCAACAACACAGTTCACATCAAAGGTGAAGATGCTGATCTCTTGATCAATGACAAAAGTCTTAAGACCTGGATGGAGAAGGTTGAAGAACGATTAAACATCCTAACACCCAATCCTGAAATGGAAAAGGATTGGGACGATTTGCGTAAGTTAGGTGAGAGATATCGTAAGTTAGAGAAGAAGTGCCGAGAGAAAGCAGACATGTGGAAAAAACTAAAGAGCATGCCTAGACCTGACTTGCCGTAATGTCAACCTGGCAGGAATTTTACAATCAGATACGAGATCCCAGTTGGCCTGACTGTGGTCAAGAAAGTGACTTTGAACACCTACCTGAGGCCATACGCCTGGAGTGCCAAAATCAGTTTGGATATGTGCCGGGTAGTTTTCGCAAGCAAAGCAAACTGGTCAACAAGAGATTTCCCATACGCACTGCCACAGCCTGTCAACTCAAATGGTCCTGGTCAACTGTTTACTTGACCACAGAAAAAACAGCCAGTTGTCATAGAACCAATCATCATGCATTTGACATTGATGCGCTCAACTTTCATAACACACCAGAAAAGATCCAGGATCGAGAACGCATGTTACAGGGCCAGTGGCCAATAACTGGGTGTGAATACTGTCAGGACATTGAAGCAGCCGGTGGGTCTAGTGATCGCGTGACCAACTTGGATTTTCCCGGGATTCATGCACCACCGGAACTGAGTGATAATTTGACTGCTACTCAAGTAACTCCTAGAATGCTAGAAGTTTACTTTGACAACACCTGCAATTTGAAATGTCTCTATTGTGGTCCACACTTTAGCAGTTTGTGGGACGCAGAAAACAAACGTCATGGTACGTTTCAACATGGCAATCTTGTGATATCCGATGCGTTTGTTAAAAGTTCTAATATTGAAAGTAACAAGCAACGACTGTTTGAATGGATAAAAGCAAATAGCCAGCATCTCACTGTGTTCAATATCTTAGGCGGGGAACCATTATATCAACAGGAACTGGACCAGTGCCTAGATTTGTTTGAAACATATCCTGCACCTGAATTAAAACTACAGATATTCACCAATCTCAATGCCAGACTTGATCGTGTGCAGGCCATGGTTGAACGTGTGAAACGTCTGATAGATAGTGATCATTTGAGAGAGTTTGAAATTACTGCCAGTTTAGATTGTTGGGGTGCTCCACAAGAGTATGTGCGCTATCCTTTGGACTTGACAGTATGGGAAAAGAACTTTGAATATCTTGTGGCACAAGACTGGATCAACTTGATCATTAATTCCACAGTGACTCCACTAACTGTGAAAACCTTGCCCGACCTGTTGGGCAAGATCAACATCTGGAGCCAGCATAGAAAAATATACCACTATCAAAATTCAGTAAACACTCCCAGTTATATGTTCATGGATATGTTTGGCAACATATTTCAACAGGACTTTGCTCGAGCCCTAGAATTAAAACCCAACATAACTCCCGAAGAAATAGCCAGTCGCAATTACCTAGTGGGTATTGCACAGCAGTCGGCACACCGTGGTGCTAATATCCCCGAAATACAAAAACTATATGACTTTTTAAATGAGATGGATCGTAGGCGCGGCACTAGTTGGCCCAAGACTTTTCCGTGGCTAGTAGATGAATTTAAAAAGCACAATCTAACAACTTGACAAAACTATTAAATTAGTGTAAAATATACTGAGTTAGATAATATATGCCGTTTACTTCAAAACGGTACCATTTCCACCCGGTCTTTGCCCGGTTCTGCAACCAAGTGAGTAAGTAAAACTACCATGAAAGCACAAGTAAACTACATCAGCGATCAACTCGCAATCTGGAGTTCAAGAGCCTTTCGAGTCGCAGGACTTTGGATCATTGCCCTTGTGGTGATTGCAGTATGCGATCACAAGTTAACCAATCTCCGCGCAGGCGTTGAATCAATGCCTGCTGGTTATGTGTCAGCCACAGAAAAAATTCAATCATTGGATTGCCTGACACGCAATATCTACTGGGAAGCCGCGTCGGAGCCTTTTGAAGGCAAAGTTGCTGTGGCCCAAGTCACAATGAACAGACTAGCAAGCGGCCGCTTTGGCGACTCAGTTTGCGGAGTTATCTATCAAAAAAATGTCTTCTACGAAAAGGTAATCTGCCAGTTTAGTTGGGTATGCGAAAGCACCCATAAAACCCGACCAGTACATCAACCCTTGTGGGCAGAGTCGGAATTGGTGGCCAAAAAAGTACTGTTAGAAAACTTTAGACTGCCCAGTTTAAAAGGTGCACTTTATTATCACGCAGACTACGTCAGTCCGGGTTGGCAAAAACCCAAAATTGACAAAATTGGTCGCCACATCTTTTACGGAGAGCGTTGATGCCCTTTAATTTTCCTGTTGCAATTGTTGCCCTTCGCGACTACGTTACTAACAGCCTGGCAAAACTGTCAGCGGATACACTGGGTTGGTTGGCTGCCATTGTGTTGCATTGTGCAACCCTACCCAGTTTTCTGGCACTCATGACCGGGCTATCGGACCGAACTCCAAGCCTGGACATCATCTTGTTCTTGTGGAGCGGTCTGGTCCTGCTGTTCATGCGAGCAGTAGTCTTGAAAGACATGTTGAACATCATCACCATTGGGTTTGGATTTATACTTCAAGCAGGATTCATGGCCCTGATCCTGTTTAAGTAAAAAGTACTACTTGACAAATAATCCTGAATCTGCTATAATAAAGCATGATTAAGATTAGTACAGGTCGCCCACACAAAACTCTACGTGCCAAAGACGCAGATTTTACATTCTCGCCCAACGGACTCACTTTGGTTCCCAGAGCCAGTTTTGAGGTTAGTAAAGAATGCCCGCGAGAATATAAACTGATCATTGCTGAGTGCATTGGCAACGGTTGGCTCCAGCCTGTGGCTCACATGCGTGACGTAGAATACACCATGGAGTTATTGAAAAAATGAAACTGTGCCCCAACTGCGATGAGAGAGCCCTGTGCTGTGACCACTGTGCTTATTTCCAGTTCAACGGAGATGCTGACGGCGCCTACACTGGCAACGGGTATTGTCGACTGCACAAGCGAGACGAAGACCCTGGCAGTCTTTGTGACGAGTATTTTTGTTTTGAACTACTAGTAAAGGACCTGCCCAATGAGCATGCATCTACACCATCCCAGCCTTAGTCTCAACGGCAAGCGCAAAGGCAAGGTCAAGTTTCGTAATGCCGACGAGGCTCGCAAGGCACGTGAACTAGACGCTTCCTGGAAAGAACTGCTGAAGAATCAAGGCCTCGCACTTGAGGAAAAACGTCGCAGTCGTGCTATGAAGGCTGAGCCCTTGGTATACAAATTGACCGGCGCCACAGATCGTGCAGGTACTGCTCATATTCCAAGTCGCAACACTGGTGGCAATGCTACACTGGCTCCAGCCAAGGTGTACACTGGTACCAAGGTCAAAGGTATTGCTACCATGCACAAGAGCAATGCTGTGCCGGTGTTTAGCGATGAAGAAGCCATAGAAATTTCCCGGATGCGTCGTGGATAACGACTTGTACTCCACTCCTGAAGCCAGACTGGATACTATACTAGGCGATGCTGGCTTTTGGGTTCGAATGCAACGATGCAGAACATCTGAAGAAGGTAAGAAGAATTGTACCACAGATGCAGACACAAGGGCATGGTTCCGGGACACATACGGCATCAAGTTGTTGCCTGGAGACGCACACATCAATGGGTACAGTAAGGAAGTTAATATTGTGGACGAGCAGAAGTACATGATTTTTTTATTGAAGTGGGCATGACCGATTGGTATTGTCCCTTGCCGTTCAAGCATGCCTTTGTTGATAGCACTGGTGTTGCTGTGTGCTGTAAAACACCAAAACAATCAATTGATCTAGATCAATGGGCCGCTAGCGAGTATGTTAACAACATACAACAACAAATGCTCGCTGGCCAAGTACCTGACATGTGTCGGGAATGTGTTAGTGAAGAAAAGATGACCGGCCGAAGTTTAAGAACTGATAGTCAACAAGACTACAATCATCAACGATTTGTTACAACTGCGATTGATTTCGTTGATTACAGAGCCAACAACATTTGTAATTTTAAATGTAGAAGTTGTTTTCCTAAATTCAGTCATGGCATTGATAACGAAACAAAAAACAACTTGACCCTGCAAAAATTTTATAAACCCATTGACAAAAAGATTGCCAAAATTAATGATGTCAATACCGAATGGATCAGTAAAAATTTAAATCAAATCAAGCGTTTGATGTTGACTGGTGGGGAGCCCACTCGTATGCCTGAAATCAAATCAGTTATTGAACAAATTGTGTATGACAAGTTGGATATCCAAATTTTAATCACCACCAATGGTAGTTTTGAAGATGACTTTTGGTATGAACTCACTAGGTCACATGATAATTTACACTGGACTGTGAGTCTAGATGCTGTGGGACCGGCAGCAGAAATAATCCGCAATGGAACCGATTGGAAGATTGTAGAAGCAAATGCCAAGTGGTTGGCTTCTCATGCGGCCAGCATGAATATCAACACCACTATTACACATTTGAATATCTTGCATCTTGCACCATTATTGAAATTTGTAAAACAACTACAAAGGGAAAGCATTTATCCCCGTGGACGACATGGCAACCAAGGGTCTCGACATCAGTTTATTGTGACACAGTTTCCTTCACATTTGTCTGTAAACTGTTTGCCCCCGGACCTCAAGGCTCTGGCCATTGATCATCTGAACAGTTGCCTTGCTATTGATCTTGATGCAGAACAAAAACAAACCATTCAAGGCTTAATAACGCATCTGGAGCAAGTGGCATTTGATTCATATCAGTGGCAACGCAGTCGAGAATTCAATCAAGAATTAGACAGTGTTCGTGGAGAGAATTACATGGAGTTGTATGATTAAAAAACGTTTATTAACTTATAAAGGAGATTTTGAAATGGGCGGTATGTGGGAAAAAGATGAAGTGGTGCGCTTGCTCAAGGGTGTGCCGGGTACTCAGTATCAAGAAGGGGACGATCAAGTCAAAGAACAGATACGCGAATGGGTCCGAGATCTGTTGCAAAACAGCAAAATCAACATAACGTTTACCAAAGCAGATGGTACTGATCGTGACATGCTATGTACTTTGGATCACTCAAGAATTCCAGTTAGTGTAGCAAAGCCGGTATCAACTACTGCACCAGTAGATGGCATTGTGCGTGAAAGTCGGAAGCCTCGTAAAGAACCTGATCCGCACAGTATTCGGGTATTCGATTTGGAAAAACAAGAGTGGCGCAGTTTCCGTTTTGATAGGCTCAAAAAGGTCACAGCCACCTTGGATTTCCAATAAGTAATACTCAATGGCAAAAGAAGATATTATTAACATGGAGGGCAAGGTCGAAGAAGTGCTACCAGCCGCCATGTTCCGGGTAAAACTAGACAACATCAATAACCTGGTACTAGCACACTTATCCGGGCGTATGCGCAAGAACAACATCAAAGTCCTGCTGGGAGATCGGGTTGAAATAGAATTCAGCCCTTATGATCTCACCAAGGGACGTATTACTCGTCGCAAATAAATACAACATGGAATTACGCAATCACATCAATCTTGTAGAAGCAAGCACTCGCCCAGCAAAACTGGAAACCACTCCTCTTCCCTACGGCGAAAAAGACCTTGAGCCAGTACTGAGTAAAGAAAGTTTAGAATATCATTATGGACATTTGGCCAAGGGTTATGCCAAGCGTTACAACGCAGGAGAAGGCAATGCGGATTTTAATCGTGCTGGCAGTTTTCTACACAATAAGTTTTTTCCTCAGCTTCGGGCTCCCAAAGGCGCAAACCGACCACGTGGTGCTGTTCTCGCACTAATAGAAGAAAAATTCAAAACGTACGAAGACTTTCGAGAAGCATTCAAAGAAGCCGCAATGAAGATCCAAGGATCCGGCTGGGTGTACTTGAGTACCGGTGGTGATATCAAGACTATTGCCAATCATGCTGTTCGTACAGACATCTGCGTACTGGTGGACTGGTGGGAGCATGTTTGGGCCACCGATTATCAATGGGACAAAGAACGTTACCTAGACAATATCTGGAAGATTATTAACTGGGACGTTTGCAACGAAAGACTATAATGAAACTACAAACTGGTGCGGTGTCTAAATTACGTGACTTGGTGGCCGAAGAGGGCAACCCCAATCTCATGCTACGTGTGTTTGTGCAAGGTGGCGGCTGTTCGGGCATGAGTTATGGATTTACATTTGAAGAAATTCAGAATGAAGATGACTTTGATTTTGCCTACGAAGATGTAAAGGTTGTGGTTGATTCAATGAGCATGCAATACTTGCAAGGTGCCTCAATTGACTACAAAGAAGACCTAATGGGTGCCAGTTTTGTAATTGAAAATCCGCAGGCCCAAACCACATGTGGTTGCGGAAGTAGTTTTTCAGTTTAGTAACTTCTAGGGTCCGAACCCCAACTGCCACTCACTGTGGTAAATGCCGGTGCAAACGATCCGTTGATGGGTGACCAGGAACCATTGTTTTTAACATAGGTGGCTTGGACTGCTTTCCATGTACCAGAATTCTTTACATAGGTCTTTTGTACCGATTCCCAGTTGCCGTTATATTTTACACTGCCGCCACCTACATTCATGTCAAGCACCACATAACCACCTGCTCCGACTTGAGTGTTTGTGCCACCGTATCCTGCTGACCCTGAATAATACGGCTGTCCGGTTCCGCCTGGAGTACGTCCACTAGGATTGATCACAACGTCTCCCAGACCTGATCCATAGTAACCTGCTAAGCCACCTTGGTCTCCCCCAGGTGTGCTGCCACCTTGGCCGCCTGCATATCCACCACCGCCAGCACCACCACCACCACCATCACCGCTTTTGTCTTGACCATTTTGACCTGCATATGTACCTGTTGTGGTTTGCCCTGCAGACCCAGGGGCAGATTGTCCGGCAGCAGATCCTGCGTTGCCACCTCCACCGCCACCACCGCCACCACCGGCTATGGCAATTGGAGTACCGTTTAAGAAAACAACACTGGCTCCGCCAGCACCACCACCTGCACCCGAACTGCCTGATCCTCCTGAATTGCCGCCGCGGCCGCCACCAAAACTGCTGCCTCCAGTAATAGTAACCCCAAGTGATCCTGGGCCGCCTGTGTTGACACCATACAATCGCAAACTGTGATTACCAGCGGTGACATAAACTGAACTGCTATAAGTTGCTTGAAATCCTGGGATATCTAATATATTGATGCCATCTATGTAGACTGTGGCATAATTGTCGCAACTGCCGGTGATATTATAATAACCAGTTGATGCAAAGTTCACTGCGACTGTTTGATCAAAATATGTGGCGCTGGGAGTATAGTTCCAAACTCCGTATTGATTTAAAAATCCCACATAAGCACCATTAGTAACACGTTGATTGATAGGGTTGCTTAGTAGTTCTAAACTGGTGAAAACTGTACTGGCTGTGTAACTAACACCACCACCGCCTCCGGGCGCACCCGATCCGCCCGCACCTGCACCACCTGCTCCAGCCACAGCAATCTGTATCACATCACCATTAGTTACAGTGAATGTTTTGCGAGAAAATCCACTGCCGCCACCACTACCACCAGGATTACTGTCATTGCCGCCACCGCCGCCTCCACCACCCCAGACATATGCAATGATTTGGCTTGTGGTTGTTGGCCAAATCAATTGTTGTAGGCTGTTGCTAAAGCCAATTGCTCGTATTACTGATGCCATGTTATGTTATTAAATCTGATACCAAATATCGCCATCGCTGCCGCCTGTGGGTGCTGAGGTACTTACGTATCTTGTGCCGTACCCATTGGAGTTGGTGGCAATGGTCAAGGTCACATTGGCAGTCAATGCTCCGCCACCACTCAACCCGCCACTGGCAATGATTGTAGTTGCCGCGGCTGCCGCGCCGAGATTCGTTCTAGCATCAGTGGCTGTACTGGCACCAGTCCCACCATCTGCCACTGTTAAATCAGTTATTCCAATTATTGTTCCACCAGTTATGCTCGCATTACTAGCGCCAAAGTTTCCTAATCCTGTTGCAGAACCACCAGTGATGGTTATCGCGCTTGAATTTTGCGTTGACATGGTTCCTAGACCCAAACTAGTTCTAGCAGATGATTGAGTATTACCACCAGTACCACCATCAGCAATGGCCAAAGGAGTACCAAGACCGCTGATGGTGCCACCAGTGATAGTGACAGCATTAGCATTTTGAGTTGATGATGTTCCAAGTCCTAGACCTGTTCTAGCAGATGATTGAGTATTACCACCAGTACCACCATCAGCAATGGCCAATGGAATAATAAGTCCAGTAATTTCGCCACCAGTAATAAACACATTGTCCATTGTGCCGCCAGTGAATGCTACATTGCTAGTGTTCATCACAGAGATATTACCCAATTGTAAATTTGTTCTAGCACCAGCGGCTGTGCTGGCGCCTGTACCTCCGTCGGCTATGGCCAAGTCAGTGATTCCTACGATTGTGCCGCCGGTGATAGCCACAGCATTAGCATTCTGCTGACTCATAGTAGGCAAGGCATTGGTCCAGTCAGTCACAAATCTTGTGGTAGCAATTTGTGTGTTGCTTACTGCGATTGTGGCAGTGGGCGCTATGGGTGCTCCAGTGAATACAGGACTAAACTTTTCACCTTGTACAAACGCTGTGGTGGTAATTCTTGTTGAATTGTCATTATAAGAAGCGGTAGTAGCAGTAGGTGTGCCGGTGAATGCAGGACTAACCTTTTCACCTTGTACAAATGCAGTGGTAGCCACCTGAACAGAATTGTCATTGTAAGTGGCAGTGGGTGCAATTGGTATACCTGTAAATTGCGGACTGATTGTGACAAATTGTGTGGTCGCCAGTTGTGTTGTGGCTGTACCTTGAGCGGCAGTGGGTGCAGTGGGTACGCCCGCAAATGCTGGACTGCTGGTAACAAATGCTGTGGTTGCTAGTTGGGTGGTGGCAGTTCCTGTTACGGCAGTCGGGGCTATGGGTACGCCAGTAAACTGTGGGCTTTGGCTTACAAACGCAGTGGTAGCAATTTGTGTGTTTGATGTTCCAGCCGCCGCAGTGGGTGCAGTGGGGACTCCAGTAAACGCAGGACTTATTTTTTGAGACTGTACGTAATCTTGTGTAGCCAGTGCCACCCAGGCGTTGGCAGTGCTGTATGACGAAATAACATCAGTGGCGCTGTTGTACCAAAGTTGTCCCAAGATTGGTTGCAGTGGTTCAGTTGAGTTGGCAAAGTTTTCCAACAAATATACATAGTTTTCGTTTTCGTAAGTGCCGTAATCTGTTAAAGCACGGCCCACCAGGGACAGATCTGTGGCAGTGGTATTAACGGTACCGTCTGCAACAATTGCAACTACATTTCCGCGGCTGTTATTGATAATATATGACATTGATAGCTCCGAGTCCGTGTATTTAGCGACAGATCGGGTTCGCAAGCCCAGACACAAAGTTTGGTAAATACAGCACTAGGACTGCAAATTTATGACACAACTATTAATCAATGTGGGGAATGTTGCCAACGATGGGCAAGGTACTCCATTGCGCACAGCGTTTCAGTATATAAACAGCAACTTCACAGAACTTTATAATAATGTTCAAGCCACACCCCCTGTTTCTTCTAGCGGTCAAGCCGGTGATGTTCCAGGCATGATCGCATATGATCAAGAGTATCTGTATGTATGCGTGTATGAATACGATGCTACTACTATAATTTGGTATCGTATAGCATTCGATACTGCTCCTTGGTAAAATAAAACATGAGTCAACCTGTTTGGATCACTCCTGCTGGCAGTTTGGGAAACATACCCGAAGGCGTATTTTACCAAAACACCATGTTGGTCACAACAGATGCTTTGCCATTTGCACCCACTTGCACAGCTACCACAACAGGCACCAACGTGATCACTTGCGCCAGCACCACTGGTATCTATGCAGGACTCACTGTGAGGTTTTCAGGAACAACGTTTGGAGGAATAGATTCCTCTACTAGATATTATGTACTGAATGTGGTCAATGCCACTCAATTCCGTATCACAACCACAGATACCAGTACTACGCCTGTTGCGTTGACCACCGCCACTGGCACAATGAGCACTGTGTTTAGACAGGATATTTATTACACTGTGATTGCAGGGCAACTGCCGGCTGGAATACAGTGTTCTGCCAATGGAACAATTACAGGAGTTCCGGATGCTTTGGCCAGTTTACAAGGGGTTCCGTTTGACGTAACAAGGTCGGTCACAAGCAAATTTACTTTAAGAGCATATACAGAAAATCAAGACGAGACTATTGACCGTATTAGAGATCGAACATTTAGTCTCACTGTAATCAATGTTAATACACCTGTTTTTACTTCTCCCAGCAATCTTGGCACATATTACGATGGTGACAGATTGGATATTCAAATTGCAATTGACAATGTTGGTCCCACTACGCCTGCTGTGGTCACCCTGGTAGGTGGAGAATTGCCAGGTGAGGTTTATGTTAGTCCTACTGGATTAATTTACGGATACATACAACCAGCCGTTGATGTTGATCAGCCACCAGGTTACGATCTCACACCAGAGGATCTTTATCCCTATGACTTTATTACTAGTGCAATCAACAAGAACTATCAATTTACCTTACAAGTTACCGACGGGATCAACACCGACTTAAAAACTTTTAGTTTCTATGTGTATGATCGTTCTACCCTCAACGCCAGTACTACTGAAATTACCGCAGACAATAGCGTAATCACAGCCGACGAAGGTACAGAACGCAGACCGTTTATTGTGAATTCTTTACCTGCCAATCTGGGCACAGTTCGTAGTGACAATTACTATGCACATCAATTTATTGCCAATGACTACGATACTCCGGACCTGAAGTATGCGGTGAGTGTTAATACAGGTTCTGGTTTGCCGCCAGGGCTAGAGATAGATCCCAACTCAGGCTGGTACTATGGATATATCCCTGATCAGGGTGTGACTGAAGTTGTGTACAGTTTTAACGTTGTGACTTATCAGGCTGACTATGTGGGAACTCCAATCACATGCACCGCTACCACATTTGGCACTAACATTGTCACCTGCGACAGCACAAGTCAACTTGGTGAGGGACAACCCATTGTGTTTACCGGCACCAGTTTTGGCGGAATCACAAGTGGAGCCACTCACGTTTATTATGTGCTTGATGTTGTGAGTGCGACTGAATTTACCATAACACAAAATCTCGGTACCACCAGCACAGTGGTATTATCCACAGCCTCTGGCACATTAGCCGCCAACTTGATTGTGGCATCAAATCCGTATCCTTTTACACTGACCATATCCGGTACTGTCAATGCTGGAGTTGATTGGCTGACCCCTGCTGATCTAGGCACAATCGAAAATGGTGCCACCAGTATGCTAGTAATTGAAGCCGTGAACTCAGGCGGTCGTGCTCTAACATATCGTCTCAAACCTGGCGCCAGTTCAGTATCACTGCCGTATCCTTATGTGCCCGGCGTGTACAATCTGTTGCCACAAGGTCTAGAACTGTTGCCCACAGGCGAGATCTCTGGGCGAGTAACATTTAACACATTTGCTGTTGATTTAGGAAGCACCACATTTGACGCCACACAAGCCACGGTACGAAATGTCAGCGTTCAAGAAACTACATTTGACAGCACATTTGTATTCACAGTCAATGCTTATGCAGAAGATACCACTCAAGTACTTTACAAAGTAAGCACAGTCACAGTGACCGATGGCGGGTCGGGATATAGTGGAGTAAACACACCTGTATTGACATTTAATACTCCAGTGGGTGCCAGCGCCATACAAGCCACCGCAGGCATTGTCACAGTGAGTGGCGGGGTTATAACTTCTGTTGCAGTCAATAATAGTGGAGCAGGATATACCAGTCCTGCCACGTTAACAGTGACTCAAGGATTTGGTGGGTCTGGTGCAGTGCTTACACCAGTTATGAAAGCCACCGGCACACGAGACGTTGTGAGTGTGGACAAAACATTCACAGTAAAAGTAAGACGTGTGTACAACAAGCCTTATCAAAACTTGTTGATAGAAGCCATGCCCCCGGCCAATGACCGTGCCTTGATTGCAAGTTTACTAGACAATCAGAATATCTTTGTACCAGATTATATCTACAGAAAAGACGATCCTTATTTTGGCAAATCACGTCAAGTGATATATGAGCATGCGTTTGGTCTTGCACCCGACACTCTAGAAACTTATGTTAGTAGTCTATATTTAAATCACTACTGGAAAAATCTTGTGTTGGGAGAAATTTTAACAGCACAGGCCATAGATCCTCTCACTGACGAAGTAGTATACGAAGTTGTTTACAGCCGAATCATTGATGATCTTGTGAACAGTTCAGGTGCCAGTGTGAGCAAGATTGTGAACTTGCCTTATGCAATTACAGATCCAGCAGACGGCAGCACACAACTCTCACAAGTGTATCCCAACAGCCTTGTGAACATGCGAGATCAAGTGATTGATGTTGTGGGGCAAATATCTAACAAACTGCCGTTATGGATGACATCTAAACAAATCAATGGACGAGTATTGGGATTTACCCCGGCTTGGGTCATGTGCTATACCAAGCCTGGCCGTAGTGCGCAAATTGCCTACTATGTACAAACACAATTCACAGGAAACCTGAATGCAGTAGATTTCAAAGTTGACCGTTATGTACTAGATCGCACACTGAGTCGCAATTGGGACACAGCAACACAAAACTGGACTCCTACTCCGAGTTTGACCACATTTGATTTTGTGCCACATTATGAAGTGCTGGGCGAGGACAGTTCTTATCAACAAATTGTTACAATTCCCGTGGGCAACGGTGGCACAGGATACGCAGTTGGTGATGTAATT
>Ga0164294_10003853_pt1 | contig 13256 bp, 8 predicted proteins | sample GEODES005metaG_FD_111479 | JGI IMG/M metagenome (GOLD analysis project Ga0164294, IMG submission 111479) | Oligotrophic lake water microbial communities from Sparkling Lake, Wisconsin, USA - GEODES005 metaG | ecosystem: Environmental > Aquatic > Freshwater > Lake | place: USA: Sparkling Lake... | reverse complement strand
CTCTCGCGCAAGGATGATGTCGTTGCGGTGGTGTTCACCGGCGAGGGCACCTCGTCCTTCGTTGCGGGCGCAGACATCCGCCAGATGCTGGAAGAAATCCACTCGGTGGACGAGGCGATGGTGCTGCCCAACAACGCGCAGCTGGCCTTCCGCAAGATCGAAACGATGGGCAAGCCGTGCATCGCGGCAGTGCAAGGTGTGGCGCTGGGCGGCGGCATGGAGTTCGCGCTCGCCTGTCATTATCGGATCGCCGAACCGACCGCGCGCTTCGGCCAACCCGAAATCCGGCTACGCCTGCTGCCCGGCTACGGCGGCACGCAGCGTCTGCCGCGCTTGCTCGGCGAAGCGCGCGGCGCTGAAGGCGTGCGCGATGCGCTCGATCTGATTCTCGGCGGGCGCAGCATCGACGGCGCTGCGGCGCAGGCCATCGGTCTCGTTGATGATCTGGTCGAAGGATCGCACGATGCGCTTGCCGCTGCGCATGCGGCGGTGCGCGACTATGTCCGCGATCCTGCAGGCAGCGCGCTGGGCAAAGCCTTTGCCGCGCGCGAAGCGATGACCGCGCGGTGGGAAGCGCCTTCGACGGTGTCTCTTGATGCCGTGCTCGAGGATGATTTTCTCCAGCGGGTTCTGCGCCAGCTCGAATGGGCCGGGCGCAAGGTCGCGGGCGAACGCGCGCTCGATGCGGTGCGTACCGGCCTTGAACAGGGCATGGCCATCGGCCTCGCCCGCGAAGCCGCTGTGTTTGCGCAGGCTATCGTCGATCCCGAAGGCGGCAAGACCGGCATCCGCCAGTTCATGGACAAAGTCAGCCCGCCGCTGCCCGTCCGCCGCAATGGCGTGTGGATCGATGCCGAACATGAACCGCGTGGGCGCGCGCTCGAAGCCTCGGGCGACCTGCTCCCGGTCGGCGCGCCGTTCTATCCGGGCGTGACCGCCATCCCGGCCTATCAATATGCCTTTGGCATCGCGCGCGATCCCGATACCGGCGCGCCGCGCTTCGGCCCGCCGACGACCCACGAACGCGAATTGATCGTCTCGGTGCCAGAGCCCGCGCCGAACGACGCGCTGGTCTACATGCTGACCTCGGAGGTCAACTTCAACGACATCTGGGCGCTCACCGGGATTCCCGTCTCGCCGTTCGACAGCCATGAGGAAGATGTTCAGATCACCGGCTCGGGCGGCATAGCGCTCATCGCGGCGCTTGGCAGCGAGGCCAAGGCGCAAGGGCGACTGAAGGTCGGCGATATGGTCGCGGTCTATTCCGGCACCAACGATCTGCTGTCCCCACAAGTCGGCAACGATCCGATGTATGCCGGCTTTGCGATCCAGGGATACGAAACCGAGACCGGAAGCCACGCGCAATTCCTTGCCGTGCAGGCCCCGCAGCTTCATTCGGTTCCGGGCGACCTGACCTTGGAACAGGCGGGGAGCTATATCCTCAACCTCGGCACGATCAGCCGCTGCCTGTTCACCACCTTGCAGATCCAGCCGAGCCGCACGCTGTTCGTCGAAGGCTCGGCGACCGGCACTGGGCTTGATGCACTGCGCTCGTCGGTGCGCACAGGCCTGCAAGTGACCGGGCTGGTGTCCAGCCCCGCGCGCGCGGCGTTTATCGCGACGCAAGGAGCGGTCGGCGCGCTCGACCGAAAGGACCCGCGCTTCGCCGATCTGTTTACGGTTGTGCCCGAAGACGGAGCGGAAGCGCGGGCGTGGGAAGCCGCAGGCGCGCCCTTGATCGCCGAATACAAGGCGCTCAACGGCGGCATTCTTGCCGATTATGTGGTCAGCCATGCGGGCGAAACCGCGTTTCCGCGCAGCTTCCAGCTGCTGGCCGAGGGCGGCACGCTGGCGTTCTATGGCGCGTCATCGGGCTATCACTTCAGCTTCATGGGCAAACCTGGCAGCGCAAGCCCAGAGGAAATGCTGCGCAAGGCCGCGTTGCGCGGCGGCGAAGCGGTGCTGATCTATTATGGCCCACGCTCTACCGATCTGCTCGACGAGGCAGGGCTGGAGATGATCGAGGGCGCGCGCCGGTTCAACGCGCGGACCGTGGTCGCCACCACCACCGACGGCCAGCGCGAGTTTCTCCAGTCGCTGGGCCTCGAAGACACCATCGCCGGGATCGTCAGCCTCGAAAGCATCCGCCGCCGCGAGGGGGCCAACTTCGATTGGCCCGATACGATGCCGCGGCTGCCCGATGCGAAAACCGATATCGAGGCATTCAAGGCGGCGGTCCGTGATTATCAGGACCGGGTGATGAAACCGTTCGGTTCGGCAGTGGGCAAGATCTTGCGCTCGCCCGACAATCCGCGCGGCGCGCCCGATCTGATCATCGAGCGCGCGGGGCAGGATACGCTCGGCATTTCCACCTCGCTGGTCAAACCGTTCACCGGGCGCGTGGTGTTTTCTGAAGACCTCTCGGGCCAGCGTTTCACCTTCTATGCGCCGCAAGTATGGACGCGCCAGCGCAAGATTTTGATGCCGACCGCTGCGATCCTGGGCACGCACTTGTGCAACGCTTTCGAAGTTGCGCGGATGAACGACATGATCTCGGCCGGGCTGCTCGATGTGACCGAACCGCAGGTCGTGCCGTGGGAGGGCCTTCCCGAAGCGCATCAATCGATGTGGGAAAACCGCCATACGGGCGCAACGTATGTGGTGAACCATGCGCTGCCCGCGCTGGGCCTGCGCAGCCGCGATGCGCTCTTGGAAATGTGGGCGTCGCAAGCAAACTGACTTTTTGAGAACGGGGTAGTGACAATGGCAAAGGCAAAGACCACGGCCGTGGAGGTTTCCAGCGTGCAGGAAACGGGCACTCAGGGTGCGGCATCGGGCCGCCTTGCGGGCAAGATCGCCGTGGTGACGGGCGCTGCGGGCAACATCGGCGGCGAAATCGTGCGGCATTATCTGGCGCAGGGTGCGACGGTTGTGATGACCGGGCGCACAGCGGCCCGCACTGACGCTGCCGCCGCCGCGATCCTTGCTGAAACCGGCGCGGATGCAGACAGGATCATGACCGTGGAGCTCGATGGCGGCGATGCCCCCTCGGTGCGCGCCGGGATTGCCAAAGTCGTCGAGCGGTTCGGCAAGATCGATATTCTTGTGAACAACGCAGGGTCCGCCGGCCCGAAGCAGCCGCTGGGCAGCCTGCCGATGGATGCCGCCGAACTGGCCGCGCTGCAAAAGTCCGGGTCGACCGATAGCGAAACCGTGGGCGATGCGATTCGCAACATCTTCGGCGTGGCGTGGAATCTGGTCCGCGCCGCCGCGCCCGCGATGAGCGAGGGTGGCTCGATCATCAACGTATCGACGATCTTTTCGCGCACGCCCTATTATGCGCGCACCGCCTATGTCGTGCCCAAGGCAGCGATGAACGCCTTGTCGCGCGAACTGTCGCTCGAACTTGGGCCGCGCGGCATCCGCGTCAATCTGGTGTTCCCTGGCCCGATCGCCAGCGAACGCATCCGCACCGTGTTTGCCGCGATGGACAAGATGCGCGGCGATGGCGAAGGCACGACGCAATCCGAATTCTTCGGCATGATGTCGCTGGAGCGCGGCGTCGATGGCACACCGCGCGCCAAGACATTCCCGACGCCGAACGACATTGCGACCACTTGCGTGTTCCTCGGCAGCGACGATTCCGCACCCTACAATGGGCATGACTTCGAAGTGACCCACGGCATGACCGTGCGCAAGGAATCGCGCGCGACCTATCTCGCGCGCCCGACGATGCGCTCGATGGACGGGGCCGGCCTCGCGGTCCTGGTCGCGGCGGGTGATGGCTGGGAAGACGCGCTCGAGATCGCCAAGATCCAGATCTCGTGCGGCGCGCAAGTGCTGCTTGGGCTCTCGCGTCAGGCTGACGTTGCGGTGGCGCAGTCGCGCGCTGCCGCCGATGCGCTCGGCGATAAGCTGACCATCGTCCGTTTCAACCGGACCGAGCCGGACGCCATGGAAAAGGCGCTTGAGGCCTATAGCGAAGCCGGGACACCGATCACCGGCGCGATCTTCATGCCGATGCGCGGCCCGGACGAGTTTACCGGCGCGCTGGTCGATGCCTCCGATGAGGACGTGAACGCGTTCATGGACGCGGAAATTGCCGGCAACATCGCGCTCGCGCGCACGCTCAGCCGCTATTGGAAGCGGTATGACACGCTGCTGCAGGACCCGCGCTTTGTGTTCCTGTCGAACACCACAGACGGCAAGGGCGACATTTTCGCGAACGTGCTGCGCGCTGCGACCGAGCAGCTGGTCCGCGTTTGGCGCGACGAATCCGAAGTCGATGTCAAGCATGGGCGTCGCCGCCAGACCGAATGGGGCAGCCAGATCGTCCGCTTCGGCAACGACGAAGCTGAAAATACCCGCTTCACCGCAGGCCATGCGGCGCGCATCCTGCTGAAAGAAAGCAAGATCCGCGAAATCACGCTCTATGTCCCCGCCAGCATTGGCGAGGCGACTGGCGCGCGCAAGGCAATGCCAGGCTTCAGCGAAAACATCACCGGGCTGCATCTGGGCAAAGTCGCGCTGATCACCGGCGGTTCGGCAGGGATCGGCGGGCAGGTGGCGCGGCTTCTGGCGCTGGCCGGCGGCAAGATAATGATGGTCGCCCGCCGTGAAAGCGAGCTGGCAGTGGCGCGCGCGCGCATTGTCAGCGAGCTGGAAGATGTCGGTTTCGCGGGCGTCGAGCGCCGCGTGCAGACGATGGGCGGCGTAGACGTAAGCAATCTGGAGTCTTTGAAGCGCGCGGTGGATGAGACGATCAAGGCGTTTGGCCGGATCGACTATTTGATCAACAACGCGGGCGTGGCTGGGGCGGAAGACATGGTCGTCGATATGGATATCGACGCCTGGCGCTACACGCTCGATGCCAACCTCGTATCGAACTACTTGCTGATGCACCACGTCGTGCCGCTGATGAAAGCCCAAGGTTCGGGCTACATCCTCAATGTCTCGTCCTATTTCGGCGGCGAGAAGTTCCTCGCGGTCGCCTATCCCAACCGCGCCGATTATGCGGTGTCCAAGGCCGGACAGCGCGCGATGGTCGAATCGATGTCGCGCTATCTGGGGCCCGAGGTGCAGTTCAACGCCATCGCGCCCGGCCCGGTCGATGGCGACCGCCTAGCGGGCACCGGCGGCAAGCCGGGCCTGTTCGAACGGCGCGGCAAGCTGATCCTTGAAAACAAGCGGCTGAATGCGATCCACGCTGCGGTGATCAAGACGCTGCGGCGCGGGGTGCGCGTCGAGGCGGTGCTCAACCGGCTGGCCCGCAACGACACCATCCGCATGTCGCACGACACCAACAACCCGCACGAGCTGCGCGAACTTGCCCTGCTCTGCGCGCGCGAAGGCGATGGCGTCTGTACATGGGATCGCTATCTGCTGACCGGCGCTATTGCGCAGCGGTTGGTCTCGCGGCTGCGCAAAGGCGGTTATTTCCTCGATTCGCCGGAGTGGCACGAGCGGGCCGACACGCCCGAGGCCAACAGCGGCTGGTTGATGAAACTGCCGCCCGACGATGTGCCGTTCCTCCCCGCCGATAAGATCGCGATCGAGGCCAAGAAGGTCGGTAGCGGTGTGCTGCGGCAGCTCCACCTCGGCAAGATGCCGACCGAGGGCGAAGTGGCGCAGGCCACCGTGTTCTTCCTGGCGGATCGCGCGGTGAGCGGCGAGACCTTCATGCCCTCGGGCGGTCTCAGCGTCGAACGCTCGACTACTGAGCGCGAACTGTTTGGCAGCCCCAAGCAGGAGCGGCTCGATCAGATGCGCGGCAAGACCGTGTGGATCATCGGCGAACACCTCGAAGATTATCTGGCCGAGGCCGCGCGCCAGTTCATCGAGGATTGCCACGTCGCGCGGGTGGTGCTGCTCACCGCCAGCCAGGCCGGGGCCGATGCGATTCGCGCGCAGCTGGCCGAGATCCCCGCTGAGCACCTGGAGACGATCCTGTGCGATAGCGGGCTCGAAGTGGCGATGGATGATGCGCTCGGCCGCTGGGGCCGTCCGACGACCATCGTTTCCACCCCGTTTGCGCCGCTACCCGATCGGTTGTTCGAGTTGGAAAACCCCTTGACCCCCGAAGCGTTCCGCGACGTGGTCGAGGCCAATCTGACGCATCACTTCCGCGTTGCGCGCAAGGCTTCGCTTTATGATGATTGCCAGATCGTGCTTGTCTCGCCCGACGTGCCGATGGGCGATACCAGCCCGGCGTTTGCCATCGCCAACTTCATCAAGACGACGCTCCATGCCTTTACCGCCACTGCTGCGGTCGAGAACGAGCGGCTGGTGCATGATGTGCCGATCAACCAGATCAACCTCACCCGGCGCGTGCGTTCGGAAGAGCCACGCAACCTTGACGAACACCTCGAAGAAGTGAAGCGTTTTGCGCGCGGCGTGCTGCTGCTCGGCGCACCACTTCCCGATGCGGAAGATTCGCGCTATCGCTCGCGCATCTATCGCGGCATGGCCATGACGGTCTGAGGAACACAGCTTGAATCAGTATCTGCCGTTCGAAAAGGCTGTTCAGGCGCTCGAAGTCCGGGCGGGCCAAGTGCGCGAGGCGGGCGGGGAGGACACCGAGGCGGCGCTGCTCGACGAGCGCGCGCAGCGTCAACTGTCCGACCTTTATGCCCGCCTCACCCCGTGGCAGCGCACTTTGGTGGCGCGGCACCCGGCGCGACCGCATTTCAAGCACTATGTCGAACACTTGTGCAGCGATTTCCTCCCGCTCGGCGGCGATCGCACTTTCGGTAATGACGAGGCGATCATCGGCGGCTTTGCCACGATGGAGGGCCGCAAGGTCGTTTTGATCGGCCATGCCAAGGGCGAAGACACCGCCTCGCGGGTCAAGCACAACTTCGGCATGGCGCGGCCCGAAGGCTATCGCAAGGCCATCCGCCTGATGGAGCTGGCCGACCGCTTCGGTCTGCCGGTGATCACCTTGGTCGATACCCCGGGTGCGTTTCCCGGCCTCGATGCTGAAGAACGCGGCCAGGCCGAGGCGATTGCCCGCAGCACTGAAAAATGCCTCTCGCTCGGCGTGCCCATGGTCGCGGTGATCGTCGGCGAAGGCGGCTCGGGCGGTGCAATCGCACTGGCGGCGGCCAACCGCGTGCTGATGCTCGAACATTCGGTCTACTCGGTGATCTCGCCCGAAGGCTGCGCCTCGATCCTCTGGCGCAGTGCGGGCAGGGCCGCTGAAGCGGCAGAAGCCATGAAGATCACTGCCGGCGAGCTGCTTCGGCTGGGTGTGATCGACCGCATCGTCTACGAGCCCGCTGGCGGTGCCCACCGCGCACCTGCGCTGGCGATCAACCGCGTCGGCACGGCGATCTCAGCCGAGCTGGCCTCGCTGGCAGGCTTATCGAAGGATGAGCTGCGCAGCGAGCGGCTGAACAAGTTCCTGCAGATGGGGCAGCTCTAAACCAACCCTCACCATCCCATACTGCCCGGCACGCCCTTGAACGGCCCGGCAAACCCAGACGTAATCCAGCCGCCGTAAAACCCGCCCGGCTGCGGGATGACCGTCTCGCCGTCCACGCTGCACCGGTCAAACGGACGGGCATAGAACGCGACATGATCGCGCAAGATTTGAAACGCCCGGGTCGGGCTGGGATAGCTCCAGCCGACGCGCGGCAACACGATGTCGCCAATCACCGCGTCCCAATAGACCGCTGCGCCTTTCCATTCGCACATCGAGCTGCCCTCGGCGCGGCGTAGCACGCCGGGCGCGATGTCCGACGGGGGGATGTAGTAGCTGGGCGGGTGGCTGGTCTCCAGCGTGCGCACGGCCGCGCGCGTATCGGCGATGATCCTGCCGGCGTGCTCGATCACGATGCGCGCCGCGCAGGCCTCAGCGACGGCCGGGCGCGGGAAGGCCCACACGCTCTCTTGGCCGGGTGCGAGAGGGTCCGGCTTAGGCCTCAAGCTGGGGGGTATCCGTGCACATGCGGAACGGTATGCGCGCCGCGACTGGTCTTGTCACGCGGCTGCGCGCGTCTTGCCCAAAGTGCCCAACCATTCCCGGTCTTGCGATTGATCCCCGGTAGGGTAGGCTTGATGGGGACGACGTACGGATAACAATGGATAAGGCGGAACGGGCGTTTGGCGGGAAAGCGAAAGATGGCGGCGCGGATATTGGCTTGGGCGGCTGGCTTGATCCTTGTCGCGGCAATCGGCGGCGCGGTCTATGTCTATGCCCCAGACAAGCCCAGCGCCGCGCTGGAAGTGCTTTATCCGGGCGAATACCGCATGGTTCTGGGTGCGCGCCTGCGCCTGCGCGATACTGGGCTGAAGGATCGGCCGGCAGTCATTCTGGTGCATGGCTTCGGCTCCAGCCTCGATACGTGGGAGCCATGGGCGCTAGCGCTCTCGGCCCATTACCGTGTGATCCGCTTCGATTTGCCCGGCTTTGGCCTGAGCGGGCCGGACCCGACGGGCGATTACACCGACCTGCGCTCGATGAACATACTGCGCGGCCTGATGGATCAATTGGGAATCGCGCGCGCCAGCCTGATCGGCAATTCGCTGGGCGGAAGGATCGCTTGGAACTTTGCCGCGTTCCATCCCGAGCGGGTGGCGCGGCTGGTGCTGGTGTCACCCGATGGCTTCGCCAGCCCCGGCTTCGCATACGGCAAGCCGCCGGAAATTCCGCTGATGATGCAGGCACTACCCTACATCGCCCCGCGCGACATGCTGAAACAGAACATCGCCGCCGCTTATGCAAAGCCCGAAGCGCTCAGCGAAGCGACGGTGACCCGTACCCGCGACATGATGCTGGCGCCCGGCGTGCGGCGCGCGATTTTGGCGCGGATGGGGCAGGTGATCCTGCGCGATCCCGCCCCTACGCTGGCGCGGATCAAGGCACCGACCTTGCTGCTTTGGGGCGAAAAGGATGCGATGATCCCGATTCGCAATGCCGCCGACTACCTGCGCGATCTGCCGCCCGGCGTCAGGTTGGTGCGCCTGCCAGACCTCGGCCATGTGCCGTTCGAAGAAAGCCCGGCCCGCTCGCTTATCCCGGTGGAAGCGTTTCTGTCGGAAGAGGCCCCGCCGATAGAACGGAATCACCGATCGCAACAGAACGGAGGCCTTTCTCCGCACCCTGTTGGGCGCGGATAGCGCCTCAATTCGCCAAGGTCAGGTCCTCGAACCGGCCGAGGTGGAAATCGGCCGAGCCGAACTGGTTCTCGATCATCGTGCCGCGCTTGAAATAGTGGCCGATGGCCAATTCCTGCGTGATGCCGATGCCGCCGTGCGTCTGGATCGCGTTCTGGCCCACGAAGCCCAACGAGCGTGAGACTTTGGCCTTGGCAAGGCTCACTGCCGCCTTGCGCTCGGCGGCGGGCATATCGAGCTTGAGCGCGCCCATCAGTGCCATCGAGGCGATCTGCTCCACCTCGATGAAGATGTCGGCCATGCGGTGCTGCAGCACCTGGAACTTGCCGATCGGCTGGCCGAACTGCTTGCGCTGCTTGATGTAGTCGAGTGTGCCTTCATGCAGCTTGCGGCTGATCCCGATGGCTTCGCCGCACACGGCGACAGTGGCCTCGTCGATCAGCTGTTCGATCAGGTCGATCCCGCCGGGAATATGCGCGTCTCCGGGGATGGCCACGTTCTCGAAGTACACTTCGGAAGCCTGGAAGCCGTCGACGGTCGGATAGTCGCGCCGCACGATGCCGGGCAAGCCCGCCTCGATCAGAAACAATTCCACGCCTTCCCGCTCGCGCGAGGAGCCGCCGGTGCGCGCGGTGACGAGCAGGTGCGTCGACCAGGGTGCGGCATAGACCACCGCTTTGTGGCCCGAGAGCACGTAACCCGCGCCGTCTGCCTTGGCGCTGGTGCGAATGTTGGCAAGGTCGTAGCGGCCCTGCGGCTCGGCATAGGCGAAAGCGATTACGGCATTGCCGGCGATGATCTCGGGAATCACCGCATGGGCGCGGGCGTCGCCTGCCGCCTTCATAGCACCGCCGCCAATGACGACAGTCTGGAGATAAGGCTCGATCGCGATGACCTTGCCCAGTTCTTCCATCATGATCATGTTTTCAAGCGCGCCGCCGCCAAGCCCGCCGTGCTCTTCGGCAAAGGGTGCCCCAAGAATGCCGAGCTCGGTTGCAAGCGCGCGCCAGATGCCGGGATCGCGGCCCTCGGGCGCGGTCAACATCTTCTTGCGCGTTTCAAAGTCATAGGTGTCTGCAAGAAAGCGCGCGAGCGTGTCGCGCAGCATGTCCTGCGTTTCGGTGTAGCTGAAATCCATTGTCCTCAATCCCGAAATAAATGGGCCGCCGCATGCATCGTGCGGCGGCCTCAGGAAGAATTAGAGCCCCAGCACCATCTTGGCGATGATATTGCGCTGGATTTCGTTCGACCCGCCGTAGATCGTCGTCTTGCGGGTGTTGAAATACGTCGGTGCAGCGCGGTGCGCGTAGTCCGGGCCGATCGGGTGTTCGTTGTCGCCCTCTCCGAAGCCGCGGAAATAGGGCGCGCCATAGTGGCCGACCGCTTCGAGGGTCAGCTCAGTCAGCCGCTGCTGGATTTCCGAACCCTTGATCTTGAGCAGGCTCGATTCCGGCCCCGGCCCCTTGCCCGCGCTTTCACCCGCGAGGCTGCGCAGCTCGGTGAACTCGAGCGCCGTCAGGTCCATTTCCAGTTCGGCGATCTTGCGCTTGAAGAAAGCGTTGGCGAGCAGCGGCTTGTCGCCGTCCATCTCGGTGCGGGCAATGGTCTTGACCTTCTCGATGCCGCGCTTCGAAGCCGCGATCCCGGCAATGCCGGTGCGCTCGTGTGCGAGGAGGAACTTGGCGCAAGTCCAGCCCTTGTTCTCCTCGTAGATGCGGTTCTCGGCCGGCACACGCACATCTTCCAGCCAGACTTCGTTGACTTCGTGCTCGCCGCCCAGCGTGATGATCGGGCGCACGGTGATACCCGGCGACTTCATGTCGATCAGCAGGAACGAGATGCCTTCCTGCTGCTTGGCATCGGGATCGGTGCGAACAAGGAAGAAGCCCCAGTCGGCATGCTGCGCCATCGTGGTCCAGGTCTTTTGGCCGTTGACGACATAATGGTCGCCATCACGGACGGCCTTGGTGCGCAGCGAGGCCAAGTCGGAGCCCGAACCCGGCTCCGAATAGCCCTGACACCACCACACATCGCCCGAAAGGATGCCGGGGAGATACTTTGCCGTCTGCTCGGGAGTGCCGAAGGTGTAGATCACCGGGCCGACCATCGAGAGGCCGAAAGGCATGAGGCGGATGCAGTCCGCGCGTGCGGTCTCTTCCGACCAGATGTACTTCTGCGTCGCAGTCCAGCCGGTGCCGCCGTACTCGGCCGGCCATGCCGGGGCGATCCAGCCCTTCTTCGCCAGAACTTTGTGCCAGGCGAGGAAATCCTCCTTGGAGAGCTCATCGCCCTCATCCTGCTTGCCGCGCAGGTCTTCCGGATAGTTCTCGGCGATAAAGGTGCGCACTTCCTGCTGGAAGGCCAGATCTTCGGGGCTGAAATCAAGATGCACGGGCGTTCTCCCTGGTAGACTTATCGCTATGCGGTCGCGGTATTGCATGAATCGGGTTCCGGAGTGAAACCCAAACCTTGCTGAGATCATTCCTGCTGTTTACGTAAACGTCAAGCGCCCAATGTGCTTACCCGGGGTAATCCATCGCTACTCCGCGACGCAGCGGGCACCGATTGCGCCCAGCCTGGGGTAGATCGGCGAATTGAAGCCGCAATCGGGGCTTGGGGCTGCGCTGGCAGCAACGTGGGCGTGGGCCCCGTGCGAATCGCTGTCCACTGGGTCGATTGGTGGACCACGCCCGCGGATCATCCGAGGCGATGGGGCGCTGGCCAGCGTGCCCGGGCAGAGGCCAGCGGCGGAGACCGCCTGTTCTGTATGCTAACCGAAAGGAATTTCAGCCTTATGCATGATCTAATCGGCTAGCTGTTGAGTTGCGTTGAGAATTGACCCGGCAGGTCCATAAACTTTCACTGCGAATTGACCCATGCTTTTCTCACCCCTGGCTGTCAGTCCGGGGGGCATTATGTCCTTGAGCGACACCGCTAGAGATAGCCGCTCGATCGGGATTTTCTGCAGCACCACCGGTGCCAGATAAGCCAGCTTGAGCATATGGCGGATATACGCTGGCGCGACGTTTGCGGCTTCGGCGACGGTGGACATCGTTCCGCCGCCAGCTCCATGCCTTGGCGATTGCCCTCAGGATGTGCGGCTCGCGCTTCTGCTGGGCAGTGGCGGGCGGGCTCTTGCATTAGCCAATCCGTTTCTGGAGCCGCTGGCGGCGGGCTTAACGGCTGGCAAGGCGGTGCTCGATTAGCAAGGCGGCTGAAGTGCGGCTCCGTAGTTGTACGTAAACTATTGGACTACAGACAACGCCTCGGGGAGGGGAGTATTGCTGCATGGTTGGGTGTTTCTTCATCGACACCCCGTTGAGAGGGCTTTTTGTGCTAATGAAATCGAAACATCGCTCCTTTGGGCAGTTCATGGCGGCGAGTTTGGGCGCGTTGCTCGGCGTCGCGGCGCTTGGCGCGCCGGTCCCCGCCAAGGCGGCACGCATTTACAACGCGCTGCCGGTCGCTATTGTTGTGTGCCCGATGAAGTCGGTCATTATAATTTCAACGACGAATAACGACACTAGGAATTATTCCGACAAAGCTCAATACCCGGACAGCAACACTTGGACAAGAACCGCTAACACCAAAAGCCTTGCCTTAGATACAAAACGCTCTGACGATGCATGCATTGGTTTGGCAGCTGGCAGCGAAGCAAACCCGGTCAGGAGCGAATCTATCAACTGGACCAGTGCAGTTCAGATCAATGTGCGATTGGCTTTCAGCCCCTCATTGACGGACAGACGTGATGATCGCTGCATATACGCCATGGAATCCAGAAAATACACAGGACTGATATCACCAACAATGGATCGCAGTAAGCACGACTTCCAGGGCGGTAATTATGTTGTTTTGAGACCTGCATTCCAGGTAGTTGGAACTGTTTCGTACCCAGGCGGGGTCAAGGGCACCTTACACGCCGACGGAACGGATATAGAGACATATTCGCGTGGTGGGACATTACTTGATTGCGCCAATATGACCGGCTCGGACGTGGCCGCGACGACCCTGGCGCAACTAGGCCGTGTTGACAAAGAGGATTCCCAAATCGTGTAGGTTCTGATTCAAGGTAGCTTTTGGGAGGTTATCTTGATCCGGGGTTTGATGAGCGACGAGGAATGGGCTTGTCTTGAGCCATT
>Ga0164294_10003852_pt1 | contig 13257 bp, 13 predicted proteins | sample GEODES005metaG_FD_111479 | JGI IMG/M metagenome (GOLD analysis project Ga0164294, IMG submission 111479) | Oligotrophic lake water microbial communities from Sparkling Lake, Wisconsin, USA - GEODES005 metaG | ecosystem: Environmental > Aquatic > Freshwater > Lake | place: USA: Sparkling Lake... | reverse complement strand
TTCGGCAGTGGCAGGAAATTGAATATGGATCTCGATATTCGCAGTCCTACATGGATTCACTGCCCGATTTCGTCAAGCTCGCCGAGTCATATGGCCATGTCGGCATGAAGATCGAAAAGCCTGAGGATATTGAGCCCGCGTTGCGATCGGCATTTACCGAACACAAAGACCGGCTGGTGTTCATGGATTTCATTACCGACCAGGCTGAAAACGTCTGGCCCATGGTTCCGGCGGGCAAGGGCTTGAGTGAAATGCTTCTTGGCTCGGAGGATCTGTGATGGAGCGCGCCATGAAACACACCATTTCGATTCTCCTGGAGAATGAAGCGGGCGCGCTGTCCCGTGTCGTTGGATTGTTTTCAGCCCGCGGCTACAACATCGAAACCCTGACCGTGGCACCGACTGAAGATCCAACACTGTCGAGGATGACCATCGTGACTTCCGGCAGTGACGATGTGATCGAACAGATCACCAAACACCTGAATCGCCTGATCGAAGTCGTTAAGGTCGTCGATCTGAGTGAGGCGCCTTTTATTGAACGTGAACTCATGTTGATCAAGGTCCGCGCGGTTGGCAAAGATCGGGAAGAGATGAAGCGCCTCGCCGATATATTCCGGGGCCGCGTGATCGACGTGACCGAAAAGACTTACACGATCGAATTGACTGGCGACCGCACCAAGATCGATGCGTTTATTGAAGCGGTTGATCATGCAGTCATTCTTGAGACTGTTCGCACAGGTGGGTCTGGGATCGCCCGCGGCGAGCGTGTCTTGAAGGCTTAAGCCTTCTATTTTTCAGCTTACGATTCTTCATTATCTTATAACTCTTCCCTTCTGGAGACTCAATTGAAAGTTTTTTACGATAAAGATTGCGATATCAAATTGATCAAGGGCCGCAAGGTCGCGATCATCGGCTACGGCAGTCAAGGCCACGCCCATGCCCAAAACCTGAACGAGTCAGGTGTTGATGTGGTGGTCGGTGCGCGCCCAAACGGTCCTTCGTGGGGCAAAGTCGAAAAGGCAGGTCTCAAGGCCGCGCCGGTGGCCGAGGCCGTTCGCCAGGCCGACTTCATCATGATGCTGATGCCCGATGAAACCATCGCCGAGGTCTATCGTAACGAGATCGAACCCAACCTTAAACAGGGCGCAACGATCGCGTTCGCCCATGGGTTCAACATTCATTACGGTCAGGTTTCGCCGCGTGCGGACCTCGATGTCGTCATGATCGCCCCGAAAGCGCCGGGGCACACCGTCCGTGGAACCTATGTTCAGGGGGGCGGTACGCCTTGCCTCGTCGCAATCCATCACGACGAGTCCGGGATGGCGCGTGACCTTGCCCTCTCTTATGCGTGCGCGATTGGCGGTGGTCGTTCAGGGATTATCGAGACCAATTTTCGCGAAGAAACCGAGACCGATCTGTTCGGTGAACAGGCAGTCTTGTGTGGTGGTGCAGTCGAGCTCATCAAGGCGGGCTACGAGACTCTGGTCGAGGCTGGTTATGCCCCCGAAATGGCGTATTTCGAGTGCCTGCACGAACTCAAGCTGATTGTTGATCTGATCTATGAGGGCGGTATTGCCAACATGAATTATTCAATTTCGAATAATGCTGAGTTCGGTGAATACGTGACAGGCCCTGAAATCATTACGGATGCGACCCGCCTCGCGATGAAAAAGGTCCTAGAGCGCATCCAGACCGGCGAATACGCCAAACAATTCATTCTGGAGAACAAGGCGGGCGCGCCAACCCTGCGTTCGCGCCGGCGCCTGATGGCCGAGCACTCCATTGAACAGGTCGGGGCGCAACTGCGTGCGATGATGCCCTGGATCGGCCGTAACAAGCTGGTGGATCAGTCCCGCAACTGAGTTTGTCATGGACGTGTCATGATTCGGTCATGATGAGTTCTTCTGAGTCGCTGCAAGACCACTGGCCCCACCCGTTTCTGGCCCGCGAGGGCTGGCCGTTCATTGGGGCCAGCCTCGCGGCAACCTTGATTGCAGGATGGTTGGGGGGGCTCGCCGTGGCGGCCCCATTTCTAGTCGTTCTGATTTTCGTGTTGCAGTTTTTTCGGGATCCGCCGCGCCGGGTCCCGGTCGATCCGCTCGCTGTTTTGTCCCCAGCCGACGGTCGAATCGTCGCGATCGAGCAGGCGCGAGATCCCTATGCTGATCGGCAAGCGCTCAAGATCAGCGTGTTCATGAACGTCTTCAACGTCCACTCCAACCGTGTTCCGGTGGATGGCGTGATCGAACAGGTGACCTATTTTCCAGGTCGATTTCTGAACGCAGATCTAGACAAAGCATCGCTCGAAAATGAGCGCAATGCCGTTGTGATTCGTCGCAACGATGGCGCTCTCGTGACTTGTGTTCAGGTGGCCGGCCTGATTGCCCGCCGCATCCTGTGCTACGTCGATCCGGGGCAAACGTTGACGCGCGGGTCGCGATTCGGTTTCATCCGTTTTGGTTCTCGCGTTGACGTCTATTTGCCACTGAAGGCCCGGCCCCGGGTTGCGATCGGCGAACGCGTCAGTGCAACCGAGACGGTGTTGGCTGACCTGGCCGACCACTGAAAGTGGCAATTCCCAATCGCCGCCGATTTCGCCCGTTGCGATCGGGCGGTCCGATGGGCTCAACGGGGCAGGCTGCTCCGCTCGACTCCAAGGGTGCAGTGGGTGCCAACCATCGCAGGCGCCCCCGGGGGATTTATCTGCTCCCGAATGCGTTCACAACCGCTGCGTTATTCGGTGGGTTTTTTGCGATCGTGCAAGGAATGAACGGGCAGTTTCAGACTGCGGCAATCGCGATCTTCGTCTCGATGGTGCTCGATGGTCTTGACGGTCGAGTGGCGCGTTTGACTAACACCCAAAGTGCCTTTGGGGAACAGTACGACAGCCTCGCCGATATGGTCTCGTTCGGGGCCGCACCAGCACTCGTTGTGTACGAATGGTCGCTCAAGGGGCTGGGTAAGCTTGGTTGGTTGGCGGCGTTTGTTTATGTCGCCGGGGCCGCGCTTCGTCTTGCGCGATTCAACGCCAATATCAGCGTGGTGGATAAGCGTTTTTTTCAGGGGATGCCAAGCCCAGCCGCAGCGGCATTGGTGGCCGGTCTGATCTGGATTGCAACCGACTTGCGCGAGACGCGCTGGATCGATGCCGGTGGCCCTGATCTCGCTTGGGTCGCGTGCGGGCTCACGCTCTACGCGGGCATTAGCATGGTCTCGAATGCGCCGTTCTGGAGTGGCAAAACGATCGACCTCAAGCGCCGAGTACCTTTCGTGGTCGGCATTGCAATCATGATGGGAATTGTTCTGATTAGCGCTGATCCGCCGGTTGTCCTTTTTTCACTTTTCCTGGTGTATGGATTGTCTGGGTGGGTCTTGTGGACCTGGCGTGTCTACAAGGGTTATATGCCGCCCCGGATCCTTCGCGAGGATGACGACTGAGTCCCGGGTCGCCGACCTCTCTGGCTGATAACATAGTGGGTATGAAAGGACGCACGCCGCTGGTCGCGGGTAACTGGAAGATGCTTGGTGACACGGTGTCAAACATCGCGCTTCTCGAGCACGTGCGTGGCGTGCTTGAGGGTAGCCATTTCGCTCACATCCAGGCCCTGATTTGCCCCCCGTTCCCCTACCTGACCCTGGCGGCCGATCGGTTGCGCTCGAGTCCCGTGGTCTGGGGCGCGCAAGATGTATCCGATCAGGCAGAAGGTGCGTTCACTGGGGAAGTGTCCGCCAACATGTTGCGCGACCTCGGTTGCGCGTACGCGATCGTTGGGCACTCGGAGCGGCGCGGTATGCACGGCGAGACCGATACGGTCGTGGCCAGCAAGGTGCATCGACTGATCGACGCGGGCATTTGTCCCATCATTTGTGTCGGTGAATCGCTGGCCCAACGTCAGTCGCATTTGACCGAGGCGGTGTTGGCCCATCAGATTGACGCGGTGGTTGGAGTGGTTAAGCTCGGCGTCGCCGTCATTGCTTATGAACCTATCTGGGCAATTGGGTCGGGTCGGGCGGCAACACCCGAGATGGCGCAGGGGGCTCACGCTTTCATCCGAGCTCGCTTGCAGGCCGGGGGTGTGCCTGGCGATCAGATCAGGGTGATTTATGGCGGGAGCGTTAGCGCCGCCAGTGCGAGTGCGCTTTTTGAGCAGCCTGATATTGACGGTGCTCTTGTGGGTGGTGCATCCCGGATTGCGGATGATTTCGTCGCGATCTGTGAGTCAGCGACGCAAGCAAAATTTTGACGGAACCTGGATTGATATGTCTATTTTGATGACCGTGCTGATGGTGGTTCAGGTGCTCTCGGCACTCGGGGTCATTGTTTTGGTATTGCTGCAACACGGCAAAGGTGCCGACATGGGGGCGGCCTTCGGGAGCGGTGCCTCCGGGAGCCTTTTCGGCGCCAGTGGCTCGGCGAATTTTATGAGCCGGACAACGGGCGGACTCGCAACGGTGTTTTTTTGCGCAACGTTGGGCATCGCGATGCTTTCGGATCGTCGCGTAGCCGCGACAGGCAGCGTCATGGAAGGGGCCGCAGCCACGATCCCCGGCGCGGTCCAGGGGTCAGCGCCGGCCGCTGGGTCGGGTTCCGCGACGGGTGGGTCGGGTGCGCCGGCGGCTGGCTCTGCGGGCTCTGTTCCCGCCGCTGGTGGGGCCTCCTCAGGCGGCGCGGGTGCAATCCCTGGGCCTGCCAATGGTCCGTCTCAGCGTTAAGTTGCGACCCGACGACACGGTCCTGCCCACCTCGAAATTGGTTTACCATCCGGGCTTCGTAATTTAGATGACACGCCTTTCATAAAGATTCAATAGCCGACGTGGTGAAATTGGTAGACACGCCATCTTGAGGGGGTGGTGGCGAAAGCTGTGCGAGTTCGAGTCTCGCCGTCGGCACCAGTAGGCTAGTTTTCGGGCTCTCCGGCAGAGTCCTCCAAAAACGGGTTGAATCTCGCGGGTTGTTGCAGGAGCGGGCGCTGAATGAACCTTGACCAATATTTCCCGATCCTTCTGTTCATTCTGGTTGGAGCAGGGGTAGGCGTCGGTCCGATGTTGATTGGCCGACTGCTGGGTCCTCACCGTCCAGATGCAGCGAAACTATCGCCGTATGAGTGCGGTTTTGAAGCGTTTGAAGATGCCCGGATGCAATTTGACGTCCGTTATTACCTCGTCGCTATCCTGTTTATTCTGTTTGATCTTGAAGTCGCGTTCCTGTTTCCCTGGGCAGTTTCTTTCGATGCCATTGGCGTTTCAGGCTTCCTCGCAATGATGGTTTTCCTCGGTATCTTGGTGGTCGGATTTGTCTATGAATGGACAAAGGGCGCTCTGGACTGGGAATGATTAGGAAATCTGATGGCAATTGACGGCGTTTTGCAGGAAGGGTTTGTCACGACTCAGCTCGACAAGCTGATTAATTGGACCCGTACCGGCAGCATGTGGCCGATGACCTTTGGGCTGGCCTGTTGTGCGGTTGAAATGATGCATGCTGGCGCTGCCCGTTACGACCTTGACCGCTTTGGCATTGTGTTCCGGCCCAGTCCCCGCCAGAGTGACGTCATGCTGGTCGCGGGGACACTTTGCAACAAGATGGCGCCAGCTCTGCGCAAGGTTTATGACCAGATGCCGGAGCCGCGCTGGGTGATCAGCATGGGCTCATGTGCCAATGGCGGCGGGTATTACCACTATTCCTATTCAGTCGTGCGAGGTTGTGACCGGATCGTCCCGGTTGATATTTATGTGCCTGGTTGCCCGCCAACGGCCGAAGCGCTGATCTACGGCATTCTGCAATTGCAGAACAAGATTCGCCGAACCAATACGATTGCCCGCTGAGCGCCGATGCCATGACGACTCCCAATGAAACCCTGAGGGCAGCACTGCAAGGCGCCCTGGGCGACCAAATCGTCTCGCTCGAAGAAGCCTTCGGAGAAGTGACTCTTGAGGTTGCGCCCAAGCATTGGGAAACTGTGGCCCAAGTCTGTCGCGAAGAAAGCGGACTGCGATTTGATACCGCCATCGATCTATGCGGCGTGGACTATCAGGACTGGGGCGGTGCGGGGCACGAAGGCCCCCGCTTTGCAGTGGTCCTTCATCTGTTGTCGACGCACCTCAATCAGCGTCTGCGTTTGCGCGCGTACTGTGTCGATGATGAATACCCGACCATCAGTTCGCTCAGCGAAGTCTGGCCCTCCATGGGATGGTACGAGCGCGAAGCGTTTGATTTTTTTGGAATCATGTTCGAAGGGCATACCGACCTTCGCCGCATCCTCACCGATTACGGCTTTGTGGGTCATCCCTTCCGCAAGGACTTCCCGGTCTCTGGCCATGTTGAAATGCGCTACGACCCAGAGCAGAAGCGGGTTATCTATCAACCGGTCACGATCGAGCCGCGCGAGAATGTCCCTCGCGTGATTCGCGAAGAGGGTTATGCCCGGGGGCGAGGCTGACGCGATGGCTGAGATCAAGAACTACACACTGAACTTCGGGCCTCAGCATCCAGCTGCGCACGGGGTGTTGCGTCTGGTACTCGAGCTTGACGGAGAAGTCGTACAGCGCGCAGATCCGCACATTGGTTTGCTCCATCGGGCAACCGAAAAGCTGGCCGAGACCCGTACCTATCTGCAGGCATTGCCGTACATGGACCGTCTGGACTACGTGTCCATGATGTGTAACGAACACGCCTATGTGATGGCGATCGAAAAGCTGATGGACGTCGAGGTGCCGCTGCGGGCTCAGTACATCCGCGTCTTGTTCGACGAGATCACTCGGCTGCTTAACCACTTGCTTTGGCTCGGTGCGCACGCGCTTGACGTCGGTGCGATGACGATCTTCCTTTACGCCTTCCGCGAGCGTGAAGACCTGATGGACTGCTACGAAGCGGTGTCGGGTGCCCGGATGCATGCGGCCTACTACCGGCCAGGTGGGGTCTATCGCGATCTGCCTGATCACATGCCGCAGTATGCCGCTAGCAAGATCCGTAACGAAAAATCGATTCGTGAGCTCAATGAGAATCGTCAGGGATCCTTGCTCGATTTCATCGAGGATTTTTGTAATCGTTTTCCGAAAGCGGTTGACGAGTACGAGACCCTTCTGACGGACAATCGGATTTGGAAACAGCGCTTGTGCGACGTCGGCATCGTGACACCGGATCAAGCCCGGGCCTGGGGCTTTACGGGCCCAATGCTCCGTGGTTCCGGGATTGCCTGGGACCTGCGTAAGCATCAGCCATACGAGGTTTATGACCTTGTCGATTTCGACATCCCGGTCGGCAAGAACGGTGACTCGTACGATCGTTATCTGGTCCGTATCGAAGAAATGCGCCAGAGCAACCGGATCATGCGCCAGTGTGTGGAGTGGTTGCGTAATCATCCCGGCCCAGTGATGACGGACAACCACAAAGTTGCCCCGCCGCATCGGGTCGACATGAAGAGTTCCATGGAAGAGCTCATCCATCATTTCAAGCTGTTCACTGAAGGCATGCATGTGCCTCCGGGTGAGTGTTATGCCGCCATCGAGCACCCCAAAGGCGAGTTCGGGATCTACATGGTCAGCGATGGGGCCAACAAGCCCTACCGCCTCAAGATTCGTGCGCCTGGTTATGCCCATTTGCAGGGCCTCGACATGATGTCGCGCGGCCATATGATCGCGGACGTTGTCACGATCATCGGGACGCAGGACATTGTGTTTGGCGAAATTGATCGCTGATTGAACGTTCCAATTCCCGCAATGACCACTCCAACTCCAGCCCCTCCGACCGACCTCGGTGTGCACCCGTCCCGCCTCCTCTCTGAGGCGGCTTACGCCAAGATCGCGCGGGAGGTATCGAAGTACCCGCCCGAACAGAAACAGGCAGCGGTGATGGCTTCGCTCACGATCGCCCAACAAGAAAAGGGTTGGATGAGCCCTGAGGTCGTGGAAGACGTTGCCAACACCTTGGGCATGCCGCCGATTGCGGTACATGAGGTGGCGACCTTTTACACGATGTACAACACCGGTCCGGTCGGGCGATTCAAGCTCACGGTCTGTACCAATTTGCCTTGTGCTTTGCGTCATGCCGATCGTGCCGGCCAGTACCTTCAGCGCACGCTGGGGGTCGGCTATGGTGAGACGACGACAGACGGCGTGTTCACCTTGCGCGAGGGCGAATGCATGGGCGCCTGCGCGGATGCCCCGGTGCTGTTGGTGAACGACACGCGCATGGAAAGTTTTTGCGACGAGGTCAAACTGGATGCGTTGCTAGAAGAGTTGCGCGCCAAGGCCCCCGGGGTGAACCCCGGAAACCGCGTCGACGTCTCATAACGGCGTCCGCTACAGGCTGCGAAAGGAATTCCCATGGGTGCAATTGAACCGATTCACGTTAACCATGCTGTCGAAACCTGTTTTCACGGGCGGCACATCGCGCCCCAGATCATGGCGGATCTGGCAGGGCCGGACGCGTGGCGCCTGAAGGATTACGAGTCGCGCGGTGGTTATCAGGCCTTGCGCAAGATTCTGGGTAAGGACGGTGGTGATGGCCTGACGCCCGAGCAGGTGATCGCCGAGGTCAAGGCCAGCGTCCTGCGTGGGCGCGGGGGTGCTGGGTTTCCGACTGGCCTGAAGTGGAGTTTCATGCCCCGCGCATTCCCGGGTGCCAAGTACCTGGTCTGTAATTCGGATGAGGGCGAACCAGGTACTTTTAAAGATCGGGACATCCTGCGCTACAACCCTCATATCGTCATCGAGGGGATGGCGATCGCAGCGTATGCGATGGGAATCGCAGTCGGTTATAACTATATTCACGGCGAGATTTTCTCGACCTATGAGCGTTTCGAAGAAGCGCTCGAAGAGGCGAGGGTGGCGGGCCTTTTGGGCGATCACATCCTCGGCTCCGGTTTTAGTTTTCAGTTGCATGCGCACCATGGGTATGGCGCGTACATCTGTGGTGAAGAAACCGCGCTCCTCGAATCCCTTGAGGGCAAGAAGGGACAGCCGCGTTTCAAGCCACCATTTCCGGCCAGTTATGGGCTCTTTGGCAAGCCGACGACGATTAACAACACCGAGACATTTGCCGCAGTGCCTTGGATCATTCGTAATGGCGGTGCTGCATTTTTAGCGGTCGGCAAGCCCAATAATGGTGGCACCAAGCTCTTCTCGATCAGTGGAGATGTTGAGCGTCCGGGCAATTACGAAATTCCGCTGGGGACCCCTTTCGCCAAGCTGCTCGAGCTCGCAGGTGGGATGCGCGATGGCCGTGCCCTCAAGGCCGTGATTCCCGGTGGATCGTCGGCACCCGTGCTGCCCGCCAGCATCATGATGGATATCACGATGGATTATGACGCCATCGCGAAAGCCGGTTCAATGTTGGGCTCAGGCGCGGTCATCGTCATGGACGAGACTCGCTGCATGGTGCGGTCGTTGGCGCGTTTGTCACACTTCTACTACGAAGAGTCCTGCGGCCAGTGCACCCCATGCCGAGAAGGTACGGGATGGTTGTCGCGGATGGTTCACCGGATCGAACACGGTCAGGGGCGCCCCGAGGACCTTGACCGCCTGGGTGGGGTTGCTGACAACATCATGGGCCGAACGATTTGTGCACTAGGTGACGCCGCTGCGATGCCAGTCAAGGGATTCCTCAAGCACTACCGTGACGAATTTGCGTATCACATCGAACACAAGCGTTGCCTGGTGGACAACTCATGATTGAACTCGAAATCGACGGTAAACCCGCCTCGGTGGTCGAGGGCAGCATGGTCATGCATGCCGCCAATTCCCTAGGTTTGTACGTTCCTCATTTTTGCTATCACAAGAAGCTGAGCATTGCGGCCAATTGCCGGATGTGCCTGGTCGAGGTCGAGAAGGCGCCGAAGGCATTGCCCGCCTGCGCCACCCCTGTGACCCCGGGTATGAAGGTCTGGACCCGCTCCGAAAAAGCCATTGCCGCCCAGAAGGCGGTAATGGAATTTTTGCTGATTAACCATCCGCTCGACTGCCCGATCTGCGATCAGGGCGGCGAATGTCAGTTGCAGGATTTGGCGGTTGGCTATGGCAGCAGCAGCAGCCGCTATGACGAAGCCAAACGCGTGGTCTTTCACAAGCCGATGGGACCGCTCATTTCCGCCGAGGAAATGTCGCGCTGTATCCACTGCACGCGCTGTGTGCGCTTCGGCCAGGAAGTCGCGGGCGTGATGGAACTCGGCATGGCCGGACGCGGACAGCACAGCGAAATTATGAGTTTCGTGGGACGTTCGGTCGAGTCGGAAGTCTCCGGCAACATGATCGACATTTGTCCCGTGGGCGCACTGACCAGTAAGCCATTCCGCTATTCCGCAAGAACCTGGGAACTGTCACGACGCCGCTCGGTCAGTCCCCACGATTCACTCGGCTCCACCCTGAACATTCAGGTCAAGCACGATCGGGTGATGCGCGTCGTGCCGTTCGAGCAGGAAGCGGTCAATGAATGCTGGATTAGCGATCGTGATCGCTTTTCCTACGAAGGCCTGAATTCCTCGGACCGTCTGACCGTACCCATGATCAAAGACGATCATGGCGTTTGGCACGAAGTCGAATGGAAGGCGGCGCTTGAGACCGCCGCCAACCGCTTGCGCGATGTCGCCAAAGAAGCCGGTGGCCTGGGTGTGCTCGCGGCCGCCTCGTCGACCCTCGAAGAGCTCGCGCTGGCGGCACGGTTAGGGCGTGCGTTGGGTACGGATAGCATCGACCATCGTGTGCGTCAGTGTGATTTTTCGATTGACGGAGTTCGTCAGGGCGCACCCTGGTTGGGTATGCCTGTCGCAGCGGTCGATGGCTTGCAACGGTTGTTCATGATTGGTGGTCTTTTACGCAACGATTCGCCGCTCCTGTCGGTTCGTGTGCGTAAAGCCGCTGGGCGCGGAGCACAGATTTCGATTCTTCAGGCGATGGCTGAAGATCCGCTGATGCCTCTGCATGCCCAACTGGTTTTGGCACCTTCGCAATGGGTCGCGGTGCTCCATGAGGTTGCCCGCCTCGTTGCTGAGAGGCGATCGGTTGCGTTGCCGGAGGCGCTCTTGGGTTTGACCCAATCGGCTGGCCAAGTGCCCGCTCAGGTCGATAGCACCGCCCTGGCCGCTCGTATTGCAGATTCCCTGACGGCCGAACTCGCCGAGTCCGCGGCTTCAATCGTTCCAAAAGCGATCTGGTTGGGGCAGAGCGCGATGCGCCATGCGCAGGCCGGCGCGATTCATCAGCTCGCGGCCTGGATCGCCGATCAATGTGGTGCAAGGCTTGGCGTCGTCGGTGATTCAGCCAATAGTGTCGGTGCCTGGCTGGCGGGGTGCGTGCCGTTGGCTGGCGGGTTGAATGCCCATGCCATGACCGAACAAGCTCGTCGTGGCTATCTGCTGGTTAATCTCGAGCCCGAGTTGGACTCCGCCGATCCCTTGGCGTTCGACCACGCCCTGGCGCAGGCCGAAACAGTCGTAGCCCTGAGTGCGTATCGCAGCGAATCGCTGCTCGCACGTTCGCATGTGTTGCTGCCAATCACGCCGTTTACCGAAACCTCTGGTACCTACGTATCGTGCGAAGGCCGTGCGCAAAGCTTTAACGGGGTCGTCAAGCCTCAAGGCGATGCGCGCCCCGGCTGGAAAGTCCTGCGAGTGTTGGGCTCGATGTTTGGCGCGCCAGGTTTTGATGCGATCGATCGCTCGGAGCAGGTGCGTGATGATGTGCTGGGCGGCCAGGGACTGGCGTCCACTCCTCGGCACGATGCCGCGCCGCTGCGGGCTGGGCTGGATAACGGTCTGAACGGGCTGGTTAGCGGGTTTGCTCAAGGCACGGCCCACGCATCTGACCACCCCACTGCCCACACCTCTTCAAATGCCCCCGCCCACATCCTCGAGCGCATTACCGAATTGCCGCTCTACGCGGTCGACGGCATTGTCCGGCGCTCGGATGCTTTGCAGGCCACCCGAGCCGCTCGGGCACCGCAGGCGCTTGTCTCGTCGACCACGTTGTTCGGGCTAGGATTGGCTGAAGGTGATTCTGTCCTGGTGGCCCATCGCGGGCAACCCGCCCACGATACTGGCGCGCTGCACGAAGCCGGCGCGCGTCTCACGCTGGCCGTCGACGATCGATTGCCGTCCGGTTGTGTGCGTGTCGATGGTGGTCATCCGGCGACTGTTGCGGCAGGTGCCTGGTCAGGCGTTGTGACCATCATGCGGGCCTGATTGAGGAGCGAAGCAATCATGCCCAATCTTTTAAGCACGATTCAGCAACAAGGTGTCGATGTGTTCGGCGGTGTCTGGCCGCTCGTCTGGTCACTCGTTCGAATCCTCGCAATCGTCCTGCCGTTGATGATCTGTCTGGCGTACCTAACGCTCTGGGAGCGTAAGTTCATCGGCTGGATTCAGGTCCGGATTGGTCCCAACCGCGTGGGCCCGATGGGCCTCTTTCAGCCCATTGCGGATGGCTTGAAGCTGATGTTCAAGGAGATCATCCTGCCGACGGCGGCCGACAAACGCCTGTATCTGCTGGGACCGATCATGACCATCATGCCGGCGTTGGCCGCCTGGGCGGTGATCCCGTTTGGGCCTGACCTTGCGCTGGCAAATATCAATGCTGGTTTGTTGTATTTGATGGCGATTACGTCGCTCGAGGTCTACGGCGTCATCCTCGCCGGCTGGGCATCGAATTCCAAATACGCGTTCCTGGGCGCCATGCGAGCGTCGGCCCAGATGGTGTCCTACGAACTCGCGATTGGTTTTGCAATGGTTGTGGTCCTCATGACGAGCAACAGCCTGAACATCACCGATATCGTTGAAGTTCAGCAGCGCGGGCGCTTCGCCGACATGGGGCTCAACTTCCTCTCCTGGAACTGGTTGCCCTTATTGCCAATTTTCGTTGTGTACTTCATCTCTGGGCTGGCTGAGACTAATCGCCACCCCTTTGACGTGGTCGAGGGCGAAAGCGAGATCGTCGCGGGGCACATGGTGGAGTACTCGGGCATGGCCTTCGCCGTCTTCTTCCTGGCCGAGTACGCCAACATCATTCTGGTCAGCGCTTTGGCCTCGATCATGTTCCTGGGCGGTTGGGATGCACCGATCTCGTTGCCATTCGACTTGCCCTTCGCACCGTGGTTCATGAATTGGTTCTGGCTGTTCGCCAAGACGTTCGTCATGTGCACCCTGTTTCTGTGGGTGCGTGCCACCTTCCCCCGATTCCGCTTCGACCAGATCATGCGTCTGGGCTGGAAGATTTTCATTCCCGTGACGCTCGTCTGGATCGTCGTCGTTGGGTTGTGGCGTATCTCTCC
>Ga0164294_10003850_pt1 | contig 13258 bp, 11 predicted proteins | sample GEODES005metaG_FD_111479 | JGI IMG/M metagenome (GOLD analysis project Ga0164294, IMG submission 111479) | Oligotrophic lake water microbial communities from Sparkling Lake, Wisconsin, USA - GEODES005 metaG | ecosystem: Environmental > Aquatic > Freshwater > Lake | place: USA: Sparkling Lake... | reverse complement strand
GACATCATACTCAACCAGAATACTCTGCTGGTCGATTTGCAGGGCCTCAATGCCTTGCAGACGGTGAATGGCACCGTGATGGTGTCCGAACACGACGCCCTCACCAGCCTGTCCGGCCTCGACGCCCTCACCGCCGTCGGCGGTTCGCTCGTGGTGAAGAGCAATTACGAGCTGAACCGCTTGGAGGGCCTGGGGGCGCTCACCATCGTGGGCGGCTACCTCTCCATCCACAGCAACGAGGTGCTCGCCAGCGTCTCCAAGCTGATCTCCCTGCGAGAGGTGCATGGCAACTTGGAGATCTATAACAATGACGCCCTGTGCGAAGACGATGTGAACGCGCTGATCGAGCAGCTCACTGTCTTGTCTGGCAGCGCTTTTAACGACGACAACCTGGGAATTTGTCCGGCTTGACCCTCGCCGCACCGCAGTCCCATCGTCCCTCACCCTCCATGGGGGCGACGGCGACCCGCCGCGCGCAGCATTCGATACACCCCCAGCGTCGCGAAGGCCGCCTGCTGCCCTTCTGCAGCACGCGACGAAGCGGTTAGGCGTGCCTACCCCCGCTCACGGGAGCAGTCCTATGTCTGCAATACCCAAGCACCCCCCCGTCCCGCTCCCCTCGCCGCACCTGGACTTGCCGGGAGAGGACGAGCTGCCCTACGAATTTGGACCTCCCATGGAAACCTCGCTGCACCGGAGCGGAATGAACGAACTGATCGACTCCCTCGCCGGCTGGCTGGCCGACCAGGGAATCAACGACACCTATGTGGGGGGCAACATGGCCCTCTACTACTGCACCGCTCAGCTCAAGAAAAACGACTTCATCGGCCCCGACGTCTTCGTGGCCCGGCCCACCAGCACGCGGCCGCGAAAGTCCTGGGTTGTCTGGGAAGAGACCATCACCCCCTGCGTCGTCATCGAGCTCATCAGCGAAAACACGGAGGAGACTGACCGCACCGACAAGATGAGGATCTACGCCCAGAGCCTCAAGGTGGCGGAACACTTCCTCTTCGACCCGGTGGACGGACGACTCGAGGGCTACCGCCTCTCCCCACGCGCCCCCGCCTATTTCGTGATCCCCCCCGACCCCCTTTCCGAAGAGCCCCTCCTCGACTGCGAGCAGCTCCACCTTCGCCTCGGCGTCCGCTGGGACGACAGCCCCCACGGTGAGATCCCCCACCTCCGCTGGATGACCCCAACCGGGGAGTGGATCCCCACCCCCATCGAGCGCGCAGCCCTCGATCGCCAGCGCGCCGAAGCCGCCGACCGCGAGAAGACCGAAGCCCAGCGCCAAACCGCAGAGGCCCAAGCCCACGCCGAGCGCCTCGCCGCCCAACTCCGCGCCCTCGGCATCGATCCCACACCCTGAGCCCCCGACCTACCCAACTCCATCAAGCCCCCCCCAGCCGCTCCACCAGCCAGAAGACCCCCATCGCCGCCACCCCCAGCGACAGCGCCGGCACCCCCACCCGCATCCAGCCCGCAAACCGACCCATCCACAACAAGATCGGCAACACCACCGCCACCAGCGCCGCCTGCCCCAACTCCACGCCGCCGTTGAAGGCCAGCAGGGCCACCAGCAGGTGCCGCTCCGGCAGGCCCAGCTCCGCGAGGAGGCCGGCGAAGCCGAAGCCATGGAGCAGGCCCAGCGCGAAGGTGACCGCCACCCGCCGCCGCAGGCTCGGCCGCCAGAGGTTCTCCAGGCCGGCGTAGACGATGCTCGCCGCGATGGCCGCCTCCACCACCAGGGCGGGGGGCGAGACCAGCCCCAGGGCCGCCGCCGAGAGCGTGATCGAGTGGGCCAGGGTGAAGCCGCTGACGATCAGCAGCATCTCGCGGCCCCCGCGGGCCACCAGCACCAGGGCCAGCAAGAAGGCGAGGTGATCGTAGCCCGTGACGATGTGCTCCACGCCGAGCACGAGGAAGGTGCCCGCCACCGAGGCGGCGCCCGGCGCGGCGCCAAAGCCGAGCGCGATGGAGCCCGGATCGAGCTGCCCCACCGGCTCGCCAAAGGCGAAGACCTGGTGCCGATGGCCGGCCTCCATGCCCACCAGGAAGGGCGCCGAGTACACGAAGCGCGCGCCCGCCGGGCAGTCCACCGCCGCCGAGAGCGTGACGCCGTCCTGCTCGGTGCGGCCGATCGCGATGGGGCCCGCGGCGCAGCGGCCGGCCTCGGTGCGCAGGTCGGCCGGGGCGAAGAGGGCCTCGGGCAGGCGCGGGTCGTCGTCGGCGAAGCCCATCGCGTCGAGCTCGGCGGCCGAGAAGGTGAGCGTGAGGCGGCCTTCCTCGATCTGCGCCGAGGAGAGGCCCGGCGGGTGGGCGCGCAGGATCGGTGACAAGAGCGTGATCCACAGGAGCAGCACACAATCCTCCGCCAGGGTCGGCTCCACAGGTTAGCAGCGCGGCCCCATGAAGTTCCACAACGTCGCCATCTGGAGCCTGGAGTGTGTGGACGCGCCCCACCGCGTCCCCACCGCTGAGCTCTCCGCCCGCCTCGCCCCGCGGCTCAAGGCCTTTGGGATGCCCCAGAACCTGCTGGAGCTGCTCACGGGCATCCATGCGCGGCGCTTCTGGGACCCGGGCACCCAGCCCAGCACCGTGGCGGCGATGGCGGGCCGCAAGGCGCTGGCGGCGGCGGGGATCGATCCGGCCGAGGTGGGCCTGCTGGTCAGCACCTCGGTCTCCAAGGACTACGTCGAGCCCGCGGTGGCGGCCCTGGTGCACGAGCAGCTCGCCCTGCCCGAGACCACGCCGGGCTTCGATGTCGGCAACGCCTGCCTCGCGTTTTTGACGGCGATGGACCTCGTCTCGGCCCAGATCGAGCGCGGCGAGATCGAGGTGGGGCTGATCGTCGACGGCGAGGCCAGCCGCGACATCACCGAGGCCACCTTGAACCGCCTCGCCAGCCCCGACAGCACGCCCGAGAGCCTGAAGCAGGAGCTGGCCAGCCTCACCCTGGGCTCCGGGGCGGTGGCGATGGTCCTTGGGCGGGCCGACGCCCGGCCGGGCTGCCCCACCTACCGGGGCAGCGTCAGCCTGTCGGCGAGCCGCCACAGCGGGCTCTGCCGGGGGCAGGCCACCCAGATGATCACCGACTCCGGGGCGCTGTTGCACGCCGGCATCGAGCTGGCCCAGCGCACCTTCGCCCGGGCGGCGGCCCAGTTGGGCTGGGCGCCCGACCTGCTCGACGAGGTGGTCATCCACCAGGTCAGCAAGACCCACACGGTCCAGCTCTGCCGGGCCCTGGGCCTCGCGCCCGAGCGGATGTACGCGATCTTCCCCGAGCTTGGCAATGTGGGGCCGGCCAGCGTGCCGATCACCCTGTGCAAGGCCCGCGAGCTCGGCCGCCTCAAGCCGGGGGCCCGGGTGGGCCTGCTCGGCATCGGCAGCGGCCTCAACTGCACGATGGCGGAGGTGCGCTGGTGAGCGCCGTGCCCGAGCACCTGTACCCCTTCGTGGGCAAGAAGGTCGCCATCGGCGGCCACAACATGCACTACCTCGACGAAGGCAGCGGCCGCGTCGTGCTGATGGTGCATGGCAACCCCACTTGGAGCTTCTACTACCGGCACCTTGTGCTGGCCCTGCGCGGCAGCCACCGCTGCATCGTGCCCGACCACATCGGCTGCGGGTGGTCCGACAAGCCGCCCCTCGAACAGTACCCCTACACCCTGGCGGCCCGGGTGGCCGACCTCACGGCCTTCGTCGAGAGCCTGCAGCTCACCGAGCCGCTCGACCTCGTGGTGCACGACTGGGGCGGTATGATCGGCATGGCCTGGGCCACCCAGAACCCCGAGAAAGTGCGCCGGGTCACGATCCTCAACACGGGCGCCTTTCCCCTGCCCTCCACCAAAAAGCTGCCCGACCGGCTCTGGCTGGCCCGCGACACCAAGCTGGGCGCCGCCCTGGTGCTGCGCCTCAACGCCTTCGCGGTGGGCGCGACCTACATGACCACCGAGAAGCCGCTGTCGCCCGAGGTGCGGGCCGCCTATGTGGCCCCCTACGACTCGCCGGAAAACCGCATCGCCACGCTGCGCTTTGTCCAAGACATCCCGCTCTCTCCCAAAGACCCCGGCTACGCCATCGTCGCCGCCTGCGCCGAGCGCCTGCCCGACTTCGCCCGCAGCCACCCAGCGCTGATCTGCTGGGGGGCCCAGGACTGGGTCTTTGACGACCACTTCCTGCGCGTCTTCCAGGGCGTCTGGCCCGCCGCCCCCTGCCACCGCTACGAAGACGCCGGTCACTACGTCCTCGAAGACAAGAAGGATGAGGTGAACCGGCTCGTGGCCGACTTCTTCGGCGCCCCATGAGCCTGCTCCCTGCCCTGCCGGCCCACAACATCGCCGCCTGGCTGCCCCGCCAGGCCCGCGCTCAGCCCTACACGATGGCGGTGCTCTACCCCCAGGGCAAAGACGCGATGGGCAAGGTGGCCTACACCCACCTCACCTACGCCCAACTCGACCACGACAGCGACGTGATCGCCCGCGGGCTCGAGGCGGTGGGCATCAAACGGGGCACCCGCACCGCCCTGATGGTGAAGCCCAGCCTGGAGTTCTTCGCGCTCACCTTCGCCATCTTCAAGGTGGGCGCGGTGCCGGTTCTCATCGATCCGGGCATCGGGCTGCGGCACCTCAAGGCCTGCCTCGCCGAGGCCGCCCCCGAGGCCTTCATCGGCATCCCCGCCGCCCACGCCGCGCGGGTGATCTTGCGCTGGGGCCGGGCCAGCATCCGCACCCTGGTGACCGTGGGGCCGCGGCTCTTCTGGGGCGGCTACAGCCTGGAGGAGGTCAAGCGCAAGGGCCAGAGCGAGGCCCCCTACGCGATGGCCGACACCCAGCCCGAGGAGACCGCCGCCATCCTCTTCACCAGCGGGGCCACCGGGGTGCCCAAGGGCGCTGTGTACGCCCACCGCACCTTCCTGGCCCAGGTCGACCTCATCCGCGAGACCTATGACATCCAGCCGGGCGAGGTCGACCTCCCCACCTTCCCCCTCTTCGCCCTCTTCGATCCGGCCCTGGGCATGACCACCATCGTGCCCGACATGGACTTCACCCGGCCCGCCCGGGTCGACCCCAAAAAGCTGCTCGCCGCCATCGACGACTTCGGCGTCACCAACATGTTCGGCTCGCCGGCCCTCCTCGACACCGTCGGGCGCTACGCCGCCGCCCATGGGGTGCGCCGCCCCTCGCTCAAGCGGATCATCTCGGCGGGAGCGCCGATGGCGCCGATCATCCTGGAGCGGATGAGCACGCTGCTGCGCCCCGAGGCGGCGATCCACACCCCCTACGGCGCCACCGAGGCCTTGCCGGTGGCCAGCGTGGACTCCCACACCCTGCTGCAAGAGGCCCGCCCGCGCACCGAGGCCGGGGCCGGCGTCTGCATCGGCCGCACCGTGCCCGGCGTGGAATTGCGCATCATCCGCATTACCGACGCCCCCATCGCCCAGTGGAGCGACGACCTGCGCGTGAAGCCCGGTGAGATCGGCGAATTCGTGGTGAAGGGCCCCGTGGTGACGGCCTCTTACTTGAACCGCCCCGCCGCCACCGAGGCCGCCAAGATCCGCGAGGGAGACGCCATCCTGCACCGGATGGGCGACCTCGGCTACGAAGACGCCGAGGGCCTGCTGTGGTTCTGCGGGCGCAAGGCCCACCGGGTCGAGACCGCCCAGGGCCCCCTCTACACCGACCCCTGCGAAGGCGTGTTCAACGCCCACCCCGCCGTGCGGCGCAGCGCCCTGGTGGGCATCCCCGAGGGGGCCCACAAGCGGCCGGCGCTGCTCATCGAGCTCGAAGACCCGGCCGCCGACTTCGCCGCCCTGCTGCCCGCCCTGCGCGCGCTCGGGGCCGCCCAGTCGCACACGGCGCGCATCTCCGACATCCGGCACCACAAGGGCGCCTTTCCGGTCGACATCCGCCACAACGCCAAGATCAACCGCGAGGCCCTGGCCCGGTGGGCGGCGGCCGAGGAGAAGAAGCGGTGAGGGTGCTGGTCACCGGCGGCGGCGGCTTCCTCGGCGGGGCGGTGGCGCGGATGCTGCTCGCCCGCGGCGACGACGTGCTGAGCGTGCAGCGCGGGCCGGCGCCGGCCATCGAGGCCCTGGGTGCCCGGGTGGTGCGCGGCGACATCGGCGCGCCGGGCGTGATCGAGGCCGCCGCCGCTGGCTGTGAGGCCATCATCCATGTGGCCGCCAAGGCCGGCGTGTGGGGGCCCTACGCCGAGTACCACGAGGCCAATGTGGTGGGCACCGAGCGGGTAATCGCCGCCGCCCAGCGCCTCGGCATCGGCCGCCTCGTCTACACCAGCACGCCCAGCGTGGTGCACGGCGGCCACGCGGTGGAGGGGGGCGACGAGTCCCTGCCCTACCCCGAGCGGCACGAGGCCCCCTACCCTGCCACCAAGACCCTGGCCGAGAAGGCCGTGCTGGCCGCCAACAGCGAGGCGCTCAGCACCGTGGCCCTGCGCCCGCACCTCATCTGGGGCCCCGGCGACAACCACCTCGTGCCGCGCATCCTCGACCGGGCCCGCAAGGGGCGCCTCGCCCTCATCGGCGACGGCAGCAACCTCATCGACACCATCTACGTCGACAACGCCGCGGCGGCGCACCTTTTGGCGCTGGACCGCCTCGCTCCCGGGGCCGCCTGCGCGGGCAAGGCCTACTTCCTCACCAATGGCGAGCCGAGGCCGATGCGGGAGATCCTCGCTGGCATCGTGCAGGCGGCCGGCCTCCCTGCCCCCACCCGCAGCGTGCCGCCAGGCCTCGCCTGGGCTGTGGGCGGCCTGCTCGAAGCCGTCTACGGGCTCTTTGGCGTGAAGTCCGAGCCGCCGATGACCCGCTTCGTGGCGAGCCAGCTCTCCACGGCGCACTGGTTCGACATCTCGGCCATTCGCCGCGACCTCGGCTACGCGCCGGCCATCAGCATCGACGAGGGGATGGCCCGCCTCGCCGCCGCCCTACAAGGCTGAGCAGGGAGAGGCCAACGGCGCCCAGGCCCGCGCGCCCCGCCGCAGCAGCGCAGCCCCCGCCGGTGTAGTCGCCGATCGCCGCGGCGGGCTCGGCGCAGTCGGGGTCGGGGGCCGGGCAGAAGGTCTGGCAGGCGCCATCGTCGTAGCGGCCGGCCGCCTCGCAGAGGTCGGTGGTGCCGTGAACGGCCTCGATCTCGCCCAGCAGGAAGTCGGCCACCACGTCGGTGCGGGTGCTCCCCGACTCCCGGCGGCAGGCGGCGTCGCCCCAGGAGTGGACCCCCCAGATGACGAAGCGGCCGTCGGCCTCCTGGACCATCTGGGGCCCGCCCGAGTCGCCCGAGCAGATCTGGCCCTCGCCCTCCGAGACCCGGTCGCGGGAGATCAGGTAGACCGGGTCGAGCTCATCGAGGGTGAGGCCGACGCTGCGCTTGGTGCCGCCGTCGCCGCCCTCGGCGCTGGTGTAGCCAAAGCCCACCGAGGTGAGGGCCGCGCCCACCACCTCGGGGCCGAGGGGGGCGAGGTTGAGGTCGAGGGGGGCGATGGGGGCGTCTTCGGCGAGGATGAGCACGCTGACGTCGTTCTCACCGAGCGTGGCGCCCACGCCGTTGCGCAGCGGCACATAGCCGGGGTGGATGACCGCCCCGGAGAAGGCCAGGGCGAGGTCGGGGTCGGCGGCCTCGGCGCCAAAGAAGGCCTTGCCGGCCGCCACGACCAGCTCGATGGGGATCCCGTCGGCGCAGTGGGCGGCCGAGAGCACGATGCGCGGCGTGATGAGCGCGCCCGAGCAGGCGGTGATGGTGTTCTCGCCAAACTGCGCGCCGAGGGCCACCACGGCGGGAAAGCCCTCTTCCAGCGCACCGTTGACGATCTTCGGGCTCGCGTCGGCGCCCAGGGCGGCGCTGACGAGCAAAACCAGCATGGCGCCCTCCAGGGAGCGCCTCGCTCTATCCCTTGGCCGGGGCCGCGGCCGGCAGCAGGATGTCCTTCACATAGACATCGCAGCGGAAGTCGGTCACGGGCCGGGCGGTGGTGCGAACGTGGAGCTGACGCATGTCCTTGGGGTCAAAGCGCAGCGGGTTGCCCCAGCCCGACTGTCCCAGCTTGCTCCAGGGCACCTTGACCTCTTTCCAGGTGTTGGTGCCGTCGCCGCAGCGGAAGTTCATGCCAAAGGGGTCCTGGTTCTTGTCGCCGCAGCTGCCGTTTTGCTGGCGGGCGGCCATCTGGGCCCCCATCGGCAGCTCGACCCGGTAGGTGCCGCCATCCCCGCGCACCGCCAACACAAAGCCATCGGCCCCCGACCAGTCGGAGACGGAGAAGTTCACGCCCAGGCCGGCGAAGCCGTAGGGGCTGGTGGCGGTGGTGTTGCCGGTCCAGGTGACGGCGCAGAGGTTGGGATCCGACAGATCCCCCACCTTCTGGATGTAAGAGTCCGAGGTGCCGGTGACGCAGTCGGCCCCCCAGGGCTGGATGTCGCGGTCGGAGAAGGTCCACCAGTTGCGGTCGATCGCCGCCCCCTCCTGGTAGGTGCAGTAGACGTTGTGCGCGTCGTCCACCGGGCCCTCTGGCGGCAGCTCGGCCGCCTTCACCGGCTCGGCGGCGGCAATCGGGCGGCCCACCCAGTCGGTGCTGGGGCCGCCCTCCACCGGGTCGGGGCCCGTGGACTCGACGGTGGCAGGCCGGCTGTCGCCCTCCTCCACCTCGTTGGGTGTGCCGCCTTCGCAGGCCAGGAGGAGCAGCGGAGCGAGGAGCGCAGAGCGTTCGCGCATGGTGGCCTCAAACACAGAGACGATGGGGCAGAGCGCCGGGTGCTCCCCTATAACGAGGGCCCCGCCTGGCTTGGATGCCCTACCAGTCCTCGTAGGCGCCACAGTTGTAGAAAAGTAGCTGCTCGCCGCTGCTTACAGCGCTCTGCCAGTCCACCGTCAGGTAGTGGGCGTCGTAGTCGGTGATCGACAGCGTCGCGTCGGGGCCCAAGGCGCCGGACTCGCCCTGGTACACCCATTCGTAGGCCGTCCAGCAGGGCGCCTCGCCGCAGGCCGCGTAGTCGGCGGCCCAGTCCACGTCACCGCCGCCCCCACCGCCGAAGCCGCCGCCGTCGCCCTCGCCGCCGGCCTGGAGCTGGATGTAGATGCCCTCGGGGAAGGCGCCGCCGACGATGGCGTCGTAGCAGGAGACGTAGCTGCCGCTCAGCACGAGGTAGGCGAAGGTGCCGCCGAAGGTGGTGAAGAGCCCATCGGTGATGATCAAGGTGGGCAGCTCGGCCTCGCCGGTGTCGCCGCCGCTGGCGGTGTCGGTGTTCTCGGGCGAAGAGCTCGGCCGGGGGTGGCCGGTGTCGGGGCTGGCGGGCAGGCCGTCTCCCTCAAAGGTGGGGCGCTCCCAGGCCTCGGCGGTGTCGGCGCGATCGGCCTTCTTGGGGGCCTCTCCGCAGGCGAGCAGCAGCAGGAGCAGGCTCATGGCAGCACCTCGGCGCAGGAAAAGGCGTGGCCCTGGGCGGCCAGCAAGGTGGTGGCGCGGTCGCAGGCCGCATCGACGCCCAGCGCCAGTGCGGGCACCGGGCCGGCGGCGCCGGCGTCGAGGGAGAGGAAGCCGAGCGGGCTCGCCAGCAGGGCCCCGCAGAGCAGGCGCAGGCGCGGCTCCACGGCGTCTTCGGCGGTGACTGGCCGGTCGAGCTCGGTCTCCAGGAGGGCGGCGATCAGGGCCTCCTCTTCGGCGTCCAAGGCGCCTTGCGCGAGCAGGCGGTCTTTGAGGCCCAGCACCACGTCGCGCAGGCTGAGGCCCTGGCCGGCGGCGGCGATCAGGAGCTGATCGACGGCGTCGGGGCTGGCTTCGGCGAGGCCGCCGCCGCAGCCGCCGCAGTCGCCCTCGCAGAGGTCCACGCAGGCGGCGTCCCACTGCACGTCGCAGCAGTAGGGGTCGGCGGCGCACACGCAGTCCTGGCAGTCGCAGCCGGCGCAGCCGCCGTGGGTGGGCGTGGGCGCGCAGCCGTCGCCGGCTCCTTGGGCGGCCGGCTGGGCGCAGGCGCCGTAGGCCTCTTCAAAGGCCAGCAGGCCCTGCAGATCGGTGCCGCGAAAGCCCGGCTGGCTCTCGCGGGAATAGGCGCCCAGCGCCACCATCAGCTCGGCCATCGGGTCGCCAAAGGCCGGAAAGGCCGCCGGCTGGGGCCAGTCCATGGCGTCGTGCACCCCGCGCACCAGGGTGCGGGCGTCGTGGCGGTGGGCCAGATCGCCGGCGCCGTTGCCGCGCAGGGCCGGATCGACCTCGGCTGGGGTCCAGGGGTCGAGCAGGGCGGGGGCGCCGCGGGCCTGGGCCTCGCAGGAGGCCGGCGCGCCGGAATTGTAGACGGGATCGGTGGTGATGTTCACCACCAGCTCGACGAGGGAGTAGCCGCCGTCGACGAGGCCGCCGGTGAGCCGATCGAGGGTGTCGCGCTGGGCCTCATTGCGCGCAAAGCCGTGGGCCACGGTGAGGCGCCGGCCGGTGGCCTCTTCCCAGGCGGCGTCGGCCAGGGTCTCGGCCACCAGCCAGCCAAAGGCCGAAGGACCATCCACCGAGCCGTCGGGCTTTACGACGAGGCCCTCAGCGTCGAGCTGATCGACGCCGGCGTGCAGGTAGCGCTCGATGTCCCAAACGCTGCCGGTGGTGCCGAAGGCCTCGATGAAGAAGGCCTCGTGGCCGAGCAGATCGTCCTCCTCCACCGCGCCGGGGGGCGTAAAGCTGCCGCAGACCGCGGACATGCCCCAGGGCTGGGCGCTGCCGCTCAGCACCCCGTCGGTGCGGAACATCGCGTAGGCCTCGCTGGCCGGCCGGCCGAAGGAGGAGCCCAGCAGCGCCTGCTCGAAGAGGCCGGGGATCTCCCAGGTGCGGTCTTTGGCCGGGTCGGGGTCGCCGGTGGCCGACCAGCTCCCGTTGTGGCAGGCGATGCAGGTCAGATCGCGGTGCAGGTAGCGCTGAAAGAAGCTCTCGCCAAAGCTGGTGCGGCGGGCCTCTTCGAGCTCGGCGGGGCCCACGTTGGCGCCCTGGAGGGGCCGGCTCATCCGGCCAAAGAGGTGGGCCCGGTAGATCACCGACAGCTCGTCGCGGGCGAGCGCGCTGGCGATCAGATCGGCCATCGTGAAGGGGGCGGCCCAGCGGCCCTCGGCGGGATCGGTGGTGGCCAGGAAGGCGGCCAGCTCGCCCTTGTCCTGGGAGAGCAGGCGGCCGGCGTAGCAGGCCTGGTTGAGCTTGTCGCCAACGCGCGCCACGTCGAGGTTGTCGCGGATCCAGTCCCCCCAACGCTGGCCCCAGGCGGGATCGCGGGCCATCGCCCGCACCGCCTCGTCGCGGCCATAGCGCTCCGCGGCGGCGGCCCAGAGCTTGACCTCGGCGGCGCCGTGGGGCTTGCGGCCCCAGACGTAGGGGATGACCCGCTGCACCCAGGCCTCGTCGCCGGCGTCACAGGTCTCGGGCGGCGCCTCGGGGGCCTTGGGGGCGGAGCCCTCGCCGCAGGCGAGCGCGAAGAGCAGCGGGATCATGGCTTCACCCCCAGCACGATCTCGTTGAGCCAGGCCAGCGCGTCGCCCTCATCGGCGAGGCCGCGCAGATCACCGATGGTGAAGCTCTCCTGGGTGAAGGGGTAGATGCCCATCGCGGCGAGCACGGCGGCCCGCGACTCGGCCGGCGTGAGGCAGCGGTCGGCCCAGGCGTCGGGCCCGATGGCGCCCACCACCCCGCGCTGCTCGGCGCGGATCGGCCCGCCGATCAGCACGGTGACGTAGCCGTAGGGGTGGTGGTTGGTGCCGTTGCGGCTGTATGGCTGCACATAGGGGGTGCGGCCAAACTCGGTGTTGAGCACGATCATCGTGTCGTCGAGGTCGATCTTGGCCGGGTCGCCTTCGCCCGGCATGTTGATGCGGGCGGTGAGCTGCGACAGGGTGTGCAGCAGGTTGCGGGAGGTGTCGCGCAGGTGGTGGGTGTGGACGTCGTAGCCGCCGCCCCCCGAGGCGGTGACGAGGCCGCCGTCGAAGACGGTGACGTGGCGGGCCGGGGTTTGGGGGTGGCGGAGCAGGTGGGTGGCGAGGCCGATGCCGAGGCCGATGGTGGAGGCGGCGGGCTCCATGACGCAGGAGCTGAGCCGCTCGGCCTTCAGGTTGGCCGAGCGGAAGACCTCGCCGAGGGCCTGCGCCTCGGCCATGGCCTCGCTGGCGATGCCGTGCTCATCGAGACCGCGGGCGGGCAGCCGCAGGCCCGCGGCCGTGGTGTAGCGGGCGCGCTGCTGGCCCAGGTAGTGGGCGTGCAGGGCGTCGATGGCCGCCCGGGCCTCGCCGACGGTGCCCCGGGCCATCAGCGCGGCCAGGGCCTCGCTGTCGTCGATGCGCAGGTTGAGGGGGCGGGCCGAGCCGGGGTGCAGGCCGACGGCGACGCTGGCCCGCAGGTTGTCGGTGGGGATCTCGGTGCCCGGGTAGAGCACATAGCTGTAGGGCAGGCGCCGGCCGGTCTCGTCGCGGTCCTGGAAGTAGCGCTGGACGCTGGCGCCGAGGCTGGTGAGGCGGGCGTTGCCGAGGCGCAGGCCGGTGAGCGCGTAGGGGATCGCCGCCTCGTGAGGCTCCAGATCGTGGCGCATGACGAGGATGCGCATGCGGTCGAGCAGATCGGGGCGTTGCCGCAGGGGCTCCACCAGGGGCCCGAGCTTCACGCTTTGGCCCAGCGCGTCGGTGGCGAAGGGCAGCAGGTCGGCGCCGACCCCGCAGCCCTCCCAGGCGGCGGCCTGGGCAGCGCCGAAGAGGTGCCACTGCTCATTGGGGTAGGCGGGGTCGTCGGGCCGGCCGTTCTCTTCGACGACGTAGAAGCTCTCGAAGGGGCCGAGGCCGCCGTAGAGGAAGAGCTCCAAGACCCGCTCGGCGCGCACCCCTTCGGGGAGGAGGAGGTCAGCGTGGTGGGGGGGATCGGCCCAGGGGCGGGCGCGGGCGGGGCCGCCCACCGCCATCGCTGCAGCGCCAAGCAGGCCGCCGCCGAGGAGGCCGCGCCGGCTGGGCAGGGTGGAACGCAAGGTTGGCCGCATCAGAGGCTCCAGGGAGGGGTTCGGCGCTGTCCGGCGGCGGGCCCCCTCTTTGCTTACACCCCGCGGCGGCCCTCCTGCAGCACCCAAGGGGGCACTTCTCTCGCCTGATCAGCCCCGAACCGCGCGACGCCGGGCGAGGAGCAGGCCCAGGCCGACGAGGCCGCCGAGCAGCGGCGCGGCGCTGGGGCTGACCGCGCAGCCCTTGGCGCTGCCCTCGTCTTCTTCGCCGTCGAGATCGGCCACCTCGGGCTCGGGCTCGGG
>Ga0164294_10003849_pt1 | contig 13259 bp, 12 predicted proteins | sample GEODES005metaG_FD_111479 | JGI IMG/M metagenome (GOLD analysis project Ga0164294, IMG submission 111479) | Oligotrophic lake water microbial communities from Sparkling Lake, Wisconsin, USA - GEODES005 metaG | ecosystem: Environmental > Aquatic > Freshwater > Lake | place: USA: Sparkling Lake... | reverse complement strand
CTGGCTCAAGTGCAAGTACATGCGCGAGCATTTGGGCGAAGAGTTTGGCGGGGTTGTCAGCTCGGCCACCAGCTTCGGTATCTTTGTCACGCTGGACGCGATGTATGTGGAAGGCTTGGTGCACATCACCGAGTTGGGCGGTGAGTATTTCCGCTTTGACGAAGCACGCCAGGAGCTGCGCGGCGAGCGCACCGGCTTGCGCTACGCCATCGGCACTCGGGTGCGCGTGCAGGTCAGTCGCGTGGACTTGGATGGCCGCAAGATTGATTTCCGTTTGGTGCGTGAAGGCGAGGACTTGCTGACGCGGGCCATGAAAGACAAATCCGGAGACAGTGCCGATGCGCCACGAGGTGATAAGCGGGCTGAAAAAATCGCCGGAAAAGGCGACAGCAAACGCGACAAACGTTCGGCTGCGCGCGCTGGCGGCGCTTCAGACCGAGGCCTCGCCCGCTCCCCTATTCAGGCTTTGAAAGCGGCTGTCAAAAAAGCATCCGCCGGCGGGCCGCGCAAGTCCGGCAAGAAACCACGAAGATAGGGCGATCATGCTGCGCGTGCTTGGGTTTTTACTTGAAACAGTTTCTTACCTGCTGGTGGGTGCAGCCTTGCTGCGCGCCTACATGAACTGGCTGCGCATCAACATGTCTTCGCAGCCTGGTACCTTTGTGATGGCGCTCACCAACTGGCTGGTCCAGCCTCTGCGTCAGGTTTTGCCTAAGGCCATGGCCAGATCGCGCTTGGACAGCGCCAGTTTGATGGCGGCGACCTTGCTGGCGCTGGTTTATGCCTTGCTGGCCGGCTTGTTGTTTGGCTGGGCGGACGGTGGCCAATTACCTTGGTTGGGTTTACTCACACTTTCGCTGCACATGCTGGCGCGCGTTGCCCTGCAGGCGCTGACCATGCTGGTGTTTGCATTTGTCATCATTTCCTGGGTGCAGCCCGGCTCTTACGTTCATGGTTTGCTCGCGCGTCTGGTTGAGCCGGTACTCAGGCCTTTGCGGCGTGTGGTTCCCGCCATTGGCGGAGTTGACCTTTCTGCCATGGCCTTGCTATTGCTCTTGCAGATCGGTTTGATGCTGCTCGGTTGAAATCCGGCTTGAAGCTGGACTGAAAGTTGGTTTTATGCGCCGGCCCGACGGGCCAGTGCTGATGCCGTCAGGATCTCCCCGGGCCAGCGCTGAGCCCATGTATCGGCCAGACGGCCATGACTGAAAACTGCGCTGGCGGCAGCCTCCCAGGCTGTGTGGCCTATGGCCAGTGCCGCGCCGACCATGCCCGCCAGCACATCGCCGGTACCGGCTGTCGCCAGCAAGGCGTTGCCACTTTGGTTGATGAGCGGTTTTTGCCCCGCTGCCGCAATCACACTGCCTGAGCCCTTGAGAACCACCACGCAAGCAAACCTGTCTGCCAGCGCTTGCGCGGCACTGAGCCGGTCGGCTTGAACTGTTTGAACGCTGCATTGCAGCAGGCGGGCAGCCTCCAGAGGATGCGGAGTCAAGACCGTGGCATAACCGCGCCCGTGGCGCGCTGTCAGCTGGGTTTGCAATTGCCTGTCGTTGGCAATGGCGTTGAGTGCATCGGCATCTAACACCGCTTTGCAGGCGCTGGACAGTGCGCCTGGTAAATGCGCGCGCACGGCCTGCCCACCGCCGCATCCGCACACCAGCACCTGGCGCTTGAAGTCCAGCGCATCAGGGCTTCTGAACATCAGTTCGGGCTGTTGCATGTCCAGGGACTCGAAGGCATTGGTCAGCAGTGCGACAAACACCCGACCGGCACCTGCATGTAAGGCCGCGCATGCCGCGAGCACAGCCGCGCCGCCCATGCCCTTGTCGCCGCCCAGCACGGCGACATCCCCGAAACTGCCTTTGTGACTGGCCTGGGCTGCGCCTTGGCGTGACAGCGGTGACACGCGGTCTGCACCCAAAAGCCAGGCACAAGGCGGCACTTCCTGCGGTACGCGGACAGCCAGATCTGCCAGCCAGACCTGCCCTGCCAGATCGCGGCCCTGGGCGGTGAAAAGACCAGGCTTGAGGGTTAAGAAGCTCAAGGTGTAGCGGAGGGCAGGCGCTTGGCCGGCAGTTTGTGAACCAGTCGGCAGCAGCAAGCCGCTGTTGCCTGTGTCGGCATCCAAGCCGCTGGGCAGGTCCAGCGCCAGCACGGGTGCGCCGCTGCTGTGCATGCGCTGCAGCCATTGATTTATCAGGGCCGTACCGGCCCGCTCGGGCGTCAGGCTGGCGCCCAGGCCGAGCAGAGCGTCGATGGCAACATCAAACTGCGCAGGTGGGCTGCCCGATATCTCCAGGCCTGCTGCCAAAGCGCGTAGACGCGAGGCGCTGGCATCGGCAGCTTGGCGGCGGGCTGGTGGGCCCGCGTTTTGCGCGTGTTCAGTCCAAGTGATGCTGACCTTTTTGCCGAAGCGGTGCAGCATCAGCGCTGTTTCAAAACCATCGCCACCGTTGTTGCCGGGGCCGCAGGCGACCCAGATGTGCTGTGCGTGCGGCGCCAGGGCAAGCGTCCATTGAGCAGCCGCCAAGCCCGCCCGCTGCATGAGCGTGTGGTTCGGCAGACAGGCGCTGGCAAGTTGCTCGATGGCCCGCGTGGCCTCAACTGTGTAAAGCGGGTAGCTTTGTTGTGCACTGAGCTTTGTGGGGCGGTTCATGCCCCATTGTGGCTGCAGCGCGCGGGTTCAGCCTTTAGGACGGGTGAGTCGTTCCAGGCCCAAGCCTTCTGTGTCGATGGCGGTTTTTTTGCCGCCCATCATGTCGGCCACCAGGCGTGCGCTGGCGCAGCTGAGCGCCCATCCGCTAGAGCCGTGCCCCAAGTTGAGCCAGACGCCGGGCACCCCTGCGCTGCCGATAATCGGCGGACCGTCCGGCAGCATCGGCCTGGCACCTTTCCAGATTTGTACGCTGGATTGGTTGCCGTTGAGCTGCGCTGCCCCCGGAAACCAGTCTTGTAGGACTTTGTAAAGCGTTTGCACCGCAGCTTCATTTTTGTGTGCCAACGAGCCGCCGATCTCAGCGCTGCCTGCCACCCGCACGCGGTTACCGATACGTGAAATAGCGATTTTGTAGCGCTCGTCCATCAGGCCGCTGCGGGGAGCATCCAGAGGCTCGCGTACAGGCGCGGTCAGTGAGTAGCCGTAGACGGCGGTGCTTGGAATACGCACGCCCAGCGGCTTGAGCAGGCGCGCCGAAGCTAACCCGGCGCAGACCACAATCGCGTCATAGCGGCGGGCTGCGGTTTCGCCAGCAACAAAGACACTGGTGGGCTGCGCACTGTCGAGCCCTTGGATGGTGGTGTTGAAATGAAACTCTGCACCCAGTTGCTGAGCTTGCGCTTTGAGCAAGGAGGCAAACTGGCGGCAGTTGGCAACTTCGTCTTCGGGTAAGTGAATCGCCCCTGAAAAAACGGTGTCAGGGTTCAGGGCAGGCTCAATCAACCGGGCCTGGGCGGCGTCTATCGCCTTGAATTCAACCCCTGCATCGCGCAGCACCTGCAAGCCTGCTTCCGCCATGGCCCGGTCTTTGTCAGAGCGCAGCAGCACCATGTAGCCATCGCTGCGGTCGTATTCCAGACGCAAGTCGGCACTGAGTTGGTGAAGCCGTTCACGGCTGAAAAATGCCAGTCGCTGCAAGCGGGCCCTGTTCAGAGCATAGCTGGCTGGTTTGCAGGAGCGCCACCATTTCCATATCCAGGCCATGTCCTTGGCGGACATTGGCCAGCCCAGGCGAACTGGGGAATGGCGGCTGAGCAGGTGACTGAGAACCTTGCCCGGCATGCCGGGCGCAGCCCAGGGTGTCACATAGCCGGGTGCCACCACACCCGCGTTGGCAAAACTGGCTTCTTCGGCGACCGAGTCGTGCTGCTCTATAACGGTGACTTCGTGGCCGTCAGCGGCCAGCTCATAAGCCGTGGTCACACCAATGATGCCGGCACCTAGAACGGCGACTTTCATCGGATGATCACGGACAAAGCCGTTGGAGCCGGGCTTGAGTCTGGCAAGTAGGGCAAATCGGGCATGGGGGGAATTATCACTTCCCGCGCGCTGCGTTCAGCGCTGCTTCGACTTGAAGGGATGCGTCCAGAATCGCATCGTCATGCATAGCGGCCTGCCACAGCATCAGCCCGACAGGCAGTTGCATTGCCATGGTTGCCGGCGCAAAGCAGGGCACAGAGATAGCGCACCCGTCGAGCATGTTGACCACGGCGGTGTTGCGCAGCAGCAGCCCATTGACCCTGAAAAAATTCACATCGTCATCGATCAAGCCGGCCAATGGCGGCGCAACCATGGGCACGGTGGGGGACAGCACGGCGTCAAAGCCGGCCAACAGAACATTCATACGGCCCATCCAGTTGTGCCTGGCCGCCAGCAGATCGATGTAATCGGCGGCGCTCATGCAAGCCCCCTTGAGAATCCGCAAGGCCACCCGAGGGTCGTACAAGGCTTGTTTGGAGGCGATCAGCTCGCGGTGCCAGGCATAGCTTTCGGCCGCTGAAAGTCCGCCGCTGGCATTGATATTGGCCAGCTCCGAGAGCTCTGCAAGCGGTATCTCAATGACTTGCGCGCCTGCTGCGCGCAGCACGCGCAAGCTGTTGTCAAAGGCCCGGGCGACACTTTCGTCCAGGCCGTCTTGCATGAGCGTCCGGGCTACGGCGAAACGGCTGGCAGACAAAGGTTTACCGGCCAGGGTGACGCGCCGGTCGGCCAGTATTTCGTGCACTGTCACGGCGTCACGCACTGAGCGGGTCAATGCGCACACTGTGTCCAATGTAGTGGACAGCGGCAGCGCGCCTTTTGTGGGCACCAGACTTGCGGTACTTTTAAAGCCGACCAGGCCGCACAAGGCGGCCGGTATGCGGATAGAGCCACCGGTGTCTGATCCCAGACCCACAAAGGCTGCGCCGGTGGCCACCGACACGGCTGCGCCAGACGATGAGCCGCCGGTGATGCGCGCGACTTCAGGATCGGCAGGGTTGGCCGGCGAGCCGTAGTGCGGGTTAATGCCGACACCGGAAAAAGCAAATTCCGACATGTTGGTGCGCCCGGCAATCAGGCCGCCGGCCTTGCGCAAGCGTGCTACGGCGGGGCAGTCAGCCACTGCCGGTGCAGCGCCAGTCAGTGCAGTGGAGCCGGCCAGCGTGACTTGGTCTTGAACATCAAACAGATCTTTGACTGACACCGGCAAGCCGGCCAGTGCACCGATTGCGCCAGCTGGGCTCTTAACTCCGACATCGCTGGCGCTGCGGGCCGCTGCTGCCAGTGCATCAGCCGGGTGCCGGGTGTAGACATGGGCACAGGCGGCTTCGAGGCTGAGCTCCCGGGCACGCAAAAGGACGTCTTGAAGGCTGTCTTTGCCGGCAGCGATGGCTTGGGCCTGGGCGTGAAGGTCTGCAATCATGGGTTTCGCGCCTGGATGGGGTGATATACTCAGCGGGTTTTGTGAATGCCTGTGAAAGCTTTGCAAGATAAATCGCAAGTCAGCCACTCAAGGTGTCGCACAGGAAATAACTCCAGTCGATAAGCGCTGATTTTAGACACAACCTTTGGAGTTTTTATATGTCCGTCAGCATGCGTGAAATGCTTGAAGCAGGTGTCCATTTCGGTCACCAAACCCGTTTCTGGAACCCCAAGATGGCTCAGTACATCTTCGGCCACCGTAACCGTATCCACATCATCAACCTGGAAAAATCGCTGCCGATGTTCCAGGACGCGGCCAAGTTCGCGCGCCAACTCGCCGCTAACCGTGGCACCATCCTCATGGTCGGCACAAAACGCCAGGCCCGCGAGATCGTCGCTTCTGAAGCCCAGCGCGCCGGCGTGCCTTTCGTTGACCAGCGTTGGCTAGGCGGCATGCTGACCAACTTCAAGACGGTCAAGACTTCGATCAAGCGCCTGAAGGAAATGAAGGCACAGCAAGAAGCCGGCCTCGATACCATCAGCAAAAAAGAGCAACTCACCTTCAAGCGTGAGATCGAAAAGCTCGAAAAAGACATAGGCGGCATCCAGGACATGGCTGCGCTGCCGGACGCCATCTTTGTGATCGACGTGGGTTTCCACAAAATCGCCGTGGCGGAAGCGCAAAAACTGGGCATCCCGCTGATCGGCGTGGTGGACTCCAATCACTCACCCATCGGCATTGACTATGTAATCCCCGGCAATGATGACTCCTCCAAAGCTGTCGCCCTGTACGCCCGTGGTATTGCTGACGCGATCATCGAAGGGCGCGCCAGCGCGGGCAATGAGATCGTTCGTGCCGTGGCTGCTGAAGGTGCTGACGAATTCGTCGAAGTACCCGCCGCCGCCTGATTTTCGCGGCCTTGTGCCAATCGAAAAAGGGGCTCGGGTAGCCCCTTTTTCACAAGTAAATTTCGGCAGTCTGGTTCCAGGCTGCCGTTTAGATCAAGTCAACCGACATTCAAGGAGAAACAACAATGGCAATTACTGCAAGCATGGTCGCTGAACTGCGCGCCAAGACCGACGCCCCCATGATGGAGTGCAAAAAAGCATTGACCGAAGCCGATGGCAACATGGAAAAAGCCGAAGAGATTTTGCGCGTCAAGCTGGGCAACAAGGCCGGCAAAGCTGCTTCCCGCGTAACAGCCGAAGGCGTGGTCGCCATTCACACGGAAGGCGGCGTTGGCGCCCTGGTTGAAGTCAACTGCGAAACCGATTTCGTCACTAAAAATGACAGTTTTCTGGGCCTGGTCAATGCCGTTGCCCAGGGCATCGTCAAGCACAACCCGGCGGATGTTGCGGCCATTGGCGCCATGCCTTTTTCTATGGACGGTTTCGGCCCCACCATTGAAGACGTGCGCAAGGGCTTGATTGGCAAGATCGGCGAGAACATGAGCGTTCGCCGCTTCCAGCGTTTCGCATCCGGCAGCAAGTTTGCTTCTTATTTGCACGGCACACGCATCGGCGTGGCGGTCGAGTTCGAAGGTGACGAAACTGCCGCCAAAGACGTTGCCATGCACGTTGCCGCCATGAAGCCTGTGGCTTTGTCCAGCGCCGATGTGCCTGCAGAGTTGGTGGCCAAAGAGCGCTCGGTGGCCGCTGCCAAAGCCGCAGAAGACGCCGCTGTGGCGCAAGCCGCAGGCAAGCCCGTGCAGTCGGCAGAGATCGTTGCCAAGCGCATCGATGGCGGCGTGCAGAAGTACCTCAAGGAAGTCAGCCTCTTCAACCAGACTTTCGTCAAGAACGACAAGCAGACGGTCGAGCAGATGCTCAAGGAAAAGGCCACCACGGTGAAGTCCTTTACTTTGTACGTGGTGGGTGAGGGTATCGAAAAGAAAGTCGACGATTTTGCGGCCGAAGTGGCGGCACAGATCGCAGCGGCCAAGGCGGGCTGAGCTGGCGGGGCTTGAGCCCCGTTAAAATTCCCTACAATTTCCACACACAGGACTCACATGCCAGCCTACAAGCGGATCTTGCTCAAACTCTCCGGCGAAGCCCTGATGGGCGACGATGCATTTGGCATCAACCGCGCCACCATTGTGCGGATGGTCGAAGAGATTGCAGAGGTAACCCGTTTGGGCGTGGAGGTGGCTGTCGTCATCGGCGGGGGCAACATCTTTCGTGGCGTTGCGGGCGGCTCGGTCGGCATGGACCGGGCGACCGCCGACTACATGGGTATGCTGGCGACTGTGATGAATGCTCTGGCACTCGGAGACACCATGGACAAGGCCGGCCTCACGCCCAGGGTGATGTCGGCCATCGGCATTGAGCGCATTGTCGAGCCCTATGTCAGGCCCAAAGCTTTGCAGTACCTGGAAGAAGGCAAAGTCGTTATTTTTGCAGCCGGAACTGGCAACCCTTTTTTCACCACCGACACGGCGGCTGCTTTGCGGGGCGCTGAAATCGGGGCGGAAATTGTGCTTAAGGCCACCAAGGTGGACGGGGTTTACAGCGCAGATCCGCGCAAAGACCCGGCTGCAACCCGCTACACCAGCATTACTTTCGATGAGGTCATCAGCCGCAACCTTGAGGTGATGGATGCCACTGCTTTTGCGCTGTGTCGTGACCAAAAGCTGCCAGTCAAAGTTTTCAGCATTTTTAAACTTGGCGCCCTCAAGCGCGTTGTGCTCGGTGAGAACGAAGGCACACTGGTCCATATTTGAGCTGTCTGAGCGGCGTGCCAGCACCGCCTGCCAGTTTTTATTTTTCACTGTATCTGGAGTCTCCATCATGAGTATTGCTGACACCAAACAAAATGCTGAAGCAAAAATGCAGCAGTCGCTGGAGTCTTTCAAGCACGCGCTGACCAAAATCCGCACCGGCCGGGCTAATCCGGGCTTGCTCGACACAGTGCAGGTCGATTACTACGGCTCGATGGTGCCTATCAGCCAGGTGGCCAATGTCGCCCTGTTGGATGCGCGCACCATCAGTGTGGCCCCTTGGGAAAAAGGCATGGGTGCCAAGATCGAAAAAGCCATTCGCGACTCAGATCTCGGACTGAACCCAGCCGCCCAAGGCGACCTGATTCGCGTGCCCATGCCGGCCATGACTGAAGAGCGGCGCAAGGAGCTGACCAAAGTTGTCAAAGGTGAGGGCGAGCACGCCAAGGTGGCTATCCGCAATCTTCGCCGTGATGCCAACGACGGCGTTAAAAAGCTGGTCAAAGACAAGCTGGTCTCCGAGGATGACGAACGCCGCGCCCAGGAAGACATCCAGAAGTTCACGGACCGTTTCATTGCCGAGGTCGACAAACTGGTCGCCGGCAAGGAACAAGACATCATGGCGGTTTGAGGCGCCCCCGCCGGCCTAAGGTTCATGGCCTCTAACGCATTACACAACATGCCGCAACACGTGGCCATCGTCATGGATGGCAACGGGCGCTGGGCCGCCAAGCGATTTTTACCTCGCCTGGCTGGCCATCAGCAAGGCGTGGCGGCGCTGCGTCGCTGTGTCAAAGCCTGTGTTGAACGCGGCGTCGGCGTGTTGACTGTTTTCGCTTTTTCCTCAGAGAACTGGAACCGTCCCGCTGAAGAAGTATCGAGCCTGATGGAGCTGCTGGTTCATGCGGTGGTCAATGAAGTGCCGGATCTTCAAAAAAACGGGGTCCGCTTGTATTTTGTCGGCGACCGCCAGCGTCTGTCTGCCAAAGTGCAGGCCGCTTTGAGCAGCGCCGAGCTCAGCACAGCTTCCCAGTCGCGCATGGTGCTCAACGTTTGTTTTAACTATGGCGGCCGCTGGGACATGGCCCAGGCCGCTCAAAAGGTGGCTGCCAGCGGCCAGCCCATCACCGAGCTGGCCATCGACCGTGCTTTGGCGCTGGCGCATGTGCCTGACCCCGATCTCTTGATTCGAACCGGCGGGGAGTTACGAATCAGTAACTTTTTGCTTTGGCAAGCCGCCTATGCCGAGCTGCATTTCTGCGACAAGCTCTGGCCTGAGTTTGACGAGACTGCGCTGGACGAGGCCCTGAATGTGTACCGCGGCCGCGAGCGGCGGTTTGGACAATCTTCCGCCCAGATACAGGCAGCAGAAATTAAGCAAACGGATCAATCTGTGAAAGCCGCTTGATGCTCAAACAGCGCGTGATCACGGCTGTGCTGCTGCTGGCTGTTTTGTTACCGGCGCTGTTCAATGCTTCTCCTTTGCCTTTTTGCGCGCTGGCTTTGTTGTTGATTTCTGCGGGTGGATGGGAGTGGGGCCGGCTCAACGGCTGTGGCCCGGGTCTGTCTTGGCTAATTGGCGTGCTTTGTTTTGTCGCTGGCCTGTTGGCCTGGCAATTCGGGTTTTTAAATCTGGCGCTGCCTTGGCTCTGGAGTTGTGTTGGCGCCGCCTGGGTGCTTGGTGGCGCATGGCTGTTGCAGCGTGGTGTAAAGGGCTGGCCGCTTGTTCCCCGCGCACTGCGTTTGCTCATAGGCGCTATGGCGCTCATGCTGGCCTGGTTGGCACTGGCACAGGCCAGAGTGATCGGCGTGAATTTTTTGCTATCGGTCATGGTACTGGTATGGGTTGCCGATATTGGCGCTTACTTTGCCGGCAAGGCATTTGGTACGCGTTTCATCCGGCGCAAGTTGGCAGCTTCCATCAGCCCCGGTAAAAGCTGGGAAGGGGTGCTGGGCGGCATGGCCGGCGCACTGTTGATGGCACTGGCCTGGACTCTGCTGGACCGCAGTGTTGCAACTGGCGGCGCAAGTTTTTACACATCGCTGGCAGAGCGGCACTCAGTGCCCTTGATGCTGCTGGTGGTGCTCTTTATGGCGGCCATGAGCGTTGTGGGTGATCTGGTTGAATCGCTGGTCAAACGCAGCGCCGGTGCCAAAGATTCCAGCGCGCTGCTGCCCGGGCACGGCGGTGTACTTGACCGTCTTGATGCGCTCATACCCACTTTGCCTCTGGCCATGATGCTGGTCAGCCTCTGAGATGACACAAAAAATCACCATCCTCGGTTCCACCGGCTCCATTGGTGTCAACACCCTGGATGTGTTGTCCCTGCACCCGGACCGTTTTGAGGTCTTTGCGCTGAGCGCCGCCGTACAGGTTGACTTGATGCTGGCGCAGTGCCGCCGCTTCAAACCCGTTTTTGCAGTCATGGCCAGTGCGCCTCACGGACAGTTACTGGCTGAAAAAATCCGTGATCACCAACTGCCCACACAAGTCTTGTCTGGTCCGGCAGCGCTCGAAATGATCGCCGCGCATGAGTCTGTGGATGCGGTCATGGCGGCTATCGTGGGCGCCGCCGGCTTGCCCCCTTGCATGGCTGCGGTCAAGGCTGGCAAGCGGCTGTTGCTCGCGAACAAAGAGGCCCTGGTGGTGGGCGGTGAGGTCTTTATGCAGGCCGTGCGCCAGGGGGGCGCGCAGTTGCTGCCCATCGACAGCGAGCACTCGGCGATTTTTCAGTCTTTGCCTGAAGACCCCAGTACCTGGGCCGACCGGGTGGAAAAAATCATACTCACGGCCTCGGGTGGGCCGTTTCGTGAGCGCGATCCCGACACATTGCAGCATGTCACCCCCGACCAGGCCTGCGCACACCCGAACTGGGTGATGGGGCGCAAGATTTCGGTGGACTCGGCCACCATGATGAACAAAGCCCTGGAAGTGATTGAAGCGAGCTACCTCTTTGGCCTGTCACCCCAGCAGATCGAGGTGGTTATTCACCCGCAAAGCATCATTCATTCGATGGTGCAATACCGCGACACCTCGGTAGTGGCCCAGCTGGGCACGCCAGACATGCGGGTTCCGATTGCCTACGGTCTGGCCTGGCCGGGGCGCATCGCTTCAGGTGCCAAAGCTCTGGATTTTCGGGCTTTGGCGCAAATGACCTTTGACACGCCCGATCCACGCCGTTTCCCCGGCCTGGCCCTGGCGTGGGAGGTGCTGGGCGGACCTGCAGGCAGCACAGCGGTGCTCAATGCGGCCAACGAGGTGGCCGTGGCCGCTTTCCTGGCCGGGCAAATTCGCTTTGACCAGATTCACCGCGTTAACCGGGAAGCCCTTGACAGCGTGAAGCTGAGCGCCGTCAGCGGTATTGAAGATCTGCTGCGCATCGACCAGCAGACCCGCGATACGGCGCAGCAACTTGTCAAGCGACTGGAAGCCTGAGTATGCTGACGCTGTTGGCTTTTGTCATTGCTTTGGGCTTGTTGATCACGGTGCATGAGTATGGCCACTACCGTGTGGCCCGGGCTTTTGGTGTCAAGGTCTTGAAGTTTTCGATTGGTTTTGGCAAGCCGATTTTCAGTTGGCGTTTAGCCGGAAAGCCGACAGAATTTTCGATCGGACTTTTGCCCCTGGGGGGTTATGTGTCCATGCTGGACGAGCGTGAAGGCCCGGTCGATCCCTCCGAGCTGCACCAGGCTTTTAATCGCCAGCCCTTGCGTGCGCGTGCAGCGGTGGTGGCGGCTGGCCCGCTGGCCAATTTGTTGCTGGCTATTCTTCTTTATGCGATGGTGAACTGGGCAGGGCAGCAGGAGCCCCGGGCTGTACTGGCCAGCCCCTTGGCCGACTCGGTGGCAGCGCAGGCGGGTCTCAAGGGTGGTGAGTGGGTCACGCAGGCAGGTTTTAGCCCCGAAGCTATGCAGGATGTGCGATCTTTTGACGATTTGCGCTGGCAGCTCACTGATGGCGCCCTGCAGGGACGCGATCTTTTGCTGCGCGTGGTGACCGGGCAGGGCGGCAGCCAGGTGACGGCCAAAAGCCCAACTGCTGAAACCCCGGGCTTCAACCGTGAATACGTGCTGGCGCTGAGCGCCCTGAATGCCACTGAGATCGATGCCCAGCTTTTTCGCCGTATTGGCTTGCTGGGGCCCTGGACGCCGCCTGTTATTGGTGAAGTTCGTAGCGGTGGTGCGGCCGCTAATGCCGGCCTGCTTGCGGGTGATCTGGTGCTGCGCATCGGAGAGCGCCCGGTGCGGGACGGACAGCAGCTTCGGGATTTGATCCGGGCCCCCGGGCCCTCCCTGGTGGCCGGCGGATTGGCCCCAAGCCAGATCTGGCAAGTTGAGCGATCCGGGCAGATCATCTCCTTGCCGGTGCAGCCCCAGGTGCAGGCAGAGGGGACTGCCTTGGTGGGCAAGATTGGCGCTTTTGTAGGCGCGCCTCCTGAGATGGTGACGGTGAGTTATGGGTTTTGGGATGGCTTGGCCGGGGGCGTAGAAAAAACCTGGGACGTTTCGGTGCTGAGCTTGAAAATGATGTTTCGCATGCTGACGGGTCAGGCGTCCCTCACAAATCTCAGCGGCCCGCTGACCATTGCCGAATATGCCGGCAAGTCAGCCAGCCACAGCTGGAGCGCTTATCTGCTGTTTCTGGCGCTGATCAGCGTCAGTCTGGGGGTGCTCAACTTGCTGCCGGTGCCTGTTTTGGACGGCGGACACCTGATGTATTATCTTTATGAGGCTGCAACCGGCCGTAGCGTCTCTGATCTTTGGATGGAGCGGTTGCATCGTGGCGGCATGGCGTTTTTGCTGCTTTTGATGATGGTCGCACTTTTTAACGATCTGGTTCGTCTTGGCGAATAGGCACACTCTTTACTTGACGTTGCGCTCTGCAACAGCTTCCTACCTGATATTTCATGCATCACCAATTTGACCGTTTCAAACTGCGCGCTTTGGGCGCTTTGGCGACTGGCCTGCTGAGCGCGAGCCTGGCATGGGGCATTGAGCCCTTCACGGTTCGTGATATCCGAGTCGAAGGCTTGCAGCGGGTGGAGCCTGGCACCATTTTCGCATCCATCCCCTTGCGCGTTGGCGAAAGCTACAGCGATGACAAGGCTTCAGCCGCTATTCGCGCATTGTTTGCATTGGGT
>Ga0164294_10003847_pt1 | contig 13263 bp, 13 predicted proteins | sample GEODES005metaG_FD_111479 | JGI IMG/M metagenome (GOLD analysis project Ga0164294, IMG submission 111479) | Oligotrophic lake water microbial communities from Sparkling Lake, Wisconsin, USA - GEODES005 metaG | ecosystem: Environmental > Aquatic > Freshwater > Lake | place: USA: Sparkling Lake... | reverse complement strand
GGGGTGTCATGGCCCTGGGGATTCGCTTACCAGGAAACAAGGAAGCACGGGCTTGGCTTTTTGGGGCGGCCCTGACAACGGCCGTCTTTTCCCATCTGGTCCTTCACCACAGCCACTATTATTTGATGTTTTCTCCTGCCGTGGCGCTGGCGATGGGGGGCGGCTGGATGTGGCTGATGAAAAAATGTTCCTATGAAGAAGGCCGAGTCACGGCCGTTGCCGCCATGGGCTTGATCCTGATAACTTTGGCAGCCCTTTTCCAAGGGCTGATTGGAATGAAGGTTGTTCAACAGCTCGATCCTTATCCAAAGCGAATTGCGAAGCTGCTTCAGGATTATACAAAAAAGGAAGAACGGCTCTTCATTATTGGAGGTGGTTGGGGGGGGGATGCTCTTTTTCAGGCCAAACGCCAGGGGTTGTCGATATGGCACACCAAGTTTCTCGAGGATCCCACAAACTTAAAAAAAGCTCGCGAACTGGGATATAACAAGCTGGTCGTGGTCCGGGAATCTCCCCTATTGGTGGCTCTGCAAAAAACGAACCTGGGCGGATCTGATTACTCTAGCGAGCCCTTTTCTGCCTTCCTCTCCCCCATTACAAGCGACTGGCCGGTCTTGTACCAGGACGAGCAGTTAATGATTCGTACGATTCCGCCTAAATAAAATTTAGGTGCTTCGATGATAGTCCCCCCGGCTGAAATATTTCTCCAGCCAGAGATAGAGAGCGATAAAGAGGTAGCGGCTTCCCATTTCCCTGATCTTCAGCTTCGCGATTCCGTGGCGGCGATTGCGCCAGGTGATGGGGATGACAGCAAATGAGTACCCGCGAATGATGGCTTTGAGGGGCAGCTCCACCGTGAGGTTGAAGTGGGGAGAAAGAAAAGGGCGGAGACCATCCAGGCAGGTTTTGCGGTAAGCCTTGAATGCATTGGTTGTGTCGTTCAGGCCGTGGCGAAACAGCGTCCGGATAAAAGAGTTCGCCAACCGATTCACCACCCACTTGATCGGCGGATAGTCGATGGTTCCGCCGCCTTTCATAAAACGACTACCGAAGACACAATCGTATCCTTCGTTGAGCTTATCCCAATAGCGGGTCACATCCCGACAGTCGTCCGATTCATCCGCCATCATGATGACCGCGGCGTCCCCTTTCATTTCGTCCAACCCCCGAATAATGGCCCGACCAAAGCCATGGGGAGCGGGGTTTTGAATGGGACGAAGGTACGAACTGGTGGCGGCAATTTCTTGGAGGATGGTCAAGGTCCGGTCAGTGCTGCCATCATCGACGACAATAATTTCATGGGGGACTTTTTTTAGTTCAAGCTCGAGGTGGAGATGCTGAACCGTGGAGGCAATACAACCCTCCTCGTCCCTTGCGGGGATCACGATCGAAAGCTTCTGCAACAGTGCGGCTGAGTTTTTATCCATCAGATATCTCTGTGAGGATTTTCTCTAAGGAAGTTTCTGGACGCCAGTTCCAAAGTTGGGCGGCACGGGTCGAATCGAGAACGACCCAAGGGAGATCGTAGGGACGGGGCTGGGTATCAGAGGCAACTTCGTGCGGACCCAAGCGGTTGCAACACCAGTCACTCAATTGCGCCAAAGAGCAGGAATTCTTGGTGCCACCGGAAAAGTTACAGACACGCACATCGATCCCATCCCTTGGATCAGAGGGCTTGTGGCCCTGAAGTTGTTTCTGCAGTAGGGAGACCAAGTCCTTTGGGTGAAGGCAATCTCGAACCTGAGATCCACGGCCATCGAAGCCTATATATTTCAGGGTATTCTTTTCTTTCCAGGAGTGGATCCAAAAGGAAAAGATCCCCTGATCAGCCCGACCGAACTGGCCGGCACCTGCCAAAACACCGCAGCGGTTGATCCAAACAGGAAAGCCGAAAGCTTCGGCGTACTCCAACGCAAGAAGTTCCGAGCATCGCTTCGAGGTTCCGTAAAGGGACGCAGGGGGTGTGGTAGGGAAGATTTCGGAAATCCCTTTTTCGGTTAGGCCGATTTCTGGGCGAAAGGATTTGGGGCGGTAGGCTCCTTGGGCCGACTCGACGGGCAATGAAGCGAGGGGAGGAATGGAGTAGACGCGGCTTGTGCTCATCAGAATGAATCCGGCGCTGTGCTGCTTACAAAACTCGAGCATCTGAATGGTTCCGATTAAATTGTGATCCAGTAAGTCCATGGAAGACATCTTTCCGCTGGTTCCCGCGAGGACACTCGGCTCAGCGGCGCAGTCGATGACCCAGTCGACCTTTGGAATTTTGGCAAGATCCGCCGGACGCCGGATGTCGCCCTCGACCATTTTGATTCCCAGGTTTTTAAGTAAAGGGAGGTTGGCGCGACTGCCCTCCCTCAAAAAATTGTCTAACCCCCAGATTTCAATCCCGGGAAGAAGCGACAGCAACTCACGAGCCAAGCAGGAGCCGATAAATCCGCAGGCGCCTGTGATGAGAATCTTCACCGTGCTTTCCAGGCTTGGACAATTTCGGAAAAGATGTCGTCGAGGCTCTTGGTCAGATCCCAGGAAGGATAATGGGAGCGCATTTTGGAGAGATCGGAAATGTAGCAGATGTGGTCCCCTTCCCGGTTTTTATCGACGTAGGTGGAAAGCATTTTCTTGCCCGTTAGTTTTTCTACCCGCGCAAAGGCTTCCAGGATGGAGCAGCTGTTGGCCCGGCCTCCACCGAGATTGTAGATCTCGCCCGATCGGGGTTTTTCAAGAAATCCGGCGATAAAGCGGGCCACATCCAGCGAGTGGATGTTGTCCCGGACCTGCTTGCCCTTGTATCCGTATACGTTGTAGGTCTTGCCCTCGAGATTGCATTTCACAAGGTAGGAGAGAAAGCCGTGGAGCTCGACCCCGCTGTGGTTGGGTCCGGTGAGACAACCGCCCCGGAGGCAGCAGGTTTTCATTCCGAAGTAGCGACCATACTCCTGCACCATAATATCGGCGGCGACTTTTGATGCTCCGAACAGGGAGTGTTTGCTGGCGTCGATCGAAAAGGTTTCCGTGATGCCGTTGGCGTAGGTGGGATCGTCGTAGTCCCAGCGGGTCTCCAGCTCCTTGAGCCGAATCGTGTTGGGCTTGTCCCCATAGACCTTGTTGGTCGACATATGGACGAAGGGGCTAGTCAGGCAGGAGCGGCGGGTCGCTTCAAGAAGGTTGAGTGTGCCGACGGCGTTGACGTCAAAGTCGTCGAAAGGGCGGGAGGCGGCGAGGTCGTGGCTGGGTTGGGCGGCGGTGTGGACAATCGCAGTGGGTTTGAGTTTCTCAATGAAGGCCAAGACAGACGAGCGATCCCGGATATCGAGCTCGTGATGGCGGAAGGAGGAAAAGGCCTTGGCGAGGCGGTGCTGGTTCCAGCGGGTGTCTCCGCCTGGGCCAAAGAAGTCAGCCCGCTGATTATTGTCGACGCCGTGGACCTCTTCGCCACGGGAGGCAAAGAAGGAGACCACTTCGGATCCGATCAAGCCAGAAGAGCCGGTCACGAGGAGTTTCACGGTTGGTATTTATGGGTGAAGCGCGGTGGCTGAGGAAAGAAGCATTTTAAAAAAGCTACAAAAGGAATCCCGGCTAAGTCATTCATGGTGCTGCCCAAATAGTGAAGGCCTGGAAGGCGGCGACTTGGTGGAAGAAGTTTGCTTTCAGCCATTGCTGAATAGCATTGTGAGCATCATAAATATCCGGTTTTGAAAGGGCGACGAATTTCGGGAAGGTAATATTATTTAGTTCAGAATAATCCGGATTCATTAAAGGCAAGGGAAGTGCAAGAGAGTTGAGCTGAAGGTCAGGATCGATTAACAAAACCTTGTAGAAGATCCCTCCCGCTGGATCGGCAACCCACCAAACAACATCATTGGTATGGCGATGATCCACAACCCATTTGGCCGCGTCACGATAGTCATCCTTGGCATGCCGAGGCGCGTACCGAAGAGAAAGGCAAGAGGCAAATGTAAGCACTGTATAGGCAGAAACAAAAAATACGCCACGAAGTTTGTACTGCTCCAAGGCGTGGGCAGACAAAAGAGCCAATCCAAGCAAAGTGAAGGGAAAAACAGGCATCAGGTGACGGCCCGTAACACGAAAAGAAGTTACAAAACCCGCAGAAAACAAGAAGACCAACGAACAAAATAAAGCGGCATAGATGGGCCAAGAAAGTTTTGAAAAATAAAGCGGACGCTTTAAGGCCATATAAAACAAGAATCCAAGAAAAACGGCTAGTCCCACTCCGTAACAAAAGAGAGGGATAACAAAGTGCTGTAAAGAAGCGAAAGGGGACACCCGCAGGTCGGTCCGAGAGGGCCCAAGACCGAGGAAGCCAAGAATTTCGTAAAAACAAAAAAGGGAGGAAAAAAGGCCCGTCTGCCCAGCATTGGATGCTCTAGCCCCAAGCCGCAATGTCCAGCAGTAGTAAGCGCCTAAAAAAGCCATGCCCCCAATACAAAAAGTTGCGAAAATAACAGCTAATCTCTTTCTGGAGATAAGGCGGAGTTTGTCTTGAAGAAAGAGAATAGTTAGGAACGCAAGTGCGAGAAAAAAAACAAAGAAAATTGTAGATAAGCTAGAAGCAAGAAGCACAACTAAGCCAATTAAAGTAAGGAGAAAATCAAGCATTCGGAACGCAAGACTTCCGTGCTGAAGAAAACTAGTTAAACCAACGGCTACAAAGGAGGAGCCCAAAAACTGCATCATATAGGGGCGAGCTTCATCGAGATAAGCCCAGACGAATGCAGAGGAGCAGGAAAAAAGGGTAAAGAGGACTTTTACCTTGCGAGAAGAGTTGAGTGCGAATCCAACTATAAATATCGCCAGGCCGAAAAAGAGGATGTTTAATGAACGAAGGGCAAACTCGGAGTGACCCCAGGCTTTTTCCCAGATCCAGAGAAGGCCCATGTAGCCGGGCATTTGTAGGTCTGAACCACGATATTGCACCATTCGGGCACAAAACTCCGTCCAAGTGGGAGCGACAGCCTTTAAGGCACTATTAGCCTCATCTATCCAAAAGCTTTGTCCAGAAACTGCCAAAAAAGCCACAGATACGGCCAAGAAGGCTCCAACTAGTGAAAGTGCCAAAGGGTGGCTTGCAAGACTCCTTCTTATGGAACTATCTTTCATCGCAATTCCGAAGTGCAGATAATAATCGTTCTATTGGCATTAAAATATCAGCCCTTTTGGTAGCTAACCAGTGGGGGAGAGACTAAGGATAGCTGTAGACCTTTTCTGGTTCCGAATGTAAGAAGGCCGGTTGGTCGGCAAAAGCATTTGGATGGTCTACTTGAGGCGACGCAGTTCAAGCAACATGTCAATCCCCCATTGGGCGACATTGATTACGTTAATGCTGTTACTGCCGCCCTGGCGTTCCCTGAAGCGGATGGGGACGTAGGCCCAGCGCAAACCGCGCGTTTTTTTGAGAATAAACGTGACGGCTACATTGTGGATGTTGAATGAAGGAGGGATGCGCTCAAGTGCAGCAGCCAGAACTTCACGCTTTATGAGGCGATATGGAACATTGGGGTCTACCAAGTCTCTGCCCGCGAGCATTGTCGCGCCGAACTTGCATATCTTGGAGGTCATCGTGCGGGCAAAGCCATCGTCCCGCCGGATTCGGCACCCAAAAATGCAGTCGGCCTCGGCACGGTGCTGCCAGAATTCGGCGAAATAAGACGGGTCGCATTGGCCGTCGGAATCAATTTGCATCACCCACTCAACAGTTGAGGCTGCCGCAGCGGCACTGTAGCCCAGACGGCACGTACGACCATGTCCCCCGTTCGGTTTGTCGACCACTACTAGGTGTTCGGGGTTGGCGGCCTCCATTTGCCGTAGCACGGCAAGGGTGTTGTCTTTTGAACCATCATTGATAAGCAAAAATTGATAAACGATGCCAAGAGAGTGAAAGACGCTTTTCCAGTCAGAGACAACTTTCTCAATAGTTTCCGCCTCATTGAAAATAGGGATAACTATGACCAATGGAGCATAAAGAACCTTAGTGATTGGATCGGGCTGAAGAGAAATAAAGGGCATTTAATTAGGCTTCTTTGTTGGGAAAAATAGGAGGGCTCAATTTGTTCCTATATGAGGCTATATAATTATCAGAAAAATCAAGGGCCTCGTTAATCACGGCCTCCATGTCCATATAACGGTATGTAGCAAGTCTCCCCAAAAAAGAAGCTCTGATCTGCGTGGCTGTAGGGGGGAATCCTGCAAAGCGATCTTCTGCCATCTTTCGGTACCGAAGCAGAAGATCATAATCTGATGAAAGTCGCTTGGGATAATAAGGGACATCTTCTCTGCCCGTCTCCTTGCTGTACTCTCGAAAGACAGCGGTCTTTTCATGCGCTTCCCAAGGCGTAAAATGCTTGTGTTCGTGGATTCTTGTCCAAGAAACAGAAAGATCCGGGTAGTTGATCACCGCGTTTCCTTGATAGTCGGGGAGGGACGTTTTAATCCGCTCAAAAGTAACAGTCCGATAGCCAAGAGAGCCCTCGGAATAGTCAAAAAATGCATCAAGCGGACCCGTGTAAAACAAGTGATCAAACGCAGAAGTAAAATCGGGCAATGTAGAAGACGAAAATTTCTTGTTTAGGCAAACCGTAATCCGAGGATGATTTAATATTGATTGAACCACCGCTGAATAGCCAGCAACGGGAATCGCCTGATATTTTTTGTTGTAGTAACTGTCGTCATAGTTAAATCGGATGGGCAGGCGTTTTAAAATTGAAGCAGGAAGACATCTGGGATCGCAGCCCCATTGCTTGATGGTGTAGCCCTTGAAAAAAGTTTCATATAGTTCGGAACCGAGGAGATGAAGGGCTTGCTCTTCAAAGTTTTGAGGGCTTTTGATGGACGGATCGCCGAGGGATGCCACAAAAAGCTGTGCCTCTTGCGGGCTCAGAGACTTTCCAAAGAACTGATTAATAGTCAGAAGATTTATTGGTAAAGAGAATACTCCGCGTGAGGTGTGAGCCTTAACACGATTCACAAAGGGTTTGAACTCGCCGAAGCGCGTGACATAAGACCACACGCGATCGTTGTCGGTATTAAAGATATGGGGTCCATATTTGTGAACCATAACATTGGTTTGAGAGTCCCGTTCGGTATGGCAATTGCCGGCGATGTGAGATCGCTCATCCCAAATTTCAACAAAGCAATCCAAGCTGCTCACCAATTGTCTCGCAAGAACTGCGCCAGAAAAACCGGCTCCGATGACTATAAACTTCATGAAAGAGAATGGCGAAGTTCGCCTCATGCAAATAATGCCCAAATAATCCTCAGCGACAAGAACGGCAAAGAGCGCCCAAGGGGCAGCGCCAAAAATTCTGACTTAGTGCATGGGCGCACAAATGCACCTTGAGAAAAGCCGCCTCTAGGGGTAAGGGTTCGGAATGACCAAAACCGCTCATCCGAAATCCAATATTCTTATCGCAGGTGCAGGGGGCTTTATCGGGGGGCATTTGGTGGCCCATTTGCGCAAGCAGGGAATCAAAAATATCCGGGCGGTGGATCTGAAGCCTTTCGGCGAATGGTATCAAAAATTCGATGATGTGGAGAATCTCTCCCTCGACCTTCGCGAGCTGCCCGCCTGTCACAAGGCCGCCCAGGGAATGGAATGGATTTACAATCTGGCGGCCGACATGGGCGGGATGGGCTTTATCGAGCTCCATAAAGCGGAATGCATGCTTTCGGTTCTGATCAACACCCACCTCCTGATGGCCGCCCGGGATGCGAAGGCCAGGCGGTTCTTCTATGCCTCTTCCGCCTGCGTGTACGCCGCCGACAAGCAGACCACCCCGGAAAACCCCGGGCTGAAGGAAAGCGACGCCTATCCCGCCCTGCCGGAGGACGGGTACGGATGGGAAAAACTGTTCAGCGAGCGGATGTGCCGCCATTTCCGGGAAGATTTCAAGCTGGAGACACGGGTGGTCCGTTATCACAACGTCTACGGCCCGCACGGCACGTACGATGGAGGCCGCGAAAAGGCTCCCGCCGCCATCTGCCGGAAGGTGATCGAGGCCCAGAAAAACAAAACGGGCGAGATCGAAATCTGGGGCGACGGAGAACAGACGCGAAGCTTCATGTACATCGACGACTGCATTAAGGGATCAACCGAAATCATGGAGAGCGACATCCGCGAGCCGCTCAATCTGGGGAGCGCGGAAATGGTTTCGATCAATCAGTTGGTGGACATTGCCGAGGGGATTGCGGGAGTGAAGTTGAAGCGGAAGTATAATTTGGGAGCGCCCAAAGGAGTGAGGGGAAGGAGTAGCGACAACAAGCTGATCCAAAAACTGATGGGGTGGGAGCCGGGCACCCGGCTGAAGGACGGGCTGACCAAGACGCACGACTGGATCAAGAAGGAGATGGGGGCATAGGAAATTTGCTGGGTCAGGTAATCTGGATGTCTGATTCTGGGTAACCCTGAGGTTAACCGGAAGAAGCTGGAAGGTGGGGGTAAGCTGGGGTTAAGTAATACGATGGCGAGTGAGAGCAAGCGGGTGGATGTTCTCGGGGTGGGTGTCAGCGTGCTGAATCTGGATTCGGCCAAAGAGCAGATTCTCTCCCGTTTGGGAAAAAAGGAGAAGGGATACATTTGTGTTACGGGCGTCCACGGTGTAGTGGAGGCACAGGACGACCCGCAGTTCCGCGAAATTCTCAACGGCTCGTTTCTCACCACCCCGGATGGAATGCCTTTGGTTTGGGCGGGCAGGGCTCACGGCTTTCAGGAAATGGGGCGCGTCTACGGCCCCGATCTGATGGTCGAAATCGCCGAGGCGACAAGGGACGGAAAGATCACCCACTTTTTGTATGGTGGGCGCCCCGGCGTTGCGGAGCTTTTGCAGAAAAGATTGGAGGAGAGATTCCCGGGGGTCCGCATTTTGGGAACCCATACTCCTCCGTTTGGCCCTCTTTCGGAGAAAGAGGAAAAGGTCTTGATCGAAAAGTTCCTGGCATTGAAGCCTGATATCACTTGGGTGGGGTTGAGCACGCCCAAGCAGGAAAAGTTCATGGCGGAATATCTTCCGAAAATTGAAACCACGATTATGTGTGGAGTGGGGGCCGCTTTTGATTTCCATGCCGGAGTCGTCCGACAGGCACCCCGGTGGATTCAGAGGTCGGGATTTGAATGGTTTTACCGGATACTACAGGAACCCCGAAGGCTGCTCCCCCGTTATCTGAAGAACAACACCCGTTTCGTTTGGCGGATGGCTTTGTCCTGTTTCCTGTTTTCATTTATGGGTAAAAAAAGGAAGTGACCTCCTCGGATCCCACGCCCGTAAAACGAACCCTTCCGATCGGCTTTTGGATGGAGGCGCTGGCATTGGTTTCGATGATTGTGGGGCTTTATGGATTTGTTCCGTACAGCTTCGGTTACCAAAGTCGTGCAGAACCGATTTTCAAGTTGATCTACGATGCTTGGACCGATCCGCAGACAACCGACTGGCATCATGGAATGATGGTTCCGCTGATCTCGGTCGGGCTGGTCCTGCACCAGTGGAAAGACTTGAAAAAACTGCCTCTGCAATCCTCCCGCATCGGCTTGGCCGTTCTCTTGACGTCGTTGGCTCTCTATTGGATCGGATACAAGATTGATGTCCGGATCGTGGGCTTCTTTTCCCTGCAACTCATGGTCGGCGGCAGTCTTCTCATGCTGGTAGGATGGCCGATGTTCCGGGCTCTGCTTTTTCCTTTCGCTTTTTTGATCTTCGCTTTTCCGTTCGGCTTTCTAGACAATCTAGTGGCTTTCCCCCTCCGGAATTTGATGTGCCAGCTTTCGCAGGGATTCCTCAATCTGGTGGGGGTGGACACCCTGCGGGTGGGTACGGCGCTGGTTTCCGCTCCGGACTATGCCAAAGGCCTGGCGCAGGGGCAGAGATTCGCTCTCGATGTGGCTAATCCGTGCAGCGGGATCCGCTCCCTTTTTGCGCTGATGATGGTGAGTGCCCTGTATGCCCATCTTACGCTTCGGAAGGCCTGGCAAAAATGGACGATGTTTTTGCTTTCTCCAGTTCTTGCGGTGGCGGGAAATTTCGGGCGGATGATGATGCTCACCTTTGGGACGATGTTTTTGGGCAGTGCGGTCGCCATCGGTACGGAAGAGCACCCCACGACATTCCACATGGCCTCGGGATTTTTCGTTTTCGTCGTCGCCTTGGCGGGAATGGCGGGCATCGGCTGGATTCTTCAGCGGGGAGAGAAGGCCAAGAAAACGGCTGTTCCCACGGAATCGGGAAAATGAACGAAAGGAAAGGATCGTTGGGAAGGGTTGTCCTGATTCTTCTGCTGGGCGGAGGTACGCTGGCATTGTGCCTGCTTTTGCCCTCACCGAATGGGTCCCCCAATGCGGGGGTGGTGATGGATCTGCCAGAGCGAGTGGGCAACTTCACCGGAAAATGGATCGGGGCCTCACCTGCGGAGATCGCTCTTCTTCCTCCCGACACGCAGATTGTGCGCCGGGAGTATGCGGATCTGACGGGGAACCGGATCATGGCCTCGATCGTTCTAAGCGGCGGAGAAAAGAGGAGCATTCATCAACCCGAAATATGCCTGCCCGGTCAGGGATGGACTATCCGGGGCGGGCAGGTGCAAAAGATCATGATGAACGATGGACGCCCCCTGGAGGTGATGGATCTGAGTCTGGTTCGGGATGTGGAGGTCGGGCCGGGAGATCGCCGGAAGCTGCCTGCCCACTACTTCTACTGGTTTGTCGGGGATCGGGTAATCACGCCGTATCATTGGAAAAGAATCTTTCTAAACAGCTATGATCGGATCACAAAAAATCGGAACCATCGCTGGGCGTATGTGATCGTGATGTCGGTGGTAACGGAGGAATTTTTGCCCGAAGGAAAGAATGACGCGCAGACGGTGGAGATGCTCAAACAGTTCACCGCAGAGGCGGCTCCCAGTTTCATCCGGACCACCCCTGCCTCGTCGGGCAACTGAATCCCCCTTGATGCGGTTCCCCTTCGTGGATACTCTAATCCCTTAACCCTAAACCAAAGGAAAACCTATGAAATCCATCCTACGACTCGTCCTCGCCACCCTGATCGCCCTGCCGGCGACTCAACTCCGTGCTGAATCGCTTGATAAACTGATTCCGGACTGTGCCGAGATTCTCGGACGAATGAAACGGGAAGACATGATCAATATGGAACTTCTGAAAGAAGCCAAAGGAGTGGTGATTCTCAATGTGACCGGATTTTCGATCGGCATCGGCGGATCGGGCGGGGACGGAATCCTGATGGCCCGGACGGAAAAGGGCTGGAGCGGCCCAGTGGCGATCACGACTCAGGGTGGAACCCTCGGGATTGATGTCGGCGGTACGGACAATGACATCGTCATCCTTCTGATGAAAGACGGGGTGGTCAGCAAGTGGGGCAACGGAGATCATTTCAGCAGCGCTTCGGCCAGCGCCGTGATGGGACCCAAAGGCGGAGCCGCCTTGGATGCCTCGATGAAGAACCGGGATTTCAACGTCTACATCTGGAACAAAGGCGCGAAGCTGGGCGTGAACTTCGGGGGCTTTGATGTGGATATCAACGACGAGGCCAATGCGGACTTTTATGGCCGCCCAATGGTTTCCGCCAAGGACATCCTCAACTCGGTGACTGAAGTTCCGGCCGCCAAAAAAGACGGCGTGGCCCGGATTCAGGATCTGCTGAAATAAACCCACAGAACGAAAGGACACCTCGAATATGAAAAAAACACTGATTGCCCTTCTGGCCCTTGTCGCGTTCATGCCGTTATCCGGCCGTGCGCAAAATTCTGAATCCCTCAACATTGCCGCAGATCAGGAGGCGAGCATGAACAAGCTGGACGGCCTGATGGGTCGGGCCCAGAAGCGGTTGAGCTACATCATGACCAACCTCGGCGAACTGGTGGACGGCAATGACGCCAACAACTCGTTCGACAAGTTCAAGGAAAACCTAGAAGACCTGCAAAGCATCCGTGACGACATCAAGGACCGGGTGGAAAAAGTTCGCGATCTGCAGGGCAGAAGGATCGCGGCTTGGACCAAGGAAGTGTCGGGCATGACGGACAAGGACATGCGCAAAATGACCAATGATCAAATCGATCAGGCTAAGGCTGATTTCGATGCGATGGACAAGAAGCTGCGAGAAGTGGGCGGCGATGCGAATGACCTGACCGCATTGTTGCTGGATCTAAAGAAGTATTTTGCCTCTTCCTTCTCCCCCGATTCGATCAAGACCTGCACTCCGATGATTGAGAAGGCCCGGGCGTCGGGACAGGAAATGGTCAAGGACGTGGATACCTTGCGGGACACGATGTACAAGCAGAAGAAAGTGGTGAAGGGCACCTCCTCCACCTGATCGAAAGGTAATTAGGCGCCGGACAAAGACGTCGGCGCAGGGGCCAAGGGCGAGAGCACGAGAGTGATCTCGCCCTTTGTCTTTCCCGCAAACTTAGCGGCTGCTTCGGTCGGGGTGCCGACGAAAACCTCCTCGAACTTTTTGGTCAACTCCCGGGCGACACAGATCCGGGCTTCGGCAGGAAAGACCTGGGCAATCTCCGCCAGAGCCCGGGCAAGACGATGGGGGGATTCAAAAAAGATCGAGGTATGATCCCGTTCGGCGGCGGCGATGATCTCTTTCATGCGGGCCCCGGGTTTGGGGGGAAGGAATCCTCCAAAATAAAAAGGCAGGGCAGGAAGCCCGCTCGCGATCAGGGCATGCAGGACAGCTGACGGACCCGGGATGACTTCGACGGGGAGATTTTCCCGGCGCACGGCCCGAATGATACGTTCCCCGGGATCGGACACACCGGGCATTCCGGAGTCGGTGACGAGGGCGATGGTTTCGCCGGCGCGGAGGCGGTCGAGAATTTCGGATTCCCGCGAGGCCTCGTTGAACTTCTGATAACTGAGAAAAGGTTTTTTTAGTCCGAGGTGCTGGAGGAGAAGTCCGGTGTGGCGGGTGTCCTCCGCGGCGATTAGGTCGGCGGTGGCGAGGGCCTGGCATGCGCGGGGGGAGATGTCGGAAAGGTTCCCAATGGGTGTGCCAACGACGATCAGGCGGCCGGGGTTCATGGCTGTTAGTTTAAGTTTAAGATTAAGATTAAGTAAGCGTGAATGTTGTGTGGATAAAGTGGGGGGGGTCACGATGAATCATTGAACGCGAACATAAACTTAAACCTCAACTTAAACTATGCTGGCTTCGGCGCGTTGGCTGCCGCGCTAGGACTCGAACCTAGAACACCCACATTCAGAGTGTGGTGTGCTACCAATTGCACCACGCGGCAATCGTT
>Ga0164294_10003846_pt1 | contig 13267 bp, 11 predicted proteins | sample GEODES005metaG_FD_111479 | JGI IMG/M metagenome (GOLD analysis project Ga0164294, IMG submission 111479) | Oligotrophic lake water microbial communities from Sparkling Lake, Wisconsin, USA - GEODES005 metaG | ecosystem: Environmental > Aquatic > Freshwater > Lake | place: USA: Sparkling Lake... | reverse complement strand
GGTCGATCAGATAGCCGCGATGATCCTTGATGCTGGCACAGCCGCTCGCCAGAAGCGCCAGCGCGCCGAGCGCCGCCCCGGCCCGCAGTCTCTTGATCCAGCCATTCCCGCGCATGCGTCACTCCGAATTCGTCTGGCGCCCGGCCCGGCCTCTCGCCGTGCCCGATCGGGGCGTTTGCCAATTGGCAGGTGCGCCCTATATCGCCACTCAATGCCTCGTGCCTTAAGGCGCGCGGCGGATTACTGCAATGGCGCAGCGGCGCTTTCCCCGCGCTGAACCGCGCCGCCCACCAAGAAGGACAAACCGGCCCATGTCATTCCTCGCCCGCATGTTCGGCGGCAATCTGTTGGGCAGGGGCCAGGATGATCGCGACAGCGTACGCGAACTCTGGCACCGCACCGTGGCCATCGCGCGCGAGAAGGAATGGTACCGGGATTGCGGCGTCGCCGATACGCTCGCGGGCCGCTTCGACATGATCACGCTGGTCCTGTCGCTCGTCATGCTGCGCATGGAGCGCGAGGACGCGCTGATCGGACCCAGCGCCCGCCTCACCGAACTGTTCGTGGAGGATATGGACGGCCAGCTGCGCGAACAGGGCGTGGGCGATGTTGTCGTCGGCAAGCATATCGGCAAGCTCATGGGCACGCTCGGCGGCCGCCTCGGCGGCTACCGTGATGGCCTTGCGAGCGGCGAGGAGGCCTTGGCCGAGGCGGTGCGCCGCAATGTCACGCTCACCTCCGGCACCGATCCGCGCCTCGTCGCCCAGCGCGCCCGCGCCTTTTCCGCCGGCCTTGCACTCGTGCCCGGCTACCGCGTGCTGGCGGGAGAAATCGGGCGATGAGCGAGACGCCGGCGCCCGAATACAGCCACTTGGTCGATCTGCGGCAGGTCAACGATGTGCCGCTCACGCTCGAACCCGATGAAGCCGCCCGCCGCCGCCTCGCCGGCCGCTTCGCGATCACCGCCATCCCCGCCATGCGCGCCGTGGTCCAGCTCCAGCGCGAGGGCGAGCGCGTCACCGCCACCGGCCGCATCGTCGCCGATGTGATCCAGGCCTGCCGCATCTCGGCCGAGGACTTTCCCGTCCATATCGACGAACCCCTCCGCTTGCGCTTCGTGCCTCCCGTGGGCGAAATCATCCCCGACGAGGAAGTCGAACTCACCGCCGACGATTGCGACGAGATCGAGTACGCAGGAACGGCCTTCGATCTCGGCGAAGCGCTCGCCCAGACCCTCGCGCTCGCGATCGATCCCTTCGCGGAAGGCCCTAACGCCGACACCTTCCGCGCCGAGCACGGCCTGACAGGCGAAACGCCCACCGGACCTTTTGCCGCGCTTGCAGCGCTCAAGAAGGACTGATGCCCGTGCTGCGCTCCGATCCTCCCCATTTTTGCGGAGCGCAAATGGGGAGGAGGACCGCCCGCGAAGCGGGTGGTGGATGGCTAAATCCACCGCACCGCGTATCGTAGAGGGCGTCGGCACCATGACCCAGTCCTCCCCCCGCACCGGCCACCGCGATCTCACGCAAGGCCCCATCCTCAGCACCCTGCTCATCTTTTCCGCGCCCACGCTCGCCTCGAACATCCTCCAGGCGCTCAATGGCTCGGTCAATTCGGTCTGGGTCGGCCGCCTGCTGGGGGACAGTGCGCTTGCCGCCACGGCCAATGCCAACGTCGTCATGTTCCTCGTCTTCGCGGCGGTGTTCGGCTTCGGCATGGCCGCCACGGTCAAGGTCGGTCAGGCTTTCGGCGCGGGCAATCCCGATGCCGCGCGGCGCACTTTCGGCGCTGCCATCGGCCTCTGCGTCGGGCTCAGCCTTGTCCTCGCCCCGCTCGGCTGGGTGCTCACCCCGCACCTCCTCACCGCGATGCGCACCCCGCCCGAAATCTTCGGCTTCGCGCTCACGTATCTGCGGCTGATCTTCGTCGCCATGCCCGCCTCGACGATTACCGTGATCGTCGGCATGGGCCTGCGCGGCGCGGGAGATGCGCAGACCTCGCTGCGTTTCATGGTCGTCTCGGTCGTGCTCGATATCGCGCTCAATCCGCTGCTGATCGCCGGGTTCGGCCCCGTGCCGCCGCTCGGCATCGCGGGCTCGGCGCTCGCCACCGCCATTGCCAGCTATGCTTCCGCGCTCGGCCTCATCGTCTATGTCTACGCGCGCAACCTGCCGCTGCGCCTGCGCGGGCGGGAGCTTGCCTATCTCATCCCCCACCCGGCGGAGCTGCGCTACATCCTGATCAAGGGTCTGCCGATGGGCGCGCAGATGCTGATGATCTCGGCCTCGGGCCTGATCATGATCGGCCTCGTCAACCAGGAAGGCGCGATGATCAGCGCGGCCTACGGCGCCTCGCTGCAGGTCTGGACCTACCTCCAGATGCCCGCGATGGCGATTTCCGCCGCCTTGAGCGCCATGGCCGCGCAGACCATCGGCGCGGGCCATGCCGGCCGCCTTGGCAAGATCACCCGCGCCGGGCTCATCCTCAACATCACGATCACCGGCGCGCTCACGCTGCTGCTGCTCGCGTTCGACCGCCCGGTGCTCACCCTGTTCCTCGGCCCCACCAGCCCCGCGGTCGATGCCGCGCGCCACATCCAGTTCCTGGCGAGCTGGAGCTATGTGCTGTTCGGGATGACCATTGTCCTGTTCGGCACGATGCGGGCGGGCGGCGTGGTCATCGCGCCGATCATCGTCCTTGGCGCGGCGATGTACCCCATCCGCCTCGGCTTCTACGCCGCCGCCTATCCCGCGCTTGGGCCCGATGCGATCTGGCTCTCCTTCCCGGTCGGCTCGGCCGCCGCCACGCTCATGGCCACGATCGCCTACCGCCGCCCCGGCTGGCGCGAAATGGCGCGCGTGGTCGATCAGGATGAATGCAGCGAGGAAACGCAGGCGGACGGGGAATGCGCCGGGCGGATGGCGCCTTCGCTATAGGGTCCAAGCTCAATCAGGGCGCATTCGAGGCGTCCAAATGGCGAACATATCGGGGCAAGGCGCCCGCAGGGAAGGCTGGTTGCCTTTCCAAGGGGGCGTTGGTCCGAGATGGAAGCCATTTGGACGTCCCGAAGGGATTTGACCAAAACGGCCCACTGCTGCGTCGGCAGGCCTTGAGATATCGACAAATCCCTGCGCCCTGCCTCCTTGCATTGAGCCGTTTTGCCTCAAACCTCGAATGCGCCCTGATTGAGTTTGGACCCTGGGGCGAGGCGAAGCTGTCAGATCAGCAGGAAATCGGTGTACGCCAAGTCGGGATGCGAGCCGTCCGCATTGGTCAGTGTGGCGATGGCGACAGCCGATTCTGCGCCCGTGCCGTCCGGATCGAAGAACAGCACCCCGGACTTGGTATTGTAAATGATCCGGTCGCTCGCATCCTGCGCCTTCGTCGCGCTGCGCCCCGCGTAAAAACTGCCGAAATCCAGCTGTTTGATAGCTGGGTCATACAGGCCCGTGACAGGAAAGCGCGGCAGCGCGATGCGATCGCCTTCGGCGCGGCTGAAATCGGTGATCTTGTCACGAGAGTTCGTGTCATACCCGATATCAGCGAAGAAGAACCGGTCGGCGCCGGCACCGCCGGTCAAGGTATCGGCCCCGGCCCCGCCTTGCAGCCAATGGGCCCCCTTGTTGCCGATCAACGTGTCATTGCCGGAATCGCCGCTCAGCGAGTTCGACAGATCGTTGCCGATCAGGGTATCCTTCGCCAGGCTTCCGGCGACGGACTCGATGTTACTCAGCGTCGCTTGCGCGTCAGCACCGAAGGTCTGCGGGCCGGCTATCCTCAGATCGACAGTGAACACGCCGGTGAAAAAGCTTGTGAGGCTGAAGGTGTCCCGGCCGGAACCGCCGTCGATCAGATCAGTACCATAGCTGGCAAGCAGCAAATCGTTGCCTGCGCCGCCGTAGAGGCTGTCTTGGCCATAGTCTCCATAAAGCGTGTCGAGACCTGCTTCGCCCAGCAGCACATCGTCACCGGAATCGCCGTACACCGTGTCGTTGCCAGCACCGGCGTAGACAACGTCGTTGCCCGCGCCGGCGTAGACAGCGTCGCTGCTTGAAGACAGAAAGAAACGATCATTGCCGGCAAAGAGCAGGATCTGCGCCTGCCCGCCGCCGCCGGCCAGCGCCGAAAGCAAGGCATTTGCCGAAACGTTCAAGCCCACGATGCTGTAGTCGCTGATGGTCGCACCGTCGCCAAACTGGGTAATTGCCTTGATCGTGCCGTCCATCTGCTGCTTGTCTGCGGATAGCGCAAAGCCCGTGCCCCCCAGCACCGTCTTGCGCAGCGAGGTGGGAAAAGAGCCGTCGCCACCCGCGAAACTGCTGTCCCAGAATTCGATCGCGAGCGCGTTGGGGTAATCCTGGCCCGCGATCCTGGTGACGCCGGCTTTGATCAATTGCCGACTGGTAACATCTTCGGCCAAGGGTAGGAAATTCACACGGTAGCTGTCGAACGCCGCATTGGCGCGAATGGTCGCCATCTGAAAACCCCTACCGTTCGATTGTCGGTTTCAGTCCTAGACCAAGGATCGCCCGTGCCAAGGGCAGATTTGCGCCATTCCGGCCAGACATGGGCGCCGCTCCGCACCGCGCTGCGCCCGCAGGCCGCTGTCCTACATCCCCGCGCCCTGCTAAGGACAGGGCCTGCTCTTTGAACCTCGTGAATCGTCCCATGCGCAACCTCGCCGGGCTGCCAGACATGCCAGTTGGGGCCCCGCGGGCCTTTCACCCCAGGACTGTGTCAACTGTGTCAACCTGACCTAAATTGAGGCCTGGGCCCCCGCGCTTACCGCGATTGCGCGCGCCAGCGCTGCACCGTCCGCTCGACGGCCATTTCCTCGCCGCCCGCGCGGCCCCACAGCTCGGAGAACGAGGGATCGGCCGAGGCCGGGCGCAGGCCATGCGCCAGTTCGTCGAACGATACGCGGATCGGGATCGAGACGCCTTCACCGCAGATGATGCATTCGCGGTTGCGCAGGGCGGGGATCGAATCGAGGAAGCCGCGCGCGCCTTCGGGCATCGCCGCCTTCACGAAGGCCTGGTCGCGCTCGTTGTTGAGGCGCATGGCGATGATCGTGCCGCACTGGCTGAGCACGCCCTCGGCAAGATCGGAGGGGCGCTGCGTAATGAGGCCCAGCGAAACGCCGTACTTGCGCCCTTCCTTGGCGATACGCGAGAGGATGCGGCCGACCGAGGACCCGTCGGTGTTCTTCTCGGCAGGCACGTAGCGGTGCGCTTCCTCACAGACCAGCAGGATCGGCCGGGTCTCCTCGTCGCGTGACCAGATCGCGTAATCGAACACGAGGCGCGAGAGCACCGCGACCACGGTCGAGACGACTTCCGACGGTACGCCCGAGACGTCGATGATCGAGATCGGCTTGCCGTGCGAGGGCAGGCGGAACACGCGGCCGATGAATTCGGCCATCGTATCGCCCACCAGCATGCCGGAGAACATGAACTGGTAGCGCGGATCGCTGCGCAGTTCCTCGATCTTGGTCTTGATGCGCTGATAGGGCACCGAGGTGTGGCCCTTGTCGAGCTTGCCCATCTCGTTGTTGAGAATGTTGATCAGCTCGGACAACAGATAGGGGATCGGCGAATCGACGGTGATCTTGCCGATCTGTTCGGCAAGCCGGTTCTTGTGCCGCGCCTGCAGCAGGCACTTGGCGAGGATGTCCGAATCGATCTGGCGGTCAGTGCCCGTCGAGGTGAGGAAGACCTCGCAGTGCTCCTCGAAGTTCATCAGCCAGTAGGGCATGTTGAGGTTCGAGACATCGAACAGCTGCCCGGTGTTGCGGAAGGCCTGCATGTATTCGCCGTGCGGGTCGATCATCACGATGTGACCTTCGGGCGCCAGCTCGCAGATGCGGTGGAGGATGAGCGCCGCGCTGGTCGACTTGCCGGTGCCGGTCGATCCGAGCAGGGCAAAGTGCTTGCCCAGCAGCGCATCGACATAGAGCCCTGCGCGGGTGTCGCGCGTCGGAAACACGGTGCCGATGGTGATGTTGGTACGCCCGTCGCTGGCGTAGATCTGCTTGAGGTCGGTGCTCGTCGCGGGATAGACCGGCGAGCCGGGCACCGGATAGCGCGTCACGCCGCGGCGGAAACCATAGATCTTGCCGGTGAGGCGCTCCTCGTCGCCTTCGCCGAGGAAATCGACTTGCGCGATGATCACCCCGTCGTGCCCGGCGCTCAGGTCCTGGCGCTGGGTGCGCACGCTGGCGAGCAGCCAGCCGGCACCGACGCGGATCTTGAGCTGGCTGCCGACCTGACCCGCAAGCGAGATCGAGGGGTCGTTATCGGCCATGCACTCCTCGAGCCGGGTGAGGTCGAGCGCGATCGAGCTGCCGGCGCCCGACACATCGAGCACATAGCCGATCGGGCGGCGGGCATTGTCCGGAGCCGCCGTGCGCGGGGCGCCGCGCACGTCCGCGTTGACCGCCGGGCGTGCACCATTGGCTGCGAGATCGGCGGACGTGGCCCTGCCTGCATTCTCTAGGCCGTTGATGCTCATTTCCGTCATCGCCACTTGTTCCCCGCCTGAAACGGCTTCGCTTAGGAACTGACTAACCTTTGACGGTTAAAAACTGCCTAATCATCCGGATCGGCGAGGCTTCGCGAGGCGCCGCCCCGCCCCGCCTAGACAAGCGCAAACAGGCGTCCGGCGATCCAGCCCATCGAGATCGAGACGATCACCGCAAAAAGACCATAAAAGAACCCGTTACGCTCGGCATTGTAGGCCACGAGCCGCTCGAAACCTTCCTTGCTCACGGTCACCCGGGTGATCGCCGATGCCACCACCCGCCCATCGCGCACCGCGAATGTTTCGGCCGTATAGGTGCCCGTCTGCACGCTGGAGGGCAGCGCAATGCGCGCCTGATAGAGCACCTGGCCGCTGATCTTCACGGCGTTCTCGCTCTCCTGATAGAGCCCCTGCCGCCGCATCAGATCGACGAGGCCGTTCGCAAAGCGCGTCTGCTCGGCCGGATCGATCACCCCCACCGGCGAGAGCTGGAGCCACTTGAGCCCCATCTCGTAGATCGCCGCGGTCTTGGCATCGACCAGCGCGGCGATCGGGCGCGAGGAGGCGAGCGCGTAGAAGCTGGGGGCCGAGCGGAACTCGGTGCTGCTGGCATTGACCCAGATGCCCGCAACCTTGCGCTTCTCGCGCACCACGATCGAGCGCGCCGGCCCTTCGAGCAGCACGACAATGTCGTAATCGCCCGCCGCGCGCGCGCCTTCGGGCGTCAGGATGGCCCCGAACAGCAGCAGGTCGGCGCCGGTGAAGCCCTGGCGTACCTGGATCTCGTGCTGCGAAATTTCAGGCACGAGAATGGGATCGCGCGCGCCGATGCACAGGAACAGCACCAGCAGCGCGGCGGCAACGCGGTGCAGGATCATGGGGCCACCCCCACTGGGCCACCCCGTCACTGGGCCACCACCGTATAGATCTCATCCGGGCGGTAGCCGAGCCCCAGCGCCATGCGCACCGCGACGCCGAGCACGATCACCGCGAGGATCAGGCGCAGCTGCTCGGGCTTGGCATTCTGCGCGAACTGCGCGCCGACTTGCGCGCCCGTCACCGATCCGATCAGCAGCAGCACCGCCAGCACGATATCGACCGCACGCGTGGTCAGCGCGTGCATCATCGTCGTTGCCATCGTCACAAACAGGATCTGGAACAGCGAGGTGCCGACAACCACCGACACCCCGATACCGAGGATGTAGAGCATCGCGGGCACCAGAATGAACCCCCCGCCGATCCCCATCAGCATCGTCAGAATGCCGGTAAACATGCCCAGCAGCAGCGGCGCCAGCGGGGAAATGTAGAGCCCGGAGCGATAGAACCGCCAGCGCAGCGGCAGACTGGCGACGAGCGGATGGTGCCGGCGCTTGCGCGGCGGGAGCGGCTTGCCGCTGCGCTCCGCGCGCAAGGCGCCGAGGCTCTCGTGCGCCATCAGGCCGCCAATGCCGCCGAGCATCAGCACGTAGAGGATGTTGATCACCGTATCGATCTGGCCGAGCGCCTGAAGCAGGCGGAACAGCAGCGCGCCGATCCCGGTGCCGATCACCCCGCCCGCCACGAGCACGCCGCCCATCTGGTAGTCGATCCCGCCGCGCCGGGCGTGGGCAAAGGCGCCCGACACGCTGGCGCCGGTCACCTGGCTGGCGGCCGAGGCTGCCGCGACCGTCGGCGGCACACCGTAGAAGATCAGCAGCGGCGTTGTCAGAAACCCGCCGCCAACGCCGAACATGCCTGAAAGCAGCCCCGTCAGCGCGCCGAGCGCGACGATGACCAGGCCATTGACCGAAAGATTCGCGATGGGGAGATAGACATCCATCCTGCCAGCAAGGCTAGCCGCTCCGCTCCCGCTTGGGAACGCTCGGCTTGGGGTTTTTCCCGATCAGAATCCGGCAGCAACGGTCACCGCGGGTCCCGATCCCGGCTGGGCCTCGCCGGCGACGCGAAATCGCCAGTCAACCCCGACCCGCACCCCGATCCGCCGGGCGGGTGGACCGAACAGGCCGTGAACCTCGATCCGGGGCCCAAGATCGAGCCGCACCGCCCCGCGCTGCCCGCCGCTCCACACCCCGCCGCCGACACGCAGTGCAAGGCCGGAGAGCGGTTCGGCGATGGGGCGCTGCACGGTTGCGGCCATATCGTAGAATGCGGTGGCATCGCGCCCGCCCGCCCAGCCGCCTTGCGCATAGAACTCGCCTTCGCTGCCCAGCGGAAGGCGCACCGGCGGCAGTTCGCTCACAGCCATGACAACCGGCCGGGACCGCAGCGCCCCAGTCCCCTGCTGCAGGCGCAATTCGCCCATCACTGTCACCGGCACGTGCCGTAAGGGACGCAGGGCAAGGCCAAAGGCGCCTTCGGACTGGCGCACGGTGCTGCCCAGCGCGCTCGAGACACGCACATAGGCCCGGGGGCGCAGCGGGCTGGCGGGCGCGAGGGCATAGCGCAGCACCGCGCCCGCCTGGCTGCCGCCGTAGGAAGACACGCCGGACACCAGCGACGGGGCGCTTTCGCCGCCCCGCACGAGCACCCAGCCATCGGCGGACCAGCGCGCGGTGCGCGCGCCGGTCTTGGGCACCTCGCCGGGCGGCGCACGTACCGGCGGCCCTGCCAGTATCCCTGGCGCCGCCAGCAAAAGCCCGGCACCGGGTGGCACCTCGGCACCGGATGGCGCGACCGGCATTGTCCCGGCGCCCTGCTGAGGCGGGGCGCCATCCAGCGACCCCGCAGCTGGCTCCCACGAGCCTCCGGCGAGAGCGGCAGGCCAGCGGTCGGCGGCGCTGTGCCCGACGCGGCGCGGCGAGCCGTAGGCAACCCGTGCGGACCGCATGGCAACGTCGCCGTGATCCGGTTCTCTCGCCGCACCCTGCTTCGCCCGCTGCGCCGTCCGGACGACCTGCGCCCCGGCGTCGATGCGAGCCCGTTCCTCCGCTGCGGCCACTGACAGGCGGCGCGCCGCCGCGATGTCCGGCTCCAGCGCAATCATGGTCGCTCTCACGGCAATCCACAGCGCGAGGATCATCGCCAGCGCGATGACCGGCTGCCCCCGCGGACCGTGCCCAGCCTGCCTCGCCAGAGCCGCGGCCGGGCGCCTCGGGGCCGGCCGGGTCAGCGGACTGCCGCGAGCGCTGGATGGCTGAGATGGATGGTGTGATCCCATTTCACCCGTCCGCTGTAGAGCGACGCCATATAGGCCAGGATCGCGCGGCGCCCGGCCATGATGGCGATCACATTGGCCAGCGGCATGCGCAGCACGGCCATGATCCCTTCGCCCAGCGAGTATTCATGCGCGGTGAAGGCTGCGCGCAGCAGGCAGCGCCAGGCCAGCGCTGCAAAGTTGACGATGAGGAGCAGCTTCACCACGGGATCGATCGGGCGCGGCTGGTAGAGCCCGAACTGCTCGGCAAGGAACAGCAGGGGTGAAATGAAGAGCAGCAGATAGGCCGCTGCCAGCACGATCGCGGTCAGCGGTGCGCGCCGATCGCGCAGGCGCATCCACAGCTCGAGCGGCCGGGCATTCCAGCCCAGCCGGTCCCAGCCCTGAAAGGCGATGCCGTGCATCCAGCGTGTCTTCTGGCGCACCGAAGAGCCGAGCCCGGCCGGAAAGAACTCGCGCGTGGCGACAAGCTGGCCCTCGCCATCGCGCACCCGCACAAACCGCGCCGCACCGCCGATCTCGCCGACCAGCAGGCCACATTCGTAATCCTCGGTCAGGCATTCGGCCGCAAACGGTTCGGCCGTACCGCGCCGCGCCGCGATGGCGTCGATCGAGCCGCGCGAAAAGGCGCAGCCCACACCCGCGGATGGCAGCCCGACCCCGAGCCAATCGCGCACCACCATTGCCTTGCCATGCGATTCGGCGAACTCGTCACAATAGTGCCCGGCAATCCAGCGCGAGCCGGCCTGCGGTTCGGGCCGCACCGGCAGCTGGACAAAATCGGCGTGATCGAGGCCGCGATCGAGCAGTGCCAGACCGGCGGGATGGACCATGTCCTCCGCATCGTGGAGGATCACGCTACGTGCGCGAAAACCGCCGCGCACTTCATCCTCGGCCAGCGCGGCATAGAGCCGGTTGAGGCAATCGGCCTTGGTGGTCGGCCCGTCGCAATCATGCACCACGATGCGCAGCCGCGTGTCCGAAGCGGCAGCAACAATCGCCGCCAGAGTCGCCACATCGTTGCGATAGCAGCCGGCGTAGATGCGCAGTTCGGCTTGCGGCCAGACCTTGAGCGTATGGCTGAGCATCGCGCCCACCACCGCGGCCTCCTGCCATGCCGGCACAAGGACCGCGGCGATCCCGCGCAGCGGCCTCGTGCTGTCTGCCGGGGCGCGCCCGGTGTGGACCCTTCCAGTGAGCCGCAGCCAGAGCCACAGCAGGTCCATGCCGAGTTCATCAAGAGAGCCCACCGCGAACCAGATCGCAGCGAACAGGAGGAGCTCATGCTCGGCACGACCGAGTCACTCCAATGCCGCACAAAACGGCGTCATTGCCTTGCCCTCGCGCCATGAGAGGCACTAATCCCTATGCCAAGAACTACGCGCGATTGCGTAATGTGGCAACGATGCCAAGCCCAAGGATTGGTTCGAAAATGGCGGGAAACCAAGGTTCTGACGGGCATCGCACCACTCAGGCGGCAAGCGATGCTGGACCTGGGCTGGTGCTCATGGCCTGCGCCGCATTGGCGCTCGCACTGGCCAATTCGCCGCTCGCGCATGCCTGGCACGAGCTGTTCCTCGCGCCCCTGCCATGGAGCCCGGTGCCACGGCTTGCCAATCTCCACGCATGGATCAACGACGGCGCGATGGCCGTGTTCTTCTTCGTGGTCGGACTTGAAATAAAACGGGAATTCGTGTTGGGGACACTGGCCGATCAGGCCACTCGGCGCCTTCCCGTGATCGCCGCTCTGGCGGGCATGGCGGTGCCGGCACTGGTCTATCTCGCCGTCACCAGCGCGCATGCTGCACTGCGCGGCGGCTGGGCCATTCCAGCCGCGACCGATATCGCCTTCGCGCTCGGCGTGCTGGCGCTGCTCGGCCCCCGCGTGCCGCCTTCGGTGCGCCTGTTCCTCCTCACCGTTGCGGTTGTCGACGACATCGGCGCGATCGCGGTGATCGCCTTGTTCTACACCGCGTCGCTCGATCTGGTCTGGCTGGCGCTGGGAATCGTGGTGCTGGGCGCCATGGCAGGCCTGAACCGATTCGGCGTCCGCGCCAAGCTACCCTATCTGGTTCTTGCCGCCGCGCTCTGGCTTGCGGTGCTGCACTCGGGCATTCACGCGACCGTCGCGGGCGTGCTCGCCGCGTTCACGATTCCCGTCCGGCTCGACCGGCATGGCGACAGCCCCCTGCTGCGGCTCGAGCATGCGCTTGTCGGGGTGAGCGGGTTCGTGATTGTGCCCCTGTTCGGTCTTGCCAATGCGGGCGTCGCGCTCGGCACGGGCAATCCGCTCGCGCCCTTGCCGCTGGGGATCGCGCTCGGGCTGATCGTGGGCAAGCAGGCCGGGATCCTGCTGGCGGTGCTGGGCTGCGAACGGCTCGGCATCGCGGCACGGCCAGCCGGCGCCGGCTTGCTCCACCTCTGGGGCATGGCGCTGCTTTGCGGCATCGGCTTCACCATGAGCCTCTTCATCGGCGCGCTGGCTTTCGCCGATGCCCAGCATCTGGTCGAGGAGGCCAAGCTCGGCGTGCTTGCCGGCTCGCTGATCTCCGCGCTTGCCGGAGCCGCGCTGCTGCGTCTCGCCTCGCGCCGGATCGCGGAGTGATCGCCTCGGGCGATCAGCCAGAGCGGTATTTCGCGTGCAACATCAAGGCGCGATGGGTGTAAGGATAGGTCATGCCCGCACACCGCAGGAAAGGATCCGAACATGCCCGGTGACAACGCCACCAAGGCCCTGATCGACACGCTCAACGGCCTCCTCGCCGATTACTTCGCGCTCTATCTCAAGACCAAGAACTTCCACTGGCACGTCAAGGGCCCGCAGTTCCACGATCTGCACCTGCTGTTCGACACGCAGGCGACCGAGCTTTTCGCCCTCACCGACGTGATCGCCGAGCGCGTGCGCAAGAACGGCGGACTGACCCTGACCTCGATCGGCGCGATTGCCGAACGCAGCGTGATTGTGGACGACGACCGCACCGGTCTTGATGCCATGGCGATGGTCGAGGCCCTGCGCGACGACAACGCCGCGCTCGTCGCGCGCATCCGCGCCGCCAAGGCGGCCGCGAGCGAAGCCGGCGACAACGCCACCGAAGGGATGGCCGACGACTGGACCGATCAGGCCCAGCAGCGCGTCTGGTTCCTGAGCGCGATTCTCGGCTGATCGGTGCTTTCGCGCCTGCCGCCGCCGCTCCATCGGGCTCTGCTCAGGATTGCGCAACCGCTGCGGCTGCGGATCTGGGGCCTGCTGCGGCGCGATGTGCGCGGCTGCGGAGTGCTCGCGTTCGATGCTGAGGGCCGCCTGCTCCTGGTGCGCCACAGCTACCACGAGCCCGACCGCTGGCTGCTCCCCGGCGGCGGCCTCGCGCGCGGCGAGGACCCGGCCGTGACCGGCGCACGCGAACTGCTGGAGGAGACCGGCTGCAGACTCGGCGGCGGCGTGTGGTTCAGCGCCGATCTGCGCATGATGCCCGGCGGCTGGGTCAACCGGGTCGAGCTGGTGGCCGGGCAGGCGCGGGGCGAGCCCCGCGCTGACGGGAGGGAAATTGCCGAGGCCGCTTTCTTCCCGCTGGATGGCTTGCCGCCGACAACCGG
>Ga0164294_10003843_pt1 | contig 13269 bp, 6 predicted proteins | sample GEODES005metaG_FD_111479 | JGI IMG/M metagenome (GOLD analysis project Ga0164294, IMG submission 111479) | Oligotrophic lake water microbial communities from Sparkling Lake, Wisconsin, USA - GEODES005 metaG | ecosystem: Environmental > Aquatic > Freshwater > Lake | place: USA: Sparkling Lake... | reverse complement strand
TAGAACGGTCCAATATCCATGCGAGCCGGGATTGAGGAGGTAAAGAGAGTCGTGGAATTAATTTAAGATTGTTCCCATTGCCTAGGGGCAGCCACACAGTTGGCGTGCCACTGGGCTTGGGCAAGGAGAGCCGATGCCGGATCATTTCTCCCAACACTCTTTCGAGCGTCCAATGGGGGGTAATAACGTATTCTGCCCCCAAAAGTTGGGAGTCAGCCGAGCTGAGCGTATTGAGAGGGGAAGATTCGAGCGCGAGGGTTCCGTCGGGTAACGAGCGACAAGCCTCCTCATCCAGTTCAAATCTTTCGCCCTCCAAAAGGTGGCCAGAAGGCCCAGTCACCTCAAGGTAATGGGGGTTCGTTCCGATGGCTTGAGCTAAAGCCCCCTCATTGGAGTGGGTGACCTGAATTTTCAATGGAGAAAGGACCGACGCAATTCTTCCTTGTAAAACTTCAGGACGCTGCAAGGGCAATCCTACCGCTTCCGTTCCTTGGCCGATTCGAATTTCTAAGCTGATCTGTTGCGCCATCAGACTGGAACAACAGGCTGCCCAAAGAATTGCAACCCACTTGATCCGTTGGCATTTTGTTTGGAGGTTCATCAGCAAATCCTTATTGCGCTCGCACCGTCAGCTGGACTGTTTTCTTGATCCAGCCTTTCGCGTTTTGAAGAAAGACGGTTGCGGTGTAAGTGCCAAGGGCAGTTGGCGTTCCAGAAAGATTGCCAGTCGTGGGATCGATGGAGAGTCCTGGCGGGAGGCCATAGGCAGCCACGTTTATCCCCGCGCTGGTGTCGACAAATGGCGCGCCGCCTGGTGCAAGGGCGTTTGAGAGGACTAAATTGTTGGGAGTCGAAAAACTCGTGCTTTTCGATGGCTTGTTTGCTGCCACATGAAGTTTTAGGTCAAGGCTGGCTGGCTGTTTTGTCGTGGGATCCCCTGGGAGCCCATAATTGTAGGCCCAAGCAATATTGCTGTAGGTGCCTCCTGTCGTCGGGATTCCCTCGATGACTGAGCCATTAATGTTCATTCCTAAGGGAGGGGCGTTCGAAAATCCCATGGCCATGGGGTTCCCAGATACGGTCAGGGTATAACTCGCCGCTTTTCCCGAACTCAGCAAAATGCGATTTGTACTTGTGATACTCGGGATCGGATTCGTCAGGGTGATGACAAACGGGGATGTGGTCGATCCGCCTCCCCGGTAAAGCCCGCCCGAGTTGTTGGCGACAATCCTTGAGGTCCAGACCGCTTGGGTAACATTCGTCAATACAGCAGGACTCGTGGTGATCGTGATCGTGCCGTCGGTACTGATCCCTGTTGCTACGGGAGGTAGATCCGAGCAGGAGAAACGCGGATCTCCCGTAGCCCTAACTCTTTGGTTCGTGGTTTCACCTAAAATCCAGGTGAACGCGTTTGTGTCGAATGCCGGAGAGCTGTTTACCCAAACAATGCGGACCAAAGCCTCGGCCCGGACCCCCGCGTTGTTAGTGGCTCGGATAGTGTTTGTTAAGGCAGAATCCGTGAGAAGCATCGCAACCGGCGCTGAGGTTCCACCAAGGGAGTTAGTGACAACATTTAGCCCTGCAAAAGCACCTCCGGGAACATTCGTAATCGATTGGGGCGAATAACCAGGCGTGTAAGTTAGCCCTTTGGAGAAAGGAACAGATCCGGCGAGTAGCTCCAGCTCACCGCTGGAATTTGTGCCTTGAATGAAGATTTGAGGAGAAGCAGTGATCAGCTGAAAATTGAGGGCTCGGACATCGCCCGAGCTAGTGTCTGTTACTAGGATACGAAATAAGTTGGTTCCCGCAGAAGTATTATTCATCGTCAATACGCCACCAGTGGATAGTGCGATGCCCCTTGGCAGCGAATCCAAAGCGGTGAACTGTAATGCGCTAGGGTCCGGCGCGTCAGTTAAAAAGGTAAAGCTATTGGAAATCCCTGCGATGTTTGTGAAAAGTGGGGCGTTGGTAAAATTTGGACCATTTTGTGCTCTTACAATAAGCGAAACATTGGATGTCACACTGCCCGCAAACCCGTCTGCATTGTTCGCTGTCACAACCAAGGTATTGGTGCCGATCGCATTGGTCAGGGGCTCTCCCACAATGACCCCGTTGCTGTTGGTTAGACCTAGGGTGGAGAGAACGTCACCATTTGATGCCATGACAGAGAATGAGGTAGGTCCATTGTTTGCCTCCAACTGCAAGGAGCTAGTTAGGCCTTGAAAAGCCACTAGGTTGGTTGTCAAGATTCGTTCCGGGGAGGCAATGGGCGCCAAGCGGAGTTGCCCATTAATCGTCTGCCCAAAAAGCACCCCCAGTCCTAATTTTAGAGCGGTATTGGTGGTATTCGTTCCGTCCCCTCCTGAAAGGAAGACTCGCCCCCGAATGTTATTCGAGGGGAAAAATGCGTTGGTCACGGCATTCGTGGATGTGGAACGGGCGCGAAAAATACCCATTTCCGTGGCGGAGGCCGGATTGGTGTGGTTGAAAATCAGAACGTACGCGGGGATGTCATCGGAACGGGGGACACCCCCAATGGGGATGTTGGTGGGCAGGGTGAGAATTCTGGACGGAATGGTGATATTGGTGGCCCGGTTGGTGGAGAAGAAAGCGCGAAAATTGTTAGTCAGAAGGTCGACGATCCCGCTCTGGTTGGTTTGGCCTCGGATCAGTGCCACCACATCCAGGGCATTGGTCGAGTTGGTGAAGGTCCCGAGCTGTAAGGAGAGATTGGTGGTTAGCACTTCACCGGAAGAAGAAAGAGGTAGCCGGTTGGTATCGAGGCTAATTTGGAACCTGCCGTCTGTTTGAGCCTCCCCTTTGCTAGGCCAAAGGGCAAGAAGAGGTAGTAAAAGAAATAACCAAAAGACAAAACTACCTGTTCTGACGAGTAAAACGTTAGAGGCGCCCCATTCTTGAGGCAACGGGGGGCTGGATATACTCTCCACTAAGAGAAAATATTGGCACTGGCAGCTGAGATTTCCAGACCCTATCGCGTTTGCCATCAATTTGTCACAAAGCAGGGCAGGGCACGGGTATGGCCGAAATTCTGACGCGAAATTGTAACAATAAACCGGTTGCAAAAAACAGGTCACCGTACAAAGATTTCTTTATGTCGGAAATTCGATTTCGCAAACTCAATCAAAAAGGAGACAACACAGATATGAAACGTACGCTCAACATCGCACTCTCGGTTCTCAGCCTCGCTGGGATCTTCGCGCAACCCCTGCAAGCTGGCCTTGCTACACCCTCCGGCGTGTTCGCCGTTCCCTTGGCCAGCGGCAACAATTTCATCGCCACCCCCTTTGCCCGCTCCGAGGAGGGCGTGGGTACCATAGCCTCCCAAGCAGGCAATGTCCTCACGGTGTCCCCTATCTCGGGTCCCCTGAGCTACACAGTCAACGCGTACGGTTCCAGCGCTGCCGAACCCTATGTTTTGGAAATTTTGGACGGCAATTGGATCGGCTACTCGGCCGCTATTTCGTCGAACACCGCCAACACGATCACTCTACCAGCAGATGCTCCCTCAAACCTGGCTGGTTCTAGGTATGTCATCCGTCAGGACTGGACCGTGGAGTCCCTTTTCGGTGCTGCGGCGACAAGTGTCCTAACTGCCACAGATTTGGATGCTAATGATGACCAAGAAAGCGCCGACCAGATCCGCTTGATGAACAGTAATGGAACACTCGGGTCAATATACTTTCGCGGTTTACGCGGCGGAAACTATGGCTGGTTCGATGAATTAGGCGAAAATGCTGCTAAGGTCCGCCTGCCTTTTGGTAAGGGCATCTTTATCAAATCCATTGGTTCCAAGTCTCTGATCCTCTCAGGTATTGTCCGTGCGAGTCGCACGCGGGTCGATATTGTCGGCGGGAAAAAGATTAACCTACTGGCCAATCCGGTTCCCTTTGCCGTTGGGTTGCCTGATTCGGGCTTGGACATCACCCCTGGCACATCTGCGTCTACGGCTGACAATTTGCGTATCTGGAATGGGACCACTTGGAATAATTACTGGCGTAACACTACCGGTCGTTGGACGATCGGCTCCAACACAGATGCTACTAATGTAAAAATTCCGGCCGGGGCTGGATTTCTGATTAAGCGCAATTCCAATCGGGGCGACCTCAAGGGCGAAAGTGCCCTCAAATTCACCGCTAGCGTGGTGGCTCCATAATCAGGAAAACTAACAAACCGTAAAGAGGTTAAACCGTGATGCTCAAATCCAACCAAGGCGAGTTGCAGAGGTCGCGCGCCATTAAAGTTCGGCTTTTGCCGGCCTTGGTTGGGGTTTGGGCGGTCCTGGCCGGTTCTTCTTTGCACTCAGCGACCATTCAGCTGGATGTAAATATGGCAGCAGGCACGGGCATTAACTCGGCGACCGGATCATTGGTCTCTGGGGGCACAGCCTATGTGGGTTCTTTTTTTAACGGAGCCTCGACGATGACTAAAAGTCAGGTAGCCGCCCTGTGGATCAACACCCGCGCCAGTTTCACTACCTTGTGGTCGAGGTTCGTATCTGTCGCAAATGCAGCGGTGAACAGCGGAGTTTTTGCCATCTCCACTCGGGCGGAAGTGGAGAGCGTGGGCGGAAAAAATCTCGTGAACAGCCAAGTTTATGTTTTGGTTGTCGACAACGCCGCCAGTCCCAATGGCTTCTTGCTTTTGGCGGCGGACGGTAGTGGCGCTTTTGATACTTTTGCGAATCCTGCAGACGCATTTAGCGGTGAAGATGTCACTTCTCTCGAGCTTGCAGGAGAGGCATCCACCTTCACCGTTGATGGCGTGACATATGATCAACCCGCAACCACTACCGGGGTGGGGGGAGCTGGAACTTACAATGCGACCACCGATCGCTGGACCATGGCCTCTATCCCCGGGGGTGCGTCGACGCCGACGATCGCCGGGGCAGCATCGGCCTCAGCGTTTGTAACGACCTATGGCACGGCGTCCGTGGCGCAAACCTTCGTCATTTCGGGAAGCAACCTAACGGCGAATCTCGTGGCGACGGCACCAGCGGGTTTCCAAGTTTCTTCCGATGGTGCTACCTATGGCAGTACAGCCACCTTTGTACAGTCGGGCGGTTCGGCCAGTGGCACGTTGCGGGTCCGTCTCGCGGCCACCGCCGCGGTGTCTGGAAGCTACAATTCCCAAAACATCGTTCTAGCCAGCACCGGGGCCACCAGCGTGAACGTGACCACGGCAGCTAGCGGTAATTCCGTTTCTGCCAAGGCACTTACCATCTCGGGCCTAACGGCCGTTAATAAGGATGTGGATGGAACAACCTCGGCTACTGTGACGGGCACGCCCTCGTACGTGGGCTTGGTAAACAGCGAAAACTTCTCGGTCATCGGATCGGTGAGTTGGGCCTTTCCCGACTCTGCTGTGGGGGTCAACAAAACACTAGTTCGGAGCGGTAGTTATGGTGCCCCTTCCGTGAACTACACCGTCGCTCAACCGAGCCTAACGGCCTCGATCCGGGCTCTGCCCACTCTTCGCCTTCTCACTCTTGGCGAACCTGCCTACGCTGGGGGAAACACCACTGTCACCCACACTTTCTCCTGCAATGCGAACGGGTCCTATGTTCTGGAATATAAGAGCTCGCTAGCTGATGCATGGAAGACCATGAACGTGACCGTCTCCAACAACAGTAATTTCAGTGTGACTTTCATCAACGTCGGAATGAATACAAGTAGCGACTGGAAGAACCGGATGTTCTTTCGCGCAAAAAATAGTTAACCCCCAAACCCAATAAAGGAAACCCAATATGAAACAAATCCGTAATCTCTGTAAAGTTGCACCATTTGCTCTCTGGCTGGCTATGCCGTCGGCTCAGGCACAGACCGTACAGGCTGTTGCCTCGAACCTCTATAACGCGCCCTTCAGGGATTCAAGTGGCTCCCTCCTCACAGGTGCCTACGTCACCGTGGGCAGCTTTGGAGACCTGGCTGCGAGTGATGTGGTGGCTCTTTTCGTTGGTGCCACCACCGCTGAACAGGTTGGTGATCGGCTCAAGTCGAATTTCACCTCGCTGTTAACGCCGGTGGCCGTTAATTCATCCACTTTTAGCATTTATAACAGTGATGGCTATTCCCCGGATAATATTGTGGATTTTAATAACACCCCGATCTACTCGGTCATCGCAAAGCAGATGGGTGCTGATCTCTTTGAGATCGGCATTTTCGGTGCCTACAACTTCACGCGATCAGGTTCTGTAGGGAATTATTCTTACAATCGGGGCAGTCAGATTAATTTTGCCAACCTGAATAGTGAACTGGGTGTCGACGTCATTCGCTTCCGTCAAGCCGTCCCATCCGCCGGAGGCGCGGGTGCCGATGCGGTGACTGGTTTTGGCACAGCAACTGCAACTGGTTTCCAGCTTAGTTCGGTTCAGTCTACTGCCGTGCCCGAACCCAGTTCTATGGCGCTCATGATCTTTGGTGCAACCGCACTGGTGGCCCTCCGCCGCCTGCGCAAAAACGTCTAAACCCAATCAGTAAAAAGTAATCACTAATAACAGGAAATATAAAATCATGAAAAATAAACTCTTCTTAACCCTCCTTGCCGCCATCGGTTTGGCCAGTGTGTCCCAGGCCCAGACACGTTTTATTGACGTGGCAAGACTTGGTGATGGTGTTTCGGTCGCTACGTCGTCAGGCACAGTTAAGGTCAACGCCACTGTTCTCACAAAAAATCAGCGCTGGACCCGAGATCGCGTTTATATCTTGGCCAACAACGTCATCGTTCCGAACAATATCACGTTGACGATCGAACCTGGCACCTTGATTCGCGCAGAGTACCCCACCGTAGGACAAGGAGTTGGAGCGGAGGCCGCGCTGACCCCTGCTGATCCAGGCGCGATCGTCGTGGCCCGCGGTGGCAAGCTCATTGCAGCTGGTACGGTGGATGCACCGATTATTTTCACCTCGATGGATGATCCGAATGTACCCGGAGGTGTGGACACCATCCCGCCTTACGAGAACGCCACGGCAACCAGTGCCACCACGAATATCACTACGGTTACACTGCCGACCAATCGTGTGATCAGCATCACGAATACAAGCAGTTCGTTTGACCTCGCCGTTGTTTTTTACGGGTCTGCAGGTGTTGCCAATACTAATTTTGGCACTGCTAAAACTACAACTACACTTGCGAAGGTCATTGGTGGAGTTACTAATGTTTTGACCTTCACTAACTATGGATACTTTGAAGGAACGAACACAACCCCCACTTGGGGCGTGACCCGTTCTGATGGCTTAAACTATTTCAATGTGAACGAGATCAAAAACGTCTCCACCACCGTGGCGGCAGCACGGACATTCAAAAATGGTGCGCTTATTCTCACCAACGCTTCTGGTGATTATACCGTCACTGGTGGAACGTTGAACCTTAACGCTACCACTGGAGCTAGGGACTATAGCACAACTTGGAAGACCAATGCTGCATCGGCTTTCCGCCACGATGGTCTTTGGGGTGGAATCGTTCTTTGCGGCAAGTCCGCAGTAGTACGGGGTTATAACGCAGCCACAGGGACAAATTCCCTTACCAACGCTCTCATCTCGCCTATTTCTGAGCCCGCTATCAATCCCACAACAGGCGAAACTACCGGTTCCCAGAGAGGCGTACAAATGGTTGAGGGTATGGCTGGATTCAGCGCTTATTCTTGGGGTGGTGGAGATCTTGACAACGACGATTCCGGCATCCTGCGTTTTGTCTCAAACCGCTACGGTGGCTTTATCATCGCCACGGATGTGGAGTTAAATTCCTTCTCAGGCTACGGAGTCGGGCGGAATACGACAATGGAGTTCCTCGAGGCGTGGAACAATGCTGACGACGACTTTGAGTTCTGGGGTGGCGACGTCAATTTGCGCCACTGTATATCAGCCTTCTGTGGTGACGACGGCCTCGACACCGACCAAGGCTACCTCGGGGTGGTCCAGTATTTTGTGCAGTTGCAAAACAACGGCATCGGCACAGACGGGGTTGCTGCTTCAAGTCGGAGCACTTCAAACTACGGCGACAGCCTGACGGAGAACGACGGGCCCGAGAGCAACAACTCCGCAGTGCCATACAGCACCTACACCTTGGCCAACGCCACACTCATCGGTCGTGGTTATGGTGCAGCTAGTTATTCAGGTGGGCCTTTTGCGGGGCCAAACTTCAAGGACAACGCAGGAGCTCGTACCTATAACAGCTTGATCATGGACAACCCTCACGGGGCGGTCATGATCACAGATCGGGTGGCCAGTTCGACTGACAACACCTTTAGTGCGGCGGGTAACTCCTCGATTAACCGCTACGCGGGTACTCGCACAAACGGGGGCTTTGACGCCGCAGGTCGCGACAGCGACCTGAACGCTACGACCAACGCGCCTTCTGGACCAGACGGTCTTTACAACAACACCTGGTTCTTCCGGAATGGTTACGCTGACTCGACCGCTGTGGGCGTCAACGGTGCCTATACAAACAAGGCAGCCTTTGACACCGCATTTGCAAACGGTTTGCCAGCCAGCACGACCGCCAATCGGTTCCCCGACAGCCATAACCGGAACGGCCGTGGTGCCAGCGCCAATAATGATCTTAATCGTGCCAATACCGCCGCGGTGCAGGCAGAGATCACCAAAACAAATAACTATAACGTGTTTGATACATATCCTGGCTTAACTGCCATCAATCCTTATCACCGTTTGAGTGGTTTGGATTTCCGAGTCACTGGAACGGCTAGGAACTTAACCAACTCCGCACTACCCTCCTATCGTGGTCTCAACAACGAGGCCACATTCGTAGGTGCTGTTCGCGATAGCATGTGGATGCGTGGTTGGACGCTTGGTGATAAGCTAGGAATCTACAGTGGCAGTCAGATTGTGCCGGATTTAATCATCTCGGCCAATGGGTCGAGCCAGCCGGTTATCACCTTTAGTGGCGAGACCGGTGTGAAATATGTGTTGGAAGTCTCTTCCGACAACAAGACCTTTACCAAGGTCAGAACCGTCGAGGCCACGAACGGAAACAACGAAGTGATTGACACGAGCCGAACAGTGGGAAGCACTCCCCTGTTCTATCGCGTGTACGCCCTCTGATTTAGGTCAAATCCTAGGTTGGTTTCGAAAGGGCGGGCTGGATTTTCCGGCCCGCCCTTTCACCTTATACCAGTGAAGTTTTTTTATCTCCTTATTTTGGCATTGATGCCCTTTGCAGGTTGGGCGGGTGATTTGCCAGCGGATATGGACTTGGGCATTCCCTATCAAAAGGAGGCATTGGCCAACTCGCTTCGCTGTCTGGAAACAACCCGTGGGGATGATGAAAGGATTGCCCGAACCCGTAACTTTGTAGCAGAGAATCTGGCCTATTTCGGCGATGCGCAGGCGGCAATTGCCTTGCTTCGCGGCAGCAGACCGCACTATCACGTGCCGTCTGGCTGTGTGGATGCGGCAATGGTTTTCCTTGGGCATGGCCAACACAATGCGGTGCATCATTTGCTGGGGTTGGCTTTGGATCTGCTGCCCTTTGCGGCGGGGCGGGGTGCGGAGCTGGTGCAGTTTCAAATTCTTCGGATGGCTACGGTCACCCGCGATGAGGAAGTACTCCAAAGGGCTTGGTTGGCGGAAAAGTTAACCCAAAAGGATCTTCGCAACCCCTACCAGGCTTTCGTGCAGGATTGGAAGCCCAGCTTTTGGAACGGGCTCTTGGATCGAATGTTTCCCGACCGCCACTGGCAGGACTTGGCTAAACAGGCTACCCGAGATGAGGAGATTTCTTGGAAGGCGGAGCGAACGGTGGACTACTTTTCTGGGCTACTTTTTTTGCGCGAGGCAGAGGCACGGGTGCGGACGAGGCAATCGTATCCAACTTCGTGGATCAGGTTTGTGGAGGCGGGGATTCGTGCTCCAGCCATTAACACCCGGCCGGCGGGACTTAGTGCGGAGCTGGTAGAGCTGGCGGTCCTGGAGGGCAGGCCGAAGGCCGCCCTGATCCTAGTGGAAGGAACGTGGAGGCAGTTGGGGGAATGGGCTCCGCAAATGACAGGGATGTACCGGATCGAGCGGGATCTGGCTTTCGTGCTGGCGGGGATCCAAGAGGCTGGATCCCAACGAGAGGAGGCGAAGAGAAGGATTTCTAAGAGGACGGAAATTTTGCTTAAGCATCTCGATCCATTTGAACAGATGGTGCAGTTACCACTTTTGGCGGAGGCGTTCCACGCACTGAAGGAGCCGGAGCAGGCCCAAGCGGCTTGGAAGACAGCGGCGGAACTCTGTCTGAAAAACCAGAACCCAGAGAGCCAGTCAACCGGCCTGATGAGGATTTGGATGAGTTACGCCCGGGTCAACGCTTGGCCGACAAAAGAAATCGAGGCTTTGCTAATCAAGACAGAGAAGCGGCTACCGGAGGAGTACGCCAAGGTGAATTTTTGAGGTGGAAAGAACAGCCAAAAGGTCGCGGGACGACTGGGAGATTGTGGGCTACAGCCTGCAGGCTGATAAGGAGTCGGTTATCTAGTTAGGCTTAAGTTACGGAGTAAGAGTTATGACTAAGAATCTCCCCTAAATGACTAAGGACTAAACAACGAATCGACTATTGAATTCCGCCACCCAAAGTACGTCACGCGTTACCACAAATCAGAAGCTATAGGATGCGTTAAGGCTGACATCCCAGCCTCTTGCATAGGAACTATAAATAAACTCGGTCCCGTTGTAAGTTTGTGTTCGATTAAAGAAGGGATTCAATAAGTTTTTACCTCGGAAGGTAATGCGCCAGTTCTCAGTTACACCTTGGGTTACGTTAAAGTCAAGGGATGGGGCTGGTTGCTCGTAGATATCGGGGTAGTAGAGTTCGTCCGCAGTTCCAACATTATCAGGAGAGCCAACCGCGTAGAGTAAGGGCCCTGTGACGTTATAATACAGGCCAGCATAAAATCGATACGCTTCGTTATCATAGTTGAGGCCCGCATTAATGATGTACGCTGGTTGCCCCTGAAGCGGCCGATCCGTCGCAGGTTGGCCATTATCTTCGAGAACTTGGGCCACGACAGGGTCTAGCGGAACAGAGCTTTGAATCTGGGAGTAATTAAAATAGAGCGAAAAGTCTTTTAACCAAGAGGCCGCTTGGTCCAGCCGCTTGCGGGCTTCGATTTCAACGCCGTAGATAATGCCGTTAGGAGAGTTTTCATACTGAAGATAAGGAACCTGAGCCGTTTGATTGAACTTGGCCTGCTGTTCCATTGGTTTTTGCAAGTCCTTATAGAAAAGGCTCACAGCAACAACCTCTCCAGCACGAGGAAACCACTCCGCGCGGAAATCGTAGTTGTTAGCTTTTGAGATTTGAAGATTAGGATTGCCCAAAAAATATTCATCAGCAGTAAAGTCTTTCGTTAAGACAGGCCCCATTTCCTTAAAGGAAGGGCGGGCGAGGGTTTGAGACCAGGCAAAGCGAAGGTTGACGTTTTCCGCGAGTGTAAAAGTAGCTCCAACAGCGGGCAGAAGATCGAGCTGTTGAATTTTTGCCAATCCACTTCCGCCTGCTGCGAAATTTGGATATTGCTGGGGAGGGAAAAGGGATGGCGGCAAGGGAACTCCGCCCTTTACCTTCAAGTTTGTGTTTTCAAATCTAGCGCCGCCAATGAGGCGCAACTGGGGGAATAAATTAAAATCTGCCATAATGTAAGACGCGGTGACAGCCTGAGAGGCGTTGTAAAAAGTCCCCGTTGAACCCGCGGTGGTGCTCTGCTGATTCAGAAGGGAGTAGCTCATCATCTCATCACCAACGAGGTTAGGGTTCACGAGACCGCTACGGTCAGGATTTAAGAAAACATCCGCCCATGTGGATCCATCGGTAGGCGTGTAGGTGGTATAAGTTCCATTTGGGCCACCGATTCCCCCGTAGGGATAGTTGAAGCTAGCCTGTGTATAATCGCGCTGGCTGTAGTCCGCATAAAAACCGGTTTTGAAAGCATCGGTGCGTTCCTTCTCCTCCAGCATCGGTACGGTGAAATCCACGATTCCGTAGTAGCTATTTTCCGAAAGTTCACGTTGGAACCTTTGTAGGATGTCGTTGTTCGGACTTGTGGGTTCAGGAGGTCCTGGGTCTATGGTGGCTTGCGAGGGATCATAATAAACGCCGTCTTTGATTACAAAGCTGAACTGCCTTTGGTCTGGTTCCTGGAGCTGAGCCTGCCCCAAGCCGCCATTCCAATTGATCTTTAAATTTCGAGCATCTTCAATTCGATTTTCTCCCGTGATTTGAAGATACGCAAGAGATCGCTCGCCGTAATCAATGATTTGCTGGTAACCGGTCTCGTTGCCAACGTCTGCTGGAGCCTCCCGTTGTGTGGCATTATCATCTGCCCCACGGTTATACATGACGTTTATCGTGGCTTTATTGTCCTTGTCCCACTGCCCTGAAAGGCCGACTAGCCCGCCCCAAAGCACCTCCTGTTTGCCTTGCGACTGAAAGTCAGAGTCATAATTAGCATCAAAGCCTGTTGGAGTGGGATCGAGAAAAAGATTTCCTCTCTTGCCATTATCGTAATAGGAGTATTTGTTCCGGTAGCTAAAGGCTCCAATGACTCCTACTTGTTCGCCGCTAGGTCCAAGTTCGATTGAGTCTCCCCCTTGAAGATTAAAGGACATGTTCGGCGGCGGCGTTTTGTTGGTCAGACCAATGACTGGACTCATCTGTCGCATAGCTGTGTTGACGGCATCGGCCTTCTCCAAGTTGGCGGGATTACCTACTAAAGTATCGGGAACAGGCGTGGGCGTATTGATCACGCTTTGAGGAATCATCTTTCCGTTCGCCTTGCCGCCAAATGGTCCGGTGCCGCCGCCGTTGTAGGTAAGAAAGTTGGGATTGAAGGTGGTCTGGGAGTTGTACTCCATGGTCACGCCGGTGCCGAATGACGGTTTGTCTGGAAAAGTTTTGGTACGGATGTCCACGCTGCCACCCGTAAAGTCAGCAGGCTGGTCAGGAGTAAATGTTTTGTAGGTGTTGATGCTTTCGAGAATGCTGCCTGGGAAAAGATCGACGTTGATCGCTCGCTTGTCTGGGTCGGTTGAGGGCAGTCGCCCACCGTTTAGCAGGGTGTTCACGTAGCGATCGGGCATACCACGTACGGCCACGTACTTTCCGTCCACTACCGAGGTGCCGACCATGCGTTTCATGGCGTCGCCAGCGTTGGCCGCACCAAGGCGAGAAATAAAATCTTGGCCGATCATGTCCATCACCGCAGTCGCGGTCTGTCTCTCGGCCAACAATCCAGTTTCAGAGGCCTTCTCGATC
>Ga0164294_10003841_pt1 | contig 13276 bp, 10 predicted proteins | sample GEODES005metaG_FD_111479 | JGI IMG/M metagenome (GOLD analysis project Ga0164294, IMG submission 111479) | Oligotrophic lake water microbial communities from Sparkling Lake, Wisconsin, USA - GEODES005 metaG | ecosystem: Environmental > Aquatic > Freshwater > Lake | place: USA: Sparkling Lake... | reverse complement strand
ATGACGCAGCTGGGCTGGGACAGTTGCGACATCATTTTGGTCTCCGGCGACGCCTATGTGGACCACCCCAGTTTTGGTATGGCCGTGATTGGTCGCATGTTGGAGGCGCAAGGTTTTCGCGTGGGCATCATTGCCCAACCTGAGTGGCACAGTGCCGAGCCGTTTCAAGCACTTGGCAAACCCAATTTGTTTTATGGCGTGACCGCGGGCAACATGGACTCCATGATCAACCGCTACACCGCCGACCGCAAAATCCGCAGTGACGATGCTTATACGCCCGGTGGCGTAGGCGGCAAGCGCCCCGACCGCAGCGTGTTGGTCTACAGCCAGCGCTGCCGTGAGGCCTACCCAGATGTGCCCATCATTATTGGCGGCATCGAAGCTTCTTTGCGCCGAATTGCCCATTACGACTATTGGCAAGACAAGGTGCGTCGCGCCATCTTGATTGATGCCAAAGCCGACTTGCTGCTGTATGGCAACGCCGAACGGGCTTTGGTGGAAGTGGCACATCGCTTGGCTGCCAAAGAGGCCATCACCGATATCACCGATGTGCGTGGCACGGCTTTCATGGTTCGCCACACGCCAGAGGGTTGGTTTGAAATCGACTCCACCGAGGTGGACATGCCCGGGCGCGTGGAGTCGCATGTCAACCCGTATTTGATGGTGAGCGAGCAGGCCTTGGCCCAAGGAGAGACTTGTGCGCGGCAAGATGAGTTGGATGGTGTTACTGCACAGAGCAAAGCGACGTGGCAGCCTATTGCTATTGTTGCTTCAAGAGGCGAAGCAACCAAGCACGTGAAAGTCCCCCCACGCAACAAAAGCGTTATTCGTTTACCCAGTTACGAGCAGGTCAAAAGCGACCCCGTGTTGTACGCCCATGCCAACCGTGTGCTTCACTTGGAAACCAATCCCGGTAACGCCCGAGCATTGGTGCAAGCGCATGGTGAAGGGCGTACCGCCAGAGACGTTTGGATCAACCCCCCGCCCATACCGCTGACCACCGCCGAGATGGACCATGTGTTCGATCTACCCTATGCCCGCAGCCCGCACCCTTCCTACGCGGACGCCAAAGGCGGTCACGATGGCGAAACCAAAATCCCCGCTTGGGAGATGATTCGCTTCAGCGTCAACATCATGCGCGGCTGTTTTGGGGGGTGTACTTTTTGTTCGATCACCGAGCACGAAGGCCGCATCATCCAAAGCCGCAGCGAAGACTCCATCCTGCGTGAAATTGAAGACATTCGCGACAAAGTGCCAGGTTTTACTGGCGTGGTCAGCGACCTCGGTGGCCCCACCGCCAATATGTACCGCATTGGTTGCAGAACACCCGAGATCGAAGCTGCTTGTCGCAAGCCCAGTTGTGTGTACCCCGGCATTTGCCCGAACTTAAACACCAGCCACGCGCCCTTGATTCAGCTTTACCGCAAAGCACGCGCTTTGCGCGGCGTGAAAAAAATTCTCATCGGTTCTGGCCTGCGTTACGACTTGGCGGTGGAAAGCCCCGAGTACGTGAAAGAACTTGTAACCCACCATGTGGGTGGCTATTTGAAAATTGCGCCTGAGCACACCGAGGGCAGCCCGCTGTCCATGATGATGAAGCCAGGCATTGGCTCTTATGACCGCTTCAAACAAATGTTTGACAAATACAGCGCTGAGGCTGGCAAAAAGCAATACCTGATTCCCTATTTCATCGCGGCGCATCCAGGTACCCGAGATGAAGACATGATGCATTTGGCCGTGTGGTTAAAGAAAAATGGTTTTCGTGCTGATCAGGTGCAGACTTTTTACCCCAGCCCCATGGCCACAGCCACGGCCATGTACCACTCGGGTAAAAACCCGCTGCGTCGTGTGGGGCGTGAAAGTGAAGCGGTCGATATTGTGCGTGGCGACAAGCGCCGCCGTTTGCACAAAGCGTTTTTGCGCTACCACGATGCCAACAATTGGCCGCTGTTGCGTGAAGCTTTAAAAGCTATGGGCCGCGCCGACTTGATTGGCAATGGCAAGCAGCATTTGATTCCGCGTTTTCAGCCTTTGAACACCGAGGGCTACACCAGCAGCCGGCGCAAAAACAGCACCTCAGTAGCGGCCAAAACTTCGCCAGTGACGCAGGGACGGGTGAAGGCTGCACCCGGCAAACTTCTGACGCAGCACACTGGTTTGCCGCCGCGTAAAACCAAATAGTTAAGCCATGGTGTGCAGTGGCAAGTCGTTTGCCACTGCCATCGCATCTACCTGCTTGCGGGTCAAGTTTGAGAAAAATGCAGTCAGATGGTTTTTGGTTTTGGTTTGCAGCATGATGTTTTGCTCCGGTTTGGCTGCAGGCAAACCAGCGACCTCAGCCAATCGAGCGGCAAAATGCGGCTCCAAGGCCGCCACTGCAACGCGGCCATTTTTGCAAGCGTAGACCGCATAACCCGCATGGGCGCCACCTACCGAACCCTTGGGTTCGGTCAACCCCCATTGGCGTGGAAGAGCCAAATACGCTGCCGCATCTTCCAACGCCACTTCATGCAAAACACCTTTTCCATGGGAGCGACCTGGTTTGGAACGTTGCCACAAGGCTTTGAGCACGGCTTCGCTGGCTTGCAGCGAACCCGCCATGTCGGCAAACAAGGTGGCGGGAAGTTTCAACCCTGTCACCAAGCCATGGGCTGCCAAATAGGTCAGGTCATGCCCAGGAATCTCTGACCCTGCACCCGCCGAACCCACAATACTGACCATGTTCAAGGCAGGAAAGCGAGGGTGTAAATCACTCCAAGCCATGCCCAGCTTCTTCAGAGCTGAGGGTCGAAACGAGGTGAGGAGCACATCGCTTGAAGTCAAAAGTTTATGCAACTGTGCTTGGCCCTTGTCGCTTTTCAGATCGGCTTGCAGTACTTTCACTCTGGCGTGCAACTGCGCATATGCATGGGGGGCGTAAATACCCATGGGGTCGGTGGTGGTGCCTTTGGCAGAACCAACTGGTGGCAGGGGTTCTAGCTTGGTGCATTTCGCACCCATGTCAGCCAAACGCATGAGCGCAGCGGGGCCGGGCAGGTTCAGCGCAACGCTGAGTATGCGAATACCGTTTAAGGTGTTGCTGGAGGCTTTGAAGGGGTATGAATTCATAGTCCAAAATCCAAGGGCAAACCGACATAGTTTTCAGCCAACGATGCAGACAAAGCTTGGCTGTTGACCAAGTAGTCCAACTCTGCTTCTTGCATCTTTTGGCCAAAGCCTGCGCTGTCAGGAAAACGGTGCATCAAGGAGGTGAGCCACCACGAAAAACGCTCGGCTCGCCAAATACGAGCCAAGGCACGTTGTGAATAGTGGTCAATACCCGCAGCGCTTTTGTCTTTAAAAAACTCTATGAAAGCGCTGCTCAGGTATTTCACATCGCTGGCAGCCAAATTCAAACCTTTGGCACCCGTGGGTGGCACGATGTGGGCCGCGTCTCCTGCCAAGAACAAGCGCCCAAAGCGCATGGGCTCAGCTACAAAGCTGCGCAAAGGTGCAATGCTTTTTTCAATGGAAGCGCCAATCACCATGCGCTCGGCCATCTCGGGGTCTAGCCGTCGCCGAATTTCATCCCAAAAGCGTTGGTCGCTCCAGTCTTCTACCTTGTCGCTCAAGGGGCATTGCAGATAGTAGCGACTGCGTGTCATGCTGCGCATGGAGCACAGCGCAAAGCCATGCTCGCTGTTGGCATAGACGATGGCGTGGGCGGACACTGGCGGCACATCGGCCAACACGCCCAACCAGCCAAAAGGGTAGACCTTTTCATATTCAGTGATAGCGTTTTTGGGGACACTGGCTCTGGCCACGCCATGAAAGCCATCGCAACCGGCGATGAATTCACAGTTCAAGACATGCGACATGCCGTCTTTCACATAGCGCACCTGAGGCGAAGTGCCGTCAAAGTCGTGCAGACTGACTTCACTGGCTTCGTAAACCGTGCTTAGCCCCAAGCGAGCGCGTTGGTCCATCAGGTCTTTGGTGACCTCGGTTTGACCGTAAGCCGTGACCACTTTACCGCCTGTGAGTTGGGTCACTTCGATGGGGTGGCGTGTGTTTTTAAAAACGAGTTCGATGCTGTGGTGAATGGTTCCATGGCTTGAGACACCCGCGCCTACACCGGCTTCGTGCAGCAAATCGACCGTCACTTGTTCCAAGATGCCTGCGCGAATGCGACCCAACACATAGCTGGGGCTTTGGCGCTCCAAGATGATGTGGTCAATACCCGCTTTGTGCAGCAAAGCACCCAGCAACAAACCAGAGGGTCCTGCGCCAATGATGGCGACTTGGGTACTGCGCTGGGACATGCTCAAACTCCGAGTTGTTGGTGCAGCACATCCGGCTGCGCCAGCAGAGTGGCACTTGTGCCTTGGAACACCACCTCGCCTTTGACCAAAATGACGTTGTGTTGGGTGATTTGTGTCACATGTTGCCAGTTCTTGTCGACGATGACGGTGCTGATGCCCGACTTGGTCACCAAGGCGCATATGCGCCATATCTCCAAGGCAATCAGAGGCGCCAAACCTTCGGTGGCTTCGTCCAGCAGCAGCAAATCGGGGTTGGTCATCAAGGCCCTGCCAATGCTGAGCATTTGCTGCTCGCCACCGCTGAGTTGCTGTCCACCGTGACCCAAGCGTTCGCCCAAACGCGGAAAGGTGTCAAGCACACGTTGGTAAGTCCAGTCTTGTTGACCACGCACGCCAGCACGGGCTGCCATCACCAAGTTTTCGTGAACACTGAGGTTGCCAAAAATACCGCGGCCTTCGGGTACATAAGCCATACCCATGTTGGCGATGGCATAGGGTGTTTTATCGTGTATGGCGTTGCCTTGAAACGTGATGGAACCGCTTCGCGGTTTGACCAAGCCGGTGATACTTTTCAGAAGGGTGGACTTGCCCATGCCGTTGCGACCCATCAGGCCCAAGGTTTGTCCACGCTCGACGGAAAAATCCAGGTTGCGCAGCACATGGCTGGCACCGTAATAGGTGTTGAGCCCCCGTACGTCCAAAAGCATATTGCTCATGGGGTAGCCTCGCCGAGGTAAGCCGCTTGCACTTTGGCGTCACTGCGAATTTCTTCAGGTGTACCGCTGGCAATCACGGTGCCGTTGACCATGACGGTGAGCACATCGGCCAAGGCAAATACTGCGTCCATGTCATGCTCGACCAGCAGCATGGCGTGGTCTTTTTTCAATGCTTTCAGCAAAGCCACCATGGTTTCGGCTTCGGCCGCTCCCATGCCTGCCAAGGGTTCGTCTAGCAGCAGAACATCAGGAACAGTTGCCAAGACCATGGCAATTTCCAGTTGACGCTGAATGCCGTGGCTAAGAATAGCCGCTGTTTTGCTTTTGGAAGCAACCAAGCCAGACAGTTCTAAAGCACGCTCTGCACGTTCCAGCACGTTGAGGTTACGGTCGGCACGACTGAACCAAGACAAGGGGTTATAGGGCACCAAGGCGTCTTTGGCTTGAGCGGCCAGCATCAGGTTTTCCCAAACGGTCAGCGGCAAAAACACATTGGTTTTTTGGTAGCTGCGCCCTAAACCGTGAAGCGATAAGCGGTGGTGCGGCCAGCCCGTCACCGCTTGACCTTTGAGCCATAACTCGCCGCTGGTTGCTGGTATGTCGCCGCTGAGCAAGTGGGTGAGGGTGGTTTTACCCGCCCCGTTGGGGCCAATCACGGCATGAAGTTGGTCTTTGAACAAAGACAGGGACACGCCATTGACCGCCAACAAACCACCAAAGCGTTTGCTTAAAGAAGAGGCTTTGAGCAGTGGTTCAGTCATCTTGTGATCTCCGTGGGCGCAGCATGCCCATCAGGCCTTGGGGTGCAACGACCACCACCAATACAATTAATGAACCCATCCATAACTGCCAGTGCTTGCCCAGATCGAACTCGCCCACTTTGGGCAGGTCTTTGAAAAAATGCAGAAATAATTCAAAGCCAAAAGCACCGATCAAGGCCCCCGCCACATTGCCCATGCCACCCAAAATCACCATCATGATGGCGTGGGCGCTCATATGAAAGCCCATCAACTCAGGGTTGACGTAGCCCGACTGCGCCGCCCACAAATAGCCAGCCAAACCCGCTAAAGCGCCAGCTAAGGTGAAGGCGGTGAGCTTGTAGCTGAAGCTGGCATAGCCCAAAGCTTGGGTGCGGTGTTCGTTCAAGCGTATGCCGTTGAGGGTTCTACCGAAAGGGCTCCACAACAGGCGGCGCAAAAAGGCATAAGTCAGCACCAAGCAGGCCAAGGTGAAGAAATACAGCACTTGCTTGTTCTCAAAGTCCAAGCCCAGAGCGGCAGGGCGCACATTGACGTAAAGACCATCCGAGCCGCCCAAAGCTTTGTTGTCAAAAAACAGGAAATACACCATTTGGGCAAACGCCATGGTGACCATGATGAAATAAATGCCTTGGGTGCGGACCACAAAAAACCCGATCACCAAGGCCAGAAGTGCAGAAGCCAAGACTGCCAAGGGCAAGGAGGTGAGCCAACTGGCCCCTGCGTCGGCGGGGGACAAAAAAGCCAAGACATAGCCAGCCACCCCAAAAAAGGCGGCATGACCCAAGGACACCAAGCCGGTGATGCCTTGCAGCAAATCCAAGCTCATGGCAAAGATGGCCAAGATCATCATGCGCGTGACCATCTGGGTGTAGAAGTCTTGACCTGCCAAAGGAAAGGCCAGCAAAGCGATCAAGCCCAAGCCCAGCAAAACTTGTACGCTGCGCGGCAGGGTTTCCAAGTGTCCTTGTGGCGCACTCATTGTTTGAACAAGCCTTCGGGTTTGTAGAGCAGTACCAAGGCCATCAGCACATAGACCAGCATGCTGGCAAATTGCGGCAACAACACCTTGCCAAAGGTGTCGACCAAGCCCACCAACAAAGCAGCGGTAAGTGCGCCGCGCACCGAACCAATGCCGCCGATAACCACCACCACAAAGCACATGATCAGCACTTGCGAACCCATGTGCGGGTAGACGCTGGAGAGCGGGGCAATCAGCATGCCGGCCAATGCCGCCAGTGCCACGCCCATGGCAAAAACCAAGGAATGAAGACGCACAATATTGATACCCAAGGTTTGAGCCATGTCGCTGTTGAAAGCGCCAGCTCGGATTCTCATGCCCAGCTTGGTTTTGCTGATGAGCAGCCACAAGCCCAAAGCCAAGGCGGTGCAAATCGCCAACATGAACAAGCGGTAAGCGGGGTAAGACAGGGTGTCAGTCAGTTGTATGGACCAATCCAACACGGCAGGAACGCCCACGCTGTGAACATCGTCCCCCCACAACATGGAGCGCAGTTCTTCAAATATGTAGATCAATCCAAAGGTCAGCAAGACTTGGTCTAGGTGGCTTCGGTGGTAAAAGTGACGAAAAAGCAATTTTTCCAATAGCCAACCTAGGCTGATACTGATGAGTGTGCCTGCCAATATGGCCAAAGCCAAATTATCCCAAGCACCCGTCAGGGCATATGCCATATAAGCGCCCAACATATAAAAACTGCCGTGCGCCAAATTGACCACGCCCATGATGCCAAAAATCAAGGTCAAACCGGCTGCCAACAAAAACAACAGCAAACCATACTGAACGCTGTTGAGTAGCTGAATGAAAAAATTAGCGAGATCCATCAGCCCAGCTTGCAGCCAACACCTGAATCGGACAGGGCCTTGGCTGCCACACCCAAGACCTTGTTTTCCTTGCCCTCCACCACACGCAAGTACATGTCTTGCACAGGGTTGTGGGCTTTACTCATGGTCCATTTGCCGCGTGGACTGTCGATGACAGCGCTTTCCATAGCGGCATAAAGCGCTTTTTTATTAGACAAATCACCATTGACAGCCTTGGCGCCTTGCAACAACAACAAACCCGCGTCATAGCCTTGAACCGCAAAAACGTCGGGCTGCATTTTGTAGGTTTTGGCGTAGGCCAAGCGAAATGCGTCGTTACGCTTGGTGGCCAGTGAAGCGCTGTAGTGCAGTGTGGTCATGATGCCTTGAGCAGATGGGGCTAACTCGTCGTCTAGCAAGCCTTCAGTGAGGAAGCCCGAACCATATAAGGGAATCTTGCCCTTCAATCCTGCCGCAGCGTAATCGCGAATGAACTTGGCAGCGCCCCCGCCTGAGAAGAAGCAAGCTACCGCGTCTGGTTTGATGGAAGCTATTTCTGTCAGAAGAGCTTGAAACTCTACATTGGGAAAGGGCAGCCCCAGCTCTTTCACGATGGTGCCACCTGCGGCCACATAGCTCTCTTTGAAACTTTCCCCAGCTTCGTCGCCCGCAGCGTATTTCCATGTTATCCAGACTGCTTTTTTGTGTCCTTTTTCCACCATGACCTTGCCCAATGCTTGGGTAGGTTGGCCATTGGTGAATGAGGTGCGGAACACATTGGGCGCACACAGGGCACGGGTAGCTGCGTGCATACCTGCATTGGGGATGATGTTGAGAACGCCGGTTTCGCGAGCGACTTTGTGGATGCCCATTTGTACGCCTGAATGAACTGTGCCAATCAAGACATCGACTTTGTCGCGTTGCACCAATTTGTTGGCGTTTTCAACCCCTTTAGAAGGCTCGGACTCGTCGTCCACTTTGAAAAACTCCACCTCACGACCACCGACTTTGCCGCCTGCTTCTTGCAAGGCCATGCGAAAGCCGTTGTCAATAGCCACACCCAACTGCGTGAAAGTGCCTGTGTAGGGCAACATCAAGCCTATGCGCAATTTGCTGTTTTGAGCTAATGCGGGGAACCAAACTCCCGAACAGGCGGCACCTGCGATGGCTGCTGTACTTGTTAATAGTTGTCGGCGATTGGCCATGAAATGCTCCTGATGAAATGTTTTTATTTTGAAATAGCACGCAGTTTAAAGCGTTGGATTTTGCCGGTAGCAGTTTTGGGCAGTTCGCCGACAAATTCCACCCAGCGCGGGTATTTGTAAGGAGCAAGATGCAATTTGACATGCTGCTTCAACTCATCAGCCGTCAATGAATGCCCCGGCTTGTTCACCACAAAAGCTTTGGGCTTGGTCAAGCCCTGTTCATCGTCAACCCCGATGACTGCCGCCTCTAAAACCCCAGGGTGCGTCATCAGCGAGGCTTCGACTTCAAAGGGCGACACGTAGATACCGCCCACTTTCAACATATCGACGCTGCGACCGCCGTAAGTGTAGTAGCCGTCTTTGTCGCAGCTGTATTTGTCACCGCTGCGCGTCCACTCTCCCGCAAAGGTGTGCTTGGTTTTTTCGCGGTTGTTCCAGTACATGATGGCGGAGGTGGGGCCCTGAATTTGCAGTTCGCCCAACTCACCCACTGCGCAGGGGCTTCCCTCGTCATTGACCAAACGCAGGACATAGCCGGGCACTACTTCACCGGTGGTGCCATAACGAACTCGTCCTGGGCGGTTTGACAAAAATATATGAAGCATTTCGGTAGATCCAATGCCATCCAAAATTTCGACACCAAACTCGGCTTGCCAACGCTTGCCAATCTCGGCAGGCAAGGCTTCACCCGCGCTGGTACAGACGCGTAAATTCAAGTCTTGGGCGGCAGGGCGGTCGGCATCTGCCAGCAAGCTGGCAAACAGGGTTGGAACGCCATAAAACACCGTGGGCTGATGGGTCTTGAGCAAATGGAAAACGTCTGCGGGTGTAGCGCGTTTGCCCAGCAGCACCGTGGTGGCACCTTGCGCCAGTGGGAAGCTGAGTGCATTGCCTAAACCGTAAGCAAAGAACAATTTGGCCGCAGAAAACACCACATCGTTTTCTTTCAAGCCAAGCACGCCATGGCCATACAACTGCGCTGTTTCAATGATGTGGCTGTGCAAATGCAGCGTTCCTTTGGGCGCACCGGTTGATCCGCTGGAGTACAACCAAAAGCACACTTCATCTGCCAAGGTGGTTGCGGTCTGTGTCAAACGCTGCGAGGCTTGAATCATTTGTGAAATGCTTTTGGCATGCCCCAGCGGTACATCTGAGTCGATGAACACCTGCTTACACGCTGGGGCGTTGTGCAAGATGACTGCAAACTGTGGCCACAAGGCTTCTGAAACCACTAAACCATGGGCTCTGGAGTCTTGCAACATGAACTCGTAGTCTTTGGTTGTGAGCAAGGTGTTCACAGCAACTGGCACCACCCCAACCAAGATACAGCCCAAGAACACCACCGGCCACAGCAAGCCGTCGTGCATACACAGCAAGACACGCTGCTCTTGTTGAAATCCTGCCTCACGCAGGCCTTGGGCAAAACGGTAGGCTTGATCTTCTAACTGGCCGTAACTCAGCGTTGCACCAGTCGTTGCATCTATATAGGCCGATTTGTCAGAACGTGTTGCATGTCGAGAGAGCAAATCAAGCGCTGCGTTATAGAACTTTGGAATAACTCCAGCGCTTATAGGGTTGGGTTTAAGGGACAAATAATCGGACATATATGCACATTATTGCTTAGCATGAGGTGCAACAAAATGCATATTTCTCGAGAGATCAAGCGCAGACAGTTTGTGTGGGTAGAATAAGCCTATCGGGGTGTAGCGCAGTCTGGTAGCGCATCTGGTTTGGGACCAGAGGGTCGTAGGTTCGAATCCTATCGCCCCGACCACACAAAAAAAGGCCCCTGCTGGGGCCTTTTTTCTTGTATTCTGACCGTAGCTCAGTTGGATAGAGCAACAGCCTTCTAAGCTGTGGGTCGGGGGTTCGATCCCCTCCGGTCAGGCCAATAAACACATGTGTTGCTGCCACCTTGCATACACAATCAAAGACGTAAAGACGCCAAGATTCAGGACTCAAGGGGTTCTGGCAACACGCAAACCGATGTAATTGCTTCGGTTAGATGAGGTGTTACCGCTGCGGATCGCGGTGCGCAAATGCTGCGGATCGTTGACCCAAGAGCCGCCGCGTAAAACCCTCAGGGAGCAGTTTCCACTTAACCAAGCACTGCCGTCTGTAGGCGCACCGCTGTAGTTCGGATTCACGCAATCCTCTGTCCATTCAAACACATTGCTGATCATGTCATGAAGACCAAATTGATTTGGATTTTTTAATCCCACAGGATTTGTTGTATTTGCAATTGAATTGAACCAAGCATAAACATGTAACTCAGCGTTACTGTTACCCCAAGGATATGCAGAGGTACTTCCTGCTCGGGCAGCATATTCCCACTCAGCTTCAGACGGCAGCCTGTATTTCTTGCCTGTTTTTTGACTGAGCTTTTGAACAAATAACTGTGCATCATCCCAAGAGACATTTTCAACAGGAAGTGTGCGTCCTTTATTTGAACTTGGGTTATTACCCATCACCGCATACCACTGCTCCTGCGTAATTTCATATTTACCGATTGCAAATGTTTGAATATCGACACGGTTCTGTGGCTTTTCACTGTCTTCACCAACTTTCACGGGCTTAGCATTGCTGAAGGGGTCTTGCTCGGGATCAGGCGGGGAACCCATCAAAAAACTACCCTCAGGTATCTCCACCATCTCAGGGCAGTCATCGCAGTCTTTATAGACTGCGCCGGGCTTGATGGTTTTCGGTTGATTGGTGTGTGCTTTTGGAATCACAACACCTTCAATTGGCAGCAAGCTGTCGGTATTTGATACTTGAGAAATTGCAAAATCACTCAAGAAGAAAAGTCCTAAGCAAAGTAGGCTCCTTAAACCAGCTTGGCTATTGGTTTGTAACTTGACAAAAACAGTCGAAGAGCTCATTGGGAGATTCAATCTTTGCTGTTGATTAGCTCATCAAGAAAAATATTTAAAATTTTCAAACCAAGATCTGAATCGTCAGTCTTTTTTGGCGGCGGATTATTCGCTTTTAACTGCGAAAGATTTGCTTTGGCAAGAGTGACATAGCGGCCTTTGGGATATGCATTTATATAAGCTTCAAAAGCCTCCCTGTTTCCAATAGCTTTGGTATCGTCCCAGAATTTATCTTCACGCTGTGCTTCGTTGGTGACGTTGGAGGGACGCACAATCTGTACACCCTCAAGTGGGGTTACCCCATCGACATTGGATACTTGAGCAATTGAATTAACAGCAATCAGTAATGCACACAACAGAAATTTATGTTTTAGGGTTTCTAGGTTTGCCATTCGCATAATATGACTGAATTTATCGAGCGACCAATACTCGCTCTGAGTCCCCAACCAATTGAGGCTCCTGCTTACGGTTCATCTTCAATGCCTGCCTTGGAACCATATCTGCCAGATAGTTTTGCAACTCTCCAGCAGTTATCTTGCCGTCTTTGTTTGAATCAGCCTCTCCTTCTAAGCCTTTCATCACGTAAAAGCTAAAGATGCCGTGTTTGAGTTCTGGGCTCGAGGATGAAATTTGATCCACCGTGGAGGCGGATATCACCGTGAAGTTAGCTGGAAAAATATTCTCACTTGCCTTCAAGGCTATGGGTCTTGCGCTTGCAAGCAATGTCTCACCTGAGCGGGTACTTCCGCTGTAGCAACTGTCAATGAATAAAGTAACAGACTTTGGTCTGGCAGCAGTCAGTGCCGCCACCAAGCTGTTTTGATCTATCCCTGTTTCAGGAAGATAGTCCTTGTGACCGCCGTGAGGCAAGAAGAACAATGATTTACCGTCTGTTGATGGCAGACCATGACCGCTGTAAAAAACATAAACATCTGTTTTGTCTTTCTTAACGTAGGAAGGTAGCCAGCTTTTAAATGCGCTGAGCATCTCAACCTGTTCGGCTTCTCCATCAATCAACATCTTGATGTTTTCAGGCTTGATGCCCAAGGCTCTTACAGCGTAGTGATAGAAGGAACGTGCATCTTCATTGGCAAAATCTGCTTTGGGAAGTCGCTTGTAGTCTTGAATACCCACAATGATGGCAACCGCATCTCTGGTAGGTGATTTCTTCAGTGTCTCAGGATTAAGCGTTGTCACTACTTTGGAAACAACGACTGACTGACCCTTTACCACAATGCTTTTGTTAGCGATATTTCCATAACCATCAGCAGCCGCGATGTTGTAAGTCGTGTCTTGACCCACTTTAGGTAGACGCTTGATCTGATAGAAGCCTTTTTCTTGTCCACCTTGCTCTTCACCATTTACCTTTAAAGAGCTTGTGTCAACGCCTGTTTGTATGGAAATAACCACCAACCCATTTGCATCAGGTTCGGTTGCTGTAACTTTTAAATCCATTTTGGTACTTGGTTTCTCAGCTTTTATAAGTACGCCAGCTTTCCAAGTGCCTTCGAGTGCTTCACCACCACTGGCAGGGCTATAACGCCCGCTTCCTTGCCTTGAACCGTTTAGAAACTGACCCGTATATTTATCGCCTCTGAACTGGTT
>Ga0164294_10003840_pt1 | contig 13278 bp, 8 predicted proteins | sample GEODES005metaG_FD_111479 | JGI IMG/M metagenome (GOLD analysis project Ga0164294, IMG submission 111479) | Oligotrophic lake water microbial communities from Sparkling Lake, Wisconsin, USA - GEODES005 metaG | ecosystem: Environmental > Aquatic > Freshwater > Lake | place: USA: Sparkling Lake... | reverse complement strand
GAGCGGTTCGCCGCGCCCTGGCCCCGGCGGTGGCGGCGGCGGGGCCGGCGGCTGCGGCGGCCTCCCCGGCCTCGCAGGCGGCTCAGGCGGCGCGAGTATCGCCGCGCTGGTCGTCGGCGAGTGCCGTGTCGAGCTGATTCGCTCGACGCTGACCAGCGGCTCGGGCGGCGCAGGGATGGCCGGCACTACGGGCTCGCGAGGGGCGCGCGGCCTCGACGGCGGCCTCGCGGGCGACGATCCCGGCGCCGACCAACCGGGCGGCCCCGGCGGTCGCGGCGGTTCTGGCGGCTGCGGTGGCACGGGGCCGGGCGGCAATGGCGGCCTCAGCGCGGCGTTGCTCCGCGTGGGCGGTGCGCCCGCGCCCCGCGTCGACGCGGAGAGTGACCTGACCTCGGGCGGCAGCGGGCTCGGTGCCGCGCCGACGATCAGCCGCTGCGGCGCTGACGACGGTCCCGCAGGGCGAGACGGCGTCTCAAGCCCTCAGCTGTGCTGCCCGAGCGCGGCGAACTGCGGAGACGACCTGCGCTGCGTCGACTGAGCGCCGCCTCGCGTTAGGCGGCGCGCTGACGCAGAAACTCGATGTAGACGTCGACCTCGGCGTCATTCGGCAGTTCACCGCGTCGGACTGCGTCCTCGCACGCGCGCCGGAGGATCCCGATCTCGGGACCCGCGGGGATCCCCAAGCGCCGAATAATCTCGGCGCCCAGCCCCTTCGGGACACAGGGCGCGCGCGCTGCATCCGCCTGCTCGATCTCGGTGACGCGCGTCCGGAGATGGTGAAGGTTCGCGATGGCCTCCCGTCGCCGGCCGACGCGCTTGCTCGTCACGTCCGCGCGCGACAGGTGCAACAAGGCCTCCAACGTGTCGCCGATTTCCGCTGCGAATCGGCGGATCGCGGCGTCGGTCCACGTCGGCAAGTAGAGGTTGGCGCGCAAGTGAAACAGCACCAGCCGCTGCACCTGCGCCGTCAGCGCGGGCGGAAACTCAAGGCGAGCGGCGACCCCCGGGAGCATGTTCGCCCCGAGCTCATCGTGCTGCAGAAAGTGCACTGTCCGCGGCGCCTCAAACGTCCGTGTCCAGGGCTTGCCGATGTCGTGCAGCAGGGCGCCCCAGCGAATATCCGCGCGGGGAATCGCTTGACGCACCACGATGCGGGTGTGCTCCCAGACGTCTTTGTGCGGATAGCGGCTCGACCTGTGCAGGTCGACCAGCGACGCGACCTCGGGCAGGATGAGCCCGAGCAGCCGGGTCCGCTCGACCAAGTCGAGAGCCTCCGCCGGCCGACGGCCCAAGAGCAAACGGTCGAGCAGGTCAAACACCAACGGCGGCTTGACGCGCAGCGAGAGCCCCGCGGTGTCCGCGATCGCCGAGATCAACGCAGGGCTCGGTGCGGTCGCGAGCTCGCTGGCGACCGCGAGAATACGGAGGCCGATTGCCGCGTCGCTCGCCTCGTCGCCGCTCAGCATATAGCCGAGGTCGCCCGCGGCGAGCGCAGCCACCCCGCCGAGGGGATCGAGCACTCGACCCTCGGGGTCGACACCCACGGCATCGACTCGCACGCCGCGCGCGCGCAATCCACGCTCCAGCCCCTCAGGCACAGCGCGCACCACGACCGCATCGAGCCAAAGGCTGGAGTCGGACCGCCGCGTGGCCTCGGGGAGCAAGGCGCTCAGGGCCTCGACCCCCGCGTGCGCCAAAACCTCTGGGCGTGAACGAACGGACCGCTCACCCAACCGAGCGCGCGCCGCAGCCCCCGCCCAACACCACGCGACGCCCGCGCTGCCCAGCCGCGAGAGCGTGCACTCCAAGTCAACCGTCATAGACTCCGCACACTACCGCCACGGACGCATACGGGCAATGTTGCCGCGCTCAGGCTCGTCCGAGCTGCGCTGAGACGAACGACTCGTATCGCCGACGGTCGCGCGGGTAGATGTACTTGATGCGATAGGCCGCGCGCGCAGCGTCCGCAGCGCTCTCGGCGCGTTCCGCCAATATCTTGACTGGACCGCCATCCGGCAGCGACAGCGACAGCCACTCGAAGCGGCCCCCGAGTCCAGCGTCGCCCGGCGCCTCGACAGAGAGTCCGCCCGCGCTCAGATCGACCGTCTCCAAGTCCACCCACACGCGGCGCCCGTCGCGCTCCGCCTCGACTGGGAGTCGAACACACACACGCTCACTTCCCCGACGTTCCATCACACGCCCCCGCACTGAACCAGATCTGCACACGATGTCTTACATGTGCAGACCACAGTTCGATCAGCGGTTCAAGGGGAATCAACGATGACAAGGTCGCCGGTGTCTCGGCGCCGCGAAGCATCCACCTTGCCCTGCAGCGTGGTGTAGCGATCGAAGCGACCGCCAGGGTCCACGACCACGGTCGTCTTGAGTCGCAGCGGCTCTGCACTCGCTTCGCCCTGAATCACCGGCAGGAGCCGCGCAAACGCCCGCGCGATGTCCCGCGCGACCGCCTCGGCCCGCTCAGGCGCGACGAGCAGAACGAAGTCGTCATCTCGCTGGTGACCGAGGTAGGCCCCCTCGCCCCCGCGTTCACGGACCATCCGCCGCAGGAGCTCCGCAGTCTGGCTCAGGACGCGGTGCCCCCAGATGAACCCACGTCGCTCGACGTTCTCGCGCAGCCCCTCGACGTCCACCGCGCAGAAGGCGAACGGGACGCCCTCTCGCAGGCGCGCCTGCACCTCGCGCTCAACCTCGCGCGGGCCGGGCAGCAGCAGCAGGTCAGGCGACTGTGGATCGAGGCGTCGCAAGCAGGCGCGCACGAGCAGCAGGAGTTCGCGGCTGCTCGTGGGGCGCGGCGCGCGGCGTGTTGTGGACGCGCCGCCCATTGAGCCGCCCAGCGAGCCGCCGAGGGACGTCTCCGCCTCAACCTCCGCCAGATCGTCGAGCGTCAGGACCGCCGCGTCCGTGCTGCCGCTCGGCGCGCCGGCGTCGATCTCGCTGGGCGCCGCAGCGAAGCGCGGGAAGGTCGCGTCGACGACACACAAGTCAGGCACGAGCACCTCGAGGCGGCGCCGGGCATCCTCGGAGGTCGCCGAGACGTAGGCCAAGTACCCCGCCTCATCGAGCCACTGCGCCAGCAAGGCGGAGCGAACGGGGTCGGCATCGCAGACCAGCACACGGCGCCGACGCCGCTGACGAGCGCGCAGGGAGAGCAGGTCGAGCAGCCCGCCGAGCGTGGAGCCGTCGGTCGGTGTCTCGACCGTGACGTCGACGAGCGCGTCGACGGACGTGCCCGGCGGCACGAGCGCGACAATGACCGCCTCGGGCGTCGCGGCGACCTCGGCGACCAGATCGCGGTCGGGCGCGCCGTCCGTCTCGAGCCAAACGACGAGCGTGGCGTGCGCGCCGACGAGCCGCTTTGCGATAGCGCCGCGCTGCGGCCGGACGTGGCTGACCGCCCACCCTTCTCTGAGCAGCAGAGCCTTGAGCGCGGCCCCCTCAACTGCGTCCTGGGAGACGACGAGCACCGGCAGCGCCTCGCCCCGCTGGGCCGCGTGTCGCTTCTCCTCGACCCCGGCCGAGGGGGACGCGGCGCCCGTGGGCACATTCGCGGGCACGGAGAACAGGAACGCGGTCCCGTCGGCGCGCGAGCTCTCTGCCCAAATCCGGCCACCGTGTTCCTCGACGATGCTTCGGCAGATCGGCAGGCCAAGGCCAGTACCCGAAACCGTGCGGCGGTCGGCCTTCACCACCTGCTCGAACTTGTCGAAGATGCGCTCAAGGTCTGCCTCGGGGATCTCTTCGCCCGTATTGCGAACGGCGACGAGGTAGGTATCCGGCACAGACATCGGGCTGTGCACAGCGACCGAGATGCGGCCCCCCTGCGGTGTGAACTTGAAGGCGTTCGACAGCAGATTGTTGAGCACCTGCGCCATACGGTGCGGGTCGCCCTCGCACACAAGGCCTTGAATCGGCGCGTCGATCTCAAGCGTGACGCCCCGCTCGATGGCGAGCGCTTGGAACTTGCGCGCGTTGTCGATGACGACGCGCTCAAGGTTCATCGCGGTCAGCGCGAGGGGCATCCGACCTTTCTCGAACTTGGCGAGGTCGAGCAGGTCGTTCAGGTTCGTGTTGATGCGGGCGCAAGAGTCGCGCGCCATGTCGACGTACTCGCGCTGCCGGTCGCTCAACTCCCCCAGGACACGCTTGCCGAGCAAGTCGAGGACGCCGCCGATGCTGGTCAGCGGACTGCGGAGCTCGTGGCCGATGATGTGCACGAACTCCTCGCGGCGAGACTCCGCGACCTTCTGTTCCGTGACGTCCGTGACGAGCAGCAGCCACCCGACGAACGCGCCGGCGTGCGAGTTCACAGGCGAGCACCAGACGCGCCAGTGAGACTCACCGGCTCGGACCTCGCGCACCGTGCCGCGTTCGCTCCCCGGCCCAAAGTTGCGGAGCAATTCGAGGCTCGACAAGCCGAGCGTTTGCAACACGCCAGCGAAGTCGGGTCGCTCGGTTTCCTCGATGGCGAGAAGACGACGCGCGGCGGGATTCAACACCGTGAGAGTGCCCCGCTCGTCCGTCATCACGACGCCCTGGTCCATGGCCTCGACCATGAGCTCCAGCCGACGCTGCTCATCGAGCCGCTGCCGCACCGCGCGCGTCAGGGCATCTTGGAGTTGGTCACGCCAGACCGTGAAGAGCTGCTCGTCCTCACGCTCGAGGGCGGACGCGCGCACCACGACGAGCACCCCGCGCAGGTCTCGATCGACGAAGACCGGCAAGTAGGGTGACTCCGCCGGCACACCGTGCCGCTCGCCGCTCGGGAGGCTGCGCGGGGTCTGCGTGCGCTTGAGCGACGTGCCGGGCGAGCGGCCCGAGAGTTGCTGGAGACGCGACAACGCCGACGCGACCGCGAGCCGGGCGTCGTCTTCGCCGGGCGGGTCATCCTGGTCCGGCCGAACCGCGACGTGAGCAAACGCCCCCTGCTCGGGCAAGAGGTCGATGACGCCCACGACCGCGCTCGCCCGCAGGTGCTGCGCGACGCTGTCGAGCACGGTCGACAGGATGCGGGATGGGTCGCGGAGTTCGACGAGCGTTCTCAGCAGCTTGTGCTGCGCGCTCAGGGCCTCGACCTGTAACCGAAGACGCTCCGTCAGGCTCGCGCGCTCGCGCTCCAGTCGGCTCTGGCTCGTGGCGTGCCGCAGCGTCTGCAGGAATTCCGCCTGGCCGTCCGGCGTGAGCATCGTCTCGTTCTTGTCGAGGTACCGAAAGACCTTGCCGCCGCGCAGGATGTTGACGAGCTGTTCGGCAGAGGTCCGGCCCGACAGCAAGATACAGGGCAAGCGCTGCGTGCGCTCGTCCGCCTTGATGGCTGCGATGAGCTCATCCCCCGAGGTCCGCGGCATCTTTTGGTCGGTGATGAGCGCGTCGAAGGCCTCGCTCCGCGCCCGCTCCAGCGCTTCGGCAGCACTGTAGGCGGCCACCACTTGAAATTCAGACCGCAGCAGGCGCCGAAGGTGGACGTGGTCGTCCTCGTTGTCATCGACGACGAGGATGCGCGCGGGTTTCTCCACCATGGCCCGGATTACAGACGCCAGCGGCGCGGAAAGTCAACCGCGGGCCCGCGCGCCGCCTGACCCCTTACTCAACCTCGACCCCAACGCGGCTGCCGCGGGACTCGCCATCGGTGGAGACGCTGGCCCAAACATAGCGAGGGCGCCCCAACACGACCTCAAGCGGGAGCTGCGCGAACAGCGCGCTGTCATCCGCCGCGCCGCGATTGTCGCTCATCACAAAGATGTGGCCTGTTGCGACCAGCGCAGGCTCGGGACCACGCGGCGCTCGCCCCGAATAAGTCACGACGTAGCTCCCCCCCTCCAGCGCGCGTTCGAGATAGCCGGTCAGCGAGGCCAGCGTGAGCGCGAGCGGCCCCTCACCGAAGTTCGGGACACGCAGCGCCTCGAGCGGCTCCCATGCGAGGGGCTCACCATCCACGACCGGGTGGCCCTCGCGGAGCTGCACGGAGCGGCCGGCAGTGGCCACGACCCGCGCGATGCGCGGCCGCTCCTCGGGACGCTGCACAACGACGAGATCACCCTCGACGGGGGGGGTTCGGCTGAAAGCCAGCCGGTCGACCAGTACGATGTCGCCCTCAAGCAGCTTGGGGAACATCGCCTCGTCGTCGATCTCGACCGCGGCGACGCGCGCCGCGCGCACCACCGACTGTCCGAGCAGAAAAGGGCCAGCCCACAGGCCGCAGAAGAGCATGAGGTAGACGGGGACATGGTTCATCGGACCGGGGACATAGGCGGGGCCGAGGCGTTCGATGCGTTCGGCGAGATCGACGAACAGCCAGCCGAGATACAGAGCGTAGACGGTCCCAAGGAGCGCGAGCGGGAGCCACGGCACGAACAGCCAGTAGACCCATGCGGCGGCTGAGACTGAGAGAACGAGAAACGCCCCCATCCACAGGCGCAGGCCTAGCAGGAGCTCACCGCAATAGACGTGGCCGAGTCCAGGCATCGCGAGCGTGAGCGCGATCGCTGCCGCGAAGGAGCGCGGGGCGCGCGGTCCGTGGTTCTGAAGGCCGTCCACGCGCGGACTGTACTCGCCTTGAAAGGCCCGATCTAGTGGTGTATCTTGCCGACCCGTTTGTTCTAACTCCGCTTGTCGAAAGGGTTTTCCGATGCGCGCATGGCTCCGCCCCGTCGCTCTGTCTCTTGTTTTCGGCGCGTCCGTGGCCGGATGCGCCGCGCCCGACCCCAATGCGCCCGAGACCTGGATCGGGAAGCTCGAGGGGGGCGAGCGGATGGCCGCCATCCAGAAGCTCGGAGAGATGAAGACGAAGGTCGCCGTCGAACCGCTCAAGAACGCCTGGAAGTCGGGTCTTGACCGCAGCCACATCATCGCTGCGCTCGTGAAAATCGACGACCCCGCGGCCAAATCGGTCATGCTCGAGGCGATTCAGGGCACGGACGCCCAGCTCGCAGAGCCCGCGGGTAAGGCGCTGCTCAAGTGGGAGGCGAAGGAGTACGCCGACCAGTACTTGGCGATCGCGTCGAACCTGAAGGCCCCCAAAGAGTCGCGAAACGCGGCGCTCGAGATGCTCGCAAAGTTCCCCGAGCCCCGCTTCGTCGACGCGCTCGTCCCGATTCTCGAGGGTGACCCTGAGCGCGACCCGATCGTGTTCAACGGGCACGCCGCCGAGGCGCTCGGCAAGCTCAAGGCGGAGAAGGCCATCCCCGGGCTGATCGCATGCATGTGGCTCGATGACCACCTGCGCCGCAACGAGGTCGCGCGCTGCCGTTTGGCGCTGACGCGCGTCGGCCCGAAGGCCGTGCCCGCGCTGGTCGAGACACTCGAGCGCAAGAATCGCACGGTCGAGGAGCGCGCGCGCAAGCTGCAATATGACAAGGGTGGCCTCATCGAGGCCAAGGTCGCCGAGGCTCTAGGTGACATGCCCGACCCGTCGTCGGTCGAGCCGCTCTTGGCCGCGCTCAAGCAGTTCGACGAGATGCCCTCGTACATCAACGACCCGCGCAAGCAGCAGGCGTTCGTGATGAGTGGTGTCCAGAAGATCATCTCGATCGCCAGCGCGCTCGCGAGCATCGGCGACGAGCGCGCGGTGGACGCGCTGCTCGGTATCCTTGAGGACAAGGAGCTCGTGCTCGAGCACAAGCTCGCGGCTGTGCAGCAGCTCGCGTTCTTGGGCTCGCAGAAGGCCGTACCCGGCTTGCTGAAGGCGCTCGCCAAGATGCCGGACGCCGAGGACCCCGTGAGCAACGGCCTGCATGTGCAGATCGCGCTGAACACCGCCAATCTGGTGGATGGCAGCGACCCCAAGGCGGTCGCCGCGCTCGACAAGCAGCTTGCGACGATTCAGGCGACGATCGCGAAGTGGATCGACGCCGCAGAGAAGAAGCGCGCGGCAGCGGCCGACCCGCAGGAGAAGGCGGTCCTGCGCCAGAACATCGACAAGGGCTACAAGGAGTGGTCAAAGAGCCACGCTGAAGCGCAGGCCAAGGTCGAGGCGCTCAAGGCGTGCGGCGTGGACGCGACCTGCTGGGTAGGCAAGCTCAAGGAGGGCGAGTCTGTCCGCAACAAGGCGGGCTACCAGCTCGCGAACGAGAAGACGAACCGAGACGCGGCCCTGCAGGGCTTGGCCGGTGTGCTCCAGAGCGATGATCTGGTGCTCGCGAACATCGCCGTCTTCGGCATCGGGCGGCTGGGGGGCAAGACGGCAGTCCCGGTCGTGCAGGCCACGCGGGACATCGTTGCGGCGAAGGCGGAGAAGGACCGCCGCCTCGACGGCGCCGTCTACACGATGGACCTGCTGATGGCGCGCCTCGAGAACAAGTAAAGCGATGAGCGCCGAGGGGACGCTGGTCATCGAGGTCCTCTCGGGTGCGCGCGCCGGTGACCGCGTTGCTCTCCCGCTGCCGAGCGCTGTGGGTCGCTCGCCGGAGTCGGCGCTTTGCCTGCCCGACGCACACCTGAGCGGCGCCCACGGGCGCTTCGAGGCGCGGGATGGCGGCGTCGTCTATGTGGACCGCGGCAGCACGAACGGCTCGATGCATGACCGAGACGGGCATCGCACTCCGCTGAGCGTGGCCCTCTCCGAGGTCGCCCTTGCGGCGGGCGACACCCTTGAGCTCGGCGATCCCGCCCAAACGGTCGTACTGCGTGTCGTCGCCGTACCCGAACTCGCGGACGACGCGCCCGGACAGGTCGTCGCTCGGCGCGCCATCGCTGACGTCGAGGCCGTCACCCAGCGCGTTGCGGCGGATACGACGCGGCTCGCTGCGCTCTTTCGACACGCCCGCACCTTGGCGCGAGCGAGTGACCTCGACGCGGTGCTTGAGGCCGCATCGGCGCTGGTCTTTGAGCTGTTACCGCGCGCAACGCACATGGGCGTCGCGCTTCGCGAAGCGGGCGGCACGTTCCCCGTCGCGTTCTCTCGCCAACGCAGCGGAGGGCCGTGTGAGAACGCCGTCAGCCGGACCCTCGTGCGGCGCGTGGTCGACGAGCGCGCAGGCCTGCTCCTGACCAACGCCGCCACCGAGCTCTCGAGCACGCGGTCCATCGTGCAGGCGGGCTTGCGGAGCACGCTGTGCGTGCCCCTGTGGACGGGCGACGACGTGCGCGGCGTGCTCCAAGTCGACAACCGCGAGTCGGCGGGGTTATTCGGGGCCGCAGAGCTCGAGGCGCTGACGGTCGCCGCGCAGCACATCTCGCTCGCGGCCGAAAACGCCCGTCTTGTCGCGCGCTTACGGCACGCCGAGCAGCGCCTCGAAGGCGAGAACCGCTTCCTCAAGCAGCGCGAAGCAGACGCGACCTTCTCGGGGATCGTCGGCCGGAGCGCCGGGGTCGAGGCTGTCATGCGCGCCGTCGAGAAGGTCCGTGAGACGCGCGTCCCCGTGCTCATTCAGGGCGAGACCGGCACCGGCAAGGAGCTGGTCGCACGGGCGCTGCACTACACGAGCAGCCGTCGAGAGCGCCTCTTCGTCGCCCAGAACTGCAGCGCGCTGGCTGAGAACCTGCTCGAGAGCGAGCTCTTTGGTCACGCTAAGGGCGCTTTCACGGGCGCGGACCGAGACAAGAAGGGCCTCTTCGAGCTGGCGGACGGCGGCACGCTCTTCCTCGACGAAGTCGGTGAGGCGCCCCTGTCGATTCAAGCGAAGCTCTTGCGGGTGCTGCAAGAGGGTGAGATCTGGCCGGTCGGCGCCACGAAGCCTCGCACGGTCGACGTCCGCGTTGTGAGCGCCACGCACCGCGACCTGGAGCGCATGGTCCGCGAGGGGGGCTTTCGTCAGGACCTCTTCTACAGGCTTCATGTTTACCCCGTGCGCATGCCCGCGCTCCGCGAGCGGCGCGAAGACATTCCCCTGCTCGCCCGCCACTTCCTCGACCGCTACGCGCGCGAATTCGGACGGGCCGTGACGGGCTTTGTACCCGAGGCGGTCGAGCGCCTCGCCGTGTATGACTGGCCCGGGAACGTCCGCGAGCTCCAGAACGAGGTCCAGCGTGCGTTGATTACGCGCACCGACGGTGACTTGATTCAGATCGACGACCTCTCCCCGAGGCTCCTGGGGCGCTCTGCCGTGTCGGACTCGGGGGACCTGCCCCGAGGTCCGCTCAAGGACATGCTCGACGCCGTCGAGCGCCTGCTGCTTCAGCGCGCGCTGCGCGAGCACCACAACAACAAGACGCGGGCGGCAGAGGCCTTGGGCGTGACGCGCGAGGGCCTGCATAAGAAGCTCGCGCGCTTCGGCATGCACTCTTGAGCCGCGACGCTTGGCTGCGGGCGCTGCGGGACCCCGACTCCGCCGTCGCGGTGGATGCGGCGCAGCACCTCGGCGAGTTGGGGGACGCCTCTGCGGTCGGTGCGCTGTGTCATGCGCTTCGAGCGACACCCGCTGCGCTGCGCGGCGCGGCGTGTGAAGCGCTCGGTGCCCTCGGTGACGCGCGAGCCGTCGGTCCGTTGGTGAGCCTGCTGCGCGACGCGGACGACGACGTCCGGGGCGAGGCGTTCTCGGCGCTCCTCGCTATCGCCCAGTCGCGAGCGCGCGCGCTGCCGGCCGATGCCTTCGTCGAGGACACCCTCGGAGCGCCCGCAGAGGCGATGACCCAGATCGTCTGGCAGACCGACACCGAGGCGCTCACCTTGTTGCAGCACGCGCTGCGCGACCCCGACCCCGAGGTCCGGATCGGCGCGGCGTTCACGCTCGGCCGCCTGGGTGTCCTCAGCGCGCTCGCGCCCCTGGCGACGCTGGCGGAGCGTGACCCCGAGGTCGACGTCCGCGCAGCGGCTGCGTTCGCGCTCGGCGACTTGGGCGAGCGCGGCGCGGTCGGCGCGGTGGACGCTCTGGCGCACGCGTGGCTCGGTCCGGACACCCCGGACGAGGTCGCGGTCGCTGTCACGCGGGCGCTTGTCGAGGTCTCGGACCCGCGGGGTTTTCGAGTACTCGCCGACGCCTTGCGCCACGCCGACCCGCGGGTGCGACAGCTGGGTGCCATGGGCCTCGGGCGCCTGGGCGACACGACCGCCGTCCCCCGGCTCTGCAAAGCCCTGAACGACCCGCACGTTGGTGTGCAGCGCTGTGTCGCCGCCGCGCTCGGGCAGCTCCGCGACCCCATGGCGATCAAGCCACTGCTCGGCGCCGTCCATGGACGCGACGCCGAGGTCCGCGCGACCATCGCCACTGCCCTCGAGCAGTTCGACCGCGCGGTGATGTCCGCTGTCTTGGTCGACGCGGCGCGCACGCCGGACGCAGGCCTGAGGGAGAGCGCGGTCTACCTCCTCGGCCGCCTCGGCATCGACGCGGGCCTCACGCGCGCGCTCCGCGACCCTGAGGCGACCGTCCGCAAGGCCGCCGCGCTCGCGCTCGGACACCTCGGCGCGCTGCACCACCGCGCCACGCTCGAGGGCGCGCTGCAAGACGAGGACTGGACCGTTCGGGTCGCCGCCGCCGAGGCGCTGCGTCGCCTCGGCGACCCCGCTGCGTTGCCTGCGCTCCGCGCCAGACAAGCGGACCCGCACCGCGTGGTGCGGAATGCCGTGTCGACTGCGTTGAAGCACTTGGGTCCGGCCACCGAATCGTGAACAATGCGGGCGCCATGGAGAAGCGCCCCCTCTACATCGCGATCGAAGGCCCCATCGGGGTCGGCAAGTCGACCCTCGTTCAACGGCTGCGCGAGCGCATGCAGGCGCGCTTGGTCATGGAGGTCGTCGAGGAGAACCCATTCCTCGCGAACTTCTACGAAGACCGGGAACGCTACGCCTTCCAGACGCAGCTCTTCTTCTTGATGAGCCGCTTCAAGCAGCAAGAAGAGCTCCAGCAGGCAGACCTTTTTGCCCCCGATACGCTCGCGGACTACCACCTGCTCAAGGACCGTATCTTCGCGCGCATCACGCTCCGCGACGACGAGCTCGCGCTCTACGAGCGCGTCTACTCCTCGCTTGAGAAGCAGATCCTGCAACCCGACGTGCTCATCTATCTGTCCGCGCCGATCGACGTCCTGCTCGAGCGGATTCGGCGACGCGGCCGCCCGTTTGAGCGCGACTTCGACCCAGAGTATCTCGCGCTGGTCGCCGACACCTACCGACACCACTTCGAGCACTACCGAACGACACCCTTGCTCGCGCTCGACAACACGCACATTGACTACGCGAGCGATCCCGGGCCCGTCGAGACGATCTTGGCCGAGGTTCTGCGCTTGGCGGGGCGCTGAGGTGCGGGCGCGCACCGCCGTGACGCTTGCGCTCTTCGGCGCCACCGCATGCGTCTCCGAGCTGCCCAACTTTCGTGACCCCTCCGCGTTGAAAGACGCGGTGGCGGGGGATGCGTTGGCCGAGGTGGATGACGCGCGCGCGCCCCCCGACGGGCGCCCCGCAGACGCCGTCACGCCACGCGCCGACGCACGCAACGACGCGATCTTCGACGCCACCCCGCTGACGGATGTGCGGGCCATCGATGACCTCGGTGTTCCGAGCGATGCCGCTCCCCACCTCGATTTTGCGGTCTCAGACGCCGCCGACCTCGACGCGCAACCGGCGGATGGCGCGCTCATCGACGCGGCGTTCGTCCCCGATGGGGCACTCGCCGTCGACCAAGACGACGACCGCGTGCCCGACGCCGTGGACAACTGCATCTTCGTATGGAATGCCGACCAGCTCGACACAGACGCCGACGGAGAGGGCGACCGGTGTGATCCGTGCCCCGTCGGGGGCGACCCGACGGACGCAGACGGCGACGGGGTGCGTCGGTGCGACGCAGATTGCGACGACACCAGTCGCACCATCTACCCCGGCGCAACGGAGTACTGCGATACGACCGACAATGACTGCGACCGGCGCGTAGATGAGGACTTTCGCGCACTCGGCGCCGCGTGTTCGTCGGGTGTGGGTGCGTGCGCGCAACGCGGCAGCTTCACCTGCGCCGAGGACCGCCGCGGCGTGGAGTGCGACGCCCTGCCCGGCTCTCCGGCCGCTGAAATGTGCGACCAGCTCGACAATGACTGCGACGGCCTCATCGACGACGGCCTCGCTGGATGCTGTGTCGAAGGCGAGACGCGCGCCTGCGGACGAAACACGGGCGCCTGCGTCGCGGGGCAGCAGGTCTGCGATGCGGACCGCGTGTGGGGCTCCTGCGTCGGCGCGAGCGTCGGCGAGCCCGAGGTCTGCAACGACGCAGACGACGACTGCGATGGGCTCACGGACGAGGGCGTGCTCAACCGCTGCCTCACCTGCGGCGCGGAGCCGAGCGAGCGCTGCAATGGCGCCGACGAGGACTGCGACGGGCGCGTCGACGAGAGCTT
>Ga0164294_10003839_pt1 | contig 13278 bp, 9 predicted proteins | sample GEODES005metaG_FD_111479 | JGI IMG/M metagenome (GOLD analysis project Ga0164294, IMG submission 111479) | Oligotrophic lake water microbial communities from Sparkling Lake, Wisconsin, USA - GEODES005 metaG | ecosystem: Environmental > Aquatic > Freshwater > Lake | place: USA: Sparkling Lake... | reverse complement strand
TGGGCGATCAGGCAATCATCGCCCGCGAAACGCTCCAACATGATGTTGGTCGTATAGCCATCGGCCCCGTGCAGCACCACCACATTGGCCTGCGGCAGCGGCTGCACCACGCTGAGCAGATGGCTGGTGGCGACGCCCGACCAGCGATTGTCGAAACGCGACCATTGGGTAACGCAATGGATGTCCGACACATCCTCGCTCTGCGGCTGGGCCTGATAGGTGGCCCAATCCCAGCTGATCGGGTTGGCCACGGCGCCATCGACTGTCAGCCGCCAATCGGCCTTGGCGATATCGGGCTTCACGCCCAGATCGAGCACTGGCCAGTTGGTGACAAGGCGCTGGCCCGGCGGCAGGCGATTGGCGTGATCGGGATCGCTGGCACCGGTGATCAGGCGGCGGCTTTGCGCCCAGGCCTGCTTGATGGCGACAAGCTTGCTCCGGATGCCATCGGCCATCAGCGTCAGCCCTTGTCCCGCATCAGCCGCGCCTTGTCGCGCTGCCAGTCGCGCTCTTTCGACGTTTCGCGCTTGTCATGGAGCTGCTTGCCCTTGCCCAGCGCGATCTCGATCTTGGCACGGCCACGATCATTGAAATAAATCACCAGCGGCACCAGCGTCATGCCTTGGCGGCTGACCGCCGTGTGCATCTTTTCGATCTGGCGTGCATGCAACAGCAATTTGCGCTGACGCTTAGGCTCGTGATTGAAAATATTGCCGTGGCTGAACTCCTGAATGGTCGCATTGATCAGCCACATCTGGCCATCGCGCACCTCGGCAAAGCTTTCGGCGATGCTGGCCTGGCCCTTGCGCAGCGACTTCACCTCGGTGCCAGTCAGCATGATACCGGCTTCCACCACGTCCTCGATATAATATTCGAAACGCGCGCGCCGGTTCTCGGCAACGGTCTTCACTTTTACGCCAACAGCAGGTTTCGGTCTTGCCATCAGATCAGGCCGGCATGCACCAGCGCGGCATCGACAGCGGCTTTCGACGCCGCCGATGGCTCAGCGATCGGCAGACGCACCTCGGTCGTCATGCGGCCCAGCCGGTTCAGCGCATATTTGGTCGGTCCGGGCGAGGCATCACTAAACAGGGCCGCGTGCAATGGCTGCAGCCGATCATTGATGGCCAGCGCGGCAGCATACTCGCCACGCAGTGTCGCTTCCTGCATCTGCGCGCACAATTTGGGCGCCACGTTGGCGGTGACGGAAATCGCCCCCACCCCGCCCTGCGCGTTGAAGCCCACGGCCATGTCATCATTGCCGGAAAGCTGGATGAAATCAGTGCCGCACGCCAACCGTTGCTGCGCCACGCGGCCGATGTTGCCGGTGGCATCCTTCACGCCGATGATCCGCGGCAGCTTCGCCAGCTCGGCCATCGTTTCCACCGACATGTCGGCAACACTGCGGCCGGGGATGTTGTAGAAGATGATCGGCAACGACGTCGCGTCATGCAGCGCGGTAAAATGCGCGATCAGGCCAGCCTGGCTCGGCTTGTTGTAATAGGGCACCACGATCAGTGCGGCATCGGCGCCAACTTTTTCCGCATGCGCCAGGTGCGCCAGCGCGGTGCGCGTGTCGTTGCTGCCGCAGCCGGCGATCACCGGCACGCGCTTGGCCGCCACCTCCACGCAGGCGGTGATCACCGCATAATGTTCATCATGGGCCAGCGTGGGGGATTCGCCCGTGGTGCCCACCGGCACCAGGCCATGGCTGCCTTCGGCGATCTGCCATTCCACATGCGCGGCAAAGCCATCCAGATCCACCGCCCCATTTTTGAACGGGGTGACCAGCGCCGGCATTGATCCTGTGAAGGGACGTCCATTCATTGCCTGTTCCTCTGCCGCACCTTATCACGGGCGGCATGTATAGAGAGCGCAATAGAAGCGGGTGGGCTGCCCTGTCCAGCATATCGGTGGTGATGGCCGCCCCCGTGGCCGCGCAAACGCTCGATGCCGCCACCATCGCGCGCTATCATGCGCGGCTGGCCGACAATGAAAGCGGGCGCTTCAATCAGCTTTCAGGTGCGCCGCTGTCCGGCGCACAGGCGGTGCCAGTGCTGGAAGAGGTGGTGACATGGGACCGGCTGCGGCGCGAAGCCTACAGGGCAAGTTTCAGCGACTATGCCGCCTTCCTGGCCGGCCATGCCGATTGGCCGGCATCCAGCACCATCCGTCGGCTGGCCGAACGCAGCATCGGCGACGATACGCCTGCCGATCAGATCGTCCGCCATTTCGCGCGCGTGGCTCCGCTCACGGCCGAGGGTAAATGGCGCTACGCCGAAGCACTTGTCGCCAGCGGACAGGCCGGCACGGCCGCCACCTGGGCGCGCGACGCCTGGGATTCCGCCGGGCTGGATGACGTGCAGGAAGCCCGGCTGCTGGCGAAATTCGGCGATCGGCTGCGACCGGACGATCATGCCAGCCGCATGGACCGGCTGTTGTGGGCCGATCGCATCACGCCGGCGGGGCGCATGCTGGCCCGCGTCGATACCGATACCCGCCTGTGGGCGCTCGCCCGCATCGCCCTGAAACGCAATGCGCCCGATGTGGCCGCCCGCATGGCCGTGGTGCCGGATCGCCTGCGCCGTGAAGCCGGTCTGGTGCTGGACGAAGCGCAATGGCTGATCCGCCAAGGCCGCGCCGCCGAAGGTCATACACTGTTGTCCGGACCGGCGACGCCGCGCATTGCCGGTGGGCTGCTCACAATCGGGCAGGAAAGCTGGCTGAAGGCGCGGCTCGATATCGGCCGGGCCTTGTGGCGCGCCGGCAATCTGACAAGCGCCCGCGCCGTGCTGGCAGGGCATGGGTTGGATGCAACACGCATGGCTTCGCGGCCGGTGACGGAGCGCTCGGCACTGCTGGATGCGGAGTGGCTGGCCGGCTGGCTCGCCCTGCGCCGCCTGAACCAGCCGGCGCAAGCGCTCACCCATTTCCGCAATGCCCGCGCCGTGGCGCAGACGCCGATCAGCCAGGCGCGCGGCGATTACTGGGCTGGGCGCGCCGCAGAAGCCGCCGGCCAGCGGGAACAAGCCCGACAGTATTTTGCCGCCGCGGCCCGCCATCCGGATTATTTCTATGGCCAATTGGCCAGCGAGCGTCTGGGCCAGCCGCTGTCGCTGGCCAATCGCCCGCTTCCCGTTCTTGATGCAGTGACCGCCGGCAATTTCCGCGCCGAAGGCCGTGTGCGCGCCGTGTTTGCACTGGCCGACATTGATCGCGGCCGGCAAACCACATTTCTGAAGCAACTCGCCGATACCGCCGAAACCCCGCAGCGTGCCGCGCTGGTGGCAGGGCTGGCCGGGCCATTGAACCGCCCCGATGCCGGGGTACATGCCGGCAAGGCAGCGCGCGGCACGGCCGAGCTGGCGTTGATTTCCGCGGCCTTTCCGGTTTTGCCGCTGCCCGAAAACTTGGCTTCACGCTTCACCATCATCCACGCCATCACACGGCAGGAAAGCCAGTTCGACCGCACCGCACGCTCAAGCGCCAACGCGCTCGGCCTGATGCAACTGGTGCCGGCGACGGCCGCCGAACAGGCCCAGAAGATGGGCCTGCCCGCCAGCCCGGCCAGCCGGTTGACGCAGGACCCGGTGTGGAATGTCACGCTGGGCAGCGGCTTCATCGAGCGGCTGCGGGCGAGTTACGGTGGGTCCGCGCCGCTGGCAGTGGCAGCCTATAATGCCGGGCCGGGCAATGTGCGGCGCTTCATTGCCCTGAACGGCGACCCCAGGAACGGCGACGTTCTCGACTGGATCGAGAGCATCCCGTTTTCGGAAACACGCAACTATGTGCAGCGCGTGCTGGAAAATGCCGTGGTCTATGAAACGCTTTATCCCGACCGGGCGGTCACGAAAGGCCCCAACCGGCTGAGCGAGTGGTTGGGCAAGGACACGCCGGGCTGAAGCGGAAGCTTAGTCGAGCTTCTTCCCCAATGCCTTTTCGGCAATGTTCACCAGCGCTGCATCCGGCTCCGGCCAGCTGAGGTCCACGCCGGCGCCGAGCGCCTCGCAGATCAGTTCCAGGCTGCGCACCCGCGCCCATTTCTTGTCGTTGGCCGCCACCACATGCCAGGGCGCGGACGGCGGCGAGCATAAACGGAACATGTCTTCATAGGCCTCGATATAGGCCGCCCGCTGAGACCGGTTGTGGTAATCGTCCGTGCCGGTCTTCCAGCGCTTCCACGGGGTCTTGATCCGCTCTTCCAGGCGCTTGTCCTGCTCGGCCTGCGTGGTGTGCAGGAAAATCTTCACCAGCCGCACGCCATCGGCCAGCAGCAGCGCCTCGAAATCGTTGATTTCCTTGAAGGCATCCCGCCAACGCGGCTCCGGCGTGAAGCCATCGACCCGCTCCACCAGCACCCGGCCGTACCAGGTGCGATCGAACACGGCGATTTCGCGATTGCCGGGCAGGCGCTGCCAGAACCGCCACAGATAATGGCGCGCCGCTTCCTCACGCGTCGGCGCCGCGATCGACCAGACCTTGCAGAACCGCGGATCGAGCGTCGCGTTCATCCGCGTCACCAGCCCGCCCTTGCCCGATGCATCCCAGCCTTCGATTGCAACGATGCCTTTCAGGCCCTGCATGATATAGGCGGCCTGGATCAGCTCCAGCCGATGCTGCAGGGCTTCGAGTTGCGTTTCATAATCGCCGCGCGGCAGATCATGATCAATTTCGAAATCAGCGAGATTGTGCGGGCTCATGGCCGGCAGGCTGGCAGCCCGCCGGCATGGAGGCAAGCCCTGCTTAGTCGACGATGCGGATATGCAGCTCGCGCAGTTGCTTCAGCGTCGCCGGTGCCGGCGCGTTCATCATCAAGTCTTCGGCCTTCTGCGTCATCGGGAAGACAATGACTTCGCGAATGTTGGGTTCATCGGCAATCAGCATCACCATGCGGTCCACACCCGGCGCCGAACCGCCGTGCGGCGGCGCGCCAAACTTGAAGGCGTTGATCATGCCAGAGAAGTTGGCATCCACCTGTTCCTGGGTGTAGCCGGCGATTTCGAACGCCTTGTACATGATGTCCGGGCGATGGTTGCGGATCGCGCCCGATGACAGCTCCACGCCATTGCAGACGATGTCGTACTGATACGCCTTGATGGTCAGCGGGTCCTGGGTCTCCAGCGCTTCCAGTTCGCCCTGCGGCATCGAGAACGGGTTGTGGCTGAAGTCGATCTTCTTGGCGTCTTCGTCGTACTCGAACATCGGGAAATCGACGATCCAGCAGAATTTGTAGGCGTTCTGCTCGATCAGGTTCAGTTCCGTGCCGATGCGGGTACGGGCGAGCCCGGCCAGCTTGGCCGCCTGGGCTTCCTTGCCGGCAGCGAAGAAACAGCCGTCATCCGGGCCAAGGCCGAGCGCCTCGTACAGCGCCAGCATGCCTTCCTCGCCATGGTTCTTGGCGATGGGGCCGCCGAACTCACCGCCCTTGCGGGTGACATAGCCGAGACCGGCATAGCCTTCGCTGCGCGCCCATTCGTTCATGTCATCAAAGAACTTGCGGCTCTTTTCGGCCGTGCCGGGCGCCGGAATGGCGCGCACGACATTGCCGCTCTCCACCATCTTGGCGAACAGGCCGAAGCCCGAACCAACAAAGTGGCTGCCGACATCGCTGATGATGATCGGGTTGCGCAGATCCGGCTTGTCGTTGCCGTATTTCAGCATCGATTCCGCATAGGGGATACGCGGGAAGGCGCCCTTGGTCACCGCCCACGGATCGCGGCCACCGAAACCGGAGAACTCCTCGAACACGCCGGCCAGCACGGGTTCGATCGCGGCGAACACGTCTTCCTGGGTGACAAAGCTCATCTCGAAATCGAGCTGGTAGAATTCACCCGGGCTGCGATCAGCCCGCGCGTCTTCATCGCGGAAGCACGGCGCGATCTGGAAGTAACGGTCGAACCCGGCCACCATCAGCAGCTGCTTGAACATCTGCGGCGCTTGGGGAAGCGCATAGAATTTCCCCGGATGCACGCGACTGGGCACCAGATAATCGCGCGCGCCTTCCGGGCTGCTCGCCGTCAGGATCGGCGTCTGGAATTCCATGAACCCCTGATCGATCATGCGGCGGCGCAGCGACGAAATCACATTACTGCGCAGCATGATGTTCTGGTGCAAGCGGTCGCGACGCAGATCGAGGAAGCGATACTTCAGGCGGATATCTTCGGGATATTCGGCCTCACCGGCCACCGGCATCGGCAGTTCATCGGCGGTGGACTGTATGGTGATATCCTTGGCGCGCACTTCCACTTCGCCGGTGGGCAGCCGGCTGTTGATGGCGCCGCCTTCGCGCAGCACGACATCACCAACGATGGTGACCACCGATTCCACCCGGATGCGGTCCAGCACCGGGAACGCCGGCGACGACGGGCCGGCGACGATCTGGGTCAGGCCATGGTGATCGCGCAGATCGATGAACAGCACACCGCCATGATCGCGCTTGCGGTGGACCCAGCCCGACAGTTTGACCGTCTGGCCGGCATCGGCGGCGCGCAGGGCGGCGCAGTTATGGGTGCGATAAACGTGCATTTTTCCGTGTTCCGGCAACTTTGTTTTGAAGGGCGGCTAGCACACGTCATTCACCGCTTTGTCAAGCGGCGAGATTGGAGTAACGGGCTCCATGCTGATTCATCCGCTGGTGACGGACACCGCGACTCTCGAACAACTTTGCGCCCGCTGGGCTACCGCTGATTTCGTCGCGGTTGATACCGAGTTCATGCGCGAGAGCACCTATTACCCCGATCTGTGCCTGGTGCAGGTCGCCTGCCCGCACGAAGCCGCCGCCATCGATCCCAAGAGCCCCGATCTCGATCTGGCGCCGTTGTTGAAGCTGCTGGTTGAAGAACCAGTGCTGAAGGTGTTCCACGCCGGCGGCCAGGATCTGGAAATCATCTACAACCTTACCGGCAAGACGCCGCAGCCGCTGTTTGACACGCAGATCGCCGCCATGGCGCTGGGACTGGGCGAACAGATTGGCTACACCAATCTGGTGGCGGCCTATGCCAACATCCAGGTGGATAAGGGCGCCCGCTTCACCGATTGGGCCCGCCGGCCATTGAACGATCGCCAGATCGATTATGCCATCGGCGATGTCACTCATCTTGCCCAGCTGTTCCCCCGGATGGTGGACAAATTGCGCCGCACCGGCCGCGGCGAGTGGCTGGACGATGAAATGGCGCGCGCGTCTGATCCCGCCACCTATGCCAATGATCCGGAACGCGCCTGGCTGCGGCTGCGGCTGCCCAGCCGCAAGGCCGATGTGCTGGGCCGGCTGAAGGCGCTGGCGCGCTGGCGCGAACTGGAAGCGCAAGACAAGGATGTGCCGCGCGGCCGCATCGTGAAGGACGAAACACTGGCCGATCTTGCCTCCTCGCCGCCCCGCAGCCAGGCTGATCTGGCCAAGGTGCGCGGGCTTTCGGCGGCATGGGGCGGCAATGCCATCGGTGCCCGCTTGATGGCAGCACTGGAAGATGCGCCACCACTGGAAGCCGACGAAATGCCAGCGCGCGAGCCGCAGCGGCCCGGCCTGTCATCCGAAGGCGCGCTGATCGCCGATCTGCTCAAGCTGCTGCTGAAGATCCGCGCCAAGGAAGCCGGCGTCGCACCGCGCCTGATCGTGCGCGCCGATGATCTGGAACTGCTCGCCGCCGGCCAGCGCCATGGGCTGGATGTGCTGCAGGGCTGGCGGCACGACATTTTCGGCGCCGATGCGCTGGCGCTGGTGGAAGGCCGCCTGGGTTTTGCGGTAACGGATGGCAAGCTCAAGATGAGCGAGTTGAGCGGCGATTAAGCGTATTCCAGCCGCGGTGTCAGGTTCAACGCGCCGCCCAGCAGTTTCAGCCGGCGCTGCACGGCATCACCGCCCGCCAGATCGGCATGGGTCTGGCCCAACCGCAGCGCCAGCGTGTCGCCATGGCGCTCCAGGCGGCTTGCCGCGAGGCCCACGGCGGTGCCACCGGTCAGGCGCTGACCGAGCCGCAGCGCCAGGCCCCAGGCGCGGGCGCGCACCAGCAGCGGCACTGGGGCCAGCGCAATCAAGGTGCTGATCACCGGCGCTTCCGGATCGCCGCCAAAGCAATAATGCAGGGCGCAAGCCAGCGCCGCGCGTTCGGCGGCCGTCACAGCCACCCAATTGCCGTGCAGCGCCACGTCCACGCCGCGTTCCGGCCGGAAATCCGGGTGGGCGCGCCACGCAATGTCTGAAAGCAGGCACGCCGCCAGCCGCAGCCGGCGGTCACCGTCAGGTTCATCCGCAAACAGCGGGTCCATCCAATCGAACAGCATGTCGCCATGTTCGGCGAAACGGCCCTGGCGGGCACCTTCGGCGCGGGCGGCGGTGATCAGCGGATCAAGCGCCTGATCCTGCGGCGACAGATCGGCATAGAGCATCCCTTCGCGCAGGCCGAAGCCCGAGGCAATGACGCTGGATGATCCCAACTTCTTCACCACCGCCGCCAGCAGCATCGCTGCGCCGGGAAGCGACGGCAGCCGCGAGGTGGACAGGTGCGGCACCGCCCTCAGCGTGGCGAGTTCGGTGTGCGACAGGCTGCGAAACAATTTGCCCGGTGCTGTTGCCGGCATTTCATACTGGTGGACGATCGGCAGTGGATGGCCCGTCATCCAGATGTGGATTTGCGCCAGCGCCCGCCACGATCCACCCACCATGTAAAAGGGCTTGCCCTTGCCTTCGCCCGACCACTCAACCTTTTCGAGCGCCTTCGCGATGAACGGCCCCAGCGCGCGGCGGTCGCGCTTGCGTACTGCATCCAGCCGCAGAGCTCCGATCGGCAGGCTGATGCGGTTGCCCATCTCGCCGTTCGACACCCGGATCAGTTCCAGGCTGCCGCCGCCCAGATCGCCGATCACGCCATCGGCAAAGGGAATGCCCGACACGAGGCCCATTGCGGCCCCGCGCGCTTCAGCTTCCCCATCGATCACCTCGATCACCAGCCCGCATTCGGCGGCGACCCGATTGATGAACGCCTGCCCGTTTTTCGCCTCGCGCACGGCTGCGGTGGCGACAGTGCGTACATTGGCGACCCCCATCGCCCGCACCAGCGCGGCAAAGCGGCGAAGCCCGGCCACCGCCACGTCCATGGCATTGTCGCTTAACCGTCCATTGGCGGCGATCCCACGCCCCAGCCCGGCCATGACTTTCTCGTTGAACATCGTTTCCGGCATGCGGGTGCGGCCGTGATAGACGACAAGGCGGATCGAATTGCTGCCAATGTCGATGATGGCGCAGCGGTCATCGCCAGCCGGCGCCGACAACGGGCTCAGGCCAACGCCCTGCCCCACGCGGCGCGCTAGATTGAGCACGGGTTCAGGCAAGCCCGGCAGCATCGCTCTGCTCGCTCAGGTCCTCGTCTTCGTCCGGCAGCATCAGCACTGGCACGGCCTTCGCGTCCTTCATCTGGCCGCGCCCCGACAGCGAGGGATTGGTCATGAAATAGCGGTGCAGGTTGAACGGTTCTTCACGGTCGTCCACCACGCGGGTGTAGCGCCCATCGGCCGACAGCTCCCAGCTCTGCTGGTTGTCCTTCAGATTGGCCAGCATCACCTGGTTCAGCACCTGGGCGTGCACGGTCGGGTTCTCGATCGGCACCATGATCTCCACGCGGCGATCAAGGTTGCGCGGCATCCAGTCGGCCGAGGAGATGAACACGCGAGCATGGCGGCTGGGCAATTCGTGCCCGCCGCTGAACACGCAGATGCGGCTGTGTTCAAGGAAACGGCCAATCACGGACTTCACCCTGATATTGTCCGAAAGGCCGGGCACGCCCGGTTTCAGGCAGCAGATGCCGCGCACGATCAGATCAATCTCCACGCCCGCCGCGCTGGCTTCATAAAGTTTCTCGATGATGCCGGCATCCACCAGGCTGTTCAGCTTTACCCAGATGGCGGCCGGTCGGCCCTGCTTGGCGTGGGCGATCTCCTCGTCGATCAGGCCATAAAGCCGGCTGCGCATGGCCAGCGGCGCCATCGCCAGCTTCTCCAGCTTGGTCGGCTGCACATAACCGGTGATATAGTTCATTACCTGCGCCGCATCGCGCGCCAGCAGCGGATCGGCGGTGAAGAACGACAGATCGGTATAGATGCGCGCCGTGATCGGATGATAATTGCCGGTGCCGAAATGCACATAGGTGCGGATCGCCGCGCCTTCGCGCCGGACCACCATGCTCAGCTTGGCGTGCGTTTTCCATTCCACGAAGCCATAAACGACTTGCACGCCGGCGCGTTCCAGTTCGCTGGCCCAGCGAATATTCTGCTCCTCGTCAAAACGCGCCTTCAGTTCGACCACGGCGGTGACGGATTTGCCGGCTTCCGCCGCATCGATCAGCGCGCGCACGATCGGGCTGTTCTTGCCGGCGCGATACAGCGTCTGCTTGATGGCAATCACCTCGGGATCAGCCGCAGCCTGGCGCAGGAAAGCCAGCACCACTTCAAAGCTCTCGTAAGGGTGGTGAACCACCAGATCCTTGCTGCGAATGGCAGCAAAGCAATCACCGCCATGTTCGCGGATGCGCTCCGGAAAGCGCGGCGTGTGCGGTTCGAACTTCAGATCGGGCCGGTCTTCCTCGACCAGCAGTGCCAGATCGTTGATGCCGAGCACGCCCGAAACCAGGATGGTGTCGCGATCATCAACGCCCAACTGGCTCTTCACCAGCATCAGCAGGCCGGACGGGGCATCTTCCTCCATGGTCAGGTGGATGACCTCGCCGCGGCGGCGACGCTTCAGCGCGGTCTGGTAAAAGCGCACCAGATCTTCGGCTTCTTCTTCCACTTCGATATCGGAATCGCGGATCACCCGGAAAGCGCCATCGCCCACCAGATCATAGCCGGGGAACAATTGATCAAAGAACGCCCGGATGGTGTTTTCCAGGCTGATCCAGCGCACCGTGCCGCCGCTGCGCCCATTGCCCGGCAACCGGATGAAGCGCGGCAGCATCGCCGGCAGCATCAGCAGCGCGCGCAGCAGTTCATCGTCGGACTGGCGACGCAGTTCGAGGATGAGCGAAAAGCCCTTGTTGGGGATGAACGGGAACGGGTGCGCCGGATCGATCGCCTGCGGGGTGAGCACCGGGAAAATCTGATCGAGGAAATGCGTCTGCAGCCAGTCCCGCTCTGCCTTGGTGAGTTTCCCTGCGGTGATGACGTGAAAATCGGTGCGCGCCAGTTCCTTGGTCAGCAGGCTCCACACACGCTGCTGTTCTTCCATCAGGTGATCGGCCTGTTCGGCAATGGCGACCAGCTGTTGCGCCGGTGTCATGCCCTCCGCGCTCACCGTTTCGATACTGGCCTGCACCTGGCCGCGCAGGCCGGCGACGCGCACCATGAAAAACTCATCGAGGTTGTTGCCTGAAATCGACAGAAAACGAAGCCGTTCCAGCAACGGGTGCGTGCGGTTCATGGCTTCGGCCAGCACCCGTTCGTTGAACGACAGCCACGACAGCTCGCGGTTGAAATAGCGCTCGCTGGCCGGAATGGCGGGTGCAACAAGCGGGTTGGGAGCAGATGTAGGCATGGCCACAGCCTTAGCCCGCAACGCGCCTTCTGGGTAGAGGGACAGGCGGTTCTAAAACCCGAATTCGCCCTGCCCGTCCACCACTTCGCGGGCCAACGGGATGGTGATGGCACGCCGGCGGGCCAGCGCTGCGGCATCAAGCGCGTCGACCACGGCCTGCGCCGTCACCAGGCTGCGTTCGATGCGCACCACCAACCAGCGGATCAGATCATCGCCCACCTTTATCCCGCGTTCGGCAAACAGCTTGGCCAGTACGGCGGCCAGCAGTTCATCATCCGGTTCCCCCAACCGCACCAGCGGCGTGGCAGCCAGCCGGCTGGCCAGATCGGGCAGGCCGTGGCCCCAGTCACGCGGGGCCAGCGGGCTGGTGAGCAACAGCGGCGTCTCGCGGCTGGCGGCGTTCCAGGCGTGAAACAGGCGTTCCGGGTCTTCGGCCTCAGCGCCTTCGATCACGCTGGCCCGGTGATGGGCAGCGAACCAGCGCGCCAGATGAGTCTTGCCGCTGCCGGCCGGGCCAACAACCAACGTCACTGGCACCGGCCACAGGCCGGGCGCTGCCAGCCAGGCCGCCGCCGCGCGATTGGCTTCGGTGATGGCGAGACGGTCCGGGCTGAGATCAGCCGGCCAGGCCAGCGGCAACGCCGGTTCGGGCGCCTGCGTCATGGCGCAGGATTGGTAGCAGCCGGCGGCGGCGATGGCTTTGGCGCAGCAGCCGGCGGCGCCGGCAGCCGGCGCAGCACGAGATCAGCGCCCTGTTGCTCCAGCTCCCAACCACGGGCAGCCAGTGCCGTGCGCAAGGCCGCCTCGCCGCCGGGCATCGCCACTTCGATGCGGCTGGTGCCACCCACCGCCACCTGGGCCATCAACACATTGCCGGCAATGCCGCGCAACAGGCGTTCCGTCGCTGCCAGGCTGGCATTGTCGGGCGTAATGGCGGCGATCAGCACAGGGGTCGAATCAGGCGGCGGCGTGCCGATCAGCACGTCGGCCGCATAAATCGCCCCCACATCCACCGCCAGATCGGGATCGGCGCGCAAGCGACCATCACGCAACGCCTGCGCATACAGCGCATCGATGCCCTTCACCCCTTCGTCCAGCAGGCGCGCCAGCCCAGCCTCGCTGCCAACCTTCAGTGCCAGCCGGCCCAATTCGGTGCCGGCCGCGCCGTGGCGGGCGATGAACAGGGCGCGGATCGGCCCGCCGGGATATTGCCGTGTCAGCCGGGCTTCAGCCACCAGCACGTCCACAGTGTCAAAACGGGTGATGATGCTGCGCCAGCCAGCGGGATCGGTGCGCCGCACCTGCGCCGCGCTCAGCCACAGATTATCGGCCGCGGTGCCGCCGGGCAGCACATAATCGATCGGCGTCACATTGCCCTGCCAGCGCCCCCATGCATCACGCCAAGCCGTGCCCGACTGCGTCACCTGCGCGGCACCGCCATCCACCAGCAGCGGCAGCAGCAGCATCGGCGGCGATTGCAGACTGGCCACACCGCCCACATAATCGGCGGCACGACTGCGATCGAACACCACGCCCAGCCGCGCGATATAGCGGGTGACGGAAAACTGTTCGCCCTGGCTTTCGATGCCGGCCACCATGCCATCGATCTGCCCATCCGAAAGCCGCGGCGCTTCGGCTTCGGGCCGGTTTGCCAGCCGCGCCCACAGGATCGGCCAGGCCTTGCGCATCGCTTGCGTCCACGCGGCGCGGCGGGCGTCGTCAACGGTTTTCGCCGTCACATCCACATCAATGCCGCC
>Ga0164294_10003835_pt1 | contig 13290 bp, 14 predicted proteins | sample GEODES005metaG_FD_111479 | JGI IMG/M metagenome (GOLD analysis project Ga0164294, IMG submission 111479) | Oligotrophic lake water microbial communities from Sparkling Lake, Wisconsin, USA - GEODES005 metaG | ecosystem: Environmental > Aquatic > Freshwater > Lake | place: USA: Sparkling Lake... | reverse complement strand
GCGCGGAGGATCCGTCGGCCGTGCGCGAGAATGTCGTCGTTGTTGAGGTCATCCATGAGACGGTCCTTCGGGCAGACACCGCGCGCACCTGACCGCGGGGGCGGGATGGTAGGCCGACTGGGCAAGCCACGCAACGCGGATTTCGCCCGCGTCATAGCCGCAGGTTTGTCTCTCCCCGACTCACGGCGACCATCCGAAGGACCGCGACGCGACGACTTTTACCGCCCCCGGAGCCGGTGCTCCACCAGAATCAGAGCTGCTCGAGAGCGCATTCGACTTCCGTGCATCACCGGCTCGGCGGCGGCAAAAGTCGCGTCGCCCGGGCGAGGATACGCCCAAGGCTCCGCGAGCGTTCGCCGACCCCCTTCGCCTACCCGCCCTCGCTTATGGAGACCACGCTCCATAGAAACTGGATGCGATCTAGCAGTATCGCTTCGTCTCGACGTACCGAACCACGCGCTGCACGGCGTCGGTGAGTTCGGGCGCTGCCGCCAACGCCTCCGTCAAGACGCGGTCAGCGCTCTCGATCAGGTAGTCGTGGGCGATGGCGTTCCTGAGGAGCCGTAGCTCCCGCCACCGTTCGGCCGTCGTGATGAGCCCTCGTGCCTCCGCCCGCTGCAGTCGATCGAGCACGCTACCCTCGTCGGCCAGTTCAATCTGATCGAGGGTGCGAAACACCCGCTGCACCAAGAAGTCATTGAGCCTGGCAAACCGGGATGTGAGTGCCTCGCACGATTCCCGCTCCGCGACCGTGAGTTCTCCGCCGAGACGGTTCGCGACGGCCGCGACGCGAGTCCGGGACTCTTCCAGCACGTGGGATGCAGCCTTCATCAGCGCGAGTTGCCCTTGCAGCAACCGCGTCAGGTGTTCGACCACAGTTCGACTCCACGTTGCCGCGCGATGTCGGGAAAAACTCCGTCGCCTCGACCGTCGTCGAGCACGAGATCAACTCGTTGCTCGCCCAACTCGTCTTCCAGCGCGAGTCGCAGCCGCTGCGTCAGACGAAATGTGTCGACCGGATGCCGCGGATCCAGCTCGATAAGCAGGTCGATATCGCCCCCACGACCACTCGGATTCGTTCGCGATCCGAAGAGCACGATCCGCCTCCAGTGGGCACCGACCTCCGCGCAGGCCCTGGCGATGGCGCGCCGGATTCCGTCGCGTTCGCAGGGCATGAGGCGAAGGTCTGAAGCGGCCGTCAACATCGAAATTTCCGGTGGGCACCCTCGAGAGCCAACCCATCTCGTCCGCCGCCGCACTGCTACGACATGCCGGCGGGCGCGAGCGCCTGTACCATGGAGAATAGCCCGACCGACGGCCCATCGGCAAACGTCGGCCGTCTTCACCCCCCGGCGTATCGCTTCGCCATGTCGGCGAGCGTGATGCACTTGATCTTGCCGGCGTTGCCGGCCTGGCCAAACTGCACCATCCGTTCCGCGCACACCTTCTTCATCGCCTCGCGGGAGGGCTTGAGGTAGTCGCGGGGGTCGAACTTCTCGGGAGTCTGGGCAAGCACCTTGCGGATGGCACCGGTGATCGCCATGCGGCAGTCGGTGTCGACGTTGATCTTCCGCACGCCGTGCTTGATGCCCTTCTGGATCTCCTCGACCGGCACGCCCCAGGTCTGCGGCATCTTCCCGCCGAAGGTGTTGATGACGTCTTGGAGTTCCTGGGGCACGCTCGACGAGCCGTGCATCACCAGGTGGCAGTTGGGGAGTTTGGCATGGATCTCCTCGATCCGCTTCATGGCCAGCACGTCGCCGTCAGGCTTCCGCGTGAACTTGTAGGCCCCGTGGCTGGTGCCGATCGCCACCGCCAGCGCGTCGACGCCCGTGGCCGCCACGAACCGCGCCGCCTCGTCGGGGTCGGTGAGCAGCTGGTCGTGGGAGAGCTTTCCGGTGGCGCCGTGGCCGTCCTCGGCCTCGCCCTCGCCGCTCTCGAGCGACCCCAGGCAGCCGAGTTCACCCTCCACCGAAACGCCCTGCCGGTGGGCGAGCTTCACCACGTCCGCCGTCACCTTCACGTTGTAGTCGAAGTCGGCCGGGCTCTTGCCATCTTCCTTGAGCGAGCCGTCCATCATCACGCTCGTGAAGCCGTTGTCGATCGCGCTCTGGCAGGTGGCCGGCGAGTTGCCATGATCCTGGTGCATCGCGATCGGGATCGAGGGATAGAGTTCGGCGGCCGCGATCATCAGGTGGCGGAGGTAGTTGTCCTGGCTGTAGCTGCGGGCGCCCCGCGAGGCCTGCACGATGACGGGGCTGTCGGTCTCCTTGGCCGCCTCCATGATCGACTGGATCTGCTCCATGTTGTTGACGTTGAACGCCGCGAGGCCGTAGCCGTGTTCGGCGGCGTGGTCGAGCAGGATCCGCATGGGTACGAGGGGCATGGAAACTCTCCGAAAGCGGGGGTGGCGGGGGCCGTCGGGCCGACGGTGGCGGCGATCATACGGGAAAAAGCGGCGTGGTAGAATCCCGGCACCAGCCTGCCAGAACTCCGGAGTGGCCGCCCCATGGATCTCCGCCCCGTCACCGACCCGCTTCGCGGGTTTCTCTACGTGACCGGCGGCTGGGCCTGCCTGGGGCTGGCGGTGATCGGGGCGGTGTTGCCGCTGATCCCCACGACGCCGTTCGTACTCCTGGCAAGCTGGTGTTTCTATCGCGGCTCGCCGCGGATCCACGCCTGGCTCCATCGCTCGCGGCTCTTCGGCCCCACGCTCGACGACTGGCAGCACTACCACGGCATCCGCCGGGGTCTGAAGCACCGCGCGATCGTGATGGTGCTGGCCGTCGTGGCGGTGAGCCTGTTCCTCAACAGTCTCGCCTGGTGGCTGCGGTGGGTGTTCCTGGCCGCGGTCGCGATCGGGCTGTACGTGATCTGGTCGGTGCCGACGCTCTCCGATGACGCCCCGCGGGCGCCCCGCACGCTGGCGTAATGGGATCCCGCCCCGGAGCCGAGGCCAGGCGGGCACGCGGTCATTCGAGCGTGGCGTCAGGCTCGGGCAGCCAGTGCGTGAGGATCGCGCCCACCAGCGCGTAGGCTCCCGCCACCGCCGCGCCGGCCAAGGCAATCCGCACGGGATCGGGAGGCGAAGCCGCGGAGAACGTGAGCGTGAGCCAGGCCGCGGCCGTGCCGAGCACACGACCGCCGATGTTGGCCGCGAAGCTCTCGCCGGTGCCGCGAAGGTGCGTGGGGAACACGAGCGGAATGTAGTTCCCCCAGAAACTGAACTGCGACACGGTGAACAGCCCCGCCACGAAGATGCCGGCCTTGATCCACGGAAGTGACTCGGCCGTCGTGAGCTGCGTGGAAATCCACCAGAAGAGCGCGGGCACCACGAAGAGCGCCGGGCACTGAAAAAGCCGCAGCAGCCTGCGGCGGCCCACGATTCGCAGCGCCGCGAACGCCAGCAGCACCCGCCCCACGAGGCCGCCGATCTCCTGGTAGATCGTGACGGTGGCCACCGCCTCATCGGTGGCATTGCCGGCGATCGCCTTGAGCCGCCCCGCAGACGGCACAGGCTTGCCCGCCTGCTCCGCCGCCGCGACCGCGTCGTCCTGGGCCGCCTTGGCCGTGGCGAGGATGGCAGCATGCCCCTTCGGACCCCCGAGAATCTGCGGCAGCTGCTGGATCGCGCCGAAGGCGATGCCGTAGCTAGCGGCGAACACGAGCGTGGTCACGACGGTGGTGCGGACGAGAGCCGGGCTGAAGAGTTCGCGGATGCTCGGCCGCCGGAGCGTGCCGGCGCGCTTCTTCTCAGCCCATACGGGGCTCTCCGGCAGGAAGGGACGAATGAGAATCAGCGGCAGGGCGGGGATCACGCCGGAGATCAGCGTGTACCGCCAGGCTTCGTGGCCTCCCTGGATCACCGGCAGCACCTCGGCGAACCGGGCGGCGAGCACGTTGGCCGCGCCCACCAACAGGCCCCCGAGCGACGAGAAGGCCTGCGTCCAGCCGAGCACCCGTTCCCGCTGCTCGCGGTCTGGAAAGAGCTCGGCCAACCAGGCGACCGCCGCCACAAACTCCACGCACACGCCGATGAAGACCAGGCAGCGGCAGAGCAGCAGGAGTGGCAGCGACGTGACGAACCCTGCGGCGAGGGCCGAGAAGGCGTAGAGCAGGATGCTGTAGGTGAGCACCCGCCGGCGGCCGAGCAGATCCGTGAGGTAGCCGCCGAGCAGACCAAACACGCCGCCGGCGAGGGCCGGCACGAAGAACAGCGTCCGCGCCCAGGCGACGTATTCCTTTCCACCCGGCGACCAGAGCGCCTGGGCATCGGCCGCCGGCATGCCCCCCGAGACGAGTGCCGCCACGAGCGGCTCGGAGAGTTCGCGGATCGCCGGCTTGATCACCAGCGGCAGCATCAGGAGTTCGTAGATGTCGAACGCGAAGCCGATCGCGGCGATCCCGCAGACAAGCCAGCCGGTGAGCGTGAGCCGGCCGGAGGCCGTCATCCCTGACGCAGAATCCGCCGCTGCGGCTGCCATGCAACGCCCCTCGAACACGAGCCGAAAAAAAGATGCCGGTCAGGCGGCAAGCCTACCGGCACGAGGGGCGAAAGCCCAACGCCGCGAGGCGCGGGGCCCGTCTCAGGGCGGCCGCGGCGTGGTTGCTCACTGCGGGCCGATCGACGGCGGGCACGTAGCGAGGAAGTCGCGGGGGCCGCGGGTCGTGTAATACGGATAGGCCACGGCGCCGGTCGGCGGGCCCGCCGGCTGCGTAGCACCGTAATCGGCACCGGCGAGGGCCGCCTTCTCCTCGGGCGTGAGGTGATGCTTGGCGAGGCCACCGTAACGACCGACGTGCCGCGGGTGGCAGGCGCCCCCTTCACACTCCTGGCAGTTCCCAGACTGGCACGCGCCGGGCGGGCAGGTGCCGTCAGGGCAGCCTTCGGGGCCACACTGGCCGTCCTGGCACTGGCCATCCTGGCACTGGCCGCCGCCCTGAGCGGCGTGGTGGCCGTGGGGACCGTCGGTGTTGAGCAGAAACAACCGGTCGATGATCGAGCAGCCGCTCGACGTGACGATCACGGCGGTCACGACGACGAGGCCGAAGGCCCGCGAGAGCGATTTCATGGTCGGTATTCCCGATGGGCGGAGGAAGCGCCGCGGGCACATCGCCGGCGACCACGTCTCCGCGATCACCGGTGGTATCGGTCGTGCGGCCCGCGCCGGTTGAGGAAACCCTGCGGGCGGGAAACTGGGCAAGATCGGCGGGGCCGACGAGACGATCAGCCGCGGAAGCGGCCGGCGATCAGCGCGATGTTCTGCCCGCCGAAGCCGAACGAGTTGGAAAGCGCCTGTTCCACCTTCCCCTCGCGGACCTTGTTGGGAACGTAGTCGAGGTCGCAGTCGGGATCGGGGGTTTCGTAGTTGATCGTCGGCGGCAGCAGGCCGTCGCGGATCGCCAGCAGGCAGACGATCAGTTCCGTCGCCCCGGCGGCAGCGATCAGGTGCCCCATCATGCCCTTCGTGCTCGACACCGGGATCTTGTAGGCCCGCTCACCGAACACCTTCTTGATGGCCAACGATTCGACCCGGTCGTTGACGCTCGTGCTCGTGCCGTGGGCGTTGATGTAGTGAATGTCGTTGACGCCAAGTTGGGCGTCGCCGAGCGCCATCGTGATGCAGGAGGCGGCCCCGCGGCCCTCGGGATGCGTGTCGGTGATCCGGTAGGCGTCGGCCGTGGAGCCGTAGCCCATGAGTTCGCCGTGGATCGTGGCCCCGCGTCTCTTGGCATGCTCGAGTTCCTCGAGCACCACCATCGCCGCGCCCTCGCCAAGCACGAAGCCGTCGCGGTCGTTGTCGAAAGGCCGGCTCGCCCGGGCCGGCTCGTCGTTCCGCGTGGAGAGCGCCGTGAGTAGGTTGAAGCCCGTGACGCCGAATGGATGGATCATGCTGTGGGTGCCGCCGGAGAGCATCACGTCGGCCTCGCCGCGGCGAACGATCTCGGCCGCCTCGCCGATCGCCTGGCTGGAGGCGGCGCAGGCGGTGAGGCAGTTGAGGTTGGGCCCCTGCGCGTCGAAGAGTCCCGCCAGGTGCCCGGCCGGCATGTTGGGCTCCTGCTCGACCTCTGCCTGCGGGTGCAGCGTCTCGAGCCCGAGCTTCGTGAACTTCGCCACATCGAGGGTGTCACCCTCGATGGCGGCCAGCATCATCCGGGTAAAGGCGTCGAAATCCTGCTGGCCCTCGCCGCTGCCCAGGTAGATGCCCAGCCGCGTCGGGTCGGCCGGCAGGCCCTGCCGCAAGCCGGCGTCGGTCATCGCCTGCAACGCCGCTCCCGCCGCAAACCGCGTGTGACGGCCGCAGAACGACCAGGCCGCAGGATCCTGCCCCTCGTCGGCGATGTCCCAGCCCCGCACCTCGGCCGAAATCTTCGTCGGAAACTTCGAGGCGTCGAAGATCGTCGTCAGGCCGACGCCGGAGGCGCCCGCGACGAGGTTTTTCCAGAGGTGCTCCACCCGCGTGCCCAGCGGGGTGATGCAGCCCATGCCCGTGATCACTACTCGTCGCCTGCCCGAAGCCATCACCAGTCTCCGCGGGGTCTCACCAGTCGGGACGGGCGAGCGGTTGGCCCGCTTCGTCCCGGCCGATCTCGTAGATGTGCATCTGGTCGAGCCACCGCAGGAGTTCCTCCGGCTCGAAGAGTTTCGGCACGCCCTCTCCAGGCTCGAGGTGCGCGAAGAAGAGTTCGGCCTCCCCCTGCACCCGGTCGCCGATCGTGCTGGTGACCTTGGTCAATGATCCCGCGGGCTTGAGGTCGAGAACCTCGGCCCTAAACCGAATCGTGTCGCCCGGCACCGCGTCAAAGCGAAACTCCGCCATGGCCACCTTGGCGAGCACCACCCGGCGATTGAAGTCGATGGCATCGGCAATGAGGAGCCCGGCCGCCTGCGCCATGCCCTCGACGATCAGCGAGTTGGGCATGATCGCCACACCCGGAAAGTGGTCGTGGAGATGCTCCTCGGCGAGCGAAACATTCTTCACCGCCGTGGCGTGCTTGCCACGGATGAACTCGTCGAACCGGTCGATCCAGAACCAGCGCATGAATCCGTTCGCGGCGGGCTGCCGCCTCCGGGGGAAGGCGAGCGGGGCGTCGATCGCGCCCCGGGGATTCCGGCGTCAAGCCGCCAGTTTGCTCTGCACGTACCGCACCATGTCTTCAACCGTGAGCGTGTTGGCAAAGTTTTGCACGCTCGGGTTCGACTCGAACTTGGAGAGGTCGGCAAACGGCATCCGGGCTTTCAGAGCCGCGATGCCGGCCGGCGTCACCTTGCCGTCGGCCACGAACTCGGAACTCGACAGGACGTCCTCGGGAAAGAGTTCGCCCCGGGAGATCTTGATGTTGAAGGCCTTCTCCAGGCGGAACACGATGTCGAGGAAGTCGATCGACTCGGCTCCCAGGTCGCCGACCATGGTCGCGTTCGGGGTGACGTCGTCTTCGTCAACTCCCAGGGCATCCACCAGGGCACTTCTGACTTTGTCAAAGATTTCATCGCGAGTCGGCATCGACGCTTCACCTTACAAACGGGGGATGGGACGCGTCCGGCAGGACGAGCGTGTGTTGTAATGTCGGCCAGCCGGCATGGGAACCCGAAGTTGCCCATTTTCCGCCGGCCGAACAGGGCCAGCCGGAAAAATCGGCCAGATTTCCCGAAAAACCCGCCCTCGGGCGGCTCAGCCGCCCGAGCCGGCAAACGCCGCATCTCGGCTGGCCGCCTGCGAGACATAGGCCACGGGCTTCTGCGACACACCCCCGCGAACCGGATGGAGCAGCGCCCAGAGTTTCCGCATCTCCGACCGTACCCGGGCGTCGAGGGCGGCTCCGTGGGCCAGTCGGTCGGCCATGTTGTACCGCTCGAGAACGAGCCGGGCGGTCAGGCTGGTGCGGTCGCCCACCGTGCCGCTGGCCTTCACGGTGGTCGTCTTTTCGTCCTGCGAAATCACCTGGGCCGTCACGGTGAGCACCCGGCCGGGCTCCACGAAGTCGCCATACTTCACGTTTCGGGCTGCCCGCAGCACCACCATGCTGTGGGCGAAATCCTCGCCGAGCCGAACCGTCCAGGCGGCCGCCTGCGTCATCGACTCGAGCATCAGCACTCCGGGCATGACGGGAAACCGGGGAAAGTGATCTCCCAGGTATTCCTCGGCCAGCGACAGCGCCTTGATGGCGGTGATCGACTTGCCTGGATCAACAGCGAGCACCCGATCGATCAGCGTGAATCGCATGGCTTCCTCCTGCTCCTACATGATCCTTCTCGTCGACCACCAACGCAGCCGCCTGCCATGGCCCCGTCGCCGACACGCTGCCTGCGGGCCCGAAGTGCCTGCAGGCGATCGCGTCGGCCGATCGACGAGCCGTGAGTATAGGGGCCGACGGTGACCCCACAACCACTGTCGGGCCGCCCGCCCCTCGGGCTGCCACGCTGACAGCCGTCACGATCGGCGCCACTGCCAGAGTTTTCCAATCGCACACACTCCTCCGGAAATTCTGGCCGCAATTCGCGGTTCGACCGACGTGACCGGCTGCCCATCACGATTGGCACGCTGTTTGCATTTTGCTTGCCCTGCTGACCGCGGAGTTGCTTTCAGCCACCGTCCCCGCGAATCATTCCTGCGCACGAAGCGTCGGGACTGCCTCGCTACGGACGGTGTCGACCATCACCCGTGCCGAGGAGCCCGACCATGCCGACGTTTCGCCCTGGATTCGCGCCCCCTTTCGATGAGCTCCGCGAGGAACTCGATCGCCTCTGGACCACGCTGACCGCGGCGCCGCCGTTGCACGGCTGGGGCGTGCGGCCGGCGGAGGGTGTCTTCCCCGCCGTCAACGTCCGCGAGAGCGATGACGCGATCACGATCGAAGCCGAACTGCCCGGCCTCGAGGCAAGCGGTGTCGACATCACCGTCGCGGGCGACGAACTCGTGCTCAAGGGCTCGCGTCCCGAAACCTGCCCCGCGGAGGCCGGGGCGAGCGGCGCGATCACGGGCAATGGCCATGGCAATGGCGACACCGGCGGCAAGCCGCGGGTGACGTGGCATCGCCGCGAGCGGGGCACCGGGGCGTTCGAGCGACGGATCCCACTTCCCGTGGCCGTCGACGCGGCGCGGGTCGATGCCAGGCTCGTCGACGGCGTGCTCACGATCACCTGCCCGAAGGCGGCCGAGTGCCGGCCGCGGAAGGTCGAGGTTCGCACCGCCTGACCGAGCGTTTCCCGGCCAGACCGTTTTTGTCCAGCGCCGCATCTTCACCACCAGGCCTCACCAACACGCCTCACCATTGAGGAGAAGTCGTCCCATGGTCACCCACACCCAATCGGCCGGCGCCACGGCGTCGCGTGCCGAGCCCTCCCTCACCTACCAGCCCAACGTCGACATCTGCGACCTGGGCGCGGAGGTGCTGTTCGTCGCCGACATCCCCGGCGCCCATGCCGACGGGATCAGCGTGACGTTCGACGACGGCGTGCTCGACGTGCAGGCCTCCGTTCCCGTCCGCGATTTCTCGGGCCGCTCGGTGCTACAGGAATATGGCATCGGCGGCTACCGCCGATCGTTCCGGCTCGGCGACGGCTTCGACGCCTCGCAGATCGCGGCCGACTACACGAAAGGCGTGCTCACCATCCACGTGCCGCGGCTCGCCGCCGTGCGGCCGCGCACGGTGGAGGTCAAGGCTGGCTAACGTCGTGTGAGGAGGCGGGCGAGGGTTGGAGCCATCGCGAAAGCCACTCCGGCAGTTTCAGCCGCGCGATTCCGCTGCCCGAGTCGCTCGATCCGGCGAAGGTCACGGCCCGCTACGACAAGGGCGTGCTCACCGTCGAGCTCACGAAGTCGCCCACCAGCACGTCGCGGAAGGTGCCCGTGCTGACCGACGCTTCGTAGCGGATCCGGAACCAGGCATGCCCCCATCGGCCAGGGGCGCACGCTACGATACGGGGTCGCGGGAGCCTCTGCCCCCGCGGCCCCGTTCGCTTTCCGTCGTCGCCGCTGCCATGCCACTCGTCCTCACGCCCAGAACCGCTGCCGACCGAGGTCCGCTGTCGATCGACCTCGAGGGCCTCACGCCCGCGCGGGTCGCGCCGCTCGCCCTGACGGCGATCAACCGGCTCGTGATCCGCGCCGACGGCCGGCCCTGCGAGCTAGGCTCGCTGTTCGACGTGGCCGGCGATCCGGCCGACGCCGTGATCGAGTGCCGCGGCGACCTTTCGCGCGTGCACCGGGTGGCGGCGGGCATGTCGGCGGGCACGATTCGCGTGACGGGCGACGTGGGCCGGCATGCGGCCGAAGGGATGACGGGTGGCCGGCTCGACGTGGTGGGCAACGCCGGCGATTGGCTCGCCGCCGAACTGGCCGGCGGCGAGGTCTTCGTTGCCGGCAGCGCTGGCGACAATCTCGCCGGCGCCCTGCCGGGCAGCCCGATCGGCATGCGCGGGGGCGTGGTGGTCGTGGCTGGTGCGGCCGGCGGGCTGGCCGGTGCGCGGATGCGCCGCGGCATCGTGGCGGTGGGCGGCGACTGCGGACCGGCGCCAGCCTTCGAACTCCGGGCAGGCACAGTGGTGATCGGCGGCGGGGTGGGCTGCCAGCCCGGCCTGGGCATGCGCCGTGGGTCGGTGATCGCGCTCACGGCACGACCCGCCCCCCCGGCCTCGTTTCGCCGCGGGGCTGCCTGGCGGCCCGCCTTCCTACCCCTGCTGCTCAAGCGGCTTGCCGATGCCGGCTTCGGACCGTCGATGGCGGCAGCGGCGACGGTCACCGCATGGCGGCAGTGGCATGGAGACGCGCTGGCCGGCGGCCGGGGCGAACTGCTGCATCCGGCATGAACTTTCGCCACCGATGCCGGCCCGACAGCGGGTTTTCCCGGGGGCTGAACAGGCGCCTTTCGCCGCCTCGGATCCTCGACTATTCTCTGGGGCTCCCGAATCCCAGCCTTCATTGAATCGAATCATGCCCACGATCAGCCAACTCGTCCGCAGCCGCCGCCGTCCCAAGCGGAAGTTCTCCAAGTCGCCCGTGCTCGACCGCTGCCCCCAGAAGAGGGGTGTCTGCCTGCAGGTCCGCACGATGACGCCGAAGAAGCCCAACTCGGCCCTGCGGAAGATCGCCCGCGTGCGGCTTTCCAATCAGAAGGAAGTCACCGTCTACATCCCGGGTGAAGGCCACAACCTGCAGGAGCACTCGATCGTGCTCGTCCGCGGCGGCCGTGTTCGCGATCTTCCGGGTGTTCGCTATCACATCGTCCGCGGTGCGCTCGACACGCTCGGCGTGCAGGGCCGCAAGCAGTCCCGCAGCCTCTACGGTGCGAAGAAGGGCTAATCTAGAAAGACATCCATCATGGGAAATATCACTGCCAGCCGCGAACAGCTCCGCCCCGACCCGAAGTTCGGGTCGCTTCTTGCCAGCAAGTTTATCAACTGCCTGATGGAAGACGGCAAGAAGAGCGTCGCCCAAAACGTGTTCTACAAAGCGATGGACATCGTCGCCAAGAAGATCACGGAGACCGAGCCAATCGAGGTCTTCAACCGGGCTCTGGAAAACATCAAGCCGGCCGTCGAGGTTCGCTCGAAGCGGGTCGGTGGTGCCGCCTATCAGGTGCCGATGCAGGTCAACCGCAATCGTCAGCAGTCGCTGGCGATCCGCTGGCTCCTGCAGGCGGTCCGTGAGAAAAAGGGCCGCGGCACGTTCGAGAAACTCGCCGAGGAAATCATCGCCGCCTACAAGCGCGAAGGTGCCGCGGTGACGAAGCGGGATAACGTGCATCGCATGGCGGATGCAAATAAGGCCTTCGCGCACTTCGCCTGGTAAGAAGTGCTTCACGCCTCCACCGGTAGGTGCAGGTTTCTTACCTGCACTATGCCGTGCGCATGGCGGTAGGGACCGCACCCGTAGGTGCAGGTTTCTTACCTGCACTACGCCGTGCGCATGGCGGTGGGAACCGCCCCCGTAGGTGCAGGTTTCTTTACCTGCACTCTGCCGTGCGCATGACGGCGGGAACCGCCCCCGTAGGTGCAGGTTTTTTACCTGCACTATGCCGTGCGCATGACGGCGGGAACCGCTCCCGTAGGTGCAGGTTTCCTTACCTGCACTACTCCGTGCGCATGGCGGTGGGAACCGCAGGTAAGGAAACCTGCGGCTACGAGCACTCTGCCGTGCGCATGACGGTGGGAACCGCACTCCGACGGCCGTCGCCACTGCCGGTCAGCGCACCCGGATCCGCACCGGCATCAGCAACTGCGGCTGCCCCGACAGCACGAGCGTGAGCGCGTCGGCCTCGGCTGCCAGCGACTCAAGCCCGGGCAGCCCGGCAATCCGCGCAAGCAGCAGCCCCCGGATCGCCGTCGTGGTGCCGAGCGCCGACGCCATTCGAGCGACCGGATCACCCCCGGTGGCCGTGGCGCCGAGCAGGTCGTCAAACAGGCTCCGGGGCTCGGGCAGCAGCACGCGGTCGATCGCCTCATCGGCATCGATTCCGGCGAGTTTCTTGGCCTCGTCGATCGCATCTTCTAGCGTGCCCAGCCGATCGACCAGCCCGTTTGCCTTCGCCTGCCGGCCGGTGAACACGCGGCCTTCGGCGAGTTTCTCGACGGTCGCCTGATCGAGTTTCCGGCCGGCCGCCACCTTCGAGGTGAACAGTCGATACACCTCCTTCATCGTGGCCATGAATGCCTCCCGCTCGCCCGCGGTGAACGGTTCCTGCATCGACAGCCAGCCGGCGTTCTTGCCCTTGCTGACGACGTCGGTGTGCACCCCGACCTTCCCCAGCGCCTCGCCAACGGCCACCTTGCCGCCGACCACCCCGATCGAGCCGGTGAGCGTGCCCGGTGCCGCCACGATCCGGTCGGCCGCGGCGGCGATGTAATAGCCTCCACTCGCCGCGATGTCGGAGAGGCTCGCCACCACCGGCTTCTTGGCCCGCTCGGCCTCCCGCCAGATCAGATCGCTGGCCAGCGCCGACCCGCCGGGGGAGTCGATCCGCAGCACGATCGCCGCTACCTCGTCGTCTTTGGCGGCGTCGCGAATCGCCTTCATCACGGTCTCGGAGCCGGCCGCGCCCCCCATCAACAGATCGTCGGCCCCCTTGCCCTCGCGGATCTCACCGGTCACGTGCACCACGGCAATCCGCCGGTTCTTGCCGAGCGGGGCCGCCTGCTTGCGGCCCGAGAACAGCTCCATCAGCGTCACCAGGCCGCCGACGCCCGACAACTCCTGATCGAACTTCCGCTCGGCATAGTCGCGGGCAAGTTTTGGGGATTCCTCACCAACGCGGTCGGCCACCGCGGCGACCACCTCGTCTTCGTAGCCG
>Ga0164294_10003834_pt1 | contig 13291 bp, 12 predicted proteins | sample GEODES005metaG_FD_111479 | JGI IMG/M metagenome (GOLD analysis project Ga0164294, IMG submission 111479) | Oligotrophic lake water microbial communities from Sparkling Lake, Wisconsin, USA - GEODES005 metaG | ecosystem: Environmental > Aquatic > Freshwater > Lake | place: USA: Sparkling Lake... | reverse complement strand
AGGTACCCCTCGAGTCGGCTTAAAAAATAGCCACCGCCAACATCGGGAAACAAACCGATGAGCGTCTCAGGCATCGCGAGTCGGCTGTTTTCGGTCACAACCCGGTGCGAAGCACCTTGGGCCAGCCCCATACCACCCCCCATCACGATGCCATCCAGTAGCACGACCACCGGCTTTGAGAAACAGTGAATCAGGTGGTTAAGGGCGTACTCTTCGGTAAAGAAATCCTCAAGCTCCGCTTCGCCATTGAGGGCTGCCCGATGAAAAAACCGGATGTCGCCGCCAGCACAAAAATGACCAAATGGCGCTGACTTACCGGCACCCCGGATGGCGACGGCGACAACAGCAGCATCTTCCTTCCAAGCGCGCAAGGCCGCGGTGATGGCTCGGATCATCGCCAACGAGAGCGCATTCAAGGCTCGGGGGCGATTGAGGGTGATACACCCCACGGGACCGCGGATCTCAGAAATAACTTCAGGACAATGACTCATCGCGATGAATAAAAAAAATTAACCAGGTGATTTCAAGGGTACGTCGATGGAACGTTCGACCCCACTCGGGCCGGGGAAATCAGCAAAAAGGCCGCGAATCATTGCCGGCATGACCGTTGCCAGCGACGATGAATTGCCTTGGCTTCGAACGGTTGCTTCGTAAATTCGTTCTGTTACTGGCGACGGGCTGTTGCCGCCAACCGCAACGCGCTCAACTCGAAGCGAGAGCTCCCGCAGGTAGATCACTCGAACATCACGGGGAAGGTCCCGGGGAAAAGCCCCAATCGGAAACCCCATGCCAACGGCAGGTCCTCGAGGAAATCCTGGTCCGGTGCGACTCCAAACGCCGTAACTTCCGTAAAACCCACTAGACGCATCACCAATCACGACGGATTGGGCGGTGCCAGAACCGTAACGAAAGCTCACCCGAAGGAATGCCTCGTCGAGTGGCACTTCAACCCAGCGACGAGCTCGAAGTTGCTCAGAGACTAAGGCGGCATAAGACTGAAACTCTAGGCTCTGAGCCTGCTCGGGATCAACTGGCACCACTGCGAAACGCGGCGCTGAACCTTGGGTCGCCAGGCCCTCAGCCTGGCCGAGTCGATGAAAAGCGGAGATATCGGATCGCAGGGTACTGGCGCAACCGCTCAGCAAGGTGACTGCGACTAGTGCCAAGACGCGTATTGAAATGAACATCTCTACTCCCCGAAAGAATTGTCACGCCACAACCAGACCGAAGAAAACGCAAGCATCGAAGCTGCGACGACTGTCGTGAGACCGATGGCATCAAGGCCCACAATGCGGTTCTCACCGATCAACCGAACCAGCAGCGGCCCCACTATCTGTCCAGTCGCGAAGGCGATCGTCATCCTTGCAAGAAATGGCGTCGGGTTAGCGGCGGCCCGCTCCCGAATCAACTGCAAGGCGGCCATGGTAATCACCATGAAGGTTCCACCGACTAGCAAGGCCGCAACAGCCAGGCCCCATAGGGCTTGGGTGAACAGCGGCAGGGCAGCGCCCACGGCGAGCACGCCTTGCGCCACCGCCCAAACAGTTCGACGCGGCCAGGCTGATAACCAGCGTGCGGACGCTGCAACCGACGCGGTCGCGGCCAACCCGAAAAGGGGCCAGGTCAATCCGAACACCAGTGGATCATCGACGAGTTGCCGTGCCATGACGGGCAAAAACGTCGCGGGGACAATATAGCCAAACGCAAAGGTTCCGTAGCACAGGATGAAATCCCAATGCTCAGCGGTATCCCTTAAGCGGCCTTCACCCAATGGTCTCTGGACATGGGTTTTAGCAACTGGAGTCGCTGCATGAGCCGGTTCCAAAGGGGGCCCCGAGGGCAATCGGGCAATCACAAACCCTGCCCCCAAGGCGCAGAACACGCCGAGTTCGAGCCATAACCAGTACGCTGGTTGGCGCCCACCAAGCCAGATCAGGGCGCCCGAGATGACGATACCGAGGCCAACGCCCGTATAGATCCAGGCCCCGGCCTGAGCGGCCTGCCTGCGGGCCAACTCGGCAAGGCACCAGCTACTGGCGCAGACCAGTACCCAGGCGCTAAAAATACCGCTCAACACTCGAAGGATCGCCCCACCAAATCGGAGCGCTAAATCAACGAACGCTGCATTTTCACGGAATGCGAGGCCGTCAAGCACACCAACTCCGAAGGTGGTCAGCACAATACCCACGAGGGCGATCCTGAGGCCAAACGTCGGGTTGAGGGAAAACCGCCGCGCCGTCAGCGCACCCAGGAGATAGCCCGCATAATTTGCGGCCGCCCACTGCGCGCCATCGGTGGTCCCCAGAGTGCCGTCACGCAACATCAGAGGCAAAATCGGCGTAAACGCAAAGCGCCCGATCCCCATCGCGACGACCAGCGCCACCACACCGAGCAGTACAACTTCAGTCGAGCTCGATGCGTCACCCTCCGCCGATCGGTTCAAAGTTGTCGGACCTTGACCGATCGACCCTTGACGCGACCGGCGTTCAGACCCCGCAACGCCTGATCGGCTACATCACGCCGCACCGCAACATAGGTCGAGAATTCGTTGATGTCGATCTTTCCCACGCAGGTCGCATTGAGGCCCAGGTCCTTGGTCAGAGCGCCCAAGACATCGCCAGGGCGGATTTTCTCTTTGCGCCCGCCAAGGATTTGCAAAGTGGCCATGGGTGGGCGCAAGGGCTCGGTCGTGCGTTCGCCCGCGCCACGATGAGCGCGCTCGAGGTCCGCCAACGGATGCCAGATACTCTCAACGCCCTGCATCTCATCAATCTTTCCGACCCGACCCATCTCGTCCAGACTCGCAAGACTGAAGACCAGACCACTCTCCCCCGCCCGCCCGGTGCGGCCAATCCGGTGAGTGTGCATTTCGATCTCGGGGGTAATATCAACGTTGATCACGGCCTCGAGGCGCTCAATGTCCAGCCCCCGAGCCGCCACATCGGTCGCCACCAGAACGCTACAACTGCGGTTGGCGAACTGAACCAGGACCTGATCGCGGTCACGCTGCTCAAGATCGCCATGAAGTTCGAGCGCGACGAGGCCCTGAGAGCGCAGCACCCCAACAAGGTCTCGACACTGCTGCTTGGTGTTACAAAAAGCGAGTGTTGTTTCCGGACGAAAGTGATTCAGCAGAAGTCCCACTGCATACAGGCGTTCGTCATCCGTCACCTGATAGAAGCGCTGCTGAATCTGATTTGCCGTATGGCGCTCCGGCAACCGAACCTCTCTTGGATCCCGCAGGTAACGTGCTGCCATCTTGGCAACATCGTCCGGATAAGTCGCCGAAAACAACAGCGTCTGTCGCCGCGAAGTCGGCGGACAACGCCGGATGATCGCGGCGATATCTTCTTCAAACCCCATGTCCAGCATGCGGTCGGCCTCGTCAAGCACCAGCGTCTTGAGGGCGTTCAACGCTAGTGAATCGCGGCTCAGATGGTCGAGGATGCGGCCCGGTGTCCCGACGACGATATGCGCCCCGTGGGTCAGACTCGCCAGTTGCGGCCGGATCGGCGAGCCACCGCAGAGCGTGAGGATCTTGATGTTTTCCTCGGCGCGCGCCAGGCGCCGCACTTCATGGGAAACCTGATCGGCCAACTCACGGGTCGGACACAGCACCAGTGCCTGCACACCGGTGTTCGGCTGCACCTGAAGCCTGGACAACAACGGCAACGAAAAGGCTGCGGTCTTGCCGCTTCCGGTCTTTGCCTGAGCGATTAGGTCATGACCCACCAAGGTCAGTGGGAGCGACGCCGCCTGGATCGGCGTCATGTGCCGGTAACCCAGTTGCTCGAGATTTTGCAACATGGCGCTCGGCAAACCGAGCGTCGTGAACGACGGCCCAGTGCCGGAATTTGGAGAAGTTGATTCAATCATCCGGGCATTGTCGCAGTGCCCGGATGATTCGACTCAACGATCGCTCACTTCACCGTATCAAAAAGTGCCTCCGAACAAAATCAATCAACGATCGCCTGCGACACCAGGTCTTTCATCATCCGACGGTAATAAGCCCGGATTGGACTCGGAGCCTGCGTCATGTAGACGGCACAGATTTGTTCTTTCGGCTCAGCCCAAAAATAAGTCCCAGCATAGCCGGCCCAGGTGAATTCACCCGGCGTGCCGTGGACTCCAGCGAGCCCGTCACCCTGTCGAACCAAAAACCCGAGTCCGAAGGTGTAACCCTGCGTCCCAAGTAGGAGCATTCCGGGATTCACCGTGGTGCTGATGTTGGGTCCGAGGTGATCAGATGTCATCAGAGTGACCGTCGAGCGCGACAGGATTCGCGCGCCATCAAGCTGCCCACCATTGAGCATCGCCTGACAGTAGCGAAGGTAATCGCCCGCCGTACTCACAGCGCCAGCACCACCAGAGTCGTTACCGGGCACCTTGCTGACATCGATCAACTTGTTATCAACACCTGTGGCTGGGTCTTTCGGAAACGGTTCCGCCAGGCGCCCCGTCTTGTTTGCTGGAACGTAAAACCCCGTATCCGCCATCTTCAACGGCGTAAATAGACGCTCTTGCATGAAATCGACCAGGCGCTTGCCGGTGACGGCTTCAACCACCCGGCCCTGAACATCGACCGACAGGCTGTATTCCCATACCGTACCCGGCTGCTGACTGAGCGGCGCCTTCCCTAGCTGCTCGGCCATCTGGGTGCCCGGAAGTTCACGCGAATCGTAATCAAGACTGGGCTTATAAACATTCGCCTTGATATACGCATCCCGTACAAGCGTGTTCTTGGTGAGTTCGCCATAGGCCATACCTGAGGTGTGCCTTAACAGGTCCTGGATCGTTGGTTCGCGGTTAGCGGGCACCAGCCGAAAGCTCACCCCGTGGAAAACCGGATCGAACGTCGGAAAACTGACCATCGGGCCCTTGAAGGTCGGCAAAAACTTTGAAACCGGGTCCGTGAGCTGCACTTTCCCGTCTTCGACCAGCATCATGAGCGCGGTCGAAACGAGCGGCTTCGTCATCGAGTAGATGCGGAAAATCGAGTCGGGAGCCATCGCCCCACCCGTTGCATTGTTCAGACTGCCAAACGCTTGCGAGTACACCAGCTTGCCCTTACGGGCCACCATCACAACGGCGCCGGGAAGCTTTTTCTCGGCGACTTCGCGGTTCATTTCGGTGGTGATCTTCGCCAGTCGCTCGGCCGACATCCCAACGGATTCAGGCGCAGCCGCTGGCAGAGCCTGGGCCAACGTAAACGGCGCAGCTGCCGCAGCAACGCATGCGGCCAACAGTCGAAGTCCTCGATGAATCGTCAAACCCTGCATTCCAATGTCTCCATGATTCTTATTGATTGAGCGACCCAACAATCGGGTCAACCCGATCATAGATCCATGACAGCAGTTGAAACACGGGAACGACGTAGCCCAAGGGTATGTACCCATACGAGCGTGATCGATAATCCGAGAAAGTTTTGTCAGACGGACCCGAACTTGAGAACCTTGACCACGAACTTACTTGCACTCGCGCTTTTGTCAGGCGCCGAGCCTACCGCCGCCCAGCGTATGTACGACAGCAGTGGCAGCCAGATCGGCCGCGTCCACGGCGAACGCTATTACGACAGCAGCGGGCGGCAAATTGGTCGAGTCGACGGCACTCACATCTACGACGCCTCAGGCCGCCCGCTGGGGCGACTGGAGGGCGATCGAATCTACGACTCGTCAGGCTCGCAAATGGGGCGGATCGACGGGGAACGTCTGTACAGTTCCTCGGGCACCTCGTTGGGCCGGATCGACGGCGAGCGAATCTACGATGCGTCGGGCCGCCAGATTGGCCGTGCCGACGGACTTCGACGCATGCAACTAGTTATTTATTTTTACTTCTTTATGTAGGTTGCACGGGTCAGCCGGTTTTAGTTCTTCATCAACGCCTTGGCCATCGCATGAAATGCCGGAAGCGTGACCGGATCATTGGCGCCATTGGCCGCGACTGGATGCGAACCGTAACGGGCAATCACCATTTCGGCCTTGGGATCGACGTAGATGCTTTGCCCGTGAACGCCTCGCGCCATGATCGCGTCATGGTCGTTATGGGTAATCCACCACATGCTGCGATAACTCCAACCGGGCAGCAGCGGGTAAGCGGCCTTGGCAAAATCGGCCTTCCGCCCGCCGCGCCGAATATCGAGAATCGCAACTTCGGGCAGGATTTGCTTTTCGTTTGCGCAGCCGTTGTTGCGGATCATTTCTCCGAACCTGGCGAGGTCTCGTAGGCCGGTGTTCAGGCCGCCACCGGCAAACTCATTGCCAACAGAGTCAACCGTAAAGTAAGCGTCCTGTTCCATTCCAAGCTGCGACCAAATCATTTCCGAGAGATTCTGTCCGACGGACTTTCCGGTCACCCGACGAATCACCCACCCGAGCGCATCCGTATTCACGGTCTTATAGGCAAACGCCTGTCCATGTTCCCCAGACTTTTTAACGGTGCGCAAAAAATCGTAAAAGGTTCGAGGACCGTCATAGTCGGGAGGTCTAGGCAAAACCCCTCCCGCGCGAACATGGGCCCAGACTTCCGCTTTGGGATCTGCGTAGTTTTCCGAATATTGCAGGCCCGTTGTCATATCAAGAACCTGCCGAATAGTGGCATCGGCGAAGGCAGTGCCCTCAAGTTCGGGTACATACGACGCAACGGTTCGGGTCTCATCGAGCGTGCCCTCGGCGATCAGTGACGCTGCGATCACACCAAAAAACGACTTGGTCACCGACATCGCAATATGCTGGCCCTCCGGCTTGAGCGCGCCCGTATATCGCTCATAAACGACTTGTCCGCGGTGCAGGACAACAATCCCGTCGGTGTAGGTGGCGGCAAGAGAATCCTCCCAGTTCATCGGAACCGATTGGCCGAGCGGCAAGAACTCGAGCTTGCCCAGGGACTCGATTGCGCGACGGGGCAATGTCTGAACCGCGCCAATGCCACGTCCAACCTGGGTTGTCGGGACCAGTTGGCGAAAATTCGAAAAACTCCAGCGCAAATGCGGAAACGAGTAAGCACTGCCATTCGCAAACTGAACGAGCTTTTCCGCGGGAGGTGGCGACCCGACCATCCAGCCCAAGGCTGCTGGGTCGCTGCGCGCAGCATCGGGAAAACTGGGAGCCGGCGCTTGAGCATCGACAAAAGAGGCAGGCGTCATTCAGCTAAAGCACAACGGTGCATCGATCACCGCTGGCCTCCCGCCATACGCTGACCGACGCAAGGCACTCCACTGTATGTCCCAGCTTCTCGAGAATAAAGGCACACAGATTTTCTAGCGTCGGCGGACCCAAGCCCTCAATTTCATCGAGGAACTGGTGATCAAGCAGATGGCGAACAGCCTGAATATGTTCACGCAATATCGCGAGGTCAATCACCATTCCGGTTTTCGGATCCGGTTGGCCCCGCAAAGTCACCTCGGCCTCGTAGGTGTGGCGGTGTATCCGGCGACTGCTCTCCGTTTCGATCTCGCGAAGCAGTGTGTGGGCCGCCTCGAAATAAAACCGTTGCGACAGTTCGTACGTTTTGGGCGTACTTACAACCTTCGATATCACTGAATCTCCAGAATCTTGTGCGTTTGAATGGAGAGGCGCCACCTTGGATCAGCTTGGCAATATTCAATTGCGGATCTTGTATTTGCCAAACGCGCATACCCGTCCATTGGCTGTAGGAGGTAATTCTCAAAGTCGAGATCTCCAATCTCGCTAGGCATCAGTCCGACCTGAGGAAAGACGAGTTTCAACTCATGGCCGTGACGTTGTATCCAGGGCGCGCCGGCTTTGGGGCTGACGCAGATCCAGTCGATTCCCGGGTGCACCGCAAGTGTTCCGTTGGTTTCGACTGCAATTTCGAATCCAACGGCGTGGAGGGCGTCGACCAGCGCATCATCGATTTGCAATGACGGTTCGCCTCCGGTCAAGACGACGTAACGGTGACCGCTGTTCTGTGGCCAGAGCCCCAAGATCTGATTCGCCAGTAAATCAGCGTCTGGGTATTTGCCACCCAAAACGCCATCCACCCCCACAAAGTCCGTATCGCAAAATCTGCAGATTGCGGCATCTCGGTCCACTTCACGGCCAGACCACAAATTGCAACCGGAAAATCGGCAAAAAACCGCTGGGCGCCCAGCTCGCAGGCCCTCACCTTGCAACGTGTAAAAGATCTCTTTGACGGAATAACTCATTTCGCAATCAACTCCCCTGAGGTTGCCCGCCTGAGACGAAATCTCGGCTTAATCGAGCCACATCAATGGTGTTCGAATGACAAAACGCTTAGCGACGCCAAGGGTCGCTGCCGATTAGACGACGATAAAGTGTAGCGTCTTTGCTGGCCCACCAAGGCGCGATGACCGCGGTTCAGGAGCGCTTCGAGGTCAGTCTAATCGCGAACTTTCGAATGAAGCGCCGGGTTTCCCCGGCGCCTCACAACCAAACCGGCGGCGCACTACGCCGGCATTTGAATCACTTCGAAGGCGCTTGGGAAGCGCTTTTTGATGGCGCTTGGGAGGTATTGTGGCCGGCGCCCTGTGAAGGAGATTGGGCGGGAGTTTGGGTAGCAGTCTTTGAGGGGGCCTGGGCGGGAGCTTGTGAGCCACCGCGCGAAGGGGCTTGGGCGGGAGTTTGGTTTGAGCCTGGTGATACGTTCGGAGATTGCGCCATGTTAGAAATCCTCTGGTAAGTTGGGGCCGCACGAAGTGAAGCCCAAGCTGTCATGCGCAAAATTTGCTCCCGCCCTGCGCAGATTCGATTGAGCCTTACTCCGTGTTGTCTTCAGCAGAAAAAATACTGCTGGCTTAACCGCGATCCGCTGGTATCCAATGAAGTTTGGGACCGCATCGCAACACTGTTTGCGCAGACCTCGTTTTCCTCAAGTTGGAGCTTTCAGACATGACTTTCACCCTTTCCAAGCCAGCGCTAGCGACGACAGGTCTTCTGGTTACGTTAATAGGTGCAGCCCCCGCCGCCGGCCAATCGGCTGCGCCCGCTACACCTGCTCCACCTGCTACCGCACCCGTAAGCCCCGTGGCGTTAGTCGACCAGTTTGAGGCCACAGGCGGCAAGTTCGAGGGCTATCGCCGCTCCGGTGCCAAGGGCATCTGCGCCATGGGCGAATTTGTGGGCAGCGCCGAGGCCAAAAACATTTCAATCGCGACGGCATTCAGCGGTCAGAAGGTCCCCGTTATCGTGCGATTCTCTACGGGCGGTGCCAACCCCAAAGCAGCTGACAACGCCAAGAGCCAACGCAACATGGCCCTTGAATTCGAGCTACCCAACGGCGAGGTCTGGCAGCACGGGAACATCAGCGCACCGGTCTTCGGAGCCGCCACACAGGCCCAACTTCTAGGTCGTCTGGCCTCGCAACAACCCGATCCTGCCACGAAGGCCGCTGACCCCGCCAAGGTCAAGGCCTTTGCCGACGCCAATCCCGAGGTACTCATCCAGGGCCGATGGTTCGCTTCTCAGCCGGTCCCTGCCAGCTTCAGCAGCGTGAACTACTGGGGGGTACACGGCTTCGCGTTCACCAATGCCAAAGGCGAAAAGACCACTGGCAAGTGGGTCTTCGAACCCGTGAGCGGCCTGCAGGGCCTCACTGATGAGGAAGCCAAGACCAAGGGCCCAAGCTTTTTGTTCGACGACCTGCGCCAGCGCGTGGCTGCCGGACAAGTGGCCTTCAACTTTAATCTCGAAATCGCCCAGGCTGGCGACAAGCTAGACAATGCCACCGTGCCGCTGCCCGAGGGCCGCAAAAAAGTGACGCTGGGCCAGTTGAGAGTCACTTCGGTGTCGCCCGATGGCGGTGGTAGCTGCTTGACCATCAACTTCGATCCAAACCGTATGCCGAAGGGCGTCGAAGGCCTCGGCGACCCGATGTTGACCGCCCGCAGCGCGCCCTATGCAGTGAGCTTGGGTCGTCGTCTGGGTGAAGGGGCGAAGCAGCAGTAAGCTAGGGCGCGTCATGCGCGAAGCGGCCTGATCAGGCGAAGCGGCCTGATCAGCGCCGATAAAGTTCCTCGTCCGAAGGTGCCACCTCGGTCACCAGGTCTCTCACCAGTGGCTTGTTGGGCAAGGGCTCAACCACCATCTCCCGCGCCTCCAACTTTGCCAGACAGGCATAAACGGTCTTGCCATCAACCCTCATCATGCATTCCTTGCAGGCGTTGGCATTGATGCAGGAATATCGAATTGCCAGAGTCGGATCCACCTGCGCCCGCACCCAACGCAAGGCATCCAGCACAGACTGCCCCGGTTCGAACGGGACGTCATAGGTCTCGAACCGCAACGTATCGCCTGCGGCGCCCCGCTTGACGCGAAGGTTGACGCGAAGATTGTCGACGTGGCTCATACGAGCTCTGTGGCATCGGGAATCGGGACCGATGCGGGCACCATGTGTCGCTCAAAACTCAGCTTGCTGCCCTCCATATTGACGACCTGATTGAGCCTCCAGGACTCGTCAAGTCCCGGAAAATCCTCGCGCTGATGCGCCCCGCGGCTCTCAGTACGAAGCAAGGCGGCACGCGTCACGAGTTCAGCCACGAGCAACATCTGAAAAAGATCGAACCAATCGATCCGGATGCAATCCAGCCCGCCAGTTCCTTGTGGTGGCACTTCCCCGACCTGAGCGCGCATCGCCGTTAGTCGGTGTAACGCTCGTTGCAGGCCGGCCTCGGTTCGAAATGGCCCGACCTCATCGGACATGAGCGCCTGCAACTCAACCAACATCTGCGCGGGATTGAAGTCCAGACGAGATGGTCCCTGGGTGTACCAGTGCGCATCACGCCTGGCGCCATCCCAGCGCAGTGCAGCGCTGGCGAGCGCATCCTGCGCCGCGTAGCGACCCGCTCTGCGCCCGAACGCCAGCGCTTCCGTGATTGCATTTCCGGATAATCGGTTAGCGCCGTTGGCGCCACCAACGGCCTCACCGGCCGCAAAGAGACGCGCCAAGGTCGTTCTCATCTGTGCATCGACCTGAATGCCGCCCATGTGATAGTGAGCGATTGGCGCCACTTCGATTGACATCTTGGTGAGATCGATTCCATTGTTGGCGATCCGATCAATCACGGGCCCAAATGCTTCGCGCAAGACCTCGGCACTGAGATGCTCAAATGACAAATAGGCGCCGCCATTGGGAGAACCCCTCCCCGCTTCGACCTCTTTGGTAATCGCGTACGTCGCCAAATCACGGGTCACGATGTACTTGTCCGAAACGGCAGCACCGTAGTTCTGAACAAACTCTTCACGGTTTCCATTCAGAAGGCGACCGCCGAGTTTGTAGCGGAACGGGTCCCACATAATCGGGTCCATTCCGATCATGCGGGGGGCGAGGTGGCCGATCGGAAAGAATTGAACAAACTCCATATCCAGCAAAGCCGCGCCCGCCCGAAGTGCAAGCGAGTATCCATCGCCACCCATATTGGCTGAAGCACTGTTGCGCCGATACAGGCGCGTTAATCCACCCGTAGCCATCACGGTGGCCGCAGCACCGATGGTGACAAGTTCACCGGTAGACAAATGGAGCGCAGTCGCCCCAACACATTCGCCGCCCTGAGTTTCGAGGCCCGTGACAAGTAAATCGCCAACCCGTCGAATCGATCCCGGCGTGCGAATGAGTTGCGTTCGCAAGGTCCTCGAGACTGCGGGCCCAGTATTCAAAAAATCGACATACACACAACGGGGCCGATCATGACCGGGCGCCATCACCTGAGTAAAGCGGCCCTCCTTTCGAGCCCAACCGACGCCCCAGGCATCCATTTCCAAAATACACTCAAGCCCGTCTTCGCAGATCACTCGCGCGAGCGCTGGATCGCACAGGCCACGCCCCGCCCGAAGCGTATCCACCAGATGGTGCTGCCAGTGATCCGGACATTCGCCACCAACGGCGGCTGCAACCGTCATCTGCGCCATAACGGTTGCTCCGCCGCGCCCGATCAGACTGCGGTCGATCAACAGCACATCCGCACCATGGCGTGCAGCTTCTAGCGCGGCATACATGCCAGCGCCACCGGCGCCGATCACGAGGACGTCGGTCGTTAAATGCACTGCTTCAGTCCTTCAAAAATCGTGGAGGCATGAGTATCGGACAAAGCAACTTTACAGGCTCGGGAGCGGTGTCGTGAACGATATGGTCAGAAGATGAATTCCCGCAAACTTACGAAGCCATTCCGGCCAATTTCTCGGGCGATTGCGCGACTCTGGCTTCGTCTCTCTCTGGCCTTAAAGGGACAGTGATCACGGCTTCCAGCACGGTGGGCGCTGGAGTTTTATCGAACTCCATAATGCCCGAGCATTGCTTGGTAACGGGCAAGATGAATGAACGAGTCAGCCTGGTTGACGGTCAGACTCACCACATCGGGTTCGAGGTACGCGTACCGAAGAGTTGGAATGGCCGCTTCTTCTATCAAGCCAATCGGGGCACCGATGGCGCGGTCTCAACGGCGGCCGGTGCGTTAGGAGGGGGGCCTGTCACCTCTGCTCTGGCAAAGGGATTTGCGGTGCTGAGTTCTGATGCGGGGCATCAGTCGCAAACGACCCCATTCCGATATGGCGATTTTTATGACGGCATCTTGGGTGGTGCGCCAAGCTACAACCTGCCCAAAGCTGCCGTCGCCCAATTGTGGCGAGTTCAACAGTACGCGACCGTCACAACTGCCACCAAGACAACGGACACCACGGCATCGGGAACCGAGGTGACCTTGCCAACCCCGTTGCCTGAAGTATCCACTGCCTTCACGGCGGCAGAGCGGACAATGATCGCTTCCAAGATTGTTGCCAAATGCGATGTGCTCGATAACGCGGCAGACAATTGGGTTGGCGATGTGGCGGCCTGCCAAAAGGTATTCAATGTGGCTACTGACATCCCGACCTGCACGGGAACTCGAGATGGCACTTGCCTGACAAGCAATCAAAAAAGCGTCTTGGCCAACGTTCACAGCGGCGCAAAAAACACCGCTGGTAGCGCGCTTTACAACAGCTTTCCCTACGACAGAGGCATTTCGTCCGCAGCTTGGGCTATCTGGAAATTCGCCAATTCGACTGGTGTAGGCCGCGACCCTGGTGCCACGGCGTTCATATTTACAACCCCACCAAAAACAGATCCGGCCAATTTCCTGGGGCTTCCCTACGCCATGGGCTTTAACTTTGATGTGGATGCCCCCAAAATCTTTGCCACATCAGGCGTTTACATCGAATCGGCCATGTCTTTTATGACCCCTCAGGATCCAAGCAATTTGGGCAAAATGCTCAATCGCGGCGCCAAGCTAATGGTCTACCACGGCACTTCAGATCCGGTTTTTTCATTCAATGACACCGTGTCT
>Ga0164294_10003833_pt1 | contig 13293 bp, 8 predicted proteins | sample GEODES005metaG_FD_111479 | JGI IMG/M metagenome (GOLD analysis project Ga0164294, IMG submission 111479) | Oligotrophic lake water microbial communities from Sparkling Lake, Wisconsin, USA - GEODES005 metaG | ecosystem: Environmental > Aquatic > Freshwater > Lake | place: USA: Sparkling Lake... | reverse complement strand
GGCCTTGCAGAAGAAAGCCAGGGCGGCTCCCAAGCCTTCAGCAGCGGGCAGCGCGGTGCCTTCACCTCCGGCTCCGGTGTTCATTGATCCTGTGCATCAAGAGATGGCGAATCAGCTTCATGCCGCCGATCGAACAGCCCAGGATGATGTGCGCTTGGTGGCGGATTTCATCGAGACCTATCGCAAGGCGCTCGGTGCCAATCCCATCGGCCAGAACGAGGACATCACCGCCGCGCTCACCGGCACAGGCGGGCACAAAGGCCGGGTCTTCCCGCCCAACAGTCCTGCCATTCGTGATGGCAAGCTGGTCGACCGCTGGGGCACGCCCTACTGGTTCCACCCCGAGTCGGGCACGAAGATGGAGATCCGCTCCGCTGGTCCCGACAAGGATCTCTTCACGGACGATGACATCAGCCTGAAGCCCTAGTCGCCCAGGCCGTAGGCCTCGCCCTCGACAAAGCCTTCCTCATCGTCGGCCCAAAAACTGATGCGTAGCGGACGGCAGCAGATTTCGCAGTCGTAGTCCACATCGCACGGGCACTCCATCGGCGCAGGTGCTGGGACGCCGAACACTTCAAAACAACTGGGGCAGGTCACATCCACAAACTGGTGCATTCGTCACCGACGCGCAGCTCGACGCGGTGCGCAAACAATTCGTCAAGTGCTGCCAGACAATGTTGGCAGTGAATCGTATTTGATGAGAGGCTGTGGGACTCGCCATCATGGACATTACCCTCGCAGATCTTGTCACACTCGTCGGGGGCACGCTTCTCAACGGCTCTCCATCGCAAGCCATCACCGGCTTCGCATCGCTCAAGGAGGCCTTTCCTGGAGACTTGAGCTTTTTCCATGATCCACGCTATCTGGATCGGCTGGCGAAGACCAAGGCAGGAACCGTGCTCGTGCCCGTGGACTTCCGCGAGTGCCCGCCGCACGTGGCCTGCATTGCCGTGGCCGATCCATCGCGCAGCTTTGAATTGATCGTCGAGACCTACGGCTTCCAGCCAGCTGCGTTCGCCCCCGGCATTCATGAAACAGCGGTGATTGATCCCACGGCGACGCTGGATCGCAGTCGCGTCAGCATCGGTCCCAACGCCGTGATCGAAGCCGGGGCCAAGATCGGCAACGAAGTCGAGATCGGGGCTGGGAGTTTCGTCGGGCGCAATGCGGTCATCGGCGCAGGCAGCAAGCTCCACGCTAATGTGACCGTGCAGGCGGAGTGCAAGTTGGGCGAGCGCGTCATCCTGCATTCGGGCGCGGTCATTGGTGCGGATGGCTTCGGCTATGAGTTCGACCAGGGCCGCCATCGCAAGGTGCGTCAGGCCGGCATCGTGCAGATCGACAACGATGTGGAGATCGGCGCAGGCACCACCATTGACCGCGCTCGCTTTGGCCGCACCTGGATCGGCGAGGGCACCAAGATCGACAACCTCGTGCAGATCGGCCACAACGTGGTCGTCGGGAAGCACTGCATTATCGTCGCCTGCGTCGCCATCGCAGGCAGTGCGATCATTGGCGACTATGTTGTCATCGCTGCACAGGCAGGGATCGCGGGTCATGTTACGGTCGGCTCCCAAGCCACGCTCGCGGGTCGCAGCGGCGTCACTCGCGATTTGCCTGGTGGCAAGACTTACTTCGGCTTCCCGGCCATCCCAGCCGCCGAAGAAAAGCGTCGCATCGCCAGTGTCAGCCGCCTGCCGCAGCTCATGGCGCGCGTGAAGGAACTGGAGCGTCAGCTCGCGGCGACTAAACCTGCGGTGAACAACCTGTAACCGTTGACCACGCGCCGCGCACCGCCACTGTGCGCCCATGTCTGGCCGACTCTATCTTCTCGACGGCATGGCGCTGCTTTACCGCGCGCACTTTGCTTTCATTCGCGCACCCATCATGACCAGTGATGGCGTGAACACGTCGGCGCTCTACGGCTTCTGCAACACACTGCTCGACATCACCAAGACGCAGCAGCCCACGCATTTGGCAGTCGCCTTGGACACCTCGGCACCGACACCGCGCCACGAGATGTTCTCTGCCTACAAGGCCCAGCGCGAGGAAGCGCCGGAGGACATCATCAGCGCCATCCCGCAGATCAAGCGGCTCTGTGCGGCCATGCGGATTCCCGTCTTGATCAAGGATGGCTGGGAGGCGGATGACATCATTGGCACTCTGGCGAAGCGCGCCGAGATCGAAGGCCTCGATACCTGGATGGTCACGCCAGACAAGGACTTTGGCCAGCTCGTCAGCGAGCACATTCGCATTTACAAACCCGGCCGCAGCGGCGGCGATACAGAAATTCTCGGTGTGCCGGAAGTCCTTGCCAAATGGGGTGTGGAGCGCATCGACCAAGTGATCGACGTGCAAGGCCTCATGGGCGATGCGGTGGACAACGTGCCCGGCATTCCCGGTGTCGGTGAGAAGACCGCGACCGCGCTGGTGCAGGCCTGGGGCAGCATCGAGAACGCCATCGCCAATGCCGACAAAATCAAAGGCAAGCTCGCTGAAAAGGTAAAGCTGCACGCGGAACAAGCCCTGCTCTCGAAGAAGCTCGTCACCATCATGACCGATGCGCCGGTGGAGGTGACCTTCGACGAGTTGAAGTGCCAGCCCTACGATGAAGATGCGTTGAAGGCGATCATGGTCGAGTTCGAGTTCAACTCCCTCGGTAAGCGCCTCTTCGGCAGTGACTTTCAAGCCGGTCGCAGCCGCAAGCTCGCCAGTGGCGACCAAGGACGCCACGTTCGTGAAAGTCAGAACGTGGACGAAGGGACGCCTCGTCCCTCTTCCTCTGACGAACTTCCCCTCGCTCCCGCCGCCAAGCCCAAGACCATCCACGAAGTCGAGCACCATTACACGCTCGTCCAAACCGAAGCCGCACGCGCCGCGCTCATTGCCGAGCTGCTCAAGCAAGAGCGCTTCTGCTTCGATCTCGAAACCACTTCGCTTGATCCCCGCACCGCCGACATTGTGGGCATCGCTTTCTCCTGGGCCAAGCATGAGGGCTGCTTCGTGGTGGGCAAGACGTTTGACGACTTCCTTCCTGTCTTCCAATCCACCGCTGAGAAGATCGGCCACAATCTGAAGTTCGATCTGTCCATCCTGAACGCCCACGGCATCGACGTCAGTGGTCCCTTCTTCGACACGATACTCGCGCACTCCTTGCTAGAGCCCGATCAACGCCACGGCATGGACTACATGAGCGAGACCTACCTCGCTTACACGCCGGTGCCAATTAGTGAGCTGATCAACACTGCGAAGACCGAGCCTGCGGCTGACCTGTTCGATGCGCCCAGCACCAGCCCCACGAGCATGGCCGAGGTGAATCTGGAGAAGCTCAAAGAGTATGCGGCCGAGGATGCGGACGTGACCTGGCAACTCGCCGACGTGCTGCGGCCACAGCTTGATCCGAAAGGCCAGAGCGATGTGTTCTATGACATCGAGTCGCCCTTGTTGCCCGTGCTGGTGCGCATGGAAGCGCATGGCGTGAAGATTGATGTGCAAGCGCTGCGCGAGTTCGGTGTGCAACTGGAGAAGGAAGCGGACTCCATGCAGAAGCGCATCCATGGGTATGTCGATATGCCGTTCAACCTGAACAGTCCCAAGCAGTTGGGCGAGGTGCTGTTCGACAAGCTGAAGCTCAGCGACAAGCCGAAGAAGACCGCGACGGGTCAGTATCAAACCAATGAGCAAGTCTTGCAGTCGTTGAACGGTCTGCATCCCATCATCGCCGACATCTTGAACTATCGCGAGGTGACGAAGCTGAAGAGCACCTATGTCGATGCCTTGCCCGAGGCCGTGTCACCGAAGACAGGCCGCGTGCATACCACGTTGCATCAGTTGATGACCAGCACGGGCCGGATGGCATCGAGCAATCCGAATCTGCAAAACATCCCCGTGCGCAGTGAGCATGGGAAGGAGATCCGCAAGGCTTTCATCGCGGGCGAGCCGGGCACCGTTTTGATCAGTGCTGACTATTCTCAGATCGAACTGCGCGTGATGGCCGCCATCAGTCAAGACGCGGCCATGTGCGAAGCCTTTGCCCAAGGGCATGACATCCACCAAGCCACCGCCGCCAAGGTCTATGGTGTGCCGCTGGAGGGCGTGCTGCCCGAGATGCGACGCACGGCGAAGATGGTCAACTTCGGCATCATCTACGGCATCAGCGCCTTCGGCTTGAGCCAGCGTCTCGGTATCCCGCGCACCGATGCCGGCCAGATCATCGAGAGCTATTTCAAGCAGTTTCCAGGCATCAAGTCCTACCTCGATAACACCGTCGCCGAAGCCAAACGCTCAGGCTACGTGCAGACGCTGACCGGTCGCAGGCTTTACTTGCGCGACATCAACAGCGCCAACGCCACCGTGCGCGGCAGTGCTGAGCGCATCGCCATGAACATGCCAATTCAAGGCACCTCCGCCGATATGATCAAGCTGGCCATGGTGCGCATTGATGCCGCGCTTCGCCAGGGCAACTACAAGGCCAAGATGCTGCTGCAAGTGCATGATGAACTGCTCTTCGAAGTGCCGCAATCCGAAGTCGAAGCCGTGCGGCAACTCGTCATCGACGGCATGAAAAACGCGCTGCCACTGCGCAATGTGCCGATCCTGGTCGAGGCAGGCGTGGGTCACAACTGGCTGGAGGCGCATTGATTGGCAATCGGTAACTGGCAACAATCCATGGTGCAGGAAGATTCACGAATGACAGTGCTCAATGACATCGCCGATCTCGGATCTATCAATGGTCCAGTCGTGTTGGCGATTGGCTTTTTCGACGGCGTGCATGTTGGTCACCAGCAGGTGATTGCGCAGGCTTTGCAGCGCGCTCGTGAACGTTCGGCGACGATGGTGCTCATGACCTTTGATCCTCATCCGCTGCGAGTGCTGCGGCCTGAGATTGCTCCGAAGCTGCTCTGCTCCACCGAGCATCAAATGCGCATCCTGACGAGCTATGGCGTGCATCATTTGCTGCTGTGCAAGTTCGACCGCGAGTTCGCCGCGATGGATGCAGAGACCTTTGTCGAACGCTTAAAGACGGCCTGCTCATTGGACAGCATCTTTGTCGGCGAAAGCTGGAAGTTCGGTAAGGGCAGGCGAGGGGATGTGGCCTTGATCCGCTCGCTTGGGGTCGATGCCTTTGGTGTGCCCTCCGTCATGCATGAAGACAAAGTGGTGAGTAGCACGTTGGTGCGTCAAGCCGTGGAGCGCGGTGACTTGCTCGGTGCGAGGGCTTTACTGGGTCGCGATTACACCGTCTTGGGCCGTGTGATCCAAGATCGTCAACTCGCTCGCCAGCTAGGCTTTCCGACCGCGAATCTGGATGTGCAGAACGAGCAATTGCCTCCCGCCGGTGTGTATGCGGTGGATGCCTTGCTTGATGACAAGTGGCTGCCCGGTGTGGCCAATCTCGGTCGTCGTCCCACGGTCGTTGATGAAGGTGCGCTCAGTCTCGAAGTGCACCTGTTCGATTTTGACCGCGACATCTACGGTCAGTTAATGGAGGTGCGTTTCATTCAGCACCTGCGCGCTGAGAAGAAGTTCAACGGCCTGGATGAACTGAAGGCGCAGATTGCTCAAGACGCTGCGATGGCGCGCTTGCGCAAGGAGCCTGGACAATCTTGTCCCCAAGGCTGAGGGACATTCCTGTCCCTTTCGTGCAGCGTTTGTTCTCAAGGGGACAAGAATGTCCCCTTGCCTGGGCGACAGGAATGCCGCGACTCCTCGGCTTACTTCATCAAGTAAGCGATCAGGTTGCGCACGTTCTCTTCGCCCAACGCTTCCAGCAAGCCTTCAGGCATCAAGGAGGCAGGCAACTGCTGCTGCTCGGCAATCTGGGAGCGTTCGATGGTTAGGCGCTCGGTGGGTGTTTGCAGGGTGAGGGTGCGATCAGTTTGCTCAGGCAGAACGCCGGTCAGCGTGCGGCCATCCTTCAGCTTCAGCACGCTCACGCGGTAGTCGGCAGGGACCATCGCATTCGGATCGACGATGTTGCCAAGCAGGTAGTCCAGGTTGTGGCGGTCACTGCCGGTCAGGTCGGGGCCCAGGGCGGCTCCTTCGCCATAGAGCTTGTGGCAGGAAGCACAGACAGCACTGAACAACACCTTGCCCTTGGCGGCGTCGGCCTTGGACAGTGCATCTTTGCTCAGTGACTTCTGCCACTTGGCTAGCACGGCTTTCTTCGCTTCGGGCGTGTCGTGCAGTTCGCCCCAGACCTGGGTCAAAAGGTCGTTCAAGGCAGGATCGTTTTGAGAGCGAATCTGGCGTGCCTGGAAGGGGCTGATCTCGTCACGCTTGATCTTGCCTGCCGCGATGGTTTCCAGCAATGCCTTGGTCCAGGCGGGGCGTGAGACGAGTGTGGTCACGTTGGCGGCGCGCCATTCAATGCTGCGGTCGGGCCAGGTGTTGAGCAGCGCCTTGGGCACGTCGTCGTTGCCGAACTTTGCCAGCGCACTGCGCGCCGCAGTGCCGAGGACTTTGTCATTGATCAGGCCGCGCACGAAACCAAACTGATCGGGCTTGGGATTGCGCATCAGGGAGTCGAAGGCGCTGCGGCGGGCATTGGCATCGCCTTCCTGGTTGTTGACCAGCGCGATGAGTTCATCCGCTGCGCGCCCGCTGCCGAAGACAAGATTGAGATCGCGCAGGGCATCGGTAGAGGCTCCCCTCGCAGCTTTGGCAAACTCATCCCAGTGCTTCGGCTTGGCGACTTGGCTGAAGCCTTTCAAGGCCGCGCTCATGCCGCGAATGATGTCTTCCACTGGGAGCGACGGCATCTTGCCGTCGGTTTTTCGTGACGGCAAGATGCCGTCATTCCTTGCCTTGATCGCTGCGGCGAGGAGTTTGTCGATGGGCTCGGGTGTCTTCTCGATCTCCTCGGCAAGCCGACGGGTGATCAAGCGACGAACGGTGGGAATCTTCGACGACAGCGCGAGGGCAATGGCCTTGTCAGGATGCGCCATGACCGCAGGCTCAATGCCATACCAGATCATGAACGGCTGCTGCTTGTCGTTCGCGTCTTCGGCACGCGATGCCAAGGCGGTGGCGATGGGGAAGCGAGCTTCGAGGGGCAGGCGCTGCAAGGCGCTGGCGAGATGCAGGCGCTTCAAGCCATCGTTGCTGGCTGCATCGGCAATTGTTGGCAAAGGCGCTGGGGCAGGGGGGGCTTTCTCGTAAGCTTGTTGGAGATCAACTCGGGACCACCAATTGTTGCTTGATGAACGCTCCGCCTTCTTCTTCTCCCCATACACAATCTTGTAAATCCGCCCGCTGGTCCGATGCACGCCGTCGTTGTCGTGGCACTCACCGGCGTCGCTCCAGTCGAGGACGAAGACATTACCATCGGGGCCGGTGCTGAGGTCGATGCCGCGGAACCACTTGTCCTTGGCCTTCATGAAGTCAGGGCCGTGCTTGGCCACGAAGCCGCAGCCTTCGCGTGCCAACGTTTCCATGTTGATGCGGTTGCCGTGCAGGTTGCAGGTGAAGACCTTACCCTGATACTCTTTCGGCCAAGTGCCGCCGTTGTAGATCATCATGCCCACATGCGCGTGGCCACCGCCGAGTTCATCGGTCTTGTTGCTGATGCCGGTGCGGATGTCGCTCCACTTCTCGTTGCCAATGTCGAAGTGGTAGTGGTCGGCGATCATGGGCAGGGTCTCATACACATGGCTGTTCAGGTGCGTGCCGAACATGCGGTCGGTGTAGGACCCGGGGATGCCGTGGAAGAGGTGGCCGATGACCGTGTTGATCCAGAACAGCTCGCCATTCGCATCCCAATCATGCCCCCAGGAGTTGGTGCCGCCGTGCAGCACGACTTCAAAGGCCTTGCGTGTAGGATGGTAGCGCCAAATCGAGCAGTTCAACTTGGTGCGCTTCTCCATCGGCGTGCCCGGTGCGCCCACGGCTGAGGTATCAGTGATGCCGTGGCGACCATAGAGCCAGCCATCGGGTCCCCACCGCAGGCCGTTGACGATGTTGTGGCCGATGGTCTTCACGTTGAAGCCGTCGAGCAGCACCTCGGGCTCGCCATCGGGCACGTCGTCGCCGTTCTTGTCGGCGATGAAGGACAGCGTGCCGTTGTGCAGAATCCACACACCGCCGTAGCCGACCTCGACGCTGGTCAGGTAAGCGCCCTTGTCCCAGAAGACCTTGCGGCCATCCTGCTTGCCGTCGTTGTCCTTGTCTTCAAAGATGACAATACGATCTCGCAGCTTGGTGTCCCAGCGCATGGGGTTCTCGGCATAGGTGTAGTTCTCCGCGATCCACAGGCGGCCCTTGGCATCCCAAGCCATCGCGATGGGCTGCTGCACATCCGGCTCCGACGCGAAGACCTGACATTTGAAGCCGGGTGGCAACTGCATGGTCGCCGCCGTCTCCTCAGCGCTCATGGGGCCACTGGCTGTTTTCTCGGTGTTGAAGGGAGCGGGAAAGTCGTCGGCCGCGAGAGCAGCGAAGCGCAGGGCGAGGAGGCAAAGCAATGACAGGCGCATAAAACGAGGAGAGGCAAAGTAATGCACGAAAACTATCGATGCTGCCAGCGAAGTGGAAGTTTTTTCCGACAGAGTTGGTTGGTCTTGACGCTGCCGCTTGGATCGTCCCATGCTGGTCGGCTCTATGAACCGCGTGTCTTGTCTTTTGATGCTGATAGCCCTGCCGATGCAGGCTCAAACAGCCGTGCCCAGCACCTTCAAGCTTTCCGCTCGCACTGAGCGCCCCACGGCGCTCTACAAGGCGAATGAAGGGGTCAGTTTCAACATCGCGCTCCTTGATCAAGGCAAGCCGATGGCCAGTGGCGAGGTGACCTATGTGCTGACCAAGGACGGCCTGCCCACAGGTCAGCAAGGGAAGGTGTCCGTGGTCGATGGCAAAGCCATGGTGCAGGGCAAGCTCGCGGAGCCCGGCTTCCTACAGCTGCGTGCTGCCTATCGCAGCGATCCGAAGGCCGTGCCTGTGACGGCGTTGGCGGGTGCTGGCATTGATGTGGAGATGATCAAACCTAGCGCGCCAGTGCCCGACGATTTCGACGCCTTCTGGACGGCGCAAAAGGCGAAGCTCGCCGCTGTGCCGGTGAATGCGCGTCTCACCTCGGTGCCCTCCCACTCCAAGACACTCGCGGCCTTTGATGTGCAGGCGGATTGCCTTGGCGCACCTGTGTCGGGCTACTTGGTAAAGCCCATCGACGCGAAGCCGAAGTCGCTGCCCATCATCATGACCGTGCACGGCGCGGGCGTCAGCAGCAGCTCGCTCGGAGGGGCCAGCGGCTGGGCGGCCAAGGGCTTCGTTGCGATGGACATGAATGCGCACGGTCTGCCGAACGGGAAGCCCATCGAGTATTACAAGAACCTGTATGCGACTACGATGAAGGACTATCGCTTCGAAGGTCGCGACTCGCGGGAGAAGTGCTATTTCACGGGCATGTTCCTCCGCCTCGTGCGCGGGCTCGATGTGCTGACTTCGCAGTCGGAGTGGGATGGTAAAACGATCATCGTCTATGGCAGCAGCCAGGGTGGCTATCAGGCAATTGTGGCGGCGGGGCTCGATCCTCGCGTCACGTTCTTCGGTGCGGGCGTGCCAGCGGGCTGCGATCACACCGGCATGTTGGCCAATCGAATCGCAGGCTGGCCGAAACTGGTGCCGAATGGTCCCGATGGAAAGCCAGATGCGAAGGTGGTGGAGGCCTCACGCTATGTGGATGCGATGAGCTTCGCTAGTCGGACCAAGGCCCAGGGTTGCTTCTTTACCGTCGGCTTTATCGATGGCACCTGCCCACCCACGAGCGTGTATGCGGCTTACAACGCAGTGACGATCCCGAAGCAGATCTACAATGACATTCCCAGCGGCCATGCGAACAGCCGCGGAGCCAGCACCGCCATGATGAAGGCCGCGCTCGATCACGCGGCAAGAAAGGAGTGACGGCATCTTGCCGTCATCGAAAAAACGACGGCAAGATGCCGTCGCTCTCAGTTAGAGAAACCGCTCCAGAATGATCTCCAGCTCTTCGATGGTGAGCTTCGGCCACAGGCTGCGGTCGGTCATCAGCGCGCCGTTCAGCGCGCTGTGCTCCGGCCAGTTAGGCTCGGTCGGAATGCGGGGAATGACACGGGCCAGGATGTCTTTCGCCATCGCGACATTGGCGTGCAGATGGCCGACGACAGCTTCGGCGGTCACGGGTTCATCTTCGACCTTCCAGCAGTCGTAGTCCGTGATCATCGCCAGCGTGGCCAGAGCGATCTCGGCCTCGCGTGCGAGCTTCGCTTCGGGCAGGTTGGTCATGCCGATGACATCGAATCCAAGCTGACGGTTCGCATTCGACTCAGCACGCGTGGAGAAGGCGGGACCATCCATGTTCACGTAAGTGCCGCCGTTGTGAACCTTTGCCCCGGCGGCCTGCGCTTCATCATGGAGCAAGGTGCGCAGATTTGTCGAGATGGGATCAGCGAGGGACACATGTGCCACGATGCCGCGGCCAAAGAAGGTGTGGTGCTCGCGGCGGCTGGTGCGGTCGAAGAACTGGTCGGGCAGCAGCACATCGCGCGGATGATACTCTTCCTTCAAGCTGCCTACGGCCGTCACCGCGATGATCCAACGAACGTCCAGCGAGCGCAGCGCCCAGATGTTGGCCTTGTGATTCAGCTCGGTGGGCAGGATGCGGTGTCCCTTGCCATGGCGAGGTAGGAAATACACCTGACGCCCGGCAAAGGTGCCGCCGATGATCTTGTCCGACGGCGGGCCGAACGGCGTTTCCACGTCGATCTCCTCGCGGTTTTCAAATCCTTCCAGGTCATACAGGCCGGAGCCTCCGATGATGCCGATTGCGCTCATGACTCGCATGAAGGCATGACCTTGCGCAGGATGCAAGCAACGACGCTGCCTCCTTCATTTGCGATTGTCGTTGGCGGCAGGCTTTGGTTTGCTGGGCCTCATATGAAACGCCGCGTCTTCACGCAGATCAGCCTTGGGGCAAGTGTTGCCACGCTCATCGGGTGCCAGTCTCGGCGCACGATCACGGTGCCTGACTATGCGACGCTGGTGGAGCTATCGGAGATGCTCAAGCGCGGCGAGGTCACGCCTTCCAAATTGGTCGAGCTAAGTCTGCAACGCATCGCGCGCTTCGATCACGCGGGGCTGGGGCTTCGGGCGGTGATTGAGATCAATTCCGAAGCCTTGGCCGTGGCCGCTCAGTTGGATCAACAAGGCCTGCGTGGCCCGCTTCATGGCCTGCCCATCCTGATCAAGGACAACATCGACACCGCCGACGCCATGCACACCAGCGCTGGCTCGCTGGCCATGCTGGATACGAAGCCACAGCGCGATGCCTTCATCGTTCAACGCTTGCGCGAGGCGGGCATGGTGCTGCTGGGCAAGACGAACCTCAGCGAGTGGGCCAACATTCGCTCGCCGAACTCGACCAGCGGCTGGAGCGCACGTGGCGGACTGACGCGCAATCCGCATCGGCTCACGCACAATGCGAGCGGGTCCAGCTCGGGCTCCGCCGCTGCGGTGGCAGCGGGGTATGTGGCTGCTGCGATTGGCACGGAGACGAACGGCTCCATCGTGAGTCCGGCGAGTGCTTGTGGCATTGTTGGGATGAAGCCGACAGTGGGCTTGGTCAGTCGCACCGGCATCATTCCCATCACGCACTGGCAAGACACGGCGGGGCCGATGACCCGCACCGTGCGGGATGCGGCGATGCTTTTGAATGTCCTGGCTGGCAGTGATGCGAGCGACGTGCAGACGGGTGAAGCCGACACACGCAAAGCCATCGACTACACCGCCGACTTGAGGGCTGGCGCTTTGAAAGGCAAACAACTCGGCCTGCTGCGCGCGCAATCAGGAACCCATCCTGAAGTGTTGCGTTTGCTGGATCAGGCGGTGATGGCGCTGAAGGATGCGGGTGCGATCATCGTTGATCCCGTCGAGCTGCCAAACATCTCGAAGCTCGGGCGGCTAAGCTTCTTGGCCATGCTAGTGGAGCTGCGTCAGGACTTGAACGCCTATCTCAAGCAGCGCGGTGGCCAGATGCAGTCGCTGGCCGATGTCATGGCCTTCAATGAAGCGCATCGCGAGACCGAGATGTCGCATTTTGGCCAGGAGTTTTTCGAGCAGGCCGACAAGCTCGGATCGCCTGGAGCCGTGGCCGATGGGCAGGCGGCACGGGAACTGGCACGTCAATTGGCGGGGCCAGAGGGCATCGACGCGGCGCTGAAAATGCATCAACTGGACGCTCTGATCTGCCCCACGAATGACCCGACGCGAGCGATTGATTTGACCAAGGGCGACACGCATGTGCGGGTCGCCTCGACACCGGCAGCGGTCGCAGGCTATCCGCATCTGACGGTGCCGATGGGCTTTGTGGAAGGCCTGCCGGTGGGCTTGTCATTCATGGGCGCGGCATGGTCTGAGGCTTCGTTGCTGGCCCTTGCTCATGCGTTTGAGCTTGTGCTACCTGCGTGGCGAGCACCTGCAATCTGATCTCGTCCAGGCTTGCACAGTTCGGAAGGCCCATCAGAATGCGCGCCACATGATGAAGACGTTTTTCCTCGCCCTGCTGAGTCTGCTGCTATCGAGTTTGGTCATTGCCGCTGACAAAGACTTCCCTCTGGTGCCAGCGCAGGAATGCCATCCGCGCAACGGTTTGCCCAACTTCCTGGCCAAGGTGAACACGCCCGGCGCGGAGGTGCGCATTGGCTATCTCGGTGGTTCGATCACCGCGCAGAACGGCTGGCGCCCAAAGACTTTGGCTCATTTCCAGAAGAGCTATCCCAACGCGAAGATCAGCGAGATCAATGCCGCCATTGGTGGCACCGGCTCTGATCTCGGTGTGTTTCGCCTGAAGCAAGACGTGCTCGATCACAAGCCAGATCTGATGTTTGTCGAGTTCGCCGTGAACGACGGCGGTGCCTCGCCCGATCAGATCTTCAAATGCATGGAAGGCATCGTGCGACAGACCTGGAAGACGTTGCCGGAGTGCGACATTTTTTTCGTTTACACGCTCACCGAGGGCTTGGCCCCGGCTCTGCTGGAAGGCAAGTTCCAGCGCTCAGCGAGTGCCATGGAGAAGATCGCAGATCACTACGGCATCCCCACGATTCACATGGGCTTGGAAGTCGCAAAATTGGCCAAAGAAGGCAAGCTGCTCTGGAAGGCTAAGCTGCCGAAGACTGATGAGGAGAAAGCGGCGGTCGGTGACAAGTTCGTCTTTGCCCCAGATAGCGTGCATCCCCATGTCGAGACGGGACATGAGCTTTATCTCCAAGCCATCGTTCGTTCCTGGGACCCCATCACAGCTGCGTCGAAGGGCAAGGGCGC
>Ga0164294_10003832_pt1 | contig 13296 bp, 6 predicted proteins | sample GEODES005metaG_FD_111479 | JGI IMG/M metagenome (GOLD analysis project Ga0164294, IMG submission 111479) | Oligotrophic lake water microbial communities from Sparkling Lake, Wisconsin, USA - GEODES005 metaG | ecosystem: Environmental > Aquatic > Freshwater > Lake | place: USA: Sparkling Lake... | reverse complement strand
GCGAGTCCAGCTCGGCACTATACGAGTCAGTATCCGATGGGTCGAATGCTTTCTTGGCAACTTTCGCTTTGCTACTGCTCATGTTTACCTTGGTGTTGGGTGCCGAGTAAGGTATGAGCTTCTTGTCGGGGCAGTAGATACAGAAGATCCTCCACAGTACAGCGGGCTGGACGTGCAGCATGTGCTTGATGGACAAAGGGATCTTGTCAACGATCAACACGATGAGGTGAGTCACCTTCTTCCAGTGCTGGAAGAATAGACGCGACTTGTCAGAAACGAGGCGGTCGAAGGTGTCGAGGGAACATCTCAACAGCTTGGACGCAGCAGCAGCGGCGACATGGTCCCTCTCCTCTTCGTTGTTCAGACTATCGCTGTCGAAGAACAAGTCATTGCGGTCACCCTCTCCCTGGATCAACAGATCGTAATAACTCTCCCTCCCTTCGGTGACTGTGTGTTGTACATTGCGATTGGTGCTAGAGGGTAGCATTGATGAGCTCGAGGGAGGAGGCAGTAGTGTCGAGGAGAAACAGTTCTTGAGACTGCTCCTCCTCGACAGCCGCTGGCTAGATCGATCGACCGATGACGACCTCTTCAACTGATCACTCGGTGCGGAGGAAGAGTCGATCAAGTTGTCCAGATCACTGCCCAATCGGAAGATATTGGTCTCGTCGCCGCTCTTCGTGCCCATGCTACGCAGCCGCTGGTCAGGGGTCTTCGAGCGGCGGGCTTGTCCCCCTCCAGGACCGGTGTTCTTCCTGTGACCCCTACTATTGCCTTCTAACAGGATTGCTTCCAGAGTCTCTTCCTTGTCTCCATCAACACCGAGATACATATCTCCTCCTGCAATCACCATCGCTTCATCGCGATCACCACCTCCCTTCGCAGAGGAGGTGGTGTTCGGGTTGACGCTAGACATCGACTGAGGCCTCCGCTTGGTCATGTCTAGATCAATGCTGTTGCTGCTGCTCTGAGTGAAAGGAACGAACTGATTCACAGCCGCTGAGATCCTGCTCTCGTAGGGTGTGAATCGGTATACCAGGGTAGGGACGTGACTACCCTCGTGGGTGGCTGCCTTAGCGATGGATGCCTGTACCTTCGGAGGGTAGATGAGGTTGGTGGACCTATTGAGTAGCTCCTCGTCGCTGAGAGTGGTGGATGCTGACGACTCCCTCCTGCGCGCCTCCATCCCCGCCAAGCGGATGGCGTCGGGTCTGGGAGGAGACTTCAACGCATCAACGCGGTGCTTGTAGGACTTGAACTGGCTCAGGAACTTCAGCGACGTCGCAGCGTCTCTCACAGAGGTCCCATTCTCTGTGTTGACTATACTAGCAGCTACTGTACAGGCGAGGGTGGGGCTTCGCGGCAGAGTGGGGGACTTAGCTCTCTTGTCATTCACCCTCTTCTTGGCCACTGCTACTTTCTGCATCTTGTCGCCCATCTCATGTAGCTTCACGAGATAGCTCGTGGTGGGGGCGGCGATCGACTCAGCTCTGGAGCGACTCTTGGATGGGCTTCGATCCATCGACACTGACATTGTAGAGAAAGACGTCATCAGAGCAGCAGCTGTGACTTCCTCGAGACTGGAGGAACCTCTGCGCGCATGGAGGTATATGTCGTCTGAGCTCGTCGCTGCGAGTCGTTGCGGCGACCTCCTTCGCTGGGTGGGCGTGGCGGCCTTTCTCGCGGTGAATGGGACGGCGAATCGGTCGGGGTCCACCAGTATAATGTCTCTCTTCGCGATAGGTTGGGGGGAGCTGCGGAGGCTATGTACGAAGTCCTGCACCTGGTTGGGGATGGAGTCCTTCACTGTGTATGGACCCCTCTTAGCGTAGGATATAGCACTTGTGCGCGAGCTGATTGACAGATCATCGGCAGGCACAGCGGTCGACCGGGAGCTGCTCCTCTGCACTGGACTACTGTGTCGAATGAAAGGTGACACGTCGGCAATAGGACTCTCGGGCTTGCCCAACAGGAGGGACACAGAGTCGCAGTCCTTGTAGTTCTTGATCACAGCCTCTTCGCATCGTGAGTTGGTATGCTTCATGATGGACGATAGGTTGGAGGAGTGCGACGGACTGGTCGACTTAATCGGAGACGACACGGAACTAGTTGAGGGAGGACTGCTGTCGACCCCGTAGAAGGACACCGAGGGGGACTTGGACCTGTCGCTTCGTGGTCGCACCTCAGTTGGTGAGCTGTGGGGACTGCCTATCCTCTTGAAGATGCTTGCAACGATGCTGGAGGGGGAGGGGCTCACGCTGCCTGTCCGACCCCTCAACATCGTGATGTCTTCGAGACGCTTCTTCGCATCGGATGGCTGGCTGCTACTAGCTGCATCAGAGGACCGCCTTGCTGGACTCTTCGCTGCTGCATCAGAGTGTCGCTTGGTCACCGTTGTTCCCTTTCGTCCTTCCAACGTCACGGCACTCTTGCCCTTCACAACCACTACCTCGTTCTTCTTCCTGGCACTAGAAGCATCTTTGCTTCTGGATGCGGTAGGACTTGATCTACTTCGTATGATCTCTCGAGAGGGCTGCTGGTCGAGGAGGTCCACTACGTCGGAGGAGTAGGTCACTACGTGTCGATTGATGATGTCGATCACGTCCCTGTCCATCCTAGAGGGGAACTTATCATGTCGCTTCAACAGTTCCTGGTCCAATCGCTCTCTGTTAGGGCTGACCGATCGAGGACTACGGTCTCTCTTCGGACTCAGTTTGCGATACAGTCGCAGCTCCATTATGGCATGTCTCCAGGTGTGAAATGCTTTACTGCTCTTCTTGATGATGTCTTTGCCCAGTATACGCCGCAGTACCAGCAGCAAGCTAAGGTACTTTGAGCTCGTGCTCTTGACCTGATACTCTTCTTTCGAGAACTTCTTGTGCACTTGATTGTAGAGACCCCACCGCAGCTGATTGTATATCTTCTGCAGCTCGGGATCCATGCCAGCGATGAGCTTGGCGTTGCCTTCGGGAGAACCATCGCTGATACGACTGCTGTCGAGTAGCGGACTACTCTTGGCCAATAACAAATCAGGGGACGGCGAGTAGTACTTGTCGAATATCGACACCTTGCTGCTGCTATCACGGTCAGACTTCACTTCGGGTGAACCGGGACTATTGAAGCTGAACCTCGCTTTGATATCGGGTGAGTACATGGGACTACTTCTATTGACGACGGTGAGTTTGGAAGGGCTTCTGTCGGGACTTCTAGTGGGGCTCATCCTTCCACTGTTGGGGCTCTTCCTGCCGCTACTAGGACTTTTCCTTCCACTGCTTGGACTTTTGAATGTTGAATTGGGACTATCAACTGTACGGAGACGAGTGAATGCATAATCACTGCTGCTCATCGTCCTCCAATCCAATCAGATTCCAAAGTCGCCACAGATAAAACAAACGATCACAGATACGTACAGTAAAACATAACCGCCAAATGTTTTCCCGGCGGAAGGGAAACCTGATAACATTATTACACCCGATCAAGGGAGAAACCTCCATTGTTGAATTATTGATGTGTTTGCAGTGATGACCCCTGGAAGCTACATAAGCATAGTGATCAGTGTGTTGCTCGTACATGCTGTCGTTGGCTTGAGATTCAGCACATGCAGCAGCAGCCTCCTCTCTACTGCATCCAGACCTGTTGGTTTCTATGAGAGACCGAGTATCGGTACATCACCGTGCTATGACGCGTCGCTCTGGGGTAGTCGAGGACTCCACGGTCGAACTCACCTATACAGCGGTTACATCCCACCAGAACTAGACCCGGAGTATCGCAAAATAGCAGTTAGATCTCGAGCTGTAGCTGTCACCAATGAGACCTCTGAAAGCACCACTTCCCCTGATGATGATTACTCATCTCTACCAGCGCCCAAGGAAGGTGATATAGTCCGCTACAAAGGCCGATGGGGTGACAAGCAGATCGGCCGTATCCGCTTCATGCGCTACATTGAGAGCTACCAGAGCTTCTTCGCTGACATCGTCCCTCTCGCTGAAGGCAAGTCGGAGAACGTGTTCGTCGTGGACCGAGCCTCTCAGGCGGAGTACCTCAGCACCGACGAGCTGCAGCCAGTGAAGGCATACTTCATGCGCAACGAGAATGGGTACAAGATCTACTACAGCAAAGCTAGCCCCCAGGAGGTGGTATTGAGGGCTCCGAAGTATCGCAAGATGGATCCATCATACACTACCCGGTCTAAGGTACTGCACTGCACTGCACACTAGATCGGTATACAGATCAAATCATGTATAGAAAGACGCGTGTAGCGATTTCGATATGACTGACATATAGATGATCTTGTTTGTGCAATGGATGAATGGTAACGTAGGTCATCAACTACGACATCTTGGACGACGACCTGAAGGACTACGAGCAGTTGAAGTACAGGTAGGTGAGCGAGTCGCAGCCTGTCTTCTGCTGGTCTCGAGCTGTATCCGATGATGCATGTCCTCCTCATCTATACATCATCATCATCGCGACGACGATAGGATATCCGCCGCCACTCTGCAGATCGGCGGCCTCATCGCTGCGGGTCTAGCAGTGGGCTTCAACCTGGACATCGCCGGTTCTTACTACGTCGGGGTCCTGGGTAGTGTGCTGTACTTCTACCTACTGGGTAAGAAGGTGGAGAACATCGGATCCAAGTACTCCGCTCTACCCAACAGACCCGTGGTGGGATCTGAGGATGAGCAGAGCACCACCAGTAGCTTCGATGTGGTCCAGTTCGCGTCGAAGAGGTTGTCCGATAACGTGTCCGCTCTGCGCTTGGCCGTGCCCTTGCTGATGTTGGGACTGCTGACCACCAAGGGCTACGTCGTGGACGGGTCGATTCCGCGTCTCTTTCGCCTGGTCCCTCAGAGCGAGTACATAGCCACCATGGCGGGGTTCCTCACCCTACGGATCGCACTCTACTTCAAGGAGGTCGGCAAGGAGTTCCGTGCTGAAGATCTGATCGGCATCGTGCCGGGTTCATTGGCGATAACTCTGCGGCAGTTGCTATCCAACAAGAAGACAGATCAGCCTGTCGACGTCCCTGCTGTGGTGGATAACAGGCCTCAACAGGTACTCCGACTGAGTTATTACCTCGTGCTATGACGACTGGCTCTTCAACAGACAAGTGTATTTGCTCACTCTCCCTATAGGTCATCTTTGTCACTGGTCCTGCGGCAGCTGGAAGGGCGACCTTATTGTCGTCGGTGCTGAGAGGTCCACCTGCTACTGCTGAAGACCAACTCCGCATGTTCAAGCTGCTGACCACCGACGAGCGATTCGCTTTACAGGGATCGGACTGGTACGTAGGTGTATTGTACAGTACACCGCGACGACTGTTACGTGCATGCATGAGTTCATACTTCATTCGCAATCAACTGTAGGTACCAGTATGTCACGGTCGATGAGCTGAACAAGCTGCGGCTCACCCAGGACATCGTCTGCGAAGGGTTGGAGAGAGATCCATCGGGGCAACTCATATCGGTGGCTGTCAGTGCACGGTCCCTACTGCTTGCCGACAGAGGAGTGACTCGGCTGATGGTCGGTCCGCCGTCGCTGCTGGAGTCTCTCAATGGATATAGTGGCATCGATGTTACCGCAGTATGGGTATCGATGCAGTCCAAGGAACAGTTCGTCAAGCAGGCGGCGACCATGGTTGCTAGGGGAGAGGGGAATGCCGGGACTGGAGCTGAGCTGGTACCACACTGCACGTGCTTGGTATACTACAGAGTTGTTTGTGTTCATGCCACTTAATGTATACTCCACCTGATGATATGATTGATAACAGGTGGACATGATGGTGGAGGAGGCTGCGAGAGATATTAGCTACTACACCCGTAACGCCGCTCTGTTCGACTACACCGTGCTAGCTACTGCTAATCAGAGTGGTGATGCGGTGAAGGGAGGTCCTACAGATGAATTGAGGGAGATAATACGGATACAGTCGTCCAAGAAACGATGAGTGTCATGATTAAAGTTAGCGTGAGAAATATGACCTGGTGATACTAAGGTCCTACGAAGAAAGTCATCGAGCAGTAAGGCAGTCGCTTGAAGCCGTAGCATGTAAATAGATAATGGCTATCATCATATCCCCCATTCATAACTTATTGCTCCTTGGGCAGCAGTAAGTTACTGTATCTAACGTCTATAATGGAAGAGTGCACTTAAAAAAATGGAATTGATGTGATCTGATCTTAGCTAGTGTATGTTTGGCAGGGATCCATTCAGCAGCGTGTACACCACCTCTTGAAGCAACACCACCCTTGCCAGGTTGCTCAGGTGTTCAGGGGTGTCTCCACTCAATCGCGCATCTCCCAGCTCTCTAGAGTGTATGGACTGCTCGTACTCGATGAACGACGGTAGGCAGTGATCAGTATGATGCAGCGTGTTGTTATACTCCAACATGGTTCTCTTGGCGTTGAACATGTTGCGGGCCTCGACGTTGAATGCGTCCACATTGCGGTCCACTGCTTCGAAGAACGACTGTCGCCTCGTGTCATTGGTGGTCATGTATGCATACGGGGTGCTTCTCCAAAGGACGCAGAGATCACTTGGTCGCAGCAGCACGTCCCACGTGTCGTTCAACTGCTGCCTGATGCGATTCACGTCTAGACTGAACTCCTCCATATCGTGGATGCCGAGGGACACAATGCAGTGGGTGAAGTTCATTGAGTGCATGTGTAGGTCATTGATGTCAGATAGTAGGGGAGCCCAGATGAATTTCAGACATGTATGTCCAGCCCTAGCGTGGTTGGAATGCTTGAAGTCGTATGTATAGGCCGAGTGGCCACCGTGCCAGATGTAACGATCGATTTCTTGGTCGTGTAGCTCGAGCTCGCTGTTACTCCCTTCGTGGAATGGGTGGGTCATGATTGCATAGATCGTTCCAGTAAGCCTCCTCGCCAAGGAGTCCCCGATGACTAGGGTACACTTGCCGTAGAAGGTGTCTTTGATCACTTCCAGACCGTACAGCACACCGTGTGAAGGCAACCACATGTCGTGGAACCAAGACGACTTGCCGTGGCTACATGACAAATTGTAGAGCAACAGCAGCACACTCAATTGCAATTGTATAGAAACATGCAAGAGCATCACATATAATGATGATGATTATGATTATGCCGATAAAATCAGTTTCCACAAGAGACGTCAATCAAGGCCAATTAAGGACTATGTTGACAGTACTTGAATTCACAACTTGTAACTGCTTGGTACTTAATTAGATTAACGAAGTATGTAGCGATCAGTCAAGGGTTGAATTTAAATAATTTATCGTTCTCCAGAATATTCTGTGGTGGCGACACTTCAGCTACCGTTCTAAACCGCCCAATAAAAAATGTAACTGCCAAGCCATGCATTTTAAAAAAACCAAAAAAAACGGAAGTACAGTGTACAGTACCTCCCCCTTCCTTACCTGCTCGCCTCCTGGTCCCCCGCTTCTATGCCGTGAACCCACCAGCCCTTCCTGCCCGCCCCTTACCTGGCATTGATCAGTAATTCCCCGGCTCACGTCCCCTTTTTGTCATTATTGCTCGTTGCAATCTAGCTGCTCACCCCTTCCCCTTAACCTTAAGTAATGTCTTCGTTTACTTTAGATATTAATGAAAATAAACTATGTATATATAAAATAGATCACATACTGTTGATCTAATGTCCCTAGTGAACTTAATAAACAAGCATGATAAAAAAACAAATAAGACCAAAATAAGTTTTTCATTCCATTTTGTTTTCTTTATTCTAAAATAAAGTTCATCTTTACTGTATTGCATTTCAAGTGGGCAGTTACATTCTTTATTGGCGGTGCTGAAGAAATGACCAAATCAATATCTCCTAGAGTTGCGACGTGTTGTTCCCCCACCGGCGATAATAAACTACAAGGTGAAACCGCTATAAAAATGTTTCAAAACCCATTTCAAAACGTGGTTTTATTTTGACTTCATATGAGCTGAATTGGGATTTTCAATAAATCATTAAAGTCGTTACAATCGCCTTCACCAAGTGACAGTCATGTCAGCCGAGGGATTGTGCTGGTGCGCCTCTGATGCGAAGTGTCCGCATGGTGTATCATCGAAACTCCCTGCCTTATGGGAGAACATGGAGCAGGTAAGTCTGAGTGTCGTTACCAATCACCCTCTGATGATCAGGTCTTATCAGTGCCTCCATCCATCCATCGTGTTACTTCGCCTCTAGATCATCGACGACGTCTTAGTGCAATTCGACCGGAAACTCATCAAACGGTTCTTGAAGGGCGATGCCGCCGCGGCCCACACCAAAGTGGGCGACCAGATGAAAGCAGTGAGTAGACAGTGTACTATAATGCAAGCAAGCATGTTGTTATAACCCATGGTTCGATGCTATTCACAGTCTGCTCTAAACAGCACCTCTTCCAGTGTCGGTGTCGATACTCGCTTGAACACAGCTTCGCCCTCCAACACCGGCAAAAGAAGTCGCACTGCACCCATGGAGGTGTCCACAAGCAGTCCAAGCTTGCTGGGCGGCGGCAATCAAGCAAGGAGGCCCGGGTCTGGGATCAAGCGTCCCGGGACCTCAGGACAACTGCCGGAAGTCGACGCACCGGGCAGCCCCGCCAATCGCTCTAAGCTGGTTGCCTCCAGATCGCAACAGCAGTCCGTCAGTACTGATCAATTCAAGAGATCGTTCATGTCTGCATCTTTACCTCAGCTTCCCAGCAACAGCACAAGCATGATCTCTAAGAATGGCTCCACTGTTAGTCGACCATCTGGCAGCACAGTTGCACCACAGCCTGCATGGTCGCAGGACTCCAACAACAAGCAGCAGCAACAGCCGAGCAGCGCCCAACCCATCGAGCTGCCTGCAGAGACCACCATGACTGTGGGGTTGATGCGCATCGCGGACAAACTGGCCCGCCTGGTGCTTCCCTGGCAGGCGGTGCTGTGTCCCCGTGCGGTCGAGACTCTGTTCGACTTGCGGCACTCGATGATCCAGTCCAAGCACGAGGCCTTCATCAACCAGATGAAGCAGAAGCTCGAGGAGAAGGTGCAGAGCTTCGTAAAGAAGAAGGAAGAGGAGGTGGAGCTGTGGCTGGAGACCGAGCTGCGCGCATGGAGGATGTACATGGAGCAGGACGAGGCGGACCTGCTGGACTACATCAGGGTCGACTTGAAGCGCATCTCGGATCGCACCATCCTGCAGAACCAGGCATACCGCATCCGGGAGCTGGTGATGACCTCGCAGATGGATGACCATGAGCGGGATAGCACTAGGCAGCTGCTGCTGGATTTTCGAAGGGTCTGCAAGGCGCAGGCTCCCAGCGTCGTGACCAATGCGGGAGGGGGAGGAGAGACTGCTGAGAAAGCCATCGAGCTGAAGCTGCTGCAGGACTCGATTGCTAAGGCGCAAAGCATGGCCAATCACAAGATGCTAGCTAGCAATCGCACGATCATCAGGTATGGTATGCCTGCGCACTCCCTTCAAGCATTGGATGAGAGGCTTCTTACTAACATCCAACATCATCCAACATCAATCATCTCATCATGGCTGGAAAGAAAAATGGAGGAGAGCCATGACTGGCTGTGCAGCCTGGCCGACAATGCGGTCACAGCCAGTGAGAGCGAGCACCTGCTGAAGAAGCTCTACGACGGGTTGGACGCGGAGAAGCACAGGGGCATGAAGTCGCTCTACTCGGCACTAGGTACAGTACTGATGAACCACTGATGATGATGATCTACTGATCATGCAATAGAAGCGAGCTGAGTGTTAATCTATCTGTTATGCGATGATGCTGTTGCTGTTGCTCTTATCGAAGGCACGTACAAGGAGCAACACAGCTCCATCTTGGACGCCATCACTGTGTTCGCGGGTCGCATTCACCAGCACGCATCAGACTACCTGCAGAGGGAGCAGCTCGTAGCGAAGGCCTTCCAGCAGTACCTGAATGCACTGGTGTCCGGGGAGATCAAGACCCACTCGTCGGACTTCAAGAAGAACACCTTCGCATGGGAGGCGAAGAGCATCAACGACCGCTGCAGCCGCAAGGAGAAGGCGCTTCTCGATGACTTTCATGCCAACATCGATCCACTGGACAAGCTCACGGATGTATTTAAGGAGCGCATGCGGGTGCAGTTAGATTTGATCACGCTGAAGCTGCAGAGTGTGTTGAATGGACGAGAGAACGACGTCGCTGCGAGGAAGAACCGCATCCACAAGAAGCTAGCTAAGCATGTGAACAAAGCATGCAACGACCGGAGGCAGCGCTTGAAGGACTCCACAGCTATCCGAAGAGACGAGTTCCAGCTCGAGGGAAAGTGCATCGCTAGTGTCGATGAGCTCACGCAGAACCTCCGATCCGCTATCGATCAGATGTGGGTGCGCGAGCATCTGAAAGAGCGTCGCATCTTCGAAGCAGCAATGGGTCGTATGGAGCGACTTGAGAAGAGTGCCCTAGTGATCTGGAACAAGCACTCCCACCTGGCCATCGAGCAGAAGGAAGAGTACGAGGACTGGCTTCGTATGCAGCATAAAGACACGGATCTGCGAGTGAGCGAGCGACGTCAAGATCTTTTCCGGGAGTGGAAGGTGTGGCGGAACAAGTTCGGAGCGGACTTGAAGATCGTGTCAGGCAACCTACGCGAGCCTGTGAGGAGACTGTTGGAGGACTCACTCACCTACGATGTGACGGTATCTGTAGAGTCCAACCTGCAGGTCGTGCGATCGTATGTGGACTCGGCTCTGCAAGATGTGAGTGAGGTGATGAGCTATCTGCGCACGAAGCTGAATGACTACTTGCGCAGAGAACTATCTTTGGTAGATACTTTCGCCTCCGGTCGCAAAGCCGCACTGTACAAGGACTGGCAAGATAACTTGTACATCCTCAACTCGGCCATCAATCGGCGAGTGGGTGGGCTGAAGGACATGGAGGCTGACCTGGAGGAGACCATCCGCATCACTATCCTGCAACACGAGGCGGAGAATGCAGTGTTCGAGCAGCTATCTTGTTCGCGTATGGAGCAGTTCTGGCTGGAGTGGCGCTCTCGCATGTTCACCCTCTCCAAGAAGCTGCGAGAGGAGCAGGAAGACTACCAGATCTCGAAGACCTCTGGAGGATCCAAAGCCAGAGTGAGTCGCAAGGACAAGCAGCTGGATGACCTGATGGACATGGCTCATGCGGCTGAGGTGGGTGAGGAGGGGAAGGCGAGACCAGCTGCTGTGAGGAAGCCCGCTGCTTCACCGTACATGGACATGAAGGGGGTCGGGGAGAGAGGGATGATGGACCCCATCACCGACAGTGGGGTAGACCTCTTGGAGAAGCCCGATTACATCCCCACGGACACCGAGCGACTGAAGCTCATCCTGGACAACATCAGACCGGACGTGTATCGTGAGTTCACCCACAAGATCACCCGCTCCCTCGAGTCGGTGCGCCGCGACCTGGGCGAGGGTCGCAAGAGACTGATCCCTCCATACTCCGCCGCGAAGTGCATGGTGACGTGTTGCGATGTGTTCTGGGAGCATGCGAAGCTGTCCGAGCGCTGTGTGGGGCGCATCTCATCGCGAGGAATGTTGCTGTTCGCTGATGGCCTACCTCGTAATGCCAGAGCTCTTTTCGGAGTGGCATGCACTATGTATGTGCTGTCACAGATCCAGCTGAAGGAGGAGAGCATGATGGGTATCGACTGCGACGACGTGTTCGAGATGCTGGACGATATCAAGCAGGTGTTTCTATTGGGATTGCTTACCGTCAGCATGCAGTATGGTACCTTCGGTCACTACTTGTTGAGAAGCGAATGCATCTGGGCTTGCAGTTGCTTCGGCATCGATCCCCCTGCCGAGCTGATCATGCAGCTAGATGCTAAGGGTATGGACAAGTCCCACGCAGAGAACACCCAGCCGACGGGCTTCTATTCCGAGGATCCCATCGACCTGACCAACTGCCTGCTATGTCTGACCACCGACCTGGAAGAGATCCAGCGGGCGAAGGAGCAGTTCGCAGAGAAGCAACAGCAGCTGAAGAGGGAGATGCATCCTCTTGATGCTCAGAGTGAAGCATTAGTCCCAGTTGTGACCCAAACAACTACAGCTGCAGCATTGTCGATGTCGATGTCGATAGACCACGAGAGCCACAATGCTTCTTCGGTGGTGTTCAGCGTACCTGACGACTCTTCGAACATTTCTCACAACGTGGAATTTGCAGATAGTTTGACTGAAGACCACAGCGCTGCTCCTGCTGTGGGTTACATCAATGAGACAGATAAGCTCAAAGAGAAGCTACAGACACATGTGCCTTATCTGCAGCAGCTAGCCAAGCTGTCAACCCTGATTCCCTCCTCAGACAGAGTGGTGCTGGCGGCGATGCTGGGCCGACCGGATGGGTCGATGGAGATGACGCCGCACCGACTGTGCCAGGTGTACCACATCTGGAGGCGGACAGCCCTAGCAGTGGTGGCTGCAGCCTTCGATCCGCCCAGCAACGAGTATCCGCGCGCTAAGGACCTCATCACAGCCCATCATGCCGCAGTGGGAGGCAGCAACAGCAGCAAACGCACTGGCCAAGGAGGCAATATCCGCTGTATATCTCCTTTCGAAGCAGTGTCTGTCGCTGTGGATTGGGTGACATCCATCAAGGGCCTGCCTCTATCCCTGACCCAAGGGCTATGCATATTGTCCCGAGGAGGTAGCTGCGACCCGTGGATCGAAGACCCCAAACAGACATGTCGCACCAGTAGGATCCTGTATGAGATCAACGAGTTCCTCGATACGATGGGCTGCGACATCCCCAAGTCGATGATCCACGATGAGCTGTTCCAGGCCTCGTGGCCCGCTGGTATCAGGTCGGTCCTTGCCAAGCTGGATCTGAACTCATGCGAGGTCATGTCTCTGGAGGCCTTCCGGACCTTCCTCATCAGAGAGGATATCGAGATCACCAACACCCAGATCACCATGATCTTCTGGTCGCTCTGCAGGGTGGACGAGGACAGTGAGGACCATGCTGCCAAGGCGCCGACTGTTCGTCTACCACATGCGGACGATGCCTCTTCAGTGCACGAGAAGGAGTCCTACAACGTGTCGTTCCAGACAGGCGGGGTCTATCGCCCCATCGTGGAGACGGTGTTCTCTGGGGACCCGGAGGCCTACATGCATGCCTTCATCCATGACGTGGAAAGGTACCTACACTCCATGCCCAGCATCGACACCAACGTCATCTTGGGGTACCTTCCCGTGGCATTGGCTCCTGCCTCAGCGCATGAATTGATCAATGACGCGATGAAGCTAGATATCTCCGCTCGTAATCCCATGCCTAGCTCCTGCTGTGTGTGGCTGGCGCAACGAGGAATG
>Ga0164294_10003831_pt1 | contig 13297 bp, 12 predicted proteins | sample GEODES005metaG_FD_111479 | JGI IMG/M metagenome (GOLD analysis project Ga0164294, IMG submission 111479) | Oligotrophic lake water microbial communities from Sparkling Lake, Wisconsin, USA - GEODES005 metaG | ecosystem: Environmental > Aquatic > Freshwater > Lake | place: USA: Sparkling Lake... | reverse complement strand
TGTTCACCTTCAGGTCGCTGTTCGGTAGCACCAAGCCACCCTGCACCGTGCTTCCTCCCGTACCGATGTATAACCCTCCGCTGTTCACAGTGATTCCGGTGGTGACTTGCAGTCCGCCCTTTAGTATCGCAAGACCGCCTCCGTAGACGGTAGCTCCTCCGGTCATAGATACCCCGCCGCTTCGAACGATAACCCCACCGGTATTGACCGATAGTCCCCCGGTAGTCACCAGCCCTAGGCTCATCACTGTGAGGCCGCCGGTGATAGACAGCCCGGACTGCAGGATCCGAAGAGCGCCATCGGCACTTACCTCCAAGCAAACGCTGTCGCGGTCCTTCACCACGATAGCTCGAGCGGTGGATGGACTGGTCGTCATGGAGTTGATCCTGAGCACGCTGTAGGCAGATCCGAGCGGTCCGGTGTACGCATTCGTGAGAGACATCACCGGGGCGTCGGTTCGGTCACTGTAAGCACTCAAGCCATCGTTGTAGACACTGATACCTTCGTTGCTCACATACAAGCCGCCGTTCTGAATGGTCTCTCCTCCCGTAAGGGTGCGCAGCTCGTTGACCTGCAGGTATCCGTCTCCCCGCAAGGAGCAAGTCACTTCACCCGCTGCTACCGTCTCGAAGAAGCTGAAGTTGGTCGACTGGGCGGCCGAGTTGAGGCGCATCAGGGTGGATTGGAAGTCATATCTGGGGGCTGATATCTGCAAGGCGGACTGGTCGTTGTAGTCGTGGTAGTGCAGATAGGTCGCGATGGAGCAGGACTTGCCTCCGAACCCACTGCTACATTTGCAGTCGCCGACGGAGAAGTCACAGATGCCTCTGTTTGAACAGTACGCATACTCTACAGCGAGACAAGTAAGGTACAAATGCAGGGTGAGTGCTGACTACTGCACTGCACTGCAACAAGGGAGTCGAAGACTCTTCTTCACCTCTGACGTTAGTGTTGACGACGTCGACGAACTCGCAGCTCCTGGTGATGGCGATGCTGTGATGCCTGGTGTCGATGAGCTCGCCAACGATCCCGGACACGTCGCAGTAGAAGTCCCGGAGGTGTGGGTTCCCGTCGTGGAAGAAGAGGTTGTTCTCGTGGGGCAGCTGTGGCCACGACAGGAAGGTTAGCGTGAACTCAGCGTGTTGGCGAGTCACCCAGTGCACCACGCAGTCCACGTCTCCGAACTGACCCACATTGGACAAGGAATTCTCGCAGGTTTCAGAGGTGGCGCGGTACAGGGGCAGCTGGTGACGGGTGCCCATAAAGAAGATACCGATGCTGCCTTTCAAGTCGTAGTAGCCAGTCTCGCTCACCACCACCTTGATGGACCTGTAGTTCTGATTCACTGTCAGCGGATCATCTCCTTTGGGACACATGCGCCTTGAGCAGTCGGATCCGATGTACTCCGCATCGCACACACACAAGAAGATGGAGCTCTTGTCCCAGTTGTTATATCTGAAGCCTTCCCCGTCCCCACCGAAAAGGTTCGTCTCAGGATCATAATATGGCCCCAAGTCGATCGATATGTCACGGATGGACATGCACTCGCCATGTCCCGAACAGTCGGAGGGACATGTGCCTGTGGCGGTGCACCAAGCTAAGTGAACTACAAGGGTCTATACAGTACACTGAAAGCGCACTTACTTCTTTGACAAGCATGGCCAGTAAATCCCTGAAGGCATTTGCACAGGCCTGTCTGTCGATCGCATATGCCTGCGTTCGAACACTCTGCGCTTTGATGTCCTTGGAAGGACGAATAAGCCTTATCCACCCAGGCAGTGCCGAAGGGACAAACAGCTGCAGCATGGCATAGTTAATGAATCAAGTGTCAAGTCATGTCCCATAGTAAATCAAGTCATGTCCCATAAGTAACGACCTAGCGAGCAGTCCGCAGCCCCGGCGGTCCAGCCATCGAAGCACTGGCAGATGTTCTGAGCACCACAGACTCCATGTCCTGAGCACTTGCTAGGACATAAAGCCTCCGATTGGTGGAATCCCAGCAGGTAAACCAGCAGCAATGAAGGTATGATCATGTCACCGCATAGCTGCTGTAACTTACACTGTACTGTAAGCTTAAGTTCCGAAAGTCAACAAAAATTTTGCGGGAAATTTTTGAAACGGCAGTGGACAGTGTATCTGCTGAGCTTTTCTTAACAACAACATCATCATCATCATCAACATCAACATAGCAAAACCCATAAGACCATATCATCAGGCCTCTTAGCCATCATCGTCTGCAACCGGTATTGGTAACTCATTACACCCATCTGCTGAGTCAAGTTACGGTACGATTAACTTCTTAAGGCGCGAATCGCAACAATCATAATAAGTTAACTAAGTTACTTGTTAGCAGTTATCGCTCATGGCAGAGTTGGAGCAATTCTGCATATTAGCAAGGAGCCAGAAGAGCAGAGCATGTGCTGCTCTGATACAGCAGGTGTGTATACAACTTATAGCTTCTCTGTTCTCATGACTCGTTGATGCATGCATGCCTAGGTCCTCAACCACCGCAAGATCTACCTGTTCGGAGAACTGCTGTCTGTGCCGTCGGTGCAATCGGTGAGTGAGTGAGTAAATCTTCATCATAAGCTTCTTCAACCATCATTATACTGCCTTCTTGTCCTCAGTTGAAGGATTCCGATTTCTCTACATCATTCAACTCGTTGGAGCTGTTCGCTTTCGGAACCTACAACGACTATGCAGGTACGTACGTAGATCGCTCGATGACCACTTGCCACTGCCATAATGAGATGCTCAGTATCCTGCTGTTCTGCTATCACCATGCAGCGAACAGAGACACTTACCTGGAGCTGTCTGAGGCGCAAGTCTCCAAGCTCAAGCACCTCACCGTGGCCTCACTGGCGAGCAGCTCTAGCAGCAAGGTAGCTCTAGCGGATGTGTGCTGCTGCTTCTACTGGAGCTATCACACTTCTGCACTTGAACATCTCGCATAGCTGCTGTCGTATGACCTGCTGATGAGGGAGCTGCATGTGGACAACGTACGGAGCATGGAAGACCTGGTCATTGAGGCAGTATACGCCGGGCTCGTCGATGGCAAGCTGGATCAGCGCAAGAAGCTCCTGCGAGTGAAGTCCTTCGCTGCCAGGGACGTGCGCCACGAGAGCATCGGCGCCTTGATCGACACTCTCACCGCGTGGAGAGGGACCATCGCGGACCTCATTGCCAATGTCAACAAGAGCTCCCAGTAAGTGCGTTGAGCATTTGCTGTTGCGTCGTCGCATGTTTGGAATGCTGATGATGATGTCTCTGGATGCTGTGATGCTTCAGATGCATGGCTGCGACGCGGATAGCCGCAGAGATGGAGCAGCGCAACCTGCAGCACCGGGCGGCCTCGAAGGCCAGGGATGTGCGCGAGGCTCTGGAAATGGGGGTGGGGGACTACTCGGACGAGGTGGAGTTCTATCGACCGATTGTCCCCAGCGCCGTCGAGAAGCAGCCCGTCTATCGACACTACCACTACAATCCGAGGGAGGGTAGATAGATAGGGATGTATGTTCTCAGTGGAGCACAGTACGTTATTTAGTAGATCCGAAGATGATCATATCAAAGGCGCCAAGTCACCATCGATATGTTCATATCTCTCAGCTCACACCACCCTGCTGGCTCCTCATGCGTGTGTGTGCTTCATGTGATGATTGGTTGTGGTTTGTTTGAGCTTTAATGTATTCTTCACAACAGAGCACAGAGGGATGGACAGTCAGTCGGCTCTCAATAGGGTGAACAGACAGTCAGACAGACAAGCAGTATCTTAGAAGACGCGCTCTCTGTCAGACGGATGGTAGCTGCAGTGCCGCACTCACTACCTGTGGATGCCAGTCAGCTTCTCCGACAGGGTCCACAGGCTACGGGCGGCGATGGGATCGGAGGCCGCTCGGCTGGCGTTGATGGGTTGGCAGTGGAAGTACAGGTCACCACCCTCCGCTGCGTCCAGGTCCGGTGACGTGGCTGCGTAAACACTCGTGTAGGACCCCTGCTCGGGAGTCTTCTGCAGAGAGGAAACGATGGGCGCGAAGAGGGCGTTGAGGAACTGCATGGTGGGACTCATGTGTCTGGTGACAGTGGTACGCACACAGCCCGGATGCACCGCGAAGCATTTGACTGAACTACCTTGCTCGAGTAACCTGAGAGGATCGTGGTATTATAAAGCGACATGAGTGGTGATAGATGGAAGGCAGCATATGAGTGGTCATCGAGGAGAGGCAGTAATTGAGTGACCTCCTCTGTAGTTCCTTTGTGAACAGTAGGTTGGCTAGCTTGGACTTAGCGTAGTTATTGAACAGCTCGTAGGCCTGCTCACACATGATGTCATTGAAGTCCAGCTGATCCACTAGGCGGTGCAGAGAGGAGGTCAAAGTCACGACTCTCCCGCTGCAACAGCAACAGAGACAGTGTGAGTCAGTCAGCAGGTGTCACGGGTGAGGAATAGTATGGTGGGTATAAGCAGCAGTGGCTGACTACCCTAAGTCTTAGTTACCTGGTCTTCTCCAGGTCGGGCAGCAGTAGGTTGCTAAGCAGGAAGGGTCCCAAGTGGTTCGCTGAGAACACCGTCTCGCAGCCATCCTTGCATAGCAGCAGTTAATGGCAGCAGAAAGTCATCAACAGTGCACGCATCGATCCATCAGTGCATGAGGAAGGTATTCACCGCTGTAATGGTCCTCTTGTCCTGCATCAGGCCCGCGTTGTTGATCAGAGCGTGTAGAGGCAGATGGAGACCGTGGAACTCCTAACAAGAGCGCATCATTACCATTATGACATCAACTCGAGTCTCCATCATCATCATCATACCAACTCGAGTCTGCATCATCATGCAATCAACCCGAGTCTGCATCATCATACCATCAACTCGTTTTTGCATTATCATATCATCAACTGAGTAAGCACCTTAACGAACTGACGGACAGAGTCCACGCTGCACAGGTCCAGCTTCAACACGAGCACCTTCGATGGGGCGCAGTTGGTCAACTTCAGTATCCTCAGTCTGGCCTCTTCAGCGCTAGCCTGTGATCGGCAGCCCATGACGACAGTCGCATCCATTTTCACCAAAGCTAGAACTGTTTCAAAACCTGTGACAGCATTGAGTGAGCTGTTAGCAGCAGCAGTGAATGGATGCCAGTGATGGTCTCTTTGCACTGACCTATACCAGTATTACATCCCGTCACTATAAACACCTTACTAGACAAGTCTATCTCTGAAAATTTCACCCCAATCAAATTCCTAGCTACGTCCACATACACCATGAACATTTGAAGAGCCAACAAGAGAAGTTCTGCTATCTTGAAATTGCATCAATTCATTTGCATTAGAAGCGATTATACCAGATGATTTCAGTTCAAAGAACCTCACCTGTAGACTCCATTCCTGTGAGCTTTGACAGCGACAGAAGAAGAACAGGATAGTCGACAGGATGACGGTGTTAGAGATGAAGGCTGACTCACTCGGCTTGGTTATCTCGTACGTATTCAGACGAAATAGTGAAAGCGATATGTGGTACGTAAAGCTAGCCAAGGGCAGCACCACCAATACCACGCACTGTACCACTGCAGAGATCATATCGATGATCATATTCCCACTTGGACGTACGTAAAGTTACGTCGATTTGAAACTGGCTTCAATTTGTTCGGGTAATTCCGGTAGTTCCAAATAACAGTTGAAGTTCTTCTCTGAACGATCCAAATAGTGAAGGTTTTTGATGATTTTGCAGCATACTTCCATAAAAAAACCCATCAACCCACTCGAGCTCCTGCTGTTCCTGTTGTTCATAATCAAGTCACTGACTTCCTGTTGTTCTCTTAAAGTTACTACGTGCTGAATTCGAAATCATAGAACGTAAACTTATCAGTCCAGTCAGCAAGTGCTTCATATAGCAGTTATCCGCTGAATCCCGCTGCATTCAAACTGTTCCATAAGATTGCAACGGTGAAAGTCACTTATGACCAAGTCAGAGAAGAGTCGAGTGGATAAATTTGGCACTGAAAATATGCTACGATCGAAATCACCGATGCCCACATACTGCCTCAGTCCTTCGCCTAGAGTTGTGCGACTTGAGAGGCGGACAACGAAGTCCCTGGACTCCTCAGACTACAGTACGATGAACTGCTCTGCGAGTTATAAGGCGTCTTCTCTTTCCAAGAACCACAACTGTAGTCTGTACAACATCAGATCGATGTCCGCAGATAGCAACCACGTCATGAATCGGCTGTACTTCGAAAACATCGACGTGTTGAGCACTCCCCTTTCGTCGCTGCGTAGTTGCAGTGAATACAACAAGGAGCAGTCGCTGAAGATCTCCGCAGACGACAGGGAGAGCAAACCGAAGTCGAAGAGGTCTATTTTCTCCTTTCAATTTCAGTGGAAGAAGCAGTCTGGGGATGCTGTCGTTACTGAGAAGTGCCAACTAGGGCGGATTGAACATACTCATACTATCAGCAGCAGCAGTGATAAAAGGAAAGAGAGTCATGAGGGGAGTATGTCAACCACTCTGCAAGCGGCAGCAAAGTCCAGGAGGTCTAGATCGAGCTCCAGTTCCTCTTCGCCGAGAAAGAATTCCACCAGGACCTTGTCAACGAGCATTTGTGGTGACTGTAGTGGTGGGACGAACCAGCTGATCAGCAACAGTCGCAATGACTCCCTGTCGTACAGCTTCAGTGGTGCTAGTGCATCGGTCTGGAAGCAATCAACACGGAAGGTGGGGTCACAGCAGCGGCAGACAAGGAGAAGTAGCTCCAACACTTTCTTCCGCGAGTCGTCCGCTGCCTTCGAGTATATACTCGGGTTCGGTCAGCAGCGCGACGGGCCGATGGAGATCGAGCTGCAGACCATCCGAGAGCCCCGACTGATCGATATATTTGTCAGAGATAATCACTTTGGATATCAATCTCAAAGGCAAATTCCTATCGTGCCGAATTCTTCGCAAAGAGACAACAGTTCTGCGCCTCCTAGACCATCACAAATGCCTGTTGGCACAACAGCGACTCCTCGGGAGCACCCAGTTTTGGCATTTCTGCAATTTGGGCAACTGTGTCCGCCACTGACTGCTCCCTTCCGGCAGTTCTACGCTTCTTACATCCGCTCCAGCTCTGAGGACGCATTCTATGAGTATATGCGGCTGCAGCCCTTCTCGTCTGGATCGTACCTGCGGGCCATCCTCACTGCGGGCTTGTGTGGCTCAGTTATCAGCACATACAACATGGTGCTCTGGCCGACTGTGGGTGCTTTGTCGCATTCTAGCTGGTGCTTCCAACGGCTACTTTTCGTGATCATCATCGCACAGGTCGTGCTGCACGTCGTGATGGTGCCCAGCAGACTAAAGCTGAACTATTTGTGTTGGGAATCCACTAGAGTGATCGAAGCGGAAGTGGCTATTCAGTACCTGAGGACTATGATGCATAGTGACAGCTGGGTCACCAACCGATCGATCGGCGTGGTGCTCGACGTGCTATCAGCGGTCATGCTGGTGCTGTGCGAGGCGTATCTATGGAACTCCGAGATCGTCGACCCTCTGCGGCCGCAGATCGTGTCTCTGTGTGCCACTAATATGCTGACAATCATCATCCGAGTGCTGGTCGTCGTAGTGTTCAGCTCTTCTATGCACGACCCAGACGTGCTCAGAGACGCCAGGAGGAGGGGCTTGTGTCAGTATGACATCGACGTGATGCCTACCTTCGTGTACAGCTGTGGGGACGATGTCAACAACGGCGACTGCTCCATTTGTCTGGGGCCCTTCGATCGCGGAGAGATGCTGACCTGTCTGCCCTGTGACAAGAAGCACAGCTTTCACTCCTCCTGCATCCGCCAGTGGCTGCAGCGACAGAACTCATGCCCCTTGTGTCAGCGCCTGGTCTAGGAAGCGAGTAGTATTGTTATGTCGGAATGGATGGACCTTCTGTACTGTATCCTCAACGCAGCGACTTGAGCTCTGATCTCTTCCTCGCATAGCTTCGATTTGTACGCTAATTGAGGAGCGTTTTGAAACTACCAACACTGTACGTGCAAGTCTATAATTATTGTCAACTAAGTTACCAATTAAATCATTTTCTTTAAGCTACATACGAGCATCGTTGCTGCCCGAACACATCAAAACTAAACTACTTAACTATACATTGACATGATAGATAGGCCGAGCACGTTATCATCACCTGCTCCATATCCTGAAGGTGGCGTCCGAAGAGCCGGATATGAAGAACGCGTCGTTGGGAGATGAGGCCACACACTGCACCGCCCCCTCGTGACCCTGTATCTCGCCCACCAGCGAGAAGGAGCTGATATCCAACACCTTCACTGTGCCGTCGTCGGATGCGGCCAAGATGCGCTTGCCTCCGCGATCCATGCTCAGCTGGTTGATGGGGTACTTGCCCGCGTTGATAGTGCCGAGCTCAGCCACCATTCGAATGTCCCAGACTTTGACAACACCGTCAGCGTCGGCGGAGACGATGATGTCTCCCCTGTTATTGATCTTCAGATGATTGCACGAGTTCGAGTGGCCGTACAGCGTCTGCACACACAGGCCTGTCCGGCCATCCCATACCGACACTGTCTTGTCTCCTGAGGCACTGCACACATTGGCTGAGTAGGGCTGCCAGCATACTGCATTGACGCTATCCACGTGACCGCGGAGGGTCTGCTTGCACTTACCCGCGATCAGATCCCAGATGCGCACCGTGTGGTCCATTGAGCAAGACGCCACGAAGTCCCCGGCCTGGTGGAACTCGCAGCCCCACACGGCCTGGGTATGGTCTGAGAAGGTGTGCGCGCACTTCGCCTGGGCAAACTCCCATATCTTGACAGTGCTGTCCCCAGAGGAGGTGCATAGGTGAGAGCCGTGTGGGTGGAAATGCAGCCCCGACAGCCAGGACGAGTGGCCCTCTCCGGCCATCACAAGCTCGCAATCCGGGGCGGTCCACAGGCGCCACGTCTCGTCATCGCTAGCAGTAGCGAAGATCGGCTTCTTCGGATGAAATGCACATGCAGAGACGGAGTTCAGATGCCCCTTGAATGACTTCTTCGTCTGATAGCGCTCGAAGGACGCCTCGTCGAAGTCCAGGCTCAAGAATGGGTTCGCGGCTGGATCGTCATGAGGGAACGTTGCGAATTTACGAACGGTCCTCGTGGCTTTCCTGCTCTTAGGAGAAGAGCTTTCGACGGGCGCCACCGGTAGCGTCAGAGCAGCCACCTGGTCCTCTAGCGTCTTGACACGTGTCCTCAATCGGTCTCTCTCCAAACGAATTAGCATCTTCTCCTTCAGAGCCGTCTCGTGCTTCCGCTTCAACTCATCGATGGCTGGTTCGTAGGCCCGCATGTGATTCCTCATAGCCTTGATGTCCCCTATCAGCTTATTCTTCTCTTGTACGACTCGCTTGTGGTGCATGCGGTGAAAGTCACGCTCCTTCCGGAATTTATCCCACGTCGCTTTGGCACGATCGGCAACCTCTGCAGCCCTCTCCACTTGCTCCCTTAAATGCTTAGCTTGCTGGTCGAGGTCTTCATTACGAGCATATATGTCCTCCACTGTCGTAGATATTTCCTTCGGAATCAGTCCTTTGGTATTCATCTCGTACCACTCAGTGTTGAAAGTGTCCAAGGTCAGATTGAGGCCGGCCTTGATCAAGAAGTTGCGGATGAAGTCATCTACTACGGACGGTCGCACCGCAGTTATTGAGTGCGAAAGTGGCTGGGTCTTTTCGTATTCATCGTTGTGGAACTTGATGGTGGTGAAGGCGTCCATAACGTCATTGTTCTGCACATCGTCGTCCTCGAGATCTTCATCAAACAAATCATTGCCGACTTCCTCGTAATTGAAGTTATCGTCGTCCTCGAAATACTCCTTGTCCGCTTGAAAGGATGCACTCATTATTGAATTAAGTTAGTTATCAAAACTGCCAATAACGGACGGTTTCATGAGAAAAGGTGGTCGTTAAGTTACGATCCAAATAGCTTGAAACCTATGCAAAATAGCTTCGGGAGCCTAGCAAAGTATCGATACAGAAATGCTGCTTTTACAGGTTAAGTTACTTACTGTTCACGAATGACGTGACTGCTGCTCCTATGCTGTGATGTTATTATTGTTATTGTCATTTATTTTAATACTATAATTCTTAGACGCGCTTTGGGAAAATTGATGTCATTGTTCGTAACTTAACTGTTCAAAAAATTACTTCGACAGCACAGCAAAAAGAATTTATCAATCTTTTAACATCTATTGTATGACGCCCGTTCTGCTGTACGTCATCTCCATGATCGCGGTAGGCAACTCGTTCAGGATGATGAGGAGGAAGACTCCATTCATTGAGGTGTGCAGGAAGCAGATCACTACTCTATTCCACCAGGCACCGACCGACGCTCCAGTTATTTCCGCAGAAGATCAAAAGAAGATCGATGCTTTTCGCGAGCATCAAGCCGGTGCGAAACGACTTAGCTTCGGAGAGGAGGTCCGCACCCTGATCGACCAGAGTATCGGCTACGGCGTGCTGTCCACCAACAGTGTGCAGTTCGCGGGGTATCCCACGGGGTCGGTTGTGGGCTTCCAGGTGGACGAGCAAGGACTGCCTTTCTTCGTGTTCAGCACTATGTCTGCGCATACGACGGATATCCTCAAGGATGACAAAGCCTCTCTAACTGTGATGTCCAAGGACTTCAAAGGAGCTGCAGAGGGTAGGGTAGTGTTGGTCGGAACAATTCAGAAAGTGCTCGACGCCGAGCTGAAGAGCCAATTGAGAGACCTCTACCTCAAGAGACATAAGGATGCATTCTGGATTGACTTCGGGTAGACACAGCGGCTTCGATGACCCCTTAGTGTATATATGCGGGAGATCACGTATCCATATGATGTGATGGCTTGTAGGGACTTCTCCTACTTTCGGATGGAGTCGCTTGAAGCAGTGCGCTTCGTTGGAGGATTCGCTATGGCTGGAAGTGTAACCCCTGTAGACTACAAGGCAGCACAGCCTGATCCCTTAGCGGGATTCAGTGGACCTGTCTTAAAGCATATGAACGACGATCATGCGGACTCCACTGTCGCGATGATAAAGCACTACGCTGGTGTGGATTGCTCCGAAGCCCAGATAGTATCACTAGACAGACTAGGCATGACAGTGAAAGCAAAGCTCGATATCTTTGGTGGGGGATACAGCAAAGTCCGATTGTCGTTTCCCAGGGAAGTGAAGGACAGGAAAGCTATCAAGGAAGTCCTGGTAAGTGCACTCATGTGATAACTGTATGTAGGTGCTCATCAATTAAATATTCTCTCTTTTGTAGGTTGAGATGACACAGGCTTCATCTTCTTGAGATCTAATGATTGGCGAGGCGTCATAAAAGTTCAACTTGTCTTTTGTGTTGTGTACGTACAGTCTGTAACTGTTTACCAACCGTTTCATCCATGTTAAAAAAAAGTCAGACAGCGAATGAATTAAAAGTAAAAGAAGCATGTTCGGTCGGAGGACAAAAAGGGAAGCGAAGAAGGAGGTGGATCCCCGCACTCCCGCAGTTATACGTATCCAGTGCGCCATCAGAGTGGCCCTCGCAAAGACCCGGATCAAGACCCAGGCGAAGAGGGTGTGGCAGAGAGTCTATGATCCCAAGTACAAGCGATACTTCTGGTTCAACAAGCTGACCAAGAAGTCGCGATGGGACCAGCCCAGGTTCACCCAACTGTACTATGAGGAAGACCGCAAAGCTGCCATAGAGATAGAGCGAGTAGTGCGCGGTTTCATCGGGCGAATGCGAGTCAGAAAAGTTGCCAACACAAAGTACACACGATTCTACGATGGGAGTGTGAATAAATTCTATTGGCTCGACAAGAGCACCGGTAAGACAACGTGGAACGTGTCCCAATGGCTGCTCAAGCAGCAGATCGAGATGCCGACCGAAGATCGCATGCTGTACGAGAGCTACCAGAAGATCAAGGAGTTGGAAGCCAAGCTGCGCGAGAAAGACCAGGAGATCAAGGAGGTGCGCAAGAAACGATTCGAGGAACTGGAGCCGGAGGTCATACGAGACAAGGTGCAGGACGCGCGGCACCTGCAGCGGCCTAAGAACATGGACGAGTGGACGGTGGAGGAACTCTCGGCCTGGTTCATTGAAATGAAGATGGAGGAGTACATACCCTTCCTATTCCGTAACAGGTGAACATCTATGATCACTTAGTTGATTTATGGAACCAATGTGACAAGTGTTGTTTATCGATGCACCTAGAGTTGATGGTCTACTGTTCATCAACCTGACCGACGACGAGTGGGAGGACATGGGCATACAGAACCTATTCCACCGCCGCAAGCTGAAGCTGATCATGAAGGCGTTCCGCACGAGGTACCAGTGGAAGAAGGAGAAGGCGGAGGTGACTGCAGATGACGACGACCTGCTGAGTGAGTACTCGCCCTCTGAGCTGTCCGAGCTCCTGGCCAAGGAGGATGCATCCAATGACTACTATAGCGATGAGGACGATGAGGAGGACGATGACGACAGCTACGCTTCCGAAGACGAGGAGCTCATGCAACAGACTGCGGAGCAGCGGCTCCAGAAGAAGATAGATATGCAAAACATTACCATAAAACTGCGCGTCAGGGGGGATGGTGTGAGCTTTCCTATGATGGGCGACATCGTGCGGGTGCGCTACGTGACCACCTTGACAGACACGGGCAAGGTTGTGATGTCCACAAAGCACGTGCTGGGTAGACCATGGGTGGAGTTTGTTCTGGGTATCGATCAGATAATCAAAGGCATCGACCGCGCCCTGCCGCAGATGTGCATCGGAGAGCGATCCAATGTGATTGTTACCCCCGAATACAGCTACGGAGCGGAAGGGTTGCCACCGCTTATTCCCCCTAACACGTCCTTGACATTTGACATCACGTTGCTTGGATTCCGACCGAGGTCTCTATGGGTCAAGCCTCTCATCCAAGACAACTCGACCAAGGAGAAGCCGTATCTTGAGGACTTGAAGGTGTACATGAAGATGGTCGATGCCGGAGACCTAAAGAACCTCGGCGACGATGACGAGGAAGGGCCTTTGAAGGGGATGATCTCCAGCGGCGGTGGTAAGGGTGTAGGGAGCGTGATCACTGGATCGGGCTCCACCAAACAACCCAAACAGGGATCAAGATCTAGTGGAGTGTTTAAATGACGCGATTGGGCAATGACCGCTCGGGTTTTTATCGAACAGTTCGTTAACTTTGGTATACTTCAGTTTTGAAACAACAGATTTTTCGAAGGAGAAAGACCAAAGAGAACTTCGACAGCTGTCACCTCTACAAATACAATCGTCAACCACTGCCACTGTACATTC
>Ga0164294_10003830_pt1 | contig 13299 bp, 15 predicted proteins | sample GEODES005metaG_FD_111479 | JGI IMG/M metagenome (GOLD analysis project Ga0164294, IMG submission 111479) | Oligotrophic lake water microbial communities from Sparkling Lake, Wisconsin, USA - GEODES005 metaG | ecosystem: Environmental > Aquatic > Freshwater > Lake | place: USA: Sparkling Lake... | reverse complement strand
TTTGGCCGAGCGCGGCGGATCGTCCTTTACGACACGTTGATCAAACAGTTAGGGCCCGATGAGATCGAAGCCGTTCTCGCCCACGAAATCGGCCATTTCCGGCTACGCCATATCGGCAAGCGCATTCTGACCCTACAGGTCAGCAGCCTCATTGCGCTGGCTATTCTCGGGTGGCTCTCGAAACAGGTCTGGTTCTTCCAGGGATTGGGGGTCACGCCGGCCGAAGGACTCGTCCCCGGTTTGGCCTTGATGCTGTTTGTTCTGGTCGCCCCCTGCGCCGGATTTTTCATTGCCCCCCTGAGCGCCCTGCTCTCGCGGCGGCATGAATTCGAAGCCGACGCCTATGCCGCGCAGATGACGAGCCCTGGCGCTCTGGGTCGGGCCCTGGTATCGCTGTATCGCGACAATGCCGCAACGCTGACACCCGACCCATTGCATTCGGCATTCCACGACTCGCACCCACCGGCAGCGCTTCGATTAGGTCGCCTGCAAACGGATTCGCCATGACGCCACCTCTCTTTGATCTCATGGCGTTGGCTCGAATCGAATGCCAACCTCTGGGTCCGGCGCAGCCATATCCCGACGCCCAGGTCGACGCGCAACGGGTCGCGCTACCCGGTTGGACGTTGCATGAGCAGGGCCTACGAAAAAGGTTTACGTTCGCCACCTGGACGCAGACGATCGAATTCGTCAACGCGCTCGCCCGGATAGCCCATGTCCAGGATCATCACCCTGATCTGGAAGTGAGCTACGGACACTGTACGGTGCGCTGGAGCACCCACTCAGTGGGCGGTTTAAGCCTGAAAGACTTCGTTTGCGCGGCACGCACCGAATCACTGAACTGCATTCGCGACCAGGCGTCCGAGCAGTGAAAAAAGCGCTCAGGGCGCAGCGCACCGAACGCGCCACCGTGGTTCAACAAACCGGCTTCATTGTCGGGTCTTATGGCCGACAATTTGTCGTCCATACGGCCCAGGGCGAACGCCTGGTTTGCGTCACCCGGGCGCGCGATCAGGACTTTGCCGTTGGCGATACCGTCACGGTCGGCGCCACGGGCGCTCAGGGCGGTGTGATCGAGAGACGCGAATCGCGACGCAATGAGTTCAAACGCGCCGATGCGCGGCGCACAAAAATCCTGGCGGCCAATCTTGATGCGGTGGCCTGTGTGATTGCACCCGCCCCGCCGTTTTCCGAGGCCTTGCTGATGCGAGTGCTGGCAAGTGCTCACCACGCTGGCATTGAGGCCGCGATTGTCGTCAACAAGATCGATCTTGAACAGGCCATGGAGCGCATTGCAGCGCGTCTTCAGGTCTATGAAAAACTGGGCTACCCAATTTTCCGGCTCGCACCGGGGCCGGCCCCTGACGCTGCCGCAGCGCAATTGCGTCCTTGGTTAATCGGGCGCACCGTGGCCATGGTCGGCCAATCGGGAATGGGTAAGTCGACCCTCATCAATGCTCTGGTCCCCAGCGCAGACCTCACGACACAAGCCATCTCCGTGGCATTGGGAACGGGACGCCACACGACAACATTTACCAAGGCCTTCGAGCTACCGGGGGCCCCGGGCTGGATCATCGATTCCCCGGGATTTCAGGAATTCGTTCTGGGTCATTTATCGGACTCAGAACTGGCGCACGCGATTCCGGAAATTCGTGACCGGCTGGGGACCTGCCGCTTTGCCAATTGTCGTCACCTGGACGAACCAGGATGCGCTGTGCTGGCCGCGGTGGCGAGCGGTGCAATTGACCGGCGACGCATGCAGATTTGGCGCGAACTGATTGAAGACCCGCGCCGCTTATCCTCAACCCACTAAACTCAGCCAACCCAACTGGCGACGCTGATCATGCCAAAAAAGACCAGCCAGAGCACCACTGCGCGCCAAACCAAGCCCACGGCGCTGCGCAGCGCAGCAGCGTCTGCCGGTACGCCAGCCCATTCAAACCCGGCTTCGTTGCGGCCCCACTCGGCCTCCAGCTCGGGGTCGGCCACCCGGACTCCCAAAGCCCCCCCACCGGCGGCCAAAACCAAAGCGCGTTGCGGATCGCGCGAGGGGCGGCCACGAGCACCTCGCATGCAATACGCTGCATCCTCAAAGTTTCCGACGATGGCGAATGCTGCAGCCGTCAACCGTACCGGCAGCCAGTCAATCACGCGATAAGCGCGCCGCGCGAAATGGCCATAGATTTCGTCACTGCCTCCTCGGCCCGTCTCGAAAGGCGCCACCAACGCGGCTTCGGCAGGCTGACTCCAGCGCTGCGCCAAAGTTTCGGCAACCCGGTACAAGACCGGCCCCAGCGGACCCGGCAAAACGAGGAACCAAAAAATGGGTGCAAAGACGTTGCGGTGCGCCAGAACCAATGCGTAAGCGATGGCTTCGCGACAAACTTCGTTCATCGAACTGCCGCTGGCGATGAAATCGGGATTCACCTCCCGGATCCAGCGCGTCAGCGATTCACGCGCACCCTGCGCGTCGCCGGCGGCCAAAGCAACCTGAATTTCACTAAACGCCTGACTGAACCTGCGAAAGCCGAGCGTGCCGTAGAGCACCAGAACGTCGAAACCAAATTGCAAAGCACCATTCAAGCGACCGAGCCCCCAATGCGCCAGGCCGACAAGGCCAATGGTGAGGGCCATGACGCCGCACCACCCCATCAAACCATATTCGGAAGCGCCAGCCTCGGTGTGGCGGCGTACCCAGTCTACGGCCACTGCGAACTCGCGATCGGCCCAATGCCCCGCCCGCAAAGGCCTTGCCTGTTCGATGAAGAGCGCCAAGACCAACGCAATAAGTCCCATCGACAATCCCGTTACGCGCTTAGCAATCGATAAAGATTACGGATCATGGCAGCGGTTGCACCCCAGATAAAGTACTCCCGATCATTGGCCTGCCAAGGCATCGCCCAGAACTGCCGGCCACTTGCATGCTCAGGATGCACGGGCACTTCGCGGCGCTGATGATTCGCCGGATTCATCAGAAACTCGAGCGGCACCTCAAACGCCTCATCGACTTCGAACGGATCAAGGGCGAGCCCAAAATCAGGTTTAACAAGCGCAACAACCGGGGTCACGACATATTGCGTAATCGTCCGATATTCAGGCAGTCGTCCGAGAATTTCGACATGGTGCGCAGCCAGCCCAACTTCTTCAAAGGCCTCGCGCAGCGCAGTCTGCTCTGGCGACTGATCGCCCTCATCGCGACGCCCACCAGGGAAAGCAATTTGTCCGGCGTGATCGGTCAGATGGGCCGTGCGGCGCGTCAGCAAAAGGGTTGGACACGCCGCGCGCAGGACAATCGGCACCAGGACCGCCGCCGGCGTTGGCGCTCGCTCGGGGGTGTCGGGCAAACGCAACGGGGGCGGGTCGCCCCGCGAATCAGGTTGCCACGGCGGTGGCAGCGCTACGCGTTGGCGCAAGGCGGCCGGTTCGAGTTGGGTCGGACGCAGCGGGGCCAAACCCGACTGATCAAGATCAACCCTTAACGCGGTCGCCGGATCAAAGTGGAGCACCCGCTGACGCCTGGCTCCACTGGAGCCGTCAGGCGGCAGAACCGGTATCAGATCCTGCGCCGGCATCGTCCGCGTGGCCGGTTGCGCTGGCGGCCAGCGCGGTCGCGGCATTGGCTGCCGCCGTCTGGACCGCGGCAGCCTTGGCGGCCACTGCGGCAGCCCGGGCGGCCGGGGTCATACGACCAGGCAGCTTTTCTTTGATCCGCGCCGATTTACCCGAACGCTGGCGCAGGTAATAAAGTTTGGCGCGGCGCACATCGCCGCGACGCTTGACTTCGATCGAAGCGATCAGCGGCGAATACAGTTGAAAGGTTCGCTCGACGCCTTCCCCGGAAGAAATCTTGCGCACGATGAAGGACGAGTTCAGCCCCCGATTGCGCCGGGCAATCACCACCCCTTCGTAGGACTGGACGCGCTTACGGGTCCCTTCGACCACGTTCACGTTGACGATCACGGTATCGCCGGGGGCAAATTCGGGGATCACCTTAGCAAGGCGGGCGATCTCTTCAGCTTCAAGCTGGGCAATCAAATTCATGCAACTCTCCTTAGCCATCGTGTCCCGGCGATGCGTCAGGCGGGGCAACCGCTTCCACGCTGCGGCGCAGCCCGCGATTGGACTGTGCCGCTTGGTCGGCTGCCCCGCAAAGCGGAATAGCGACCGAATCGCGCGCCAAACGCGCAATTTTTCTGCGACCGGGCAGAGGATGGTGACCTCACCACGATGGCGCTCAATGCAAAAAATTGAGTCGTCTCGGTGAAGGCCGGGTTAAGACAAAACGTCAACCCGAGATTCTAACAAATTTTGTACCGGAGGTGCACTGGAATCCTTCAATCAGACCCTGCAGGCGACACGCTATGAATTTACTTGCTGCACGAGTGCCGCCAAAAATCGTTCGTCCTGGGCGTCGAGTTGACCGCGCGCGCGCGCCAGCGTAATCAAGTCGGGACGTCGCCGCAGGGTCGATTCCAGTGCCTGCTCGCGACGCCAACGATGGATTCGTTGGTGATGCCCGCCGAGCAGGACTTCAGGAACTTCCATCCCGTTCCAAAGCTCGGGGCGGGTGTAGTGTGGACAATCGAGCAGCCCTTGGGCAAACGAATCTTGCAGCGCCGAATGCGCATCGTTCAAAGCCCCAGGCAACCAGCGGACCACCGCGTCGATAAGCATCATGGCCGGCAACTCGCCGCCTGAGACCACAAAATCACCCACGGCAACTTCCTCGTGCACCCGCGATGCGAGCAAACGTTCGTCGATGCCCTCATAGCGTCCGCAAAGCAGGGTCAGCGCGGGCATCTGGGCTAGCGCGCAGATGCGCGCCTGATCAAGCGGGCGACCACGCGGCGAAAGATAGATAACCGGGGCCGCCGCGCCCAAGGCCGCGTGTTGCGCAGCAGCGACCCGATCGAGAGTGCTGGCAAGCGGCTGCGCGAGCATGACCATGCCCGGCCCACCACCAAACGGCCGATCGTCGACTCGCCGATAAGCATCATCGGTCTGCTCACGCGGGTTCCAGCACTGCAACTCGAATAAGGCGCGCTCGATCGCGCGCCCACTCACGCCCTGTTGGGTAATTGCGTCGAACATTGCCGGAAAAAGGCTGACCACATCGATTCGGAGAGGCTGGGGCATACGCGGCGACTTAGTAGTCTTGCTCCCAGTCAACATGAATGCGGCGAGCCACCAGATCGACTGTCAGCACATAGACACCGACGAATGGAATCAGCCGCTCGATACGCTTGCCAGCAACGGTTTGCGCCAATTTCAAGATCGCATGAGCGCCATGGTCGTCGACCCCGGTCACTTCACCGAGGGATTCGTCGCGCAGATTGACGACCTGACAACCGATCAGATCAAACCAGTAATAGCTCTCGTCGCCCGCAGGCGGAAATGCACTGCGCGACGCCGCAATCACGCGACCACGCAAGCCCTCGGCCTGATCGCGGGTCGCAAAGCCAATCGGCTGAGCCACCAGCACACCTGAGTGGACGCGGCAGCGTTCCACCTGAAAAGGCACAGGTTCCAGGATCAATTGAGCGCCGGGCTTGACCAAGCCACCGACCTGACCCGCAGGCATCAACCACCAGCTCGATACCTGGAGCAGTACCGATTGGTCGGCAGAGTCGGCAAAGGCGTCAATTTTGACCCAGCCGCGCACCCCCCATGCACCCAAGATGCGCCCGACCTCGACGAGGTCAGGGGGAATGGGCGGCGCTGCGGCGGCTGGGGTCATGCGGTCAGGAGCGACCGCAAGCGAGGGGCGACTCAGGCCGCAGGCGCGACTTGAGCCTGCTTGGCGAACCGCGCGACGAGCTTGGCAACCGCTGGCGACATCTGCGCGCCATGCTCGGTCCAGTAGGTGACGCGGTCAAGCGCAATACGCAACCCGACCTCTGGGCCGGATGCCACCGGATTGTAAAAGCCAACGCGCTCGATAAAGTTGCCATCACGGCGCGCGCGCTTATCGGCTGCGACGATGGAGTAGAAGGGTCGCTTCTTTGCGCCACCGCGGGAAAGTCTGAGGACAACCATGCGAAAGATCCCTGCCTTATTCTAAGGTTGATCGCGGAAAAGCCCTCGAATTTAGCAGAAAGGCCAAGACCAAACAAGCGCTTTACGGCGCGCTCGGATCATCTGGCGTCGACAGCTCATCAATTCGGAAAAATCCACAACATCAACGGGGTATAAAACGCGTAGCGCAATAGCTTGCCAACCAGCATATAGGCGGCACATGGCCAAAATGGCAGGCGCAGCCAACCCGCGACGGCGCACAGTGGGTCGCCGACCACGGGCAACCAGGCCAGCAGCATCGCCTTGGGTCCGAAGCGCTCGAGCCAAGCGATGGCCTTGCGGTGCGCCCGGTCGTCGCGTGGTGCCTGGGGATTCTGGCGGGCGCCATCGGCAGATTCACCCGCCGAACTGGGCGTAGGCTCGGCGCGCTCGGCCGGGTCGGCCTGACGCCCACTCAGGCGGGCAAATTTTGCGCGTTCACGGCGCTCGGTGGCGCGCTTGGCGACATAGCCCAAGGCATAGTCGATCAGCCCACCCAGCGTATTGCCCACGGTGGCCACCCCAACCGTGACCCACAGCAGGTCGGGGTTGAGCTTGACATAGCCAAATACGGCCGGCTCCGAGCCCAGTGGCAACAAGGTTGCGCTGACCAGACTGATAATAAAGACTGCGGGCAGACCCACCCGGGGCAAAGCCAGCCAATCGAGCAGCGTCTGCAGCCAGGCTTCCAAGCGCGCATTGCTCCAAAATTAACGAATACTCTCCCACCGGCTTGCCGGCAGGTGATCAGAACTGCGCTTCGGCCAGGGCAAGCGTTCCCTCGGCCCCACTGACAACGCTCTCTGCAAGGCCCGGGGCTCGGGTCAGAATGTGATCCGCATAGAAACGGGCGGTCGCGATCTTTGCCGCAAAAAATGCCGGATCGCCCTCGCCACTGGCCTGTTTGGCCACCGCGATCAAGGCGGCCCGGCCCATCTGCCAACCAGCCAGGACGATGCCGGCCGCCATCAGGTAGGGGACGCTGCCCGCATACGCATCGCGCGGGTCGCTGCGCGCATGGTCGGCGATATGCGCAATGATGCGATCCAGCGCGGCGCAGCCGGCGGTCAGGCGCTCGCCAATGACGACCAGCGTCGGCTCGGCTGAACTCATCAGGGCCCCAGCGGTCTGGCGGGCTTGCGCGACGATCGCATGGGCGGTTTGACCGCCATCGCGGGCGGTCTTGCGGCCGACCAGATCATTTGACTGAATCGCCGTCGTGCCCTCATAAATCGTCAGAATGCGGGCATCTCGGTAGTACTGCGCAGCCCCGGTTTCTTCGATAAACCCCATGCCACCGTGAACCTGTACGCCCAGCGAAGTCACTTCGAGTGACATCTCGGTCGCAAAACCCTTGACGATCGGAACCAGAAACTCATAGAAACTTCGAGCTTGCGCGGCCTGGGCCGAATCGGGGTCGGCATGGGCCTGATCAAACGCCGCCGCGGCCACATAGGCCAAAGCGCGCGAACCCTCGGTCAGGGCGCGCATCATCATGAGCATGCGCCGCACATCGGGGTGGTGAATGATTTTGACGGGCTCGATCGAACCTTCCACTGCGCGCCCCTGCACCCGCTCGCGCGCGTAGGCGACCGCCTTTTGATAGGCCCGCTCGGCCACCGCGACGCCCTGCATCCCGACGGCAAATCGGGCCGCATTCATCATCACAAACATGTACTCGAGGCCACGATTTTCCTGTCCAACGAGCCAGCCGATCGCGCCCGCCGCCGCCGCTGTGCCCGCCTGGGCGGCCACCGGGTGCTTACCATCGCCATAAAGCAGGACTGCGGTGGGGCTCGCCTTGATGCCCAGTTTGTGTTCGATGGAAGCGCACCAGACATCGTTGCGCTCACCGATCCCACCTGGACCGTTATCGATAAACTTCGGCACCAGAAACAGCGAGATGCCCTTGACCCCTTCGGGCGCTCCGGGAACGCGGGCCAATACAAAGTGAACGATGTTCTCGGTGAAATCGTGTTCGCCGTAGGTGATGTAAATTTTTTGGCCAAAAATTCGGTACGCGCCATTGGCCTGGGGCTCAGCGCGGGTGCGCACCAAAGACAAATCGCTGCCGGCCTGTGGCTCGGTCAGGTTCATGGTGCCGGCCCATTCGCCACTGACCAGACGGCCCAGCCAGCGCTCCTGCAACGCCGGGCTGGCGGCCGTGAGCATCGCTTCGATTGCGCCATCGGTGAGCAAGGGACAAAGCGCAAAGGCCATATTGGCCGAATTGAGCATCTCGCCACACGGCGTTGCAACAAGCTTGGGCAACCCCATCCCGCCAAAGGCCTGCGGATGCTGAACGCCTTGCCAACCGGCCTGGGCAAAGGCCTTGAACGCGCTGGCAAAGCCGGGCGAAGTCTGCACGACCCCATGCTCACAGCGTGACGGCTGTTGATCCCCCGCCCAGTTGAGCGGCGCGATGACTTCAGCATGAAAGCGCGCGGCCTCGTTAAGCACAGCCTCGACCGTGTCGGCGCTGGCGTCCTCAAAGCCCGGCAACGCGCGGATCGCGTCCAGGCCCGCCAATTCGCGCAAGACGAACATCATCTCCGCGAGCGGTGCGACATAGCTCATCTACGTCTCCGAGTTGGATGTACAGGCGCTCAGAGACTGGCCGTGAGCTCGGGCACCGCCACAAACAGGTCGCCCACCAAACCATAGTCGGCAACGCCGAAAATCGGCGCTTCAGAATCCTTGTTGATCGCGACGATCACCTTGCTGTCTTTCATTCCGGCCAAATGCTGAATCGCGCCCGAAATACCGACAGCGACATAGAGCTGCGGCGCCACGATCTTGCCTGTCTGCCCGACCTGCCAATCGTTGGGCGCGTAACCGGCATCTACGGCGGCCCGCGAGGCGCCCATTGCAGCCCCCAGACGATCCGCGAGCGGTTCAAGCAAATGGAAGTTTTCGGCCGAGCCCATGCCGCGCCCGCCCGACACGACCGTTTTGGCAGCACCCAGTTCGGGACGATCGTTTTTAGATACTTCACGACCTACAAACCGCGCCCGGCCAAAGTCGGAGACCGGCTCAAGCGCCGTCACGGTCGCCGCACCGCCCGCAGCAGGGGCTGGGTCAAAGGCCGTGGTGCGAGCGGTAAGAACCACGATCGGATCAGAACTTTGCACCGTGGCAACCGCGTTGCCAGCATAAATCGGGCGCTCAAACGTATCTGGCGAGAGAACCCGTGTGGCATCGGACACCTGTGCAACGCCGAGCAGGGCGGCGATCCGCGGGGCGACGTTCTTGCCGCTCGCCGTCGCCGGCGCTACGACGTGGCTGTAGTGCCCCGCCCGAATCAGCGCGAGCGCCTGCGCTGCCACATTTTCCGCAAGGTGTTCCGCCAGGTGCGGCGCGTCGGCAAGAAACACCTCGGCGACACCGGCAACCTGTGCGGCCGCCGCCGCCGCCGCCGCGCACGTATGTCCAACAATCAGAATATGGACTTGCGCCGCACATGCGCTGGCACAAGCAACCGCGTTCAGCGTGGCAACTCGCAGGCTTGCGTTGTCATGTTCCGCAATCACAAGGGCAGTCATCGGTAATTTCCCAATCGTCGGATTTAAAAATGAGAGTGGGTGAGTCTCAAGCGATCACCTTGGCCTCGTTGCGCAATTTATCGACCAAGGTCGACACGTCGGGGACTTGGATCCCGGCGCCACGCCTTGGCGGTTCAACCACTTTGAGGGTTTTTAAGTGTGGCGCAGGATCGACGCCGAGATCAGCAGGACTCAGGACATCAAGCGGTTTCTTCTTGGCCTTCATGATGTTGGGCAACGTGACATAGCGCGGCTCGTTCAGGCGCAGATCGGTGGTCACCACGGCCGGCAGCGTCAGCGCCAGCGTTTCGAGCCCCCCATCGACTTCGCGGGTGACGTGTACCTCGGCACCATGCACGGTAACGCTCGAGGCAAACGTTGCCTGCGGCATTCCGGCCAAGGCCGCGAGCATCTGACCCGTTTGGTTCGCATCGTCATCAATGGCCTGCTTGCCCAGAATCACCAACTGCGGTTGCTCGCGGGCAACCAGCGCATGAAGCAGGTGGGCAACGGCGAGGGGTTGCAGGTCCGTCTCACCGGTATCGACGAGAATTGCCCGGTCAGCCCCCAGTGCGAGCGCCGTGCGCAAGGTTTCCTGACAGGCCATCGTGCCGCACGAGATCGCAACGATTTCGGTGGCAACGCCTTTTTCCTTGAGCCGAACGGCCTCTTCGACGGCGATTTCATCAAAGGGGTTCATCGACATTTTGACGTTCGCGATGTCGACCGCGGTTTGGTCACTCTTGACCCGAACCTTGACGTTGTAGTCGACCACCCGCTTGACCGGGACCAAAATCTTCATCGAACAAAACTCCTGGAAGAAAGACCTCAGCCCCGAGTATACGATCTGGCCGCGCCAAGCTCGGGTCACACAAGCGCAAGTCGGTTCAGGCAGGCTGCCTGGCCGCCAAGCATGGCCACCACGACGCCGCGGCGTTTAACCTGCGCCGCCGCTCCAGTCAGGGGGGCGTTTTGCCAGAAAGGCATCGATTCCTTCCTGGGTGGCGGGCGCTGTCAGGTTGCATGCCATGGTTTGCCCGGCCAACTGGTAGGCCGCGGCCAGCCCCATTTCGAGCTGCCGATAAAAGAGGCGTTTACCGGTGGCGATCGCCACCGCCGGTTTGGCAAGGATCGCCTGCACCCAACGCGCCACCTCGGCATCGAGCAAATCGGCGAGCACCACACGATTCACCAAGCCACGTGCAAGCGCCGTGCTGGCATCGATGAAGTCACCGGTGACGAGCATCTCGAAAGCCTGCTTGCGCGACACATTGCGCGACAGCGCGACCCCAGGCGTCGCACAAAAAAGCCCGAGATTAACGCCGGAAACGGCGAACTGCGCATCCTGCGCGGCGACCGCCAGATCACAGGCCGCCACCAGTTGACACCCCGCTGCCGTCGCCATGCCGTGCACTCTGGCAATTACCGGTTGGGGAATGGCCGTCAGTGTCTGCATCATTCGACTGCAGCGCGCGAAAAGATCGGCCGCCTCGCCGGCCGCCCCCGCCTGCTGGACTTCGTGCAAGTCGTGTCCCGCGCAGAACGCGCGGCCATTCGCCGCGACCACGACCACCCTGATGGCCGGTTCATCGGCAATCTGGCGCAGTGCCAGCGTCATCGCTTCGATCATCGCCGCCGTGAGCGCATTGAACTGCGCCGGGCGATTCAAAGTCAGACGGGCGACCGGGCCAACGACCTCGAAGAGGACCGGTGGCGCCGAACTGGCCTGCGAGAGGACCGGTGGCGCCGAACTGGCCTGCCCACCAGGGGGCCTGGCCGTCATCGCGGGCCCCACAACGGCCGGCACATTGACCCAAAACGCGCCTGCAACAACCGACGCGAAACCGTTTGCGCGCGACCTTGAGTTTGCTTCTGAGCCATCCAAATCCTCCGTCAGAGCCCGGCCAAGGCGCGCAGGTGCACTTCCACGCTGCGCGCTAAAGCCGAAAGATCGTAACCCCCCTCAAGGACGCTCACCACACGACCGTTGGCATGCCGGGAGGCCACTTCGAGCAATCGCTCAGTAACCCATCGATAGTCCTCGGTGCGTAAGGCCATACCGCCCAAGGGGTCCTCCTGGTGCGCATCAAATCCGGCAGAAATGAAAAGCATCTGGGGGCGGAACTGCTCCAGCGCAGGCAACCAAGTTTGCTCAACCGCAGTGCGCAATGCGGCCCCATCGGCGCCTGCGGGCAAGGGGGTACAGACCGTATTGGCGCAGCATGGTGGCTGGTCGCTGTATGGATAAAGCGGATGTTGATAGAGCCCAACCATCAACACACGTTCATCATCGCTAAAAATATCCTCGGTACCGTTGCCCCGATGAACATCAAAGTCAATGATCGCGACTCGATCGAGACCGCCACGACCCAACGCAACCCGAGCCGCCACAGCAACATTGTTGATAAAGCAAAAGCCCATCACGGCCGAGCGGGTTGCGTGATGCCCTGGGGGTCGGATCGCACAGAACGCGTTGTCCACCTGCCCCGCCAAAACCATTTCGGTGGCCATCACCGCGGCCCCGGCGGCGTGCAGCATCGCTTGCCCCGTATAACGGTTGGCCAAGGTATCGGGATCGAATTCAGCATAGCCCGTGTCAGGCAAGTTGGCCGCAATTTGATCGAGGTGCTGGGGCGTGTGGGCCGCCAGCAAATCGGCCCGGGCCGCCGGCACCACCTGATCGATCTTCATCACGGCATCCAACACCCCGCAAATGAGCAGACGATCGTGAATCGCTGCCAGGCGGGCGGGAGATTCGGGGTGCCCAGCCATCATTTCATGGCGAGCGCACGCCGGGTCGGTGAGGTAAGCCGTTCGCATGGGGCAAGAGTACACTTCGACGCGATTTGTCGTGTCAATCTTACCCCCGGTCCCTCTCATGTTCTGGTTTCGAATCTTCCTGTTTTTTGGTTTGGCCGCCGCCATCGTGATGCCTGCGATCGCCCGCGCCGCTGACGAACCCACCCCGGAGCCACGATCGGGATTTTCACGTCCGGCGGAAATTCAAGAATTCATTCAAGGCATGGCCCAGCGCCATGGCTTTGACGCCGAGACGCTCGCAAAGTTATTGGCGACCGCCAAGCGCAACGAAGCAACCATTCGGTTCAGCGCGCCGACCCCGCCCGGGATGACGCCCTCCTGGAGCGCCTACCGCGCGCGCTTCATCGAACCGATCCGCATCCGCCGCGGTCTGGAGTTCTGGAGCGACAACCTGCCGGCCTTGGAGCGCGCCGAAAAGCAATTCGGCGTTCCCGCCGAAGTGATCGCAGCGATCATCGGGATCGAAACGCTTTATGGTCGCAACACCGGGGACTTTCGCATCCTGGACGTGTTAATGACCCTGGCTTTCGAGGACACGAGGCGGCCGACGTTTTATCGCGAAGAGCTCGAAGCCTTTTTGCTGTGGACGCGTGACACTGGACTAGATCCGGGCGAGCCGCGTGGCTCCTACGCAGGGGCGATCGGCCTGCCACAGTTTATGCCCTCCAGCATCCGGCGCTGGGCCATCGATTTTGATTCCAGCGGGCGGATCGACTTGCGCGCCAGCGCCACCGATGCCATCGGCAGCGTTGCCAGCTTCCTGACCGGACACGGCTGGCAGCGCGGTGCGACGGCGGTCTGGGCGGCCCAACTGCGCCCCGACGCGCAACTGCAAACCCTGACCGAGGGCGGAATCGAACCGCGCTTCACGCTGGCCCAGATG
>Ga0164294_10003829_pt1 | contig 13300 bp, 12 predicted proteins | sample GEODES005metaG_FD_111479 | JGI IMG/M metagenome (GOLD analysis project Ga0164294, IMG submission 111479) | Oligotrophic lake water microbial communities from Sparkling Lake, Wisconsin, USA - GEODES005 metaG | ecosystem: Environmental > Aquatic > Freshwater > Lake | place: USA: Sparkling Lake... | reverse complement strand
TCTGTTCAGGATCAATGCTGGTTTTGACACAATCCACGTCCCGGTACAGCCCAGAACGCACCCGGCTTTTAAATTCATAGTCCGATATGTCGTGGACTTCGGTAACTCGCGGAGATGTATAGAAATTTCCGGCCGCAAAAGGGATCAGGACGTTGTCAATTGGCAAAAATTCAGCGCACGGGCGCTTTTTCTTCTCGTCATACCAGAGCTTGATGTACTGCGAGCCACCTAACGGCAACTGAGTGAGCATTTGCTCTTGCTCATCTCTGAACTCTTCAATCTGCTGCGTCAACTGCCAGTTCATAAACTCGACTTTGCGCTCGGCCTGCTTAACCTTTTCTTCGTCAACGTCGCCCAAAATCTTGGTCTTCGTCGGGCCGTCAGGTGGGAACATCTCCTTGATCGACCGCGCAGCAAAATCAACGCAAGCCTCGGCCATCGCCGGGTGAACTACCTTGCTCGCACCATTGAAGTTGGCCCCGCCGGGTGCGTCGTTACCCAATCCAGTACGCCGAATCCCTTCCTCGTACTGCTTGTCACGCTCTTTTCTGGCTTCTTTGTCCTTCTCCGCATACTCGATATATCGCAACGCGATATCATCAAGTTCCATGAAGTCAAAACTCGCGTCATCCGCAAGGTTCTGATAAAAATCCTCGTTGTCTAGCGGACCCTCAATCTCCATGTGAACGATCGCAGACCCGTCAGGCAGTTCCTCAATGTTGGAACCATCAAGGTTCAGTTCAGGTTCCGGCTGTTCAGCGCCTGCGTCATCGGGTTGACCGTCAACAAAACGGTTGTACTCTGGATCGATTGGGAACTCGGTAGCCATCAATGAGTGCTCTCTAAATTGGCAAGGAAGTCATCCAGCGACACATCTCCGCCTTCTTTTCTTTGCAGACCTGTTGTTCGGTAATCAGGCATTCCGCCTCTCATCCACCAAGGAAGAATCAAACCCTCGCCCGTGCGAATTTGATCAAGGACTTCTTTCCTGATATTGGCCGGATTTGCTTGACGGCCTTGATTGTGCAAAGTGTACGCGATTTGTTTTTCAAGCAAATCTAACGCATCACCACGCGGAGAAATCAACCCAGTCAACTCTCCGCCACCAAACCAACGACCGGCTTGAGCCATACCTCCGGGAAGACCCCCAAGCTCTCGTGCAATGCTCAACATTCCTTGCTCGCCCGGATGATACTCAGCGTTGCTAAATCCTCCTTGCTCGCTAAAGTACGGGTGGTATCTGCTGCCAAGGGTTTCGCCAGACGCTTCGTGCGTATCAAGCACCACCGATCCGCCAAAATCCCCCGCCTTTTGTGTGCCATACGTTGGAATTTTGTAGTTGGTCGGAATGTTTGCCAAACTCATGTCACGCAAATTTCTTCCGCCTTCAAGAACATCCGCTACACCTTGGCGATGTATAGGCATCAAAGGCAATCCCATTCCATAGGTGTTTTTAAAGTCTTCCATTCCGCGCAACACATTGGCTTCCGTTAATGGGATGCCCTTAGCGTTCATGTCCCGCAAGAATTGGCCTACTGCCATTTCATTCATAATAGAATTTCTTGCCGAAGCCGGTGCCAAAGAATGAATCCACCTTTCAAATGCATCAGGAGCCATGCCGGCTTCAAGCGTTGCTTGTTTGACCGGATACAAAGATGCGTAAAAAGTTTCGCCACCCAACGGCAAACCACGCATAATTTGTTTTTTAATTAACTCTCTATTTTTTGGATCTTCATACAACTCCTCTACATAAGAAGTGCTGCTTCTTGAAGGAATGTCCCGCGGGAAAGTTGACTGTTGAACGCCGGGGAACCCAGCAAGAGCATCTTTAATCGAAGATCGATCAAAGGCCTGCAACTCCGGAGGCGGAGGGGTCCATGCTTCCGTTGGCTGATCTAAAAACCGATTGGCTTCATCAATTCTGTTTTGCACAACCTTACTTGTGTTGCGCATTTTTTGCAATTTGTTTGCTGAATAACTTGTTGGCGTCAACGCGCCATAACTCTTCACAATACCGGGCTTCTCAGTCCTTTCCCATTCAAGTTTTTTTTGCGCTTGTTGCAACGCTTTTTTCTGAACATCTTCTGCCGCCAACTTTGGATTGGCTTGAGCAATTTGATCCGCCAGCCTTTGTTGTTGATCGCTCAAAGCCGTGTTGGTGTAGTTTGGAGAAACTCGTTCGGCTCCCCTTGTCTTAAGAGAATTCAGAAAATCATCGATGGCTTCTGCGCCGCTTTTGATGACTTCTTTGACTCTTTGTTTTGCCGGGTTGCCACCCGCTGCCATGTGAACTTGACCGCCGTGAGCGTAGCGCTCAACAGAAGCAGGGTTGTACATAATGGCTGCACGATCGCCTAACAGGCCCTCGTACCCATACTCTTTTGCAAGTCGCTCGAAGTCAGTCAAAGCCTGATCCTCATTGATAATCCCCTGATTGCTCCGGGCGGTAAATGGCATTCTGTTTGCCTCTCTTGCCAACAATCCCAACCGTTCTGGATCGCTGGCCATACTGTACAGGTCCTCGCCCTGTGTGCCATAACGGTATCGACCTAACCCTGTTTCCGGCCGCGGGTTGTCGCCACGATAGAAATACGTCCGATCCATCACCGGCGCTTTTGATCCCTGCAGGCGGTACAACTCCTCGCCCCGTATGCCAGTCCCGTAGCGGCTTGGATCCGTCATGGTAAGGCTTGGGTCATGGCTGAAGTGCGTTAAACGCTCAGAGGTTCCCTGAGACGGCCTGAAGATGCCGCTCATGTACTCCGGCAATCCACCTTCATACATTGGATCCGTAAACTCAGGCGGCAGCAGCAACCCGCGGTTAGGTGAGTATTGAAAGTTCTCACCGTACAGCGCACGCTTTTGCTGCGCAATCTCGTTGGCCAACCCTTCGTCGCCCCGGCGCATCGCCTCGTAACGCAACGCATCTAGCTTTGCTAGTTCGGCCTTCAACTCGACGTTAAGCGGCGTGTAGTTCACTACGCTGTTCTGGCCCCGCGTCTCTGTGGCCAACGCAATCCGGGCCAGCGGCGAGTACATCTGGCTGTGTGCGCCAAACGCCAACTCCTCACCCTTAGGTCCAAACTCATTGCCATGCACGGCGTGGCCAAACAAATCATGCACCGCCCGGAATTGCTCCGTCTGGTTTAGCCCGGTACGCGGATCCACGTCACTCATCATGTTGTGGGGCTCGCCACCCTGAAACACATACAAGTGCTTGTTACCGTGAACGTCTTCTAGCATCTCCCCGCTTGAGCGATAGTCACCCTCGCCAGCACGGTGGAAAGACATATTCACCGGCATCTGGTTGAACTGCTGCGCCGTCTCGTAGTTGAGTTGACGGTACGCCTTGTCCATCAGGTCGTCGTAATCCCTTGCCCCGATCGTCTCCATCAGTTCAGGCATCTGGCGGCCATAAGCCTCATACACCGCCTGCTTATACTGCGGGTTGTCCGTTGACGCCTCCATGAACGCCCGGCCAATTGCTCCTTGCTTCGCCAATGACGTTGGCGGCATGGTCGTTAGCAAGGATTCAGTCTGCGTGCCACCAAACTTCTCAGCAGCACGCCGCGCAATGTTGTTCTCTCGAACTAATCGGGCCACTTCTTCAGGCGAGTAGCGTTTCGCCACTTTGCCTCGAACCGTTCCCGTTCCTCCGGATCCAGTTCCCTCGCCGGTCCCAGTAACTTCTCGAACGCCTGTACGGCTTGCCTGACCTTCTCCAGCCCCGACTGGGTTGATTCGGTAGAAAGGTCCTTCTTGTGCTGTGACATAATTTACTTCTCCTGTTGGTTTGTTCCCGTACAACTTCTTTATAAAATCATCCGCCGTTGTAACGGCTGTTTTGATGCCTTGCTTTATTGCTTCCTTGGTAACGTCTTTCCCGCCGGCCATCATCACCGCGCCGCCAGTGGCAAAGTCCTTGGTAATCTGTTCTGGAGGGGGTGTTTCGTAATTCCAAATTGGCAACGAGTCTCGTCTTGATCTTTCATCGTAATCTCGACGCGCTTGAACCATCCGTGCCTCTTCTTCCCCAGACATTTTTTTATATGCTTCGTAAGGATCAGTTAACCCCTCAAGAGGCTCGGTTTGATTCAACAGGTATTGCTTTGCTCCTAATGCGCTTTCCTCGTTTTTAATCAAATCTTCATACAAAACAGGGTCTATTGCCCTCATGTTGTCGATGCGATCTTGAATTTCTTTTGCTTCTCTCTTTACTACGTCTCGTTCGGCCATCTTGGCGGCAACATACTCAGGGCTTGATCCGCTTTGCCATCCTTCAATATCTTGAATGGCGTGTTGCAATTCATGCAAGGCGGTCGATCGTTTGTACGGGGCGTCAGTGTTTATTGTAATGCGCTGCTTGGTCGGAGAATAGAATCCATAAACCGTTTCTGGCGCAGTAAATTGACTGTGCGTTGGCTCTAGTTGCTTGAAAGCATATTTAGCCAACTCCGGGTATGCCGCAAACAACTCTGGGTGGTTGACAAAGTCTGATGATTTTCCCGTCAAATTGAATATAGCATTGGTTTTGGTTTTGTTCCAATAGTCGTTTGCGTCATTCAATTCTTCAGGCGTCGTTGCTTTTGCCTTGGCTTGTTCGTACCGCTTCCTCGCGTTTGTGTACTGCTTCTTCTCAACCGCACCAGAAGTGTATTTCATATTTTCATCGGCAATCTCTTGACGCAATCTGCCGTCAGGAGCCCTGAAGGTTCCTGTTTTTCTCCAGATGTCGTTAGCGCTTCTGCCCTCGCCTTCCATCTTTACCGCAAGGTCCGCGTCAGCTTTGCGCCATGTCTTGGACATTGGCCCCATCATAATCTGCGCGGGGGCCGTGCCGGTAGCGTTGAGAACTTTCTGCGCTAGGTCATAGCCAGCATCGCTGGTCACCGCATCTTTAATGCCCCTTGCAACACCCTTCGCTACTCTCTTCCCTTGGCCAACCGCAGGAATTAAATCCATCAGACCAAACCCCGTCTCAACGCCAGCGCCAATGTAGTCGCCGCGTTTGAGTGCATTTGGCACGTTGGCCAAATCGTGCATGGCCGACTCGGCGTACACCGGAATCATTGCAGCAGCAACCGTTGGGTTGACCATTGCGCCAATGTCTAAAACCCCATACCCAAGGGGAAGCCTGCTGTTCTCCCCTCCAACGATCGTCTGGGCTCGCTGCCTAGCCTTGTATCGATCTGATCCTGCGGCCTCCATAGCAGCCTGCAAACCGCTGGCCATGCGCTCCTTTACCGTTGGGGTTACTGACCTAACCTCACCCGGAGCTTTGCTGTCAAAGATGCCAGCGCTGTACCGGCTTTTGTTCAGAGGGGTGTTGTACCGCTCGATCAGGTCCGCCAGCATGGGGTCGCCACCGTCAGCCATGTGGACCTCGCCGCCAGCGGCTTTGTTCAAGTCGGGATAGGAAGTGTCGTAGGTTCCTTGGTTGCCGGTGGCGCTCTTGATTGCGTTGGGGTTGTACACCACCACTTCGGACGGAGTACCGTCACGGTACTGCACCAATCCATCGTACCCTGCAGCCTGCGCTCGGCTTTGAACCTGCTTGCCAATATACCCCGGCCCATCGTAAGCCTTCTCAACCATCCTTGCGGCTTGGTCTTCGCCCATGCCCAATTTGACCAACGCCTCAATCATTGGATCGCCGTGCGTGCCTTCAATCTTGAGTGGGTTCTTTAATTGCGCGTACACAGGCAATACATTTGCATCACCCTCGTTTGCGTATCCAGAAGCATATCGAGGGTCCGGAGTGAGATAAGACCCAGAACCTAATGCACCTTCTTTGCTTGGCTTGATGCGACGGATTGCTTCTTTGCCTTTCCCGCCTTCAGTTGCAGGAGTGCCGTGGTACAGACGCATTTGCACGGCGCTAGGCTCAAGAAACTTCTCAAGGTTTGCGTCACGCTCGGCCACAGGCAATACCTGCTGCATGGCTTTAGGTGCAACCCTAACAGGCTTATTCAGTTCCGCAAGAAACTCGTCAATCTTGCTTCTGACCGCCTGCTTCAAGCCTCCGCCAGCAGCGTGGACTTCACCACCCTCAGCCTTGCTCAACTTTTTGCCGGGTACGTCAGAGCCACGAGGAGCTACAAACAACTTCTCGTACACGTCATGCTCCGGCCCCTTGCCGATCTGCATCCGGCCAACTACCTCGCCCATCCCAAACACGTCGCCACGGCTCTTCGGCCGCAGGTGAGGGTTGTCCCCGGTCTGAATCTGAAACAACTGCGTAGGGCTCGCGTACTCCATCCCAAGGCCATAGAAGTGCGGCCCCGACTCAACCGTCGTAATAAAAGGAATGTCGTTGAGCAGCGGATCACCGCCGAGTGGCTTGAACTTGGAACGCCGTACAAGATTGGACAACGTCTGATTGCCCAACTTCTTCTCAAGCTCCGCAAAACTCTTCAGTCCAGACTCGCGCCCCGACATCACCGGACGACCGGTGTTCGGATCAATGACCGCGCCAACGTCAGACATCATCCGGCCCGTTAGGTCTTGGCCAGTACGCGGATCTAGATACGCGCCATGCAGAAAATCATTCCGCGACTTGCCAGTAGCGGCCAGCGCCTTCTCAATCATCGGCTGCTGATGGGGAAAATCTTCAGGCTTGGCAAACCAACGATTAGGTGCCGGCACAATCGAGGTCTTGTCCGCTTGCCTGATCGAAGTCAAGAATTCATCTAGTAAACCCCGAATAGCCTGCTTGCGTGGATCCATATCCGCCTCTTGCGTAGATCCGCCATCATATCGCGCCTAGGCTGTCAAGTCATCCTTATCTTGATCCTTGGGCAGCATCACCTCATATCTCCCGCAAGCACGGCAACTCCACCTTTCCCGGCCACCGGTTAGAGCCCCCTTGCTGATCGGACCACCGCAAGGGCACATAGCCCCGCCACCCCGCCATTCCTTGATATCTTCTACATCTATCATCTATATATTCTCTTTATATATCAATTACTTAATGTATGACTGCTCGATGGTGGACGACACCTAGCCCTCCTAGCGGACTAGATGCCTTCAATGCTGCTCGACGGAGCCACGCATACCCGGTAGCCGTTCGATCAAGGGCGCTGCCTTCGCCACCCTCGTGCCTGTCTCAGATCTTTCCCACAGTAGGCACTATCCCCGATCCCCTGTCGTGTTGTCCCCGACGAGATCAGCGGCAAAACGTAGAACGCAAAAAAGCCGTTAAGTCTGACCCCGGTGGAAGAACATCCTTTTGGGATGACACCCCATTCGGGGTCGGGATCAGGCTTAACGGCTCTCTTGTGTAGTCTTCCACGACTCACAGCGCGGATGTTAGTCCATCTAGGTCCATCTTGTCAACACCTTTGTGTCTTCATTATGCGCTAGACAACCCTTCTACCCTCTGGTATCAAGCGGTCTGCACAACATATGGGCACGCTATGGTTATCACCGACGATGAGTTCATTCAACTCTGGGAGCGGCACCGTAGCCCCCAGAAGATTTCTGAAGAGACCGGCATCTCAGTGCGCAACGTTTACAACAGACGCAGATCAATCGAAAAGAAACTGAGCATCACCCTCACCTCAGAACACCAGAACCCGGCTTGCGCTGAGTTCGACTCCAAACGCCATCTCACGAAGATGCGCCATATCGGCGGCATGACAGACGGCATCATCCTCGTCTTTTCTGACGCACACTTCTGGCCGGGCATCCGCACAACCGCCTTTAAAGGCCTCCTGTGGGCCATAAAGGAACTCAAACCGCACATGGTCATCGCTAACGGCGACATATTCGATGGAGCCTCCATCAGCAGGCACCCGAGGTCGGGCTGGAGCCAAAGGCCCTCAGTTAAACAAGAACTAGACGCCTGCAAAGAAGCCATGACCGAGATCGAGGAGGCCTGCCACAAGGCTCGCCACCACACTCAATTGATCTGGCCACTCGGTAACCATGACGCACGCTTTGAGTCGCGCCTAAGCTCGTTCGTACCCGAATTTGAAGGTGTCGGTGGACTTACTCTTAAAGACCACTTCCCTAAGTGGCACCCATGCTGGACCTGCTGGCCAACTCCGAATTTGGTAGTCAAGCACCGCTACAAGAACGGCGTCCACGCTACCCACAACAATGCCGTTGGGAGCGGCAAATCAATTTGCACTGGCCATTTGCACAGTCTCAAAGTCACCCCGTTTGATGACTATAACGGAACCCGTTGGGGTATAGACACCGGAACATTGGCGGACACTGACGGCCCACAGTTCTCGGATTACATGGAAGACAACCCAGCCAACTGGCGCTCCGGGTTCGCGGTACTATCGATCCGCGATAGCAAACTACTGTGGCCAGAGATTGCCCGGAAGCACTCCGAAGGGATGCTGGACTTCCGGGGTAACCTAATCGACGTGAGCGCTATTTAGGCGTCAGTCTGTTCGTCGTACTCTTCACCTTCCTCGGCGTCCTCAGCATCCTCATCAACTTCGGACTCTGCAACGCCAAAACGATCAGCCCAAAGCGCGAGAAACGTGTCCTCGTCTTCGTCCCCGTTCAGGAGGTAGTCGATACGCTTGACCATGTCGCCGACGCACTTCAACAACGCCACCGTCAAGTTGAAGTTCTCGATCGTCTGCTCTGAATACTCCGAGACATTGTGCTCGGCCTCAAACTCAATCCGCTCCGCTACAACAGCGATCGACTTGTCGTCGCCATCAAAGAATCCACCCACCATGATCACCTCCTTCGAATAGGGCACGTCGCCCACGATAAGTCTACTTGCGTATTCCCTCATCCTGATGACAGCCTTGTTGCGCCAAGGCTTTAAAGCCCTTGGACAAGTCTTTAAAGTCAGTGCGTCTCTCCGAGCATATTGACTCTCATCAACACGATCGGGGACGAATCCCCGCAGTAGTTTGCTACCACCTCGCGGCCTACCGATTCAGCCGCCTCCTCCCAAGTGTCGCCGTTCTCCTCCACCATTTGGTCAATCATCATCTGACCATCGTAGATCATCCGGGTCACCAGCCGGCCGTTGTCCCATGTCTTGCAGGCGCCCAACTCGCACGCCTCAAAACCCTTGATCCTCATCACCATCTCTGGCATATCGTCATTGTGCATACGGGTTCTCCCTTTTCCTTGATCGGCCACTGTCAACGTAATCGTCCTCGTCCCAATCGTCCTCTGGCGGTGGATCCACCTCCAACCATCCGCTGTCCCGCAGGAACCTCAGCGCCTGCGTGCAGGCATCCACAAAGTCGTCGTGCGTGCTCTCAGGGAACGAACAGATCTGACTGACGAACCCTTCCGCCCAGTCCCGCACATAGCCCTTGCGCTGGCTGCTCTCCGGTATCCACACCCGGCCACGAGCAATGATGTGGCTGACGATGTTCAGCCTCTGCAGCTTGTCAGCGTTGCCGGGGTTGTACGCCCGGATCGGTAAGTGCGCCCTCTGCAGGTCCTGTATCAACGAAATCCCCGCGGACTTGTCCTCGATCAGCAGCAGGTCAACGCGCTTCTTTTCTTTCCCCTCGCCGTAGACCGCGCCGTACTCCTCGATCACCTTCGGGCGCAGGTCAGGGTACTGCAGCCGCTCCTGCCAGCAGTCGATCACCATCACGGACATCGGCCCGTCGAGCGGCTTGAACACCCCGAACGTAATGCACGCTGTCGGGTCGTTCTGGACCTTCTCTGAGGTCGCCACGTCATAGGACTGGATGATGTACTCGAACGCCGGGAAGGGCTTGCCATCGGGCCACAGACGGAACATATCGCGCTTCACAATCCCGCTCTCTTCAGGATCGATGATCTCGGCGTAAATCTCCTGCCGGCCGAGCGTCGTCCCCTCGTACTGCAGGATCTGCTTCCTGAAGTTCGCCGACAGGTTGTCGAGGTTGGTGTACGTCGAGGCGGTCGTCACCGCAACGTCGTCACCGTCCCGGCCGATCAGGTCAATGATCAAGTCCTTGGGCCGCGGCGTAGTCGTGCAGATGATCCGCGTCTGCTGGCCAAGCCGCACGCCGAACTGGATCTGGTCCCAAGCCTCCTGCAGGTATTCCCATGCAGCCAACTCGTCGCACCACCCACCATGAAACTGCGGCCCCCGGAAGCGTTCAGGCTCGCTCGCCGGTATGCCCTTGATCAGCGACCCGTTGGTCAACTTGATCTCGTGCAGCGCCTTGTTGTAGTCCGACACTAAAGCCGAAGGAATGACCGACATCAAACCCGAGTCGCCCTCAAAGCAAGTCGAGCGCACGTCACTGCTCGTAGGAGCCGCTACAAGCCAGCGGGTACTGGGCTGGGTCCATGCCCACCACCCAATCTGCTCCGCCGCTGTACGAGTCTTCCCAGCGCCCCTGCCGGCCAACAACAGCCAGACCGACCACCAGTCCCCCGCGGGGATGATCTGATGCCTGTGCGCCTTCTGCAGCCACCTCATGCGCCACGCCCAAGCAACCTGCTGCTCAGGCTTCAGGGTCAGGAATTGTCTCTTGGTTTCCGGATCCTTAAGGATCTCGACCACGTCCGAGGGCAATTTACCCCCACTTTTGACGAGATTTCCCACTTTCATCGGTACTGGCCAGCGAGCGATCGAGACAATTTCCCACTTTGTACCCCTTTTATGGGGTAAAAATGGGAGGTCACTCCTCGATCTGCCGTGTCATCTCGGCATTCTTGAGGATGCTGTCGAACATCTCAGTCGCCTGAATGTTCACCTGCAGTGGGTTGTCAGCGTCACCAGCAAGGATCGCCCGGTCCCCATACTTCTTGGGATTGAACTTGGCCAGCAACTTCAGCCGAGTCTCGATCTGGAGCTTCCTATGGCCCAGCATATCCTCGCGGGTATACATGACCTTCCCGTCATCAGTCTCAACGATCTTGCGCCCTTCTACTGGCGTATCAGCTATGGCCAAGCACTCCTCAGCCATTTTATCGTAGCCAATATCCCGTGCGTGCGCGATAGATGTGGAAAGAGTCTCGTCGCGCCTCATCCAATCATAAACAGTCCGCCACTCAGGCATATGATCCCGGCGGCAGATCTCTCTCAATGGAGTTCCCTCAGCCAGTCCTTCGCAGATCTCCTGAGCTATGGCTGCGCTGTACTTAGATGGCCTTCCAGTGAACTTTACTGGCGCGGTTGGTACTGGAGTGCCACCCATTGCGGTGATCATCTCCTGCTGGCGTTTAGCGGCCATTGCGGCCTCGAATGCGCCCTCAATCTTGGCGGCCTGCGCTGGCGTTATTGCCCTTTTGCGTGTTTTCTTCGTCGCGTCCGACATAGTTTCAGTCTCGTTGCGGTGAAACCTTGATTTTACAGGGTATTTTGTCAGCGTGCTAGAACCTTGTTGGAACCTTGAAGGAACCATGATGGATCCTTGTTGGTTCCTTATTGGTTCGCAACAAAAAAGGCCCCGGAGGGCCTCTTCTGCTTAAGCTGCCAGTTTGCGCCACGCTTGGGTGCCGAGCCAGAACCCGGTGGATTTCTTGCCCTCGATCTTGTAGTACACCCGGCCGCCCTCGACGCTGGTCACGGTGCGATCGCCCTTTACATCACCAACGAGGATCGGGGCTGCCTTGGCAGGCTTGATGACCTCGACCAGTGCGGTGCCGTGGTACTCGTTGGCGCAACGCTCAAGGTGGTCTGCGAACTGGCGTGCTGCTGATGCGCGACCACGCAGTGCCCACTCGAACGTGTTACGGGCGCTGTCCTGCTCCGAGCGGGTAGCCTCGGCGAAAGGGACCTCGGTTTTGTTGCGCCAGATATCGGTGCGGACCACAATCTTGGGGGAGATCTCGCCGGCCTTGACCTTCTCGGCTTTGACGATAAAGTCGTCGGCTTCAGCGCGGACCTGAGCGATCACGCGATCGGCAACCGAGCGATCGTTCTGCAGGGGAGCGTGCTGATCGCCGCGGCAGACGCCTGAGAAGTAGCCGTACTCGACGGTGTAGCCATGCTTGGCCATTGCGAAGCCAGTGGTGGCTTGCTGGTTACCACAGAGTTGGCAGTTGCCGCGGATCTGGTTGGTTGCTTTCATTTTCGCTTTCCTTCGCTGTGTTGCGGTCATTAGTGACCGTGGACAAATATTAACCGAAAAAAAGGGGCCTTGCAACCCCTTAAGTAAAAATATTTTTAGATGGGGTTGCCCCCCCGGTTTAGATGTTCTTGACCCAACTGCTGTATCGGCCGTCCGCGGTTTTGTACTTCTTCAGGAACGCCTTAATCATCCGGACGTTCTTCAAGGCCGCAGCCTTCTCCTCCTTACCGAACCCGCCCCGCCGAGCCTCGTCATTGTCATGGCCGGACTCGAAGAAACAGGACAGTCGGTACTCTGCTTCGTCCACGATCTCCTGATCGGTGAACTCGTCCGGCTCCTTGCGGGAGTCCGCGCAGATGATCTCGAAGGCGTACTCCATCTCAGGGATCGCCAGCGCTGCTTTAGTGATTGCTCTCATTTTCTCTTTCCTTCACTTTTGGTTACGATCAAAGTGACCGCAGACAGATATTGGCATAAAAAAACCCCTTGTGCGGGGTTTTGGCAAAAATATTTTTAGTCTCTCGATCAGCGTCTCTTTTTTGCACCTCACTACGCCGATCGCGGTGCTTGCCGGCTCCTCGTGGAGGCCGCTGGATCAGGTCCCGGACTACCGGGTTACGCTTTGCCATCACGCTCCTCCTCAATAGTTGGATCCTCGATATACCGCAGCCAGTTCTGGATATCTGCGGTGCTCATCCAGTCCCCTCGGGTGCCGTCCGCCTGCGGCCCAAACTTAGAACCGCTAAGGTGAACCCGCAATTCCTGAATGCGGTCTTTCATCGCCAGCAGGCGCTCGGTAACCTCGCCTCGGTCCTGCTGCAGTTTGGTGATGTAGTTCATTCGCTTCTCCTTCGCTGTGGCCCCCGTAGGGGCCGGGTTGATTTAGAGCCAGTTCTCAGCGATCTCGTCGAGAGCAAACTCAAGGGTCTCGGTGTACCAGAAACCAAGGCCATCACGAACGATCACGCTATCGTCCTCGAAAACAAAGAAGCACTTGCGGGTTGTTGTTCCAAGAAGCCGCGAACAGCCTTCGATGATCGCCAAGGCGATCGTTGGGTGGTAATCCATCACGTTGGACAGGCGGCTTGCAATTTTCATGATTCGCTCCGGTTCGCTGGTTGCTGCTGTAGTGCAGTGAGGTCAGTATACACAAAAAAGGGGCTCGCAACCCCTTTCTGTAAAAATATTTTAGTCCTCCTCTTTATCCGGGAAAGTAAGGCTCAAGTGATTGAGCAAGCTGTACAGGATGTTCTGCTCGTGCTCTGTCTCGGCGGCGATCGCTAGGCGCTCCACCTCGCAGA
>Ga0164294_10003828_pt1 | contig 13303 bp, 11 predicted proteins | sample GEODES005metaG_FD_111479 | JGI IMG/M metagenome (GOLD analysis project Ga0164294, IMG submission 111479) | Oligotrophic lake water microbial communities from Sparkling Lake, Wisconsin, USA - GEODES005 metaG | ecosystem: Environmental > Aquatic > Freshwater > Lake | place: USA: Sparkling Lake... | reverse complement strand
CGCGCTGAATGTTTGGATTCCAACGACGACGGGTCTTGACCTGTGAGTGAGAAACATTGTTTCCGAAGCTGGGCCCTTTGGCACAGATATCGCATGTTGATGCCACAGCGGTACTCCTTTTAATTTTTCTATTGATCTCGTTCCAATGGGAACAGGGCGTAAGGGTACCCCGTAGGCGGGGTTCAATGCCAATTCGCGCTCGTTGCCCGGATTTGAAGGGATTTAGCGAGAGAATGCCCGTGTGGCTCAACTAGAGAACAAGGTTTCGGCGGTCGTTGGTGACCGCACCGCGAAAGTTCTTGACACCACTTTTGGAATTAAAACCATTGGCGATCTCATGCGCCATTACCCCCGGCGCTACATGGTGCGTGGGGAGCTCTCCGACATCTCCGCCCTACATGAAGGCGATGAGACAACAATCCTGGCGCAGGTGTATTCAGCATCTACTAGACCCATGCGCGGGCGCAAAGGCAACATGCTCGAAGTTGTGGTCACAGATGGAACCGACAAGTTATCGCTAACATTTTTTAATCAAGCCTGGCGAGAGAAGGATTTGAAGGTTGGACGACAAGGCTTGTTTGCAGGAAAGGTAGGCGTTTTTAACAACAAGAAACAGCTTGCCCATCCAGATTACGAAATGATTCCAGATGGTTCAGATGTAGATAGTGCTGTTGAAGGTTTTGCTGGAAAGTATCTTCCTGTTTATCCGGCTTCGGCCAAACTGCCATCGTGGAAGATTTCACAATGCGCACAACTTGCTATTGGATCTCTTGAAGAAATCCAAGATTTCTTACCCTCTCCAATTCGAGAAAAACATAAGTATCCATCACTTCATCAAGCACTAGTGCAGTTGCATCAGCCTGCAGATTTAGAACACGCAGAGCTTTCACGTGAGCGTTTAACATTCGATGAAGCATTCCTTCTTCAATCTCTGTTGATCATGCGCAGGATTGAATTAAAGAAGTTGAATTCAACATCTAGAAAACGAATCAGCGGGGGATTACTTGATGCATTCGATGCGATCTTACCTTTTGAGTTAACTGCTGGCCAAGTTGCAGTGTGTAAAGAGATTGAAACAGATCTAGCCCAGCCACATCCAATGCACCGTTTATTACAAGGTGAAGTTGGTTCTGGTAAAACAGTTGTTGCATTAAGGGCCATGTTGGCTGTTGTGGATAGTGGGGGACAGGCTGCCCTGCTTGCACCGACTGAAGTATTAGCTGCCCAGCATCTACGAACAATCCAAAAGCTATTGGGCGAACTGGGTCAAGGTGGAATGCTGGGTGGTTCTGAAAAGGCCACACAGGTAACTTTAATTACAGGTTCACAAAACGCTGCAGCACGTAAAGAAGCATTGGCTATGGCTGCTGATGGAAGCGCCGGCATCGTCATAGGAACGCATGCCTTATTAGGTGAAAAAGTTGAGTTCAAAGATTTGGGATTAATTGTTGTCGATGAACAGCATCGATTTGGTGTTGAGCAGCGTGATGCTTTGAAGGAGAAAGCGGTTCTGCCACCTCATCTACTTGTAATGACAGCAACACCGATTCCACGAACAGTTGCGATGACGGTCTTTGGTGATTTAGATGTTTCAACTTTGCGAGAGCTGCCATTGGGTCGTCAACCGATTACAACCCATGTTGTTCCGGTGAAAGAGAAGCCAAGCTTTTTAGAGAGGGCATGGCAAAGAATTAATGAGGAGGTGGCCCAAGGCCACCAGGCATACATAGTTGCCCCTCGCATTAGCGCTGATTCTGATGCCAACGCTGACATTGACTTTCTATTCGGTGAAGAGTCATCCGAGATCACATCTGTTGAAGAGTTGGCACCTACTCTTCATGCCGGCCCCCTCAAAGGCTTAAGAATTGCGATTCTTCATGGACGCCTATCTGCCGATGAAAAAGACACAACAATGCAAGCCTTTACTAAAGGCGAGATAGATGTTTTGGTGTCAACGACTGTTATTGAAGTGGGCGTGGATGTGCCGAATGCAACGATCATGGTAATCATGGATGCAGATCGTTTTGGTGTCTCACAACTGCATCAGCTGCGCGGTCGTGTTGGTCGCGGAACTTCACCTGGGCTATGTCTTTTGGTAACACAGTGCGCAGAAGAGAGTTCGGCTCGAGAAAGGTTAATTGCTGTTGCAGGCACCTTGGATGGTTTTGAATTATCACGAATAGATCTTGAGCAACGCAGAGAGGGAGATGTCCTTGGGGCAAATCAATCTGGAACACGATCTCACTTGCGATTGTTGCGTGTGTTGCGAGATGAAGCTTTGATCGAGCAAGCGCGAGATGATGCTGAATCACTGATTGCTACCGATAATGATTTATCAGCGTATCCTTTGCTAAAAGCAGAGCTAGCTCAATTACAACGAGATCAAGCTGTCGACTATTTGGACAAGGGTTAGAAAATTGAGAATCATCGCCGGGGTCGCAAAAGGTCGAATCCTTGGAACGGTTGCCGAAGCAACTAGGCCAACATCTGATCGAGCTCGTGAGGGTTTGTTCTCTTCATTGTCATCTGAGTTCGGAACTTTTGAAGGACTACATGTTTTAGATCTATTTGGTGGATCGGGGGCGATTGGTCTTGAATCACTCTCTCGAGGAGCAACATCTGTTCACATAGTTGAAAAGGATGATGCTGCCCAACAAACAATTGAAGCAAATTATGAATTAGTAAAGCGGTCCAATCCAACAGGCAGCTTTGCATTATTTGGGATGAGCGCTGAGCGTTTCTTAAAGGATGCACCTAAAGAGAAATATCATTGTGTTTATATTGATCCACCATATGATTTTTCAAATCAAGCAGTTGAGGATGTTTTGAGCACCCTTCATGATCATGAGTTTCTTAGCAGTGATGCATTTGTTGCCGTAGAGCGCACGACTCGTGGTATGCAATTTATATGGCCAGATGCATTTGTGCCTGCGCGTGAGCGAAAATATGGGCAGGCGACGATTTATTACGCTCATTACCAGCCTTAAGAATGGATAACTGGGCTCAGTATTGCTAGCGTTTGGCACATGAAGCGCGCGGTATGCCCAGGATCCTTTGATCCCATCACATATGGGCACTTAGATATCATCGAACGCGCAGCTCAACAGTTTGATCATGTAGTGGTCGCAGTACTAGAAAATCGCACTAAATCAAGTCTTTTCACAGTTACCGAGCGCATCAGCATGATTACTGAGGTTACCCAAAAATTTCCAAATGTTTCAGTTGATTCATGGAGCGGACTCCTTGTTGAATACTGCAAGAGCAATTCGGTTCAGGCAATTGTCAAAGGCCTGCGCGCGGTTACCGACTTTGATTATGAACTGCAAATGGCACAGGTGAATTTACAAGGCTCAGGGGTAGAAACAATGTTCATGGCAACTTCGCCTGCGCACTCATTTTTGTCTTCATCGTTAGTAAAAGAGCTTGCCCACTACAACGGGGATGTTTCAACAATGGTTCCACCATCAATCAATGAGGCTCTTAAAGCTCGAGTAGCGGGGAAGTAGATCATGGACTCAATCGAGAAGTTAACCTCAGCAATCACAATGGTAGAAGAGGCACGCGGAGTTCCCTTGTCTGCAAGTTGTGTTGTGCACCGCGCCGAGATGTTAGAGATTTTAGATGAAGCACGCGAATCTCTACCCACAGATTTTGAGTCTGCACGAAAAATTATCGAAACACGCAATGCAATTATTGAAGAAGCACGAGTCAGTGCTGAACAGCTAATTGCAATAGCTCGTGAGGATGTTTCTCAGATGGTTGAACAGACCTCAATTGTTAAAATTGCACGAGATGAAGCTCGTAAAATTCTAGATGATGCAAGAGAAACAGCAGAGATTGAAAAACAAGAGGTTGAAGAGTACATCGATGGGCGCCTTGCAACCCTAGAAGTAATTCTTAATAAGACTATGGACGCAGTCTCGCGAGGTCGCGATCGACTAGCCGGTGCTAATGACAAGGATGCCTTGTCACAACTTGCCGATGAGTAAGACCCCGGACTCTTTTAAGCTCAATACTTACGAGCTTCCTCGCCGTGCAGGAGAGATGAAGGAGTATCAACTAGATATTGTCGTTAAGGAAAAGTTCGGCGTTGACCTCATTTCTGTCCCAGCTGGTGAAGTGATAGAAATCGATGCACGCCTGGAATCTGTTACTGAAGGCGTATTACTGAGTGCTGATGTTTATGCTGTGGCAAAGGGTGAATGCATCCGTTGCTTAGATCCAGTAGAAATAGTTGTTGAGCGAAAAATCCAAGAGCTGTATAACTATGAGCCAACAAATGAACGTGGCAAAAAAAGGAAGAAGAGCTCTACAGAAGATTTAACGACTGAGGATCTAGATAACGAGGATGAGCTGATGATGGAGGGGGACATCCTTGATCTTCAAACACCGGTCCGCGATGCGATAGTGCTTTCACTGCCCTCCAACCCTTTGTGTAGCCAGGAGTGCCTAGGTTTGTGCCCTGAATGCGGTGGCAAGTGGGCGGAGTTGCCTGAGGATCACGCCCACGAGGTAATTGATGCCCGCTGGGCAAGCCTTGGGGGTTTAACCCTTGAGGATCCCGATTTCAAGATTTAGCCTTTTTGAGGGATACTTAGCCTCTGCAGCCCAGTGGCTGCTTTAGGATTGAGAAGAGGTTCGAACAGTGCCGGTACCAAAGCGAAAAATGTCGCGTTCAAAGACGCGTTCTCGTCGTAGCCAGTGGAAAACAACTGCAGCCTCTCTATCAACATGCGGACAATGCCAGCAGCCTAAGTTGCAGCACACAGCATGCCCAACATGCGGTACATACAACCGTCGCCAGGTATTAGAGGTCTGATCTGAGTTCTGTGCTCAGTGAGCAGCTGGGAGTAACACTCGATCCAGCTTTGCTTGAGTTAGCTTTTACCCATCGTTCATATGCCTATGAATCTGGAAGTAAAGAAACTAATGAGCGCCTTGAATTTCTTGGTGATTCAGTTCTTGGTTTAATTGTTACTGAAGAGCTATATAAGCGTTACCCAGATTTTGATGAAAGCCGACTCTCACCATTGCGTTCAGGTGTTGTCAATATGCGTGCGCTCGCAGATATTGCGCGTGGACTAGAGCTTGGTCAATACATCCGCCTTGGGAAAGGCGAAGAGGTAACAAATGGTCGAGATAAAAACTCTCTGCTTGCCGATGCTCTAGAAGCATTAATTGGTGCTATTTATTTGCAGTTCGGATTCGCGCAGTGCACAGAGATTGTCCGCACCTTGATCACACCAACGATGGATTCTGCAGTCGCACGTGGTGCCGGCCTTGATGGAAAAACTGCGCTTCAAGAATTAGCGGCATCACTTGGTAAGGGTGCACCTGAATATATTGTTAGCGAAGAAGGCCCAGACCACGATAAGAACTTTACGGCTGTTGCAATGCTAAATGGCGAAGCGATGAGCGAAGGTACTGGAAAGAGCAAACGAGAGGCGGAACAAATTGCCGCACGCACAACCTATGAAGCTTTAAAAACCACCTTTCCTCAAGCCTAAAATCGCTTAAAACACGCTCCTGAGACGATAGGTTTACCGCGTGTATTTGAAGAGCATGACGCTTAAGGGCTTTAAGTCCTTCGCCTCTGCCACCACTCTTCGACTCGAACCCGGAATTACATGCGTGGTTGGCCCCAACGGTTCAGGTAAATCAAATGTTGTTGACGCACTTACTTGGGTTATGGGTGAGCAAGGTGCAAAATCTCTTCGCGGCGGAAAGATGGAGGATGTCATCTTTGCCGGAACTAGTGGTCGCGCACCGCTTGGTCGAGCTGAAGTTTCTCTAACAATTGATAACTCAGATGGCGCGCTTCCTATTGATTACACCGAAGTCACAATTTCTCGAATACTTTTCCGTAATGGGCAAAGTGAGTATCAAATCAACGGTGAAGCATCTCGCCTCTTAGATATTCAAGAGCTACTCAGCGATTCAGGTATTGGTCGTGAGATGCACGTGATCGTGGGGCAAGGTCAGCTAGATGCAATTTTGATGGCAACACCAGAGGAACGTCGTGGATTTGTCGAAGAAGCCGCTGGAGTGCTTAAGCACCGTAAACGTAAAGAAAAAGCTCTCCGTAAATTAGATTCGATGCAGGCAAACCTGGCTCGTGTGCAGGACCTAACTGTTGAGCTACGCCGGCAATTGCGACCATTGGGTAAGCAAGCTGAGGTCGCAAAGAAAGCAGCAACTATTCAGGCCGATCTGCGAGATGCGAAACTGCGTTTGTTGGCAGATGATTTTATTTCAATGTCAAAAACATTGGAACTAGAAGTTGCAGATGAAACCGCGTTGCGCGAAAAGCGGACAGAAGTTGAAACTGAACTCGACACTGTTCGTCGTCGAGAAGAAGCATTAGATGCACTAGCTGCAACTGAAGGTCCACTTTTACTTGCAGCTCAAGAGACCTATTACAATCTCAACTCATTACGTGAAAAGTTCAGAGGAACCCAAAGCCTTGCACAAGAGCGCTCACGCTTTCTAAATGAAGAGGCAGAGGAAGCTCGCACATCAGGAAGAGATCCAGAAAGTTTGGATCTTGAAGCTCTCTCACTGCGTCAAGAGGAAAGTGATCTTCGCGCCAATGTAGTTCTAGCCCAGCAATCTTTGCTTCTAGCAACATCTGACTTAGCAGCTGCAGAGGCCTCGCTAAAAAGCGATGAAGACACAATTGCTGCAGCAATGCGAGCGATTGCAGATGCACGCGAAGGTACTGCCCGCCAAGAAGGCCACATCAAATCATTAAATGCTCGCATTGAAGCGATCGCAGAAGAAATTGAGAGACTCACTAAATCTCGAAATGACGCACAGGCACGTGTGGATCAAGCTCACCGCGAGTACTCATCCTATGAATTAGAAATTGCTGGCGCTGACTCGGGTGAGATGGGCCTTGATTCTAGGTACGAAGGTGCAAAATCGGCCCTTGAAGCTGCCAAGGCTCAGCACAATCAATTAGTAGATACAGAGCGTGCGGCCGATCGTGAACGTAACGCTGTTGAATCAAAGCTTGAAGCAATGAAGCTAACTTCCCAGAATCGCGATGGTGCATCAGCGTTACTTCGAGACTCACGCGGTGTGTCAATACTTGGAAGTATCGCAGGCTTAATTGAAATCGATAATGGTTGGGAGTCTGCTGCTGCAGCAGCTCTTGGCAATTTAGCCGATGCTGTAGTTGTTCAGGATCTTTCCTCAGCTGTTACGGCACTAACAACATTGCGTAGTGAAAACTTGGGTCAGGCAGAAGTTTTGGTCTATGAACCAGGACATGTCGGCGATAACAAAATACCTGCTGGATTGACACCACTATCGGCACATATTCGTTCAAACACTATCGGCGATCTGATCTCTACATTATTGGCTTCAACTGTAGTTGCAGAAAATGCTAACGCTGCTGAGGCTATTTTGCGTTCACACCCTCAACTCACCGTTGTTACGCGAGACGGAGATGTAATCTCTCGCAACCGTGCTCGTGGTGGTTCTAAATCTTCATCATCTCTTATTGAGATTAAAGCTTTAATTGAAGGCCTTGAAGTAAAGCTGCAGGAAATTACCCATCACTGTGATCGCTTACGGTTTGAAATTTCAACAGCAAGCAATGAAGTTGCTGCGCGGCAAAATGAGTACGATGTTGCTCTTTCCAAGCTCAATGAGTCTGATTCACGAATAGCAGCATTAACAGAACAATTAGCTGTTTCTGGTCAAAATATGAAATCTGCGATGGCTGAAGTGGAGCGTTTGAACACTTCGATCAATGAAGCAACAGCGGCGAAATCTCGGGATGAGGGCGAAATTGTTATAGCCCAGAATCAATTACAACAACGTGGTGATGTGGCAGAACCAGATCATTCACATGCTGAAGATTTACGCAACCAGGTATCTATTTCACGGACGGCCGAAGTTGAAGCTCGGTTGGCTGTTAGAACTATTGAAGAGCGCGTTAATTCAGTTGCAGCCAGAGCGTTAGCCCTGGAGCAATCTGCGCAATTAGAACGAGATGCCTCTGAACGCGCAATACTTCGACGTAGTTCTAGAGCTCGCGCAGCAATCATTTCACAGGCGGTAGCAGAGGCGGCTTATGAAGTTTTGATCCACATTGAACGATCTATCGCCAAAGCCGCAGCAGAGCGAGGCAGACTTGAAGAGTCTCGCGCGTCACGTGATGGTGAGACCCTTACGGTTCGATCTAGAGGTCGAGAATTAACTACAAAACTAGAACAGTTAACTACAAGTGTTCACAAGGATGAAATTGCGCGTGCAGAACAACGCCTTCGTATTGAAACTTTAGAGGCCAAAACTGTCGAAGAGTTTGGCATTGACACCCTTACATTGGTGAATGAGTACGGTCCTGACAAGGATGTTCCAACATTCCATGAGACCGAAGATGGCGAAATCATTGCGACAGAATTGGTTCCATACCGTCGAGATCAACAGGAGAAACGACTTGCATCTGCAGAACGCTCCCTGAATTTACTAGGAAAAATTAACCCGCTTGCATTGGAAGAGTACACATCTCTTGAAGAGCGTTTAAAGTTCTTGGCTGAACAGCTGGAGGATCTCAAGAATACTAAGAAGGATTTGTTGGATATTATTAAAGAGGTTGACGATCGAGTTCAATCCATATTCATGGAAGCCTACGAAGAGACTGCAAAGCACTTTGAAGATATTTTTGCACGTTTATTCCCAGGTGGAGATGGTCGATTGATTCTGACAGATCCAGACAATCCATTAACTTCCGGAGTCGATGTTGAGGCGCGTCCACCAGGAAAGCGAATTAAGCGCTTGTCTTTGCTCTCTGGTGGAGAAAAATCCTTAACAGCTGTTGCAATGCTGATTGCGATCTTTAAGGCACGACCAAGCCCCTTCTATGTTTTAGATGAGGTTGAAGCGGCTTTAGATGATGTCAACCTCGGCCGCTTACTAGGAGTTCTTGAAGAGCTTCGTGCAAGCTCGCAGCTGATCATTATTACTCATCAAAAGCGCACCATGGAGATTGCAGATGCACTTTATGGTGTAACCATGCGCGGTGATGGTGTCACTGAAGTTATTTCGCAGCGCTTGCGCGAATCCGACGCCAGTTAGGGTTTAGTTCGATGGGTCTTTTTAGTAAGTTCATCGCCGTAATAAAGGGCACTAATGATTTCTCTCCTGCAGATTGGTCCCAATTAGAGCAAGAGCTATTGGCATCGGATCTTGGTCCGGCGCTGACAAACAAGTTTATAGAGGCTGCTAAGCGGGTTAAAAGCGAAAATGCAGAGGATGCACTTGCAGAAATCCTTACTAGTAATCTTTCGAGCTTTTCGCATCAACCGGTTATCGTTCCTGGCACTACGACAATAATGGTTGTTGGTGTCAATGGCACAGGAAAGACAACATCGGTTGCAAAGATTGCATCTTTTTATAAGAAACAAGGCAAGAGTGTTGTATTGGCCGCAGGTGACACCTTTCGCGCAGCTGCCGTTGATCAGCTAAAGACCTGGGGAGATCGCATAGGAGTTTTGGTCGTTTCTGGTAAAGAAAATGGAGATCCTGCTTCAGTTGCCTTTGATGGTGCAAAAAGTGCGCAAGAAGCATCAAGTGATATTTTCATAATTGATACTGCAGGCCGCTTGCATAATAAGAATGACTTAATGGCAGAGCTCAGCAAAGTTAAGCGAGTGGTTGAAAAGGTTTCGCCGATCAATGAAGTGCTTTTAGTAATTGATGCAACTACAGGTCAAAACGGATTGCAGCAGGCACGAGTTTTCACAGAAAGCGTTGAAGTAACTGGGGTCATTCTCACAAAACTAGATGGCAGCGCTAAAGGTGGAATAGCCCTTGCTATCGAGGCTGAACTAGGGATTCCTATAAAATGGGTCGGTACCGGTGAAACCGAGAGCGATTTTGCACCATTTGATGCGCAGGCTTACATCAAGAGCCTGCTGGCGTAACCCAGATGTAACACGAGGGGCGTTTTTGTCACGCTCCTGAAATCGTAGAAACGATCTTTTGTAACGGCTTCACTGCAAGGTTTGGGCATCTCAAGGGCGAGAACTTTTCTAAACCTTAATGAAAGCAGATGCAACTATGGAAGAGACTGTTTTGAATTCTGGCGATACAGCCTGGATGTTAATAAGTACCGGGTTGGTCGTTCTAATGATTCCAGGCCTTGCACTTTTCTACGGCGGCATGGTTCGCGTGAAGAGCGTGCTCAACATGATGATGATGTCATTTGGTGCACTGGCGATTGTTTTTGTTTTATGGATCGCATTTGGTTTTTCAATGGTGTTCGGAGACTCTGTTGGGGGTATGGGCCTGATTGGAGATATCAGCCAGTTCACATTCTTAAAAGGTTTAGATAACTCGACAGCGTTGATAGGAACTATTCCGGCCGCGGTCTTTGTTGCATTCCAGGGAATTTTCGCTGCAATTACAGTTGCATTAATTTCGGGTTCAATTGCAGATCGTGCAAAGTTTGGTGCTTGGATGGTGTTTGCTGGAATGTGGGCAACCATTGTCTATTTCCCAGTTGCACACTGGGTATTCGCATTTGATGACTTCGTTGCCAAAACAGGTGGCTGGATTGCAAATGATCTAGGTGCTCTTGATTTTGCTGGCGGAACTGCTGTTCACATCAATGCTGGTGCTGCTGGATTAGCACTGGCTTTCATTCTTGGAAAGCGTGTCGGCTTTGGAAAAGTTCCTATGCGCCCTCACAGCTTGCCTTTGGTCATGCTTGGCGCAGCATTACTTTGGTTTGGTTGGTTTGGTTTTAATGCTGGATCAGCGATTGCATCAAATGGAACCGCTGGTTTGGCTCTACTCAATACGATTGGTGCCACCACAGCGGCTGTACTCGCCTGGCTTCTAGTTGAAAAACTTCGCGATGGTCACGCAACTAGTCTTGGTGCAGCATCTGGTGTAGTTGCAGGACTTGTCGCGATTACACCAGCGTGTGCATTTGTTGGCGCAAGTGGCGCACTCTTGATAGGTGCAATCGCGGGAGGGCTTTGTGCACTTTCAGTGGGGCTCAAATTTATGTTGGGGTATGACGACTCACTCGATGTTGTTGCGGTTCACCTTGTAGGTGGAATCGTAGGAACCATCATGATCGGCTTTGTGGGTGTGGATGTTGGCCTATTTAATGGCGGTGGAACAGAGCAACTTGTGAAGCAAGTTGTTGGCGCTGCAGCGGTACTTATCTATTCATTTGTAGCAACTTTCATAATTGGAAAAATTGTAGATCTGACAATTGGTTTCAGAATCACAGAAAATCAGGAGCTTACGGGCATCGACATTGCAATACATGCTGAGCCTGCATATGAGTTGTCAGACAATAGCCAGGGTAGTGTCTTCGAATTCTCGAGAGGGGCATAGGAATGAAACTTATTACCGCGATAATTAAGCCGTTTAAGTTAGACGATATTAAAAAAGCTCTTCAAAGTGCAGGAATCACAGGAATGACGGTTTCAGAAGCAAGCGGCTTCGGTCGTCAAGGCGGACACACTGAGGTGTTTCGGGGTGCCGAATACACCGTTGATCTAATTCCAAAGGTACGCCTTGAGGTACTTGTTAATGACAGTGACGCGGAGGCCATAGTCGATGTGATTGTAAAAGTAGCTTCAACTGGCTCAATAGGTGATGGAAAGGTTTGGACATCACCGGTTGACCAAGTGATTCGCGTGCGCACGGGTGAACGAGGCGCTGACGCAATTTAGTAGGGGTTGAAGTACTCTTCGGTTCTTATGTTTGAGTCTCTAACATCTCGCTTTAGCGGAGCCTTCTCTTCACTTCGCTCCCGCGGCAAGATTTCTACCTCAGATATAGAAACTACCTGTGAAGAAATTCGACAGGCGTTGTTGGAATCCGATGTGGCGTTGTCGGTAGTTGAGGATTTCATCATAGATATACGCCAGAAATCTTTAGATGCTCTGCCAACTATGCAGTCGGGCTCCAATCAAGCCAACGCAATCTTTGAGATTGTTAACTCAAGTTTGGTAGAGATTCTCGGGGGACAGGCTCGCCGAGTTCGGTTCGCTAAAAATCCACCAACCGTGATCATGCTTGCTGGCCTACAAGGTGCTGGTAAAACTACCTTGGCTGGAAAGCTTGCGAAGTTTTATGCAGATCAAGGAAATACTCCACTCTTGGTTGCATCAGATTTACAACGCCCTAATGCTGTTACACAGTTACAGGTAGTGGGCCAATCAGTCAATGTTCCTGTCTTTGCACCAGAACCAGGAAATGGCCAAGGCGATCCTGTGAAGGTTGCAAAGGCTGGTATTGAGTTTGCTAAATCCAAGCAGTACAACATGGTCATCGTTGATACAGCAGGTCGCCTAGGTGTTGATCAAGAGTTGATGAAGCAAGCAGTAGATATTCGTGATGCCGTACATCCTGATGAAATCTTGTTTGTAGTCGATGCAATGATGGGCCAGGACGCTGTCAGAACATCTCAAGCCTTCTTAGATGGCGTTGGTTTTGATGGTGTCGTTCTCACAAAGCTTGATGGTGATGCTCGCGGTGGTGCTGCCCTTTCTATTGCATCAATGACAAAACGTCCGATCATGTTTGCATCAACCGGTGAGAAATTGCACGAGTTTGATATTTTCTATCCAGAGCGCATGGCTTCACGAATATTGGGGCTAGGCGATGTTGCTACATTGGCAGAGCAGGCCAAGAAAGCATTCGATACCGACACATCAGCAAAGTTAGAGGCTAAGTTTGCTAGTGGAGAAGATTTCACATTAGAGGATTTTCTGGAGCAACTGCAGGCAATGTCGAAGATGGGAAACATGTCCAAACTCCTTGGAATGTTGCCGGGTGCTGGTGCTATGAAAAAGCAGATTGAAAATTTTGATGAAGGCGAGATAGTTCGCACAAAGGCCATTGTGCAGTCAATGACACCGACAGAGCGTCGTGACCCAAAACTTCTCAATGGCTCACGCCGTGCACGTATCGCACTTGGTTCTGGCCGAAAGGTTTCGGATGTAAACAATCTGGTAGACCGATTCTCTGCGGCTCAGAAGATGATGAAGCAGGTTCGAAATGGTGGGATGCCAGCTGGAATGCCCCCTGGCATGGGTATGCCTGCAATGCCAAAGGTGAACAAGCCAATTAACAAGAAGAAGTCCAAATCAGGCAATCCAGCTAAGCGAGCGCTAGAACAGGGTCAATAACCCCCGATTTCGCATCTGGCGGCTTGAATGGCAGAATTGGGAACCTGTTGAAGGGGCCCTCTACCCCCAGCAACATCCACAATTCGATAGTCATATGAATTGATCGCGCACCCCGCTGCGATTGATACGCATGGCACACAAAT
>Ga0164294_10003827_pt1 | contig 13303 bp, 10 predicted proteins | sample GEODES005metaG_FD_111479 | JGI IMG/M metagenome (GOLD analysis project Ga0164294, IMG submission 111479) | Oligotrophic lake water microbial communities from Sparkling Lake, Wisconsin, USA - GEODES005 metaG | ecosystem: Environmental > Aquatic > Freshwater > Lake | place: USA: Sparkling Lake... | reverse complement strand
TGGGCAGCGGGAGCACCGGCTCGAAGCATGGCGCCTTCGCCGTCTTCAGGCGGCGCGGCGGACCGCCGCTTCCGTCCGGCGGCCGACGGCAGCAGTCTGCTGCAACGCGACTTTCACCTCCTGCCAGGCTGCCGAGACGGGGATCTCAGCGAGCGTATCAGCATCGGTGAAGGTGCCCGCCAACCGTGCGACACCGGGATACGCCCGTGTCGCTACGACACGATGCCGCAAGTCATTCGGCACTGCCCATGCGGTGCCGTGGACTGCCGAACAGACCGTCACAGTGGCGATGCCGGCCGCTACTGCGGCATGCTTGGGCCCCCCATCGTTGCCGAAGAACAACTCCGCCCGGCCGAGGATCGCCCGCAGCGTCGCGAAGTCGGGCATGGGATAGTTGAGCACGGCCGGCTGCCGCATATGCTCCGCGATCCGGAATGCTGCGTCCTCCTGACCAGGGCCGTAGACAAGCCACGGCTGAACGCCCGCAGCAGCGAGCCGGTCGGCGATCGCCGCAGTCTTGTCGACGGGCCAGGTTCGATGGCTAAACCGGCTGATGCCAAAGATCGCGGCGAACGGCGGTCTAAGGTGCCGATGCACGAACTGCTCCGCAGACTTCAGCGTTTCCGGACTCACCTCGAAATCGAGTTCCAGATCGTTGTAGTCGACCCGGTCGTCCTGGAGCAGGCGGAGATGTTGCAGAGCAGCGTATTCGAGGTATGCCTGCCGATGAGGCTGGGTGTAGCAAAGCCGGTTGCGTATACCCCGCTTTCGGTAGCCCAGCCGCTGGCGACCGCCAATGAGCCTCGCCATAATCGCAGTCTTGGGCAGACTCTGCACGTCAACGATGAGGTCGTAGTCGCGTCGCCTGAGGCCGGCAGCGATCGAGAGAAAGGTCGCCACGGACGCACGGGGTGGGAGGACGAACATCGAATCTATATTGCGGTTATGCTCAAGCACCGCTTTGCTGCTCTGCTGACAGAGCACGTCGATCGCCGCTTGTGGGTGCAGCCGTCGCAGTTGCCGCAGCACCGGCGTCGTCTGCAGCGTATCTCCCAATTCACGGAGGCGGATCACGAGGATTTGCGAGACGTTCCGCATGTTGGTTTCTCCGCTGCCATCGCCCGACTTATCGAGACGCCGGCCGAATAGCCGGGCCACAACTCCCTCCTTTTTTCGGGCATGACAGACCGTAGACTTTAATGATTGGGGGGTTTAAAGTGGGGGGTTCTTCTGTTCATCTAATCTGTGACAACAGCCCATTTTTCAGCCTTTACAAGCGTTTTTTATGACACGAAGGGGACTTCTTATCGGGGGGTCATTACGTACTACAAGTCCTATTGGCACCGCCGTAACAGGGAATTCTTGAACGGCCATGGACATTCGATCTCTGAAATACCGCATTCCGGAACACTCGGGTTTTACGCTCGTCGAGTTGCTGGCGGTGCTTGCGATCATCGGCGCGTCGATCGGGCGTTTCACACCGGCCGTGCAGCGGGCTCCTGAGTCGGGTCGGCAATCGCTGTGCTCGAACAACCAGAAGAACGTGGGGCTGGCGATCACCAATTACCAGCAAGCCAAGAGGCTCTTCCAAGCCGGGAACGATCAGGTGACCGGCCGTTTCCACGCTTGAAGTTCCTACATCCTGCCGTTTCTGGAGCAATCCGATGGCGCCGGTCGAATCACAAGCAGTAGCCCCGTAGTTCTAAGTGCAAGATGCAAAGCACTTACGGCAAGCCCGCAGAGCCGTTGCACCGGGCGTGCCGAACGTGTCTCCTGACCCCGTTCCTGTTTCCATTGAGACGCCCTGTCGTGGGTGGCCTCGAACTGACCGACGCCGTGGCCCGCTGTCAGACCGCCCGAGATCATGACCGCCGCGATGAGCGTGATCGTCTTGCTCGCGGGGCGGTGACTGAGGGTCACCGGCGATCGCTTTCCTCGAAGCCTCCGCCGTGAGCCAAAAGAGGCTCAGCAAGGCCCGATCAGGCCGTTGCCAGACTGCCAGCCTTTTCCGCTGGGTCAGCAATCACCTGCACTTCCACCCCGACGGGGGTACCCCCGTCGCTGGGTCCATTGCACCAGATGTTGCACCGACTCCCGGCCGCAGCAGTCCGCCAGTGGCCGTTTCTGGACACTGTGCCGATGGCGACGACTGCGGTGTCGTCGACGCAACCGCTTTGCCTGCAACGGATACAGCGGCAAACGCGGGAGAGAAGAAAGGGTGGCTAACGGGACTCGAACCCGCGACCCCTAGAATCACAATCTAGTGCTCTAACCAACTGAGCTATAGCCACCACGGAAACGTGCACCGCCGGAGTTTAGCACACTTTTTATTCCGTTCACTCCCCTCCCGCAGACCCCGGGCTCAGGGCCCTGCCTGAGGAGTTGCAGGCGGAATCACCGGCGGATGCGGCCCGGTCGCCGTGAGCAGAAACCCCGCCCCCTGCTCTTTGGGATCCGTGCGGAGAAACTGCGCGAAAATCAGGCCGTCGCCCGGCCACTCATTCGTGGCGGTCAGTCGCACCCGCACCCAGATTCGCCGGCCGCCGGCCACGATACGGCCGATGTCGTGCGATGCAGTGCTGAAGCCGCCAGCACCCGCCTTGAGTTCCACGAGGGTGGTCCATGCCTCGCCGTCAGGAGAGACGTCGAGGGCGGCACAAGCACCGGGGTCATACGGAAACGGATCACCGGTCGTCCAGACGGCCAGCGGCGCGGTGAGCGTGGCATCTTGAATCGTGAAGGGCATCTCGAACCGCAGCGTGATCACGCCCTCACGGCCAGCCACCGTGGGGCGAATGAACGTTGTCGCCCCGGCGTGAGCCTCGGTGTAGCGTTCCACGTCGGTGAGCGACACCACGTGCCGTTCCCAATCGTCGTCGAGAGGACTCAACCGGATCTCGCGATAGGGTGGGCTGCGCCACTGCGCCTGACCCGACAGGGCCACGACCCTGCCACCCGCATCGACCGGCGAGGCTCGCGTGCCGACGGCCGCCAGCGTGTAGTCGCCGGCCTCGAAGGTGAGCGCCGACAGCCCACCGATCCGCCAACTCTGGGGCCCACCCGTGACGCTCAGGCCCGCGACGTCGATTGCCTCACCATTCCGCGTGAGTCGAAAGTCTTCGGCAACGAATTCAGAAACTTCTTCTTCACACTTCAGATCCACCCACTCCAGCGGCGCCGTGCGGCCACTCGACACGTTGGCAAATCGGACGGCGACGGGCCGGGCTGCAAGACCGGCCGACACGGCCAACGCCGAACCAACAGTCTGGCCCTGTGGTTCCTGTGGCTGTCGGCGCCACCATGCCATGCCAACGATCGCCGCGCACAGCCCGGCCGCTGCAAGTAGGGCGACAGTCAGTCGTCGGGACCATCTGCCGCGGCGTCGAAACACGTCAGGCAATGTGGCGCGGGCCGGTGCGGCAGCGAGCGGTTCGCCAGCCAGCAGTCGCCGCAGGTCTGCGGCCACGGTAGCCGCCGATGAATACCGGCCTGCAGGATCCTTGAGGAGGCACCTCGTCGCGATCGCATCGGCACCACGCACAAGCCCACGATCGACCTGCGGTAGTTCGGCAACGGTCAGTCTGGCAGGCCTGGTCTCCTGGACGATCCTCGCTGTCTCCACGAGCGACTTTCCCGCCACGTCATACGGCAAACGACCGCAGAGCAGTTCGTGCATCACCACGCCGATCGCATAGACATCGGTGCGGGCATCGATGGTTGCGCGGTGCTCCATGAACTGCTCGGGGGCCATGTAGGGCCGCGTGCCAATGAACTGCCCCGTCTCGGTGCGTGGTACGTCGTCATCGGCTTCGGCACCGTCCATCCGTGCGATTCCGAAATCGATTATCTTCGGCTTACCTCCGGCATCGACGAGGATGTTGCCCGGCTTGAGATCGCGATGCACGATTCCCTGTGCATGGCCGTGGGCTACCGCCTCGCATACCTCCAGCAGGAGTTCGATCCGGCTGCGCAGCGGCACGCGGCGGCGCTCGCAGGCCTGCACCAGCGATTCCGCACCGGGAATGAACTCCATCACGTAGTAGGGCACGTCAACGATGCCCAGACGATGGCAGCCGGCCGTAAAAATCTGGGCGATGCCGGGATGACGGAGCCTGGCGAGCGCGTCGGCCTCACGGCGGAACCGCAACTGCGCGGCGATACCTGGCGATGACGTGCGCATCACCTTCACCGCGACGGTTCGAGCCGGACGCGTCTGCAGTGCCTCATAGACGCGTCCCATGCCCCCTTCGCCGATGATCCGCTCGATGCGGATGCCCCCCAGATCGACGCCGATAAGCGGATCGGGGCCGGTCCCGAACCTGTCGGCCGCCAGCCCGAAATCAACCGACCGCTGCGAGAGCCTGTCGCCCGATGCGTGGGTGTCGGAGGTTGGAGCAGTCGACGGCGATTTCTGGCCCGACACCACGGCGGCCGGGCCAGACAGTTCATCGTGCGGCTGAGGAGACTCGGCACGAGCCATGAACGGCATGCGCTCCGACTGCAGATTGTGGGGCATATGGCCCGAGACGAGGCCCAGATGCAATCATCCTACGGGCGGCTGTACTCCCCGCCAGTGGGCCTCCCCTCATCCCGCATCAGCCTACCCGGATTGACATTCCACGACCGCGGTCGATTCGATTCAATGGAGTCACCTGCAATTCCCGGTCAGGAGAGCCCACCATGCCGAGTCATACCCCGATCGTCACCAGGAGCAGGTTCACCGCGGCCCGCGGCTGCGTCAGCGATGTGGCCCGACTCTCCCAGGAGATTCCTCTGTTTCCCGTTGAGCGGACGATGCCGCTGCGACCGCTCGCGGCGGCCCGCGCCGCCGTTGGGAAGACAGCTTCCGCCAAGCATCTGGCCTCCGCTTCGCGGATCGGCTGGGCGGCAATCTTCCTCAAGGCATATGGGATCGTGGCCCGTGAGATGCCCGTGCTCCGCACCTGGCTCGTCCGTGGATTCCCTTCCGGCGGGCTGCGCCTAGCGGCCAGCCTCGCCACCGCCTCGGAGAGCGTGGCCACCCTGGCCGTGAACCGCATAGAGGAAGGAGAAGACCGGCTCTTCTGGGCGCGGCTCGCAGCGCCCGATGCCAAACCGCTGCCCGAGATCCAACAGTTCATCGTCGACTGCGCGACGAAGCCTGTCGAGGAGATGTTCAAGCGGCAGTTGCAACTGGAGATGGTGCCGGGCTTCCTACGACGGACGATCCTGCGGTGGAACATGAACTCATTCTCCCGGAAGCGGGCGGCACGAATCGGAACGTTCAGTCTCTCCACGCTGGCCGGCATGGGCGCGACCAACCGCTTCCATCCCACGATCTGCACGACGAGCCTCTCCTACGCGCCGCTTGATGCCGACGGCAACTGCCTAGTGACACTGATTGCCGATCATCGCGTGCTCGACGGCGCCGTGGTGGCCCGGGCACTCGCCCGGCTGGAAGAAGTGCTCTGCCACGAAATGCTCGCGGAACTCCGCGAGTTGGCTAACGTCAGCCCGGCTGCAGCCGCCAAAGCCTGCGCCTGACCGGCATTCGCCTCGGTCAAGGCGTCGGTTGAAGCCGCACCTCTATCAGGAGCCCTTCTTCCCGATCAGCCTGCTGCCGGAAGGCCCGGTTCACTCCGCTGTCTGGTCGCCCTTGAGCCGCCTTCTGACCTCGGCGAGCCGCTCGGAAAGATCGCGTTCGAACCCCCGATCGGTCGGCTCGTAATACCGCTTCTCGACGCCCAGGTAATCCTGCGCGGCGATGCCGTCGGGTGCATCGTGGGCATACTCATAGCCCTGGCCATGGCCGAGCTGCTTCGCACCGGCATAGTGCTTGTCCTGGAGGTGCCGCGGCACCGGGATCACAGCCTGCTCGCGAACGTCGCGGCGGGCTGCACCGATCGCCGTCGTGCAGGCGTTGCTCTTGGGCGCGAGCGCCAGATAGGTGACCGCCTGCGAGAGCACGAGCTGACATTCGGGCAGGCCCACGAACTCCGTCGCCTGCATCGCCGCCACGGCGATCATGAGGGCCCTAGGATCGGCGTTGCCGACGTCTTCGCTGGCCAGTATCACGAGCCGCCGCGAGAGAAACCGCACGTCCTCTCCCCCCTCCAGCATCCGCGCGAGCCAGTAGAGACCCGCATCGGCGTCGCTGCCCCGGATGCTTTTGATCAGGGCGCTGGCGCAATCGTAGTGGGTGTCGCCCGAGTCATACGTGATCGCCTTTCGCTGGACACTCTCCCGGGCGAGTTCCAGCGTGAAGGCGAGCGGCCGCTCGTAGCTCGAGAGCACGCCGATCTCGAGGGCCCCGAGCGCCCGCCGCGCGTCACCGTCAGACGTCTCCACGAGCAGGGCGACCGCTTCCGGCGCAAGATCGATCCGTTCGTTGCCGAGGCCCTACTCGCGGTCGGCCACCGCCCGCCTGAGGATCTCCGCGATGTCGTCCCGCGACAGGGCTTCCAGTTCGAAGATGCGGCTGCGACTGACCAGCGCACTCGTCAGCGCGAAGAACGGATTCTGCGTTGTCGCCCCAATGAGTGCGATCACGCCATTCTCTACGTCCGGTAGGAGCACGTCCTGCTGGGCCTTCGAATAGCGGTGGATCTCGTCGACAAAGAGGCAGGTCTTCTGGCCATCGTCTTCGAGCCGTCTCCGGGCCGCTTCGAGCACATCACGAACATCCTTGACGCCGGAGGCGGTGGCGGAGAGCTCCACGAACCGCCGCTTTGTCTCCCGGGCGATGATCTCGGCGAGTGTCGTCTTACCCACGCCGGGCGGCCCGTAGAGGATCACGGAGCCCAATCGGTCGGCCTCGATGAGCCGCCGCAGGAGCGTTCCAGGCCCCACCACCTTCGCCTGTCCGACATAGTCGGCCAGCCTGCGCGGCCGCATCCGCGCCGCCAGCGGCGCGGCCCGGGCGACATTCGCGGCCCGCGAGGCGGAGAAGAGATCGGCCATGGAATACCCCTGGGCCGCGGGCGGCGGAGACGGTGGATCACACGCTCCGATTCTCGCCGTCGCGACGGTTTCGGGAAGCCCGCGTGTCTGGCGGCATGGCTTTCCGCATTAGCGGCGGACCAGAGGCGCAAACAGGAGGACGGGCGGCACGGTCCGAGTCATTCGCCACGACACCGTCACCGGAGCGGCAAGAGCCTCGTTCGCGGCGTCGAAGATCCCTGTGCCCGCGGCCTTGAATCGCAGCGTGTAATTGCCCGCCAGATGCGTGCTGCGGATGGTCGTGATCGTGTAGGTGATCTGGTCAGTGGTCGTGATCCGCGCCCCCGCGAGCGACGCGACTGCGCGGCCGCGGAGGAGCACGAAGTCGTCGAGCGTCACGCCCCGCACCGCCCGGTTGAAGGTGACCGTGAGCGTCGTGACCGGCCGGGCCGCGGTCGCGGCGACTGCCCGGAAGGTGGCCATCAGACGAGGCGACGGTGCAGATGGCGGCGGGAGCACCGGCGGCAAACCGGCAGACGCCACCGGTGACACGACGCCCGGCGCCAACGAATAGTCGCCGCGGGCTGGATTGGCGAGCACCGGCCGCACGGCGTTGATGGAGTTGCCGGCGAGCACATCGGCGGCCAGCGCCGCCTGTTCAATCCCCAACGGATGGTCAGCCGGGCCGTTCCAGATCCAATTGCCGCGAATCTGGAGATTCGTGTCGACCCGGGCTGGCGAGGGAATGTTAGAGCCGATGGATGGTGTCCGAGGCATCGCCACCGCAAACTGCTGCCACTGGCTCACGTAGCCGTCGGGGTTGTAGACCACGTTGTCGAGAATGGAGACGTTACGGTTGGGGATCGGCTCGTCCCCCCCGACAACCGCGGTGCCCCAGCCACCCTGGGCGAGATAGGCTCGGCAGGCCGCCTGATTCCCGTCACACGACCGTGATCCGAACCCCACCTCGATCACGTGGCTGCGACTGCCCACGCGATAGAGCGTGTTGCGGGCCATCAGGATGTTGAATCCGCCGTTCACGCCAAACCCTGCACCCTGAGTGTCATGAACGACGTTGTTGATGAAAGTAATGTCATACGCCTCGTACTGCAGCCAGGGCGAGACCATGAATTCGAATCCGGTCCCCTGCCCCGCCGTGAAGCCTCCCGTGCCGGCATCGTAGAACTCGTTGCCCGCCACGGTCAGCGACGCCGATCCCCCCTTCGCATACATCGCCCAGTCGCCAGACCGATGGATCCGGCTGCCCACAACGTGGCCATACTGCACAGCCACGAAATCGACGGCGTTGTCCCAGGCGCCGGAGATGTCGCAGTGCTCCACGTAGATGTACTTGCTCTGGTTGACCTTCAACGTCTCCTGGGGCACGGCGTAAGAGGGAATGTCGCCCAGTCCCCGGATCGTCGTGTCGCGGAGAAGCACGTTGGAACAACTGTCGAGGTGGAGCACGTCACCGCCGCCGGACGAGATGTCGAGGCCGAGGATGTAGAGATGGCGGCAGTCGTAGACATTCATGTTCGGCAGCCGAGCCGTGCCATTGCCGTCGATCGCCTTGAGCAGCACGGGCGCCGACTGCGTGCCATGCCTGCTCTCCCAGTAGATGGGCACCGCTGATTCCGGATAGGTGCCGGCTGTCAGGTTGATCTGAAACCCGGTCGAGAGATCGACGTTGATGGGCACCCGGCGCCACGCCTCGGAGAGTGTGCGGACGGCCAAGGCCCGCGAACCGCCGCCGTTGGCATCATTGCCGGCGGAGGGATCGACCCAGATCTGGTTGAAGGCTGGAGCACCCGCGGGCGGACTCATGTCAAACGACGGCAGCAGATTCTGCGCCGCGCACGCCAGCCTCGATTCCAAGGTCTCTGGCGACACCAATCTCCGGGCCGGCGCCGTCAGCTTCCAGGCAGGCAGTGTCCGTCTCATGGGAGGCCCTCCGTGGGCGGGCACCCCCAGACTCCGGGCTTAGGCCCGCAGTCTAGAAATCCTCCCGCACCGTCCTTCGCGCCCCTGACGAAGTCATGTTACGCGTCACCCACCTGTCCAGACGAACTCGATCGCGGCGTCGATCTCGGGTGAGAGGCTTTTGTGAACAGGACACGTGTGTGCCGCCTGCTCGAGGAGGGCCCGCTGAGGGTGATCGGCTGGCAGCGGGATCGTGAGCCGGGTCCGCAGGCTGGCGATCCGCCGCGGCATGTCCTTGCTCATCTCCTTGACGGTTTCGACCTTCATTCCGACCAGATTGACACCATGTCGCTCCGCCACGATGCCCATGATCGTCATCATGCAGGCGCCGAGTGCCGTGGCGACCAGATCGGTGGGCGAAAAGCTCTCCCCCTTGCCGTGATTGTCGACCGGGGCGTCGGTGATGAGCGTGGTGCCGGACGGACCATGCGTGGCGCGGCAGCGGAGCCCGCCTTCGTAGGTGCTGGTGAGACTGACCATGAAATGACTGCTCCTTTAGGGAATGGAAGGAAACTCAAGTGTATCGCCAGATGGCGAGGATGCCCCGCCCGCCGCGTCACCGATGGGACCTTCCGGCAGGTGCTGGTGCCGGATCACGATCGTCCGCAGGTACGGCGGCCGCCACCAGGCCGTGAAGTGAAACCGGGGGAAGTCGCCGCTGTCGCCCGGCGTGATCTCCCGCTCATCGACCACCATGAAGTCGGGCCGAAGCGCGGGAAACTGATCGCGGAACTTCTGGTCTGGGTAGTCATAGGGCACGTCCGCCCGATAGGCATCGGCGGGAACCCGGATCCGTGGGTCGTTTACATACCCCGCCCGCTCGACCTGCTCCCAGCCGTCGATCACCCACTTTGACGTGATCCGCTCTCGGGGCACTCCCTGCCGCTCTAGCAGCGAGATCGCTTCCAGCCTTGTCCGCGTGTCGGCGAATTCGTCGTGCAGGATCGCGATGCCGCGCAGCGCAAAAAAGCCGACCAGCAGCCAGCCGAGCACTGAGCGGCGGTCGGCGGCGGCAGAGTGCGCGGCGTCACCCGAGTGCGCGGTCTGCAAGGAGCGGGTGCAGGAGAGGAGCCCGCAGGTCAGCGGCGGCAACAACGGGAGATAGTAGCGTGGATAGATGCCGTCGGTGGTCTGCGAGACGAGCAACAGGGAAACTCCGTAGGGCACGAGGTAGGCCAACGGCAGGATGACCGCGGGCGGCAGCCGCCACGCAGCCGTGGGCAGGGAACGGGCACGGCCCAGCGCAACGGTCGCGGCCACGGCCATCGCGACGGCCACTCCCAGCACACCGCAGCGGATGAGGCCCACGCCCGCATCATGCAGAGCATGCCCGGTTGGCCTCCAACTGCCAGCGAGCAGGCCCAGCGGTCCTTCAAGCGACTGAGTCAGGGTTCCCGCCAGCACCCCCGCCATCGCAACGGCGGTCACGCCCGCCGTGATGCGGCCCCAGCGGGTTCGCAGGCCGGCAGACACGTGCTCCACGATCCAGGGCAGGCAGAAGAGTACGGCCGGCAGCACCTTGAGTGCACATTCAGTGGCCACGGTCACCGCCTCCCGGGCAATCGACGCGACCCTGAACTGGGCGACAGCTTCGAGCGTTGGGAGTCTGGTGGGAATCGCATACGGCTGCTGACTGAACCACCGGGTGCCGACAACCAGCGCCACCATGCCGATCACTCCACAGAGCAGCGAAGCCAATCGAAACACCCGGCGATCAGAACGACTCAGGCCGCCGAACCGCCACAGGCAGAGCACTGCCGCGCAGGCAATCGGCGCAAACCAGACCGGCTGCCGTATCGTGCCGCCGAGCACGCCGCAGAGCGTGCCGATCGCCAGCCATGCCAACGCCCGCCACGGCACGACGGGAGTGCTCCTTGCCTGCGAATCCTCAATGGCATCGGCCGCCCGCGTGAAGCCATAGAGGCAGGCCAGCAGAAAGAAGAAGCCCGGGATGTCCGTCATAAACGTCGGCGCGAGTGGCAGAAACAGTGTGCTCATGCCCGTGAGGAGCGCGGCAAACAGACTGTCATAGGGGGAGAGGCTCGCGCGGCGGGCGATGAGATACACAAGTGCCACCGCGCCGAGCGCCAGTGGCCACACGCTCAGCCGGACGATCGCGAACGAAAAACCGAAGAGCCAGACCCACGCCGCCCCCCACCAGACCTGGATCCCGAGCATCGCGGTCGGCCAGCCGTTGTAGGCAAAGCGGCCTGTCTCCGCGAGCGATTTTGCCATGTGGATGTAGGAAAAATCATCGATGTATCCGCCTTCCGCAAAGGGCCAGGCGATAAGCATCGTCCCGAGCGTGACGAGCACACACCGCAGCAGGTTTCGAGTGTCAACGCTCATTGGGGCAGTCACGCCAGGAACCATTTCCATTCGCCAAAGGTGACCGATACTACCCAGTTTTGGTGGCTATCACCTTTTTCCGGGGACGGACTACCATGGTGTGAAGAAAACCCATGGGATTCCGCTCACTCCAGGCCTGCACCGACGTCCTCCGCCGCGAGCGGGAACTCGTCGAAATTGCGCATCCGGTCGATCCCCACCTGGAGATTGCAGAGATTCAGCGACGGCTGTTCCGCGCCGGCGGCCCGGCTGTTCTCTTCACGAATCCGCGGGGCTCGGCCTTCCCGATTCTCATCAACCTCTACGGCACGAAGCGGCGGATCGAGCGGATCTTCGCCGACTCGCTCGACCGCGTGAAGCGGCTGGTCGAGCTCAAGATCGATCCCACGCAGGCGCTGGCCCGGCCGTGGCGATACTGGCGAAGCCCGATCGATGCGCTTTCGATGCTGCCCAGGCGGGTACGGTCGGGGCCCGTGCTCGCGCATGAGATTCCTCTCTCGAGCCTCCCGCAGGTGACGAGTTGGTCCGGAGACGGTGGGCCGTTCATCACGCTGCCGGCCGTCTACACCGAAGACCCCAGCCACGCGGGCACGAGGCGGGCGCTCGTGAAGTCGAACCTCGGCATGTACCGCGTGCAGCTCGCAGGCAACGACTACGAGACCGACCGCGAGGTCGGGCTCCACTATCAGCTGCACCGCGGCATCGGCCTGCATCATGCCGCGGCGCTCGAACGGAACGAACCGCTCAGGGTGGCGATCTTTGTCGGCGGCTCGCCGGCTCTTGCCGTCTCGGCCGTGATGCCCTTGCCAGAGGGACTCTCCGAACTGACATTCGCCGGCGTGCTGGCCGGGCACCGGCTGCCGGTGATCACCCGCGGCCACAGTCCGGCGATCTATGCCGACGCCGATTTCGTGATCGAGGGCACGATCTCGCCCGGAGCCACCAAGCCGGAGGGACCGTTTGGCGACCATCTGGGCTACTACGCGCGGCGGCACGACTTTCCCGTGATGCGGGTCGAGCATGTCTGGCATCGCGACGGGGCGATCTGGCCGATGACCGTCGTCGGCCGGCCACCCCAGGAGGACACGCTCTTCGGCTGGCTCGTGCACGAACTCACCGGCCCCGTGATTCCCACCGTGCTGCCAGGCGTGTCAAGCGTGCACGCGGTCGACGCCTCGGGAGTCCACCCCCTGCTCCTGGCCGTCGGCAGCGAACGCTACCTGCCCTGGAAGCGGTCGGGCCGGCCCGCCGAACTGCTCACGCAGGCCTCCGCGATTCTCGGCCAGGGGCAGTTGTCGCTGGCCAAGTACCTCTTCATCGTGAGCGGCGGTGATGCCCCGGGCCTCGACGCCCATGACGTGGCCCCCTTCCTCGCCCACCTGCTCGAGCGGGTCGACTGGCGGCGCGACTGCCACTTCCATACCGAAACCACGATCGATACCCTCGATTACTCCGGCAGCGGATTCAACGCCGGGTCCAAACTCGTGGTCGCGGCCCGCGGCCCGGCCGTTCGCACACTGCCGCGCGAACTCACGTCTGACATCTCGCTGCCCGATGGCTTCCGCAATCCACGGGTCTGCCTGCCTGGCGTCGTCGCGATCGAGGGACCGCGGATCGAACCACGGCCCAGGCTTGAGTCACCGAACGATGACAGCATCTGGGCAACGGCCACGACCGCGCCGTGGTCGGCCGACGTCGAGCGGCTCGCGGCGGCGATCTCTCCCGAGCATCCGCTGCGGTCTTGGCCGCTGGCGGTGGTCGTCGATGACAGCGACTTCGCGGCGGCGAGCCTGGAAAACTTCCTCTGGCTGACGTTCACCCGGTCAAACCCCGCGGCCGACGTCCATGGCGTCGATGCGGCGGTGCACCAGAAGCACTGGGGCTGCCGGGGGCCGCTCGTGATCGACGCCCGGCTCAAGCCGCATCATGCACCGCCGGTCGAAGAGGATCCGGCCGTGTCGGCCCGCGTTGACGAACTCTGCCGCCGCGGCGGCCCGCTGGCCGACATGCTCGGCTAGGCGGAACCTTCGTGGTGACAAGATCTCATCTTGTCAGC
>Ga0164294_10003825_pt1 | contig 13308 bp, 15 predicted proteins | sample GEODES005metaG_FD_111479 | JGI IMG/M metagenome (GOLD analysis project Ga0164294, IMG submission 111479) | Oligotrophic lake water microbial communities from Sparkling Lake, Wisconsin, USA - GEODES005 metaG | ecosystem: Environmental > Aquatic > Freshwater > Lake | place: USA: Sparkling Lake... | reverse complement strand
TGATCTGGCGGCCGTTATCGAGGAAGTTTTTAGACGTGCCCCTGTGGTCAGCAATCGTCTGCTTAGCATGACGAAGACCATGTTTAAACGCGCGGCAAGGGAGTTACGGTTGGCGACAGGCTTAAAGGTGAGCCCTGCCGAATACCTGCCCCGACTCCATAAGCAAAAGAGTCGTGATCGCGTGCTGGACGACAGGGAATTGGTCTATCTTCTTAGGGTGCTGGACGGTCACACGGGAAACGATCACGTTTCTGTTTACGCATCCATCCTTCGGCTTCTGATTGATCTAGGGGTACGGATTAGCGAAGCTAGGAAAGCGAAATGGGACGAGTTTGATCTGGAAGCTGGCAGTTGGCTAATTCCCGGCAGCCGCATGAAGAATCATAAGCCTTTCTTCCTAACGCTCCCCACGGAAGTGCTGGATCGGTTGCAGGCTGCGAAGAAGCGGACGAATTCGGCATGGGTGTTCCCTAGCCCACTTGATGGCGAAAACTGCTTCAACAGCGTCTCCAAGGCCCAGCAAATGATACGCGAGGAAGTAGACGCGCTCGCCAAAGCGGAGGGCATTACGGTGGCCAGATGGTCCGCCCACGACCTACGTCGTAGTTTTCGGACCGGTTTGCGTGCGCTCTCCCACAAGCAGAAGTTTCACCACGTCATAACCGGGGACGTTCTCGAAGCCATGTTGCACCATATATCTGGCGCTTCGAAGGGCGGGATCGCAGGCGTATATGATCGCTACGAGTATGCCGACGAGAAGCGCGAAGGCTGGCAGCGCTGGCAATCCCATGTAGAGAAGTTGGCCGCTGAAGCCGCGCAAGCAAATGCCGATAAGAAGGTCGCGTTAGAAGGAGCGGTAGAGGAAGACGAGAAGTAATGAGTTAAGTAGGTTCAAGAGACGCCATTGCGGGGCTACGAATCGGCCTATAGATGGTTGCCCGTTGACGCCAATTGTGGCGCATATCAGCGGAGATTTTATGGCCGATTTTATTATATCGCAGGCACAGGTCTGCCGAACGGTGAACCTGTCGCGTGCTACACTTCACAGGATGCGAAGGGCGGGGACGTTCCCGGCGCCGATCACTTTGAGCTCTAATCGGATCGGCTGGCGTGTCTCGGTTGTCGAGCGTTGGCTTTTGGAGCGCGAAGCTGCCTAGCTCGGGGTGAGCTTTGGATTCTTCATACCTTCCCAAGCCAACCTTTCGTTTCGACCTTGCCCAAAACAGATACCCTAATATGGCTAAGTCGTATTCGATAAAGCCAGAAGGTCCTTCAACAAGTCCGCATTCCTAAGGTGCGGATAGGTTGGGCGTGCCAAATGCCCTGTGAAGATTGCGATTCAGGTGTCCTGCTAGATGTTGCCGGTCTTCCCCCTATAATTGTTTAATGACGCCAAATAATAAACGTAAAAGATCACGTCTTAACGTCAGAATCAGTTTAATCCTTAAACGGGTTCTATACAAACCTTAACTTATCAATCGATCAGATTGAGCGATAAGTCATCGGATAGGTTCGGGTGCACTAAGGGTTGCGGCCGATTTAAGCCCGATGCATCTACACTTCCGACTCCCGTGGTGGAGTCATCGTAAGTCTCTTGCCCGTGGACGCGGGCAGAGCGTCCCTTGCGATCATCAACCTTACCTGCGGACCCTGATTCCGCATTCGATGCCCTGTGCCTTTTGGAGATTGAATGACACACCAACTTATTGACGACGTACCCGATCGACTTCCTGTCGAGTGCCAGTACACCGCCCTTGAACTGGCCCGCCTAGCTAATGCCGTACATTATATACTGCACCTGCCATCTACCCCTGTGCATGAGCATCACCTGCTAACAACCGCTTATGACAACCTAATTCGTTCATCGGAGAATATGGCTCTGTACCGATGAACCAAAAACCGGACCAGTATAGTAGGGAAATGGATGGCTATGGTGAGAGAGATAGTAGATATAAATTACTCAATCTAGATAAACAACTCAATGATAAAGATGATGATCTATATCTAGACTTAGATGCTAAGTGTGTATCTCAATCTTCTATACAAGCTATCTATGATCTTATTTCCTTGATTCGATCTAGGGAAGGTTGGAAATATAAGGTAGGTGAGAAGACTCAAAGGGCTTTCATCGGTTTAGTCCATGGGCTTCTTGGACATGCTTCTAGAATGGATGAAACCCGACTCTACAGGTCCTTACAGAAGGAATCTTTCAAGGGTGCTTATGTAGGATATGATCCCTTCATCAGGGTCTTCAATGCCTTTAAGAATGCCGGTTTTATCGATGTATGGCCGGGGTATAACAACCGCGACAAGGATAGTTGTGGGGCCAGCTATGCTACCCGGCTTAGGGCAACACCGGTCTTATTCGAGTTCCTAATAAGATACGCAATCACCCCTTCTAACTATGGGGATCACTTCCGGCCTATCGTGATTTTTCCTGACACGGTTCCTGATCCGGTTAGGGTGAGGGAGTCAAAGGGTGGGGATTGGAAGTATCCTGAAAGGGGTAGGCTTCTTCCGCTCGATCTAACCGACCCTAGGGTTCAGCCACTTATCGATCGGGTTAATCGACTTCATTCCTTCTATGCAAAGCAGGATTTCCAAGGTTGCATCTTCAAAGGGCTGTACCGGCTCTTCAACCAAGGTGAGCTAGCAACCTTCGCCTTCAACAAGGGCGGTAGGTTCTATGTGATCGGTGATTATCAAAAGAAGTCGCAGAAAGAGCGAACCGCGATCCGTATTAACGGGGAAGCGGTTGCCGAAGTGGACGTATCCGCAAGCCACCTGACCATCGCGCATGTCATGTTGGACATGCCGATCCTTGCTGCTGGTGACCTGTATGCCGTGCCGGGCATCGAAGTCCGCGATGTCGTCAAAATGTTTGTGACCGTCACCCTTGGCATGGGGAAACTAGCGCCACATTGGCCTAAGGATTCCAAGGTTAGATACCTTCGAAAGACACTTGGTATCGATAACCGCGCTGACAAAGTCACCGGAAGGAAGGCGAGAAAGTACACCAAGGAAGAGCTAGGCAGGCTTCAACAGGACTACCCCATTGGCAAAGTCCGGGAAGCAGTCTCGAACCACTTGCCCATCCTTAAACGGTGGGAAGCTAGCGGCCTTACATGGGCAGACCTTCAATACCGGGAAAGCCTAGGGCTTATCGCTACGGTTGAAGAATTGGCCTACAAATACGGGATAGCAGCCCTTCCCCTTCATGACTCCGTTATCGTGCCGGTATCGAAGGTGGAGTTGGTGGAGAAGGTTATGGAAGAAGCCTTCTTCAAATATGCGGGTGTAAGGATAAGAGTGACGGTGAAGTAAGTGGAACAGCAATAAAATTAGCAGTGTGAGGATTAGGTCAATCCAGCATCCCTAAGAACAGACAGGATTGAGCATATGGTGAAATCTGGTACGACTTCGGTATCTAAATATTAGGGACGATCACCCAATGGTTGAAGTTCTAGAAAGTATCGTTGAACTGGCTCGCAAGGCAGGGTTTGAGACCGAACTTAGGGCTGCGGCGATGCTTTCTAAGGCAGGATGGAGGCCGTCGCAGAATGTCTACTATTTTGATAAAGATGAAAATAAGGGAAGGGAGCTTGATATATGTGCTTATAAGCTGATTAGTCATAGTCATGATGCTCCACATGTTATGATAATGATAACGTTATGCATAGAAGTCAAGCGTACCGTGGAGCCATTTGTGTTTTATTCTAATAGTACGAGTGATCACGATTTTGGGTCCGGGTATGGTCTTTTAATGTGGCATCACAATATTGACAGTAACGTACTTTCATTCCGAGATATCGAGAAAAATAGACCCAATTCAAAACCGGGCAGGATTTGTAGGTCTTATGCGTCCCTTAAAGATGGAAAGACGCAACATATCCAAGGTGGTATTCTCTCGGCACTCAAAGGCGCTGTTCAGTACAGGGATCGCTGTAACGAACGATTCGACGATACATCACGCGACGCGTGTTTCTTTGCGCCGATAGTGGTCGTGGATGGGCCGCTTTACGAATGTTATATCGACGAAAATACAATGCAACTGACGGCGGTCGAGGCAGATTGCCTTGTCTATATGCAACATTACGAATCCGAAAAGTACGGACAAATGTCCCATCGAGTCGATATTGTAACGATGAGTGCATTCGAAAATTACATAGATAAACATAGCTCTTGGCTAGAAAACTTATTGAAGAGCGCCACCATCAACAGAAACAAGCTCAAAAAAAATGCTCCTAAGCCAATTAAATCGAAGAGCAGTACCTAGCAACAGTAGCCTTGCTAAGTCCGAACTGCTTCATGGTCTGGCTTATCGAAGCCTTGTTGTCTTTACGCCATGAAGCAACCGCCTTAGGATCAGCGGCCATAGGGCGACCAAGGCTGACCTTGCCCCTATGGGTCTTACCTGTAGCAGCTAGAGAAGCCTTCGCCGCCGCGCGCCCTGCATCGCAGCGCTCTTTGATCCGAACCCTCTCCATGTCGGCAAGCTGTGCAAGCACGGCACAAATTAACTCTCCAACCCCACGTCCGATAGGACCAAGGCCATGAACGTCTAAGGTCACGCCCATAGCAAGCAGCTTCCTAACGGTAGCCTGTATATCAAGAGCATCCCTACCAAGTCGGTCCAGAGCGTAGATCGAAAGAGCGTCGCCTTCTCTTATGTAGGAAAGCAACTTGGAGAAGCCGGGGCGATCAGCAGCAAGCACGGCACCGGACACACCTTCGTCCATAAACTCCTTTTCGAACGTGCCGCCCATAGCTTCTCGTTGCGAAGCGATCGACTGTCCGGCCGTTGAACAGCGATAATAACAAACCCTAGCCATATCCTCTGTCTCTTCCTCAAAAACGACTCGAAAGATACCCATCTTATAACGAGACATTACTCTAAAGCCTAGAGGTAGGTTTTGAGGAAGCCGAAAAGGTCCGGAATCTAGGTCCTGTAACTTGTAAGTCTTGAGACAAGGGGAAGGAGGTCACCTTGTTAAGTCCACAAAGAATAATATGATATACTAACCAATATAGGCGCCATTGTGTGCCACGCGGAGCGCGTTATGATGCGCTACCAGTCAGGCGAAGGCAGACAAGAGCGCTCTGCCAACAAGAAAGGCGGTGTTTAGATGAAATTAGAAGTGGTTATATTTAGTGAAGATTTGCAGTTACAAAGAGTCTGTTGAAGGTAGATGTTTTGGTTGTGGTTATGATCCTGATAGTTGCGGTACATGGCGTGAGCAGATAGCCTGCTGTCTGACCGTTGATTGCGATAATTATTACAACCGCCCGATGCCAAGGCAATGCCGTGATGGCAAACAGCACAATCAGGTTGAGATAACCAAGGTGCGGGCCAAGGTCGATCAGGCCATAGAGAATAAGGCGGAACGAGAACGCAAACGGTGGAAGTCTAAAAACTACACACCGTTTGACGAGAAAAAGTAGGTTTCTCGGGCGCAGGAAGAGCGATCGGTAGCTTGGATGGCCTATGGGTCAATTCGATAAGCTCCGATCGTCCTGCGCTTAAGATATTCAGAGAATTGGCCCCTGCTCGTCACATTCGTTAAGGTGAGCCTTCCAGCCAAATCCCGATCCAATCCGTATGTGATCCGGTACAGGTGGCGCCATCCGCAGCAACTCTAACTGTAACCTGTCTGCCCGTAGTCATTGCGTTCACAGCAGTAAGGGCGATGCGATCACCGTTTGAAGTCGGAACCATAAACACCGCCATTCCCGTCGCCAGACTAGCGTAAAGCTCTCCGTTTGTTCCAACGTAAAACCGCTTCATGATGCCTGTGCAGTCGGTATAAGCATATGCGCTACTCGGCTCCGTTACTGAAAATGCAAGTGAAAGAAAGACCAAAATCGACTTACTATTTAAGATTCTTGCTAATTTCATGGCGGAATCTTCCGAAAATAACGAAGTGTAATTATAGTACTATATTATGACACGTCGCTTTTAGCTGACATTGAACTCTGTTATATGGCAATAGCCACCACCATCCACGTCGTAATATACGGTGACACTTTTGCCTCCGTAATAAGCGGATATAAGGCTGGCAACGTATGCCTGGTAGTTGTCATCCAAAGCATTGCGGTAAGCAAAATTATTTGTGCAACCACTGAATCCCGTATCCAGCGTAATTCGAAACGCGAAGTTATAATTCTGGGAAAGAAAAGTAGACGTTATCTTTCCTGATTGTACTAGAGCGTGAGCAGGGCTTTCAAGGCAAGATATTGTCATCAGCCCTGCCAGCGCGCTTAGAGCCCTAACGATTTTCATGTCCCATCACCTCTTATAAGGCCGAGCTCGAACGGACGCCATGCCGTGTTCCCAGCATGAGGCTCGTAGAATGCGCGAGTCAACGGTTCGGCGCAGAAACGATTAATCCAAATTGAAGGCTAAATCTGCTGGTCAGCTAGGCATTTGCGCCTAGCGTTCGCACAAACGACTCGTTAATCCTAGCGAAAGGTGACGACAGATGCGGGGGCTAAGGAAACTGGGTTTAGCGCTGTGCTGTTTGGCAGCTTCACCGGGATGGTGTTCAGATGCCACTACCGGCGCTGTAACTCTGATCGCGCCCGACGGCGGAAATGTTTCTTTTACCACGGCAGGTAGTCGAAGTGCAGCGCCAGCTTGTGCTACCGATCCATTGTGGATCGTCAACAGTAGCAATGGCGTCCTGCTGGCAGCCGTAATGTCGATGTACTTTGCGGGGCGCTCTTTTGAAGTCCATGGGACGGGAACGTGCCAAGGTACGAGAGAAGTCGTCGCTTGGATCGTGGCTACATAAAATGAAAAATGCTCTCATCTTCGCCTGCCTGTTAATCGGTATTGATCAGGCATCCGCTGAAACCCGAACCTACACATACAATGCTAGGGGCGAGCTAACCCAAACAACGGTTAGCAGTAGCGGTCCTGCTAATGGTGTTCAGACCACCATCACCTACGATGCGGCTGGTAACCGCCAGACCTACAAGACGACAGGCTCAAACGCTCCGATCCGTTATCCTATTCCGATAGCTGTTCCGATCAATGGCATCAACATCATCACGATACCGGAGTAGGAAGATGCAGAAAGCAGGCCTTCTTAAAGTCGTTACCGGTGCATTTCTGTGCGCCACTTCTGCGATGGCAAGCAGCACGTCGTCGGGAACGATTGTCGCGCCGATTCCTGTAAATAATGGGCTTATATACTTCCAACATAACGGCTCTCGAACAACGCCGCCAGCTTGTGCAACCGATCCTAGATGGATCATCGATACGTCTACAACAGGCGGCCTAAATATGTATGCGGGGCTGCTTTCGGCGGCAATGGCAGGTCAAAAGATCACGGTTTACGGCACCGGCACTTGCAACGGCACAACAAGTGAAACCGTCGCCTATTTCAGCATAGATATTTTGCCTTGAGAAGCGCCGGCGAGGCCGCGCCACCATCCAAAATGCGGAGCTAACATGCATAGAGGCAATAAGCGGCTCATAGCTGCGAAGGCGGTACAGGCAATTATGATGACGGGAGCGTTGGTGGCTTCGCCAGCTCTGGCCGGTAGTGCCGGACCGGGCGTCGTTACCCGGATAACGGGAGTACCAGCATCAACCCCTCCCACCATATTGTTCTACACTAATGGGCCACGAACCTCGGCCCCGGCGTGCGCAACCATGACGGATCGATGGGTTATCGATGTTTCCACACCATCAGGCCAAGCGGCGGCAGCAATAGTAATTTCTGCCCAAGCTCAAGGTAAAACGATTTACGTAACTGGAACAGGTACTTGTTCGATCTGGACCGACACAGAGACTGTTAATTTCTTGGACGTCTCATCCTGACCGACTTGCCGTTGATCGATAAATTCTAGGCGGGGCTAAAATGCGTAAGGGCAATAAGCAGGTTTTGGGTTGGGCATGGGTCTGGGGCTTATTACTGGTCGGGCTTCTCCTACCCAATAGCGCTGTCCTTGCGCAAAGCGGTCCACCACAAGTCGCTGTCCCTCCGGCTAGAACGACTATCGATGGCAACGGTGTCGATCTTTACCGTGGCGCAATCTCCATATCGCAAACCTACATGTCGCTTGGGTCCGGTAGCCTTGTAACGACCTATTCCAGAACTTGGGTAGGCAATGGCGGCAATGGTGTTCCCGGCTGGCGCGACTCCCTAATCGGCGGCATTAACCAGAACGGCACGCAATTCACGGTAAGCGTAGGTGATGTAACCGAGACATTTACGAGTTCTGGTGGCAGCTTCACTAACAATGAAGGTACTGGCTCGACACTGACCTTTGACAGCGGGTCCGGTCATTACATCTACATGTTAACAGATGGCCGGACTGCTGTCTTTGACCCCGCTCTTGTAAACCCAGTCGGCTATACGCCTTATGACCTGTATGCTTCGAGCGTAGCCCGGATAATATCGGTCGGTTACCCGCTTGGGATTGTATTTACTTACGAATATGAAACGGACCAGTTCTGTACCCACAGGACGATGGGCGATTGCGACTCTTACGGCCAAGCGATCCGGTTAATGGGCTTCCACACCAACTCTGGATACCGGATGCAACTCCACTACGTTCGTGACGCTGCGCTACCCGCCTTCAACCCAACTCTTGCGTATGCTGCACTACCCTACTGGCTGACTCCAGCTTCTGTGGCCGGTCAAAACATGATCGATTGTGTGCCGGGTTACTGCACCACGCCGAGCGGCGGATTCCCTACTGTGACAATGGCCAGCGCTGCGTCCGGTACCGACACGGTATGGTCGATCGGTGATCCGATGAGCCGAACCTCGCGGTACAGGATTGACTCTAGCAACAATATCACCGGCATCTTCCGGCCGACGAACACCGGATCAACGCCCAATGTGTCGATCACTTATTATGGTTCGGGTGCTGGTTTCGCGGCCGGAAGAGTGCTGACCTACACGCAAGACGGGCGCATCTGGACGTATCTCTACAGCGAAAACACTACCACGCACACGGTCACGACGAGCATCTGCGATCCTTCGATCGCGACCGCATCCTGTAGCGCTTCGAACTACACACGGCAGTACGTGTTCGACGAGACCACTACGCAGCCAACAAGCGTCACGCAGACCACCGATTATGCAACACCGCTCCGAAGCATCTACGCTTACACCTACGATACCTACGGTCGTCTAACGAAGGCACAGGCCCCCGAAGGCAATTTCACCACCTACGTTTATGATGCGAACGGCAACACGACCAACGTCATCACCACGCCCAAGGGTTCATCCGACACCGCTTGTGGTTCGGGGCATAACACTATTTGTACGTCTGCGGAGTTCATCGCCGCTTGTCCGGGTGTAAATTGCGCACATCCTTGGCGGACGACGGACGCGAATGGGAACCAGTCCTATTATTTTTACAACAGCTTGTACGGTTACCTGACAAAATTACAGCATTCCGCTTCCTTGCCGGGTGGTGGCGTTGAAATCGACTATACGTACGCCAATGCTTACGCTTACTATAAGGATTCAACTGGCGTAATTTCATCGTCGGGTTCGCCTATTAACATGTTGATGAAGGTCACCGAATGTAGAAACAATATCACTTGTTCTGGCACGGTGAACGAGACCGTCACGAACTACACTTACACAGATAGCTCTAGCCCGACGCTAGGCAGTAATCTCAATATGCTGACTCAATCGAGCGGCGCTGGTGATGGCAGTCTCACCGCCACGGCAACGATGGTCTATGACCACGTCGGCAACGTTACTTCGGTGGACGGTCCGCTGGCGGGCTCCGACGACACCACAGCCAATTTCTACGACGCAGATAGGGAACTCGTCGGTTCGATCGGGCCTACACCGGGGTTATCGAGTGGACTTCCGAACCGTGCCGTGCGGCTGACCTATAACGCTGATGGTCAGGTAACGAGTTCGGAAAAGGGAACCACCAGCGGACAGACGCCTACAGCTTGGGCCGCCTTCGCGCCCCTTGAGCAGGCGACAGCCACGTACGGAAGCGATGGCCTTAAAACGTCGGATGCGGTCTTGGATTTTGCAACGTCGGGGCATCCACCGTTCACGCTGACAGAGTACAGCTACGATGGCGTAGGGCGCTCGCTCTGCACCGCTGTGCGTCTGAAAATTCCTTCGACCGTTTCCGATGCTTGCACGCCGTCTTCGCCGGTCTCGACAACCTTTGGCTATGATCGAATTACCAAGGTTAGTTATGATGCGGCGAACCGGGCGACGCTTGTTCAGCAAGCCTACGGTTCGCCAGACGTAATCAATTATGCAGCCAGCACATATACGTTGAACGGCCAGCTATCGACGCTGACGGACGCCAGAGCCAACGTCACGACCTACACCTACGATGGCTTCGATCGGTCCGACAAAACCTGTTATCCCAACACGTCTGGTTGTGCCGATTACGAGCAGAACAAAGACTACGATGCGAACTCCAATGTTACGACCTTCCGCCTTCGCGACGGTAACACTGTGTCGATGGTCTACGATGCGCTGGATCGGCTTACTGGTCGTTCCGGGGCAACGGTTCCAGCCCGCACCTTCACCTACGACAACCTTAATCAGCTTACCGGCGCAACACTGACCGGCGGTATCTCGGCGGGCTTTGAATATGATGCCCTGGGACGTGTCACTAAGGAATCATCGCCATTGGGTGATATGACAACCGGCTATGACCTTGCGGGTCGGCGCACGTCCTTGGCGTGGCCAGATGGCTTCTCCGTCACCTATGTCCGCTATGTCACCGGCGATCTAAGCAGCGTTTACGAAAACGGCACTGGCGGGATCACCACCACGTCCTACACCTTGGACAACATTGGGCGTGTAACCGGGATCGGCAAGGGCAATGGTCACGGGCAGAGCCTTGGTTGGGACTCCGCTGATCGACTAACCGGACTCTCGACAGTCATTGCGTCCGGGACTTCGACGGTCGGGCTCTCGTACTCACCTGCAAGCCAAATCTATCAGCGGACGGCTAGCGATGACGCGCTCGCGTCCAATGTCGCCTACAATGTGGATCGCAAGTACGAAGCGAATGCCCTGAACCAGTACACCAAGGCAGGGGCGCCGGGGACGAGCTACGACAACAACGGCAACCTTACCCGCCTAGCCAGCAGCACATATGCTTACGACGGTGACAACATGCTCACCGGAGGAAGTGCTGGCGCTGGATTGAGCTACGATCCGTTGAACCGGCTCTATCAGGTCCCGGATGACGGCGGGCGCCGCTTCCAGTATTCTGGTGGGATGATCGTCGGCGAATACGATAGCTCCGGCACGCTTAAGAAACGGTACCTGCCGGGTGACGGCGTGGATAACCCGCTAGTCTGGTATGACAGTAGCGGTCTTAGCGATCGCCGTTATCTCGCTTCCGATGAGCGCGGATCGATCACGGAAGTAAGCGCGCAGGGCGGCGCTGCTATCTCGAACAACCAATATGATGATTGGGGCATTCCTGCTGCTGCTAACCAAGGACGTTTCGGATACACCGGGCAGACGTGGTTACCTTCGGTGCAGGCTTGGAACTACAAGGCCCGTATATACAATCCTGTTGTAGGTCGGTTTCAGCAAACTGATCCGATTGGATATTCCGATGGGCCTAATTGGTACGCTTATGTTGGTAACGATCCGTTGAATCTCATTGATCTTCTAGGTTTGGCCGAAGATCAAACTGTTACGGCGCATTGCTTCGCTGGCGGCACTTGGACCGGATCAGGTTGTACCTATCCTGCCACAACGGGGAACACAGCTATAGTCAGTGGTGGAAATACGCCGGGGCAAGGAAACGAGCAGAACACCAGCGGGCCAGACATTGTCGTCACAGGTAAGAAGGCCGCCAAAAAAATTTGGCAATGCACGAAGAGCCAATATGGCATAGGTGCTGTAGGTGCAGGTATGACGGCGGTCGGCCAGCCCATCGCGGGTACGAAAGCTTTCGTAACGCCCGGTAGTTCAAAGGGGACATCCCTTGCTGGTCTGGCTGCGAACGCAATTTTCAAGTCCGCGCGTTCGCCTGTCCGACTCCCTATGATTGTAGGGTCGTATCCGAAATTTCTTACGGGCCGGGCGCTTCAAGTAGTCGGCACGCGATCTATTGCAAGATTTGCTGGCAGAGCTGTTCCGATAGTCGGACTGGCCCTTACTGCTTACGACGTTGTAAGTATTTCGATTTGCTCATTGAGTTCCGGGTCATGAAAATTATAAAGAAGATACTCGAGCAGCCTTTTTTGGGAAGACAAGAGCGTCTGGCAGCTGGGCGACTAACTATGAGTAAAACTGATTTCGTGAATAATTTAGCATCAAGTGAAATTGGACGACGGGCTGCTCTGTTGTTATGGGATAAGCTTCAGGATGAGAAATGTTCAAAGGATTTTTACCCCCATCCCGATGACAACTTGGCGAATGTATTTGGCTTGGCAGAGGAGGATCTAGATGAAGATATAATATTGTATATATTCCGTAGTTTGGACATCACGCCACCAGACAGTAAAGTTATGATGGCTTTTGGCCCGATCGAAACACCTAGGGATATAGTTCGACTGATTGAACTCGGCGGTAGCCTACGATAGATATTTGGCATTCCGAATTTTGGTGATCGGCGTAGGGCATGGCTAAAACGCTTGGTTTGGGCCGGAAGCCAAAGGCTAGAGCCTAGGTCTGCTAAAACTGCTGTCCGTTTGTTCGGAAAAAGCCGTTAAACGGCGCGCAGGAGAAGCGATTAGAGGCATTGTGGCTCACGGGTAGGCCAAGCCGTTCAAAAGCGTTCTACGGCTATCGTAGGCGCTCTGCAGGCGCTTCTTCGAAGTACTTCCATCATCCCACCGGCTGACAAACACCAGCACCGCCTCCAAGTAAGCCACGCGAGGGACCATAACCCCCAAAGTTCTCCCCTTCGATCAACCTGACCGCCCGTCCGTTTACAAAGAGAACGGTGTACACTTGGTAGCCGGTGTAGCCGCCATACGAGTTTTTGGCGTTCACAGCGATGTTAGCCGCATATCCTACCCAATCTAGGCCGTTGCCACGCGCCCAACCCTGTTTGCAGTAGCCGGTGAACGTGTTCAGCAACCTATATTGCGCGCTGCTAGGGTCTTTGAGTTCGTTGTCGAACAACGGCTTTGCGCTCTCCAAAGGATCGCGTGGTGCTTCACCGAAGTCTAGCGAACGGAGGAATTCGGGGCTTGGCCCTTTTGCTAAAGCGGTGGTGGAGAATGCGATTCCGATGACCGCTGCCGAAATACGAAATGCGTTTCGCATATATACCCTTACGATGTTTGCTTATTTGTCTGGTTGAAGCTCCGCCATCTATTCCGAAGGGTGCGGGTAG